>Ga0209013_10000006_pt1 | contig 161195 bp, 152 predicted proteins | sample Cruoilmetagenom2_FD_187291 | JGI IMG/M metagenome (GOLD analysis project Ga0209013, IMG submission 187291) | Oil polluted marine microbial communities from Coal Oil Point, Santa Barbara, California, USA - Sample 2 (SPAdes) (version 2) | ecosystem: Environmental > Aquatic > Marine > Oil seeps ... | reverse complement strand
CAGTGTGCTGCTTGGGGCGATGATTGATCTGCCAACACTGGAAGAATCACAGCTTAAAGACAAGTCAGCCATGCAGGCATATATGACCGAGCTGGAAAACGTTACCAGTTCTGTGCGCGAAGGTGAAGTTAGCTACAAGGGCGAAATAGCAGCCACAGCTGATGGCCGCTTTGAAATGATTATGCTGCGCTATCAGCATGGTACGAGCAGCAGCACGCGTCTTGACAGTGAGTTTTTCCGCTCCGGTGAATACCGGACAATATCCACACTGGGCACGACTTTACGCGGCCTATTGGGTGGCAATGCCAGTATCTCGATGGGCGATAAAAAACAGGACATCCAGAACTTCTCAGAAGGGCTCGAATGGTTGATGTCGCAAACTCGTCAGAGCATTGCTATCCAGCGCTATAAAGGTCTCGGTGAAATGAATCCTGAACAGTTGTGGGAAACAACTATGGATCCTGAAGTCAGACGCCTGCTGAAGGTGACAGTCGAAGATACCATCGCTGCAGATGAAACCTTTGCGACTTTGATGGGAGAAGTGGTAGAACCGAGGCGTCAGTTTATAGAGGAAAACGCTTTCTCTGCTAATCTGGATGTATAAATATTTACGCAAACGCTACTGGAAAACATAACCTGAAGGCCTTCTCTAGAATATTATCATCTAAGCTCGGTCGGAGGATTAGGATGTGTATAGTGAGTGCTTACTTTCCGCAAGACACTGCATGGTAAACCGGCTTTCTGCAATCAAGACGTACAGCAGTGAGGGGGCCGCCCCACAGACAGCCTGAATCCAGGCAGATTACATCTTTATGCTCATGCAGACCCAGGGTGGACCAGTGCCCGAAGATGACGCGCCACTTGTCCTTACGCCGTGACGGGTAGGTGAACCAGGGTTGGTAACCCGCGGGTTGCCTGCCTGGTGCGCAGCTCAGGGTGAGTTCCAGCCCCTGTTTCTTATCCAGGTAGCGCATTCGTGTCATCGTGTTGGTTATAAAGCGCAGACGATCCCAGCCGCGCAGTGATGTGTCCCAATGCGTTGGTTGGTTGCCATACATGCGATGCAAGAATTCACTGTAACGTTTGCTGCGAAGGGCATTCTTTACTTCGTCAGCCAACTTGCCCGCCTTCTTGATTGTCCAGTCTGGATGTAGGCCTGCATGCACCATACAGACTCTGAGATTCTTGTCGGAATGTAGCAGGGGAAGTTTCCGCAGCCACTCGAGCATTTCAGGAGCATCGGGGGCGTCCAGTACATCGCGTAATGAATCTGCCTGTTTCATCTTGCGGGCATCGTTTGCCACTGCCAGCAGATTCAGGTCGTGATTGCCCAGTACGCACTGTGCAGCATCTCCAAGATCCATGATGTAACGCAGGACATCTGCTGACTGCGGACCTCGATTGACCAGATCACCGCATAACCACAAGCTGTCGTTGCCGGGTTTGAAGCCCGTCCGCTTAACCAGTTTCTTTAACTGCTTATAGCAGCCCTGGATATCACCTATTGCATATACAGCCATGTTATGGAATGTCACCAGGTATTATGTCTATTGAAAAAATCGTCGTTGCTTTTATTAAAGCATCCGTGATGCCAGGTTCCGTTGCCGCGTGACCGGCAGCGGGTATGATCTGCAATTCTGAACCTGGCCAAGTTGTCTGGAGTTCAAACGCATTCTCAAGCGGGCAGATTACATCATATCGGCCATGAATAATGATACCCGGGATATTTTTAATTCGATGCATGTTATCCAGTATTGGGGACTCGTAAAGAAAAGAATCATGGAAGAAATAGTGGTTCTCAATACGAGCCATTGCCAGTGCGGCGCGTGTGCCATCGTAGTGCTTGGTAAATGCGTTATTAGTATGCAGGTGCGCGCAGCGCGCTTCCCACTGGGACCAGGCGCGCGCAGCTGTCATACGGGTAATATCATTGTCACTGTTCAATAATCGGTGATAAGCACTCACCAGATCATTGCGTTCGAGTTCAGGTACTGGCGCTAAAAAGTCGGTCCAGTAATCCGGGTGAATGCGGCTGGCACCCTGCTGATAGAACCAGTCAATCTCTTGTTTCCGGCAGAGAAATACACCTCTTAATATCATTCCAACGACGTGTTGAGGATAGTTTTGAGCATAGACAAGAGACAAGGTAGATCCCCAGGATCCACCAAATAGTAACCACTCACTTACGCCAAGATGTTTACGTATAGCTTCTATATCCTCGATAAGATGACTGGTGGTATTGTTTTTCAGGCAGGCATGCGGGGTAGATCTGCCGCATCCACGTTGATCGAAAAGAATAATGCGGTAGCGCTCAGGATCGAAAAATCTGCGATGCAGGGAATCACAGCCTGCACCAGGTCCGCCGTGGATAAACAGCACAGGCAGACCAGCGGGATTTCCACATTCCTCTACATACAAGGTATGGATCTCATCCCGATCAAGCATCCAGCTTTCGTTAATGGCTATGTCAGGGAAGAGAGGTCGCAATGGGAGAACTGTCAGGAATTATCGTTAATCAATCAAGGAAGTCATACTGCTGACGAGGTGGTCGACCGTCATAAATCAAATTCTTGCGCAACTGGAAGTAACTCTCCCGCTGAAAGATATAGGGGTCGATGACGGCTGCCTGGTCGAACACGGATGAGGCCCTTAGCAGGCGAGATCGTGTATCAACAAGATCGACGAGCAATAATGCAATGCGCGAGCCAGTGTCAGACAGGTAACCTGTCGGATCCGTATAGAAGAAATAACTGGCCGTGCCCCATACATCACGTGCGCTGCTTGGGCCAAGTACTGGCAGTATCAGGTAGGGCCCATTATAGACGCCCCACACGGCCAGCGTCTGACCCAGATCTTCTTTATGCTTCGGTAAGCCGGATTGTGATGCAATATCAACGAAGCCAAATATGCCGACAGTGCTGTTGACTAACAAACGTGCCGTACACTCCAGTGCATTATTGAATTTGCCCTGCAGCAGGTTTTGCAGGATGTTGCGGCCTTCCGCGACATTCGCGAAAAAATTAAACAAGGCAATACGCGCGGGGTTTGGCACATGTTTTTGATAACCTTTTGCTATCGGTATAAGAATCTTTTTATCCAGATCGTCGTTGAAGGCATACACGCCGCGATTGAAAGGCTCGAAAGGATCAATATTGACGGATTCAGGCTCCTGTTCAACATAATTAACTTGATGAGATTTTGAGCCAGACGATGTACAACCGGTTGTTATCAGAACCAGTGAGAACATTGATGCGAAGACGACAGTTTTTATTAATAACTTATTCATCGCGTGACTGGTATTGAACACCCGTACTCGACAATAATAGGTGTGCATGTAGTGTCTTTACGTTGTAGGGCTAGTGTATCTTTCCCGTAAATAATTAGCACTAAATGCATGCAGTTTACTCAATTCCAGGTTCGCGAACCCAGTTAATACAGTATAGGTTAGTAAGCACATACTTTGTTTCAAATAAAGATCAGGTAGTAACCAGAACAATGAATCAAGAAATTAATACAATTAAACAACAGTTAAACAGCATCATCCTGGGCAAGCCTCATCAAATTGAACTGTGCCTGTGCTGCCTGCTGGCGCGCGGCCATTTGTTGATAGAGGATTTACCCGGCATGGGTAAAACAATTCTCGCCCATGCACTGGCTAATGTAATGGGACTGGCATTCAGTCGTATCCAGTTCACCAGCGACCTGTTACCGGCGGACATACTCGGTGTTTCGATATTTGACACTGGCAATAGCAGTTTTCGATTTCATCAGGGGCCGATCTTTTCGAGCGTTGTGCTGGCTGATGAAGTGAACAGGGCTTCACCTAAAACACAAAGCGCACTACTGGAGGCCATGGAAGAGCGTCAGGTGAGTATCGAAGGTAACGTTTATAGCTTGCCTGCTTCCTTCTTTGTTATAGCTACGCAAAACTCTATGGAACAGGCAGGCACCTTCCCCTTACCGGAATCCCAGCTGGATCGCTTCTTTATGCGCATCAGGCTTGGCTACCCGGACCGAGAATCGGAACGCGCGCTGCTGGAAGGCGAAGACCGGCGCAAACGGCTTACGGAAATGCCGGCTGCTATTGAAGAACAACAGTTGCTGAAATGGCAGCAGCTGGTATCAGATGTGAAAACTTCTCATGCACTGCTCGATTATATTCAGGATCTGATAGAGCAGTCTCGCAATGTGCGCCGCTTTCGGGTCGGTCTTTCACCGCGAGCTGCACTGGATATAGTGCATGGCGCCCGGGCCTGGGCTTTGCTGCAAGGGCGCGACTACGTTATCCCCGAAGATGTTCAGGTGGTTCTGGAGCCCATCGCAGGCCATCGATTGGCGTTGGCAAGCATGGAAGAGGGCGGGATAAATATTGGCAGCAGCGCGGTGAGTAACCTGATCGAATTGACACCGGTGCGTTGAATAGCCGGGCCAGTCAGCTTAACCGTAGTAATCTCTACATGCTGCCAACGCAGCATGGCGTGATATTTGCGCTCGTCTTACTGGCAATGCTGCTCATTGCCGTCAATTATGCAAATACGCTGGCTTATATCATGACATTCCTGCTGGTATCGCTGGTGCTGGTATCCATGCTGTTTACTCATCGCAACCTGTCCGGCATCGAGGTTAGCACCGGTCGCTGTATGAAGGCCTTTGCAGGCAACTCGCTCAACTACCAGGTCTGCCTGCAGAATCACTCTGACAGGCAACGTCATGATGTCGGGATCGACATTGACGGTGAGCAGGGGCAGCGCCTGAACCTGCAGCCGGGGGAGCTTGTCTGTATACCCTGTGAGGTCAACACAGTGCGCAGAGGTTGGGTGATGTTGCCGGCAGTACAGGTAAACACTCGCTATCCGCTCGGGATCATGTTTTCCTGGTCGCGGGCATATCAGGAAGGCAGGAAGTGCCTGGTCTATCCAAAGCCCGGTCCGTTGTTGCCTTTTCCCCCAGGGACGGGTGGAGAGGTGTCCGATAATCTTCTGACGCAGACCGCCGGACATGATGACTTTGCCGGTTTGCGTGTCTACCGCGAAGGCGATGCATTGCAGCACGTGGACTGGAAGGCATATGCACGCGGTAAAGGCATGCATACCAAGGAATTCGCCGCAGGTCAGACGCCACAGCTGGAATTCAGCATGCAGCATTTGCAAGGCGATATTGAGTCACGCATCAGCCTGATTACGCGCTGGGTCATAGAAGCGAACAGACTGGGAGCCCGTTTTGAGCTCAGCTTACCAGGCAAAAAGATACCACCTGATACGGGCAACCAGCACATGGAACACTGCCTCCGGGAGCTTGCACTGCTATGAATAAGCACAGGTGGCTCAAATTCAATATTTCCACGGGTCGTGATCCGCTGCCGGATCAGCAGGCATTGATTGCGCTGTCGCTGGGGTTCGCTTTGTCGGTTAGTCCGCATGTTGAATATCTACCCATGTGGTTGTCTTTGTTCACCATTGTGCTGTTCCTGTGGCGTATGTGGATCATGAAACGCGCCATTGCCATTCCCATGCGTGCAGTCAGATTACTTCTGCTGATTGGTTTGTGCGTATTGTTGTATCGTCACTATGGCACGCTGCTCGGACGTGATGCCGGTGTTGCCATGCTTATCGGACTGAGTGCATTGAAATTTCTGGAGATACGCACTTTCCGGGATTGCATGATCGTAGTATTCCTTTGCTTCATGATTGTCCTGACCAGTTTTTTATATTCACAGTCCATGCTGCTGGGTGCTTACATGTTGGTCATCGTGATTGTATTAACTGCTGTGATGCAATACCTGAATCACAGCGACCGCAGTCGGCTATCGGTGATGGTCAGGCGTTCTGCTGTTTTAATTGCTCTCGCGATGCCGATCGGTGTTGTGCTGTTTCTTCTGTTTCCACGCGTTCCAATTGGTCTGTTTGGCCTGCCTGGCGACAGCCACGCTGGAATGACAGGTATGTCTGACGTTATAAAACCGGGCTCTATCAACCGGCTCAACGAGAGTGATGAAATCGCATTTCGCGCTGATATTGATGGCAAGGCGCCTGATATGAAACAGCGCTACTGGCGTGGCATCGTGCTGGGGGAATATACAAACAACAGCTGGAAACAGAATAAACGTTATTTGCAGACGCTTCGCTCTCCGCAGCCGGAGTACGACCCGGCAGACGCGCTGAAGTACAGCGTTTTGCTGGAACCCAGTAATACGCGTTGGGTATTCTCGCTGGATTTGCCGGTAAGTAAGCCTGGCTCGCTGCGCTGGGGGCGCGGGCAGACACTAATTGCGACCACACCGATGGTGGAACGGACGCGAATAGATATGGTTTCGGTGCTAAATGCGCGCTTTACAGCATTGACAGATGCGGAGCACAAGCGTTACACGGCTGTCCCGGATGCTGTGGAACAGTCACTGGGTGATCTTGCCAATGAACTATACCAGCAGACAGATAACCCGGGGGCGTATATCGACAGGGTACTGGACTATTTTCGCAATGAAGGATTTACCTACACGCTGAAACCGCCTTTGCTCGGGAAAACACCAATGCGGCAATTCCTGCTCGAAACACGCAAAGGCTATTGCGAACATTATGCCTCGGCTTTCACGTTGCTGATGCGTTTGAACGGATTACCCGCGCGCGTGATTGCAGGCTATCAGGGAGGAGAATGGAACCCACAGGGAGAGTACCTCATTGTTCGTCAAAGTGATGCACACGCCTGGTCGGAAGTGTGGTTGGAAAATGATGGCTGGGTTCGTGTCGATCCGACCGCTGTCGTTGCGCCGGAACGTATAGAATTCGGGCTGGATGCGATCCGCCTGTTGGCAGCAGCTGGACAGGCGTTTGGCAGCCTCAATGCTGAACAACTTCAGGCCGCAATAGCCCGGCCAGCAATGCAGATGCTATGGAATCGCACGCTGTGGTTTCTGGATGATCTCAACACCAGCTGGTATCTGTGGGTGATTGGATACGGTAAAGATGAACAGCAAAATTTACTGGATCGGCTGGGTCTGGGTTCTTTGAACTGGACCGGCCTGCTGATTGCGACTTCACTCATAGTCGCGTTGATTGCATCGTTACAGGGTATGCTGTTGCTGCTCAGCCGGTACCGCCGGCGAGATCCTGTTGTTCATTTGTATCAACGTTTCTGTAAAAAACTGGAGCATATTGGAATGGCACGTAATCTGTCCGAGGGACCAAGAGATTTTGCCCGCCGTGTCATGGCATTACACCCGGAGATGAACGAATCGATCAATGAAATCACCGAGTTGTATGTAAGTATTCACTATGCCGACAGCAAAGATGCAACAACAATGCTGCAGTTGAGGGCTGCAGTTAAATCCTTCAGGCCCACTACGTCGTGAAAACGCACAGGAATACGCCAGTTGTGCTGGTTATAGGCGGCAATGATCCGGTGGGTGGCGCCGGTTTGTGTGCAGATATCCAGGCGCTCGCCGGTTTGGGTTGCCACGCTGCACCTGTCGTGACTGCGGTAACACGGCAGAACAGCTGCGGAGTCAGTGGATACATGGCGATCGATGCGGATCTGATCGGAGAGCAAATCGCCTGTGTGCTGGATGACATATCTGTTGCAGCGATCAAGACGGGCATGCTGGCCTCGTCAGCGACGGTGGAGCGGGTCAGTGCGCTGATTGCCGAAATGCCCGGCATCCCATTGATCGTCGATCCGGTGCTCGCCAGCAACATGGGTAATAAATTGAGCGAGCGCTCACTCGTCGATACGATGCTGGAACGACTCGTGCCGCTGGCAAGTATATTGACACCCAATATTCCAGAACTGCAGACACTGGCAGCAAGCAATGGTCAGGACAATGTGAACCCCGGCCAGCTGTCATCTGATCTCGATGCCGATATCCTGCTGACAGGCACACACGATAAGAAAACCGAAAAAGTCATCAATAGCCTTCATCGTATAGGACACGATGTTCTGGAGTGGCAATGGAATCGATTGCCGGGGGAATACCATGGTTCCGGCTGTACGCTGGCCTCGGCCCTCGCAGCAGGGCTGGCGCACGGATTCGATAAGGTCAGCGCTGCCGAGCAGGCGCAGGAATACACATGGCAGGCGTTAAAACACGGCCTTGATGCTGGCCGCTGTCAGCGACTGCCGAACCGCATCGCCAGACAAGCTATCAATCGATGATGCGACATCCTCTTGCACAACGCATACACGGGCTGTATGTCATCATCGACACAGAGACGCTGTCCGGCATGTCATTTAGCGGCACAGCAGAACAGGTGTTGAAGGGGGGGGCGCGCATCCTCCAGTACCGGGACAAATCAACAGATACTAAGCGCCGCCAACAACAGGCCAGGGTGTTGACAGGGTTGTGCAGAAAATATGATGCCCTGCACATCATTAATGACGATCCGGATCTCGCCATGTCCGCAGATGCAGACGGTGTGCATGTAGGCCGAGACGACAATTCGGTGAGAGATATCTGCAAAGCCTTTCCGCAAATGCTGATAGGCGCATCCTGTTATAACAGCCTGGAACTAGCACATCAGAGAGCAGGAGAAGGGGCATCGTATCTTGCGTTTGGCAGTTTCTATCCTTCACCGACCAAGCCGCAGGCAGTCAAAGCGACGCCGGCGCTTCTGAAATCAGCCAGACAGGAACTCGACCAGCCGCTGGTTGCCGTCGGAGGCATCATGGCAGAAAACGCCCAGGTTTTGATAGAATCCGGTGCCGATGCAGTGGCGGTAATCAGCGCCGTATTGAAAGACAGAGATCCACAGCGAGCCAGCAAAGACATTTCTTCTTTGTTTGGCGCAGAATGAAACATGATACTAGTACACCAGGAACAGCAGGCTACATATGAAAAACGAACAACTGTTTGAACAGGCCCAACAGCATATTCCCGGCGGTGTGAACTCTCCCGTCCGTGCTTTCAAGTCCGTTGGCGGCGCACCGGTCTTCTTTAAAAAGAGTTTCGGTTCACGTTTGTGGGATGAAGGAGGCAACGAATACATCGACTATGTTGGTTCGTGGGGCCCCATGATTCTTGGCCACTCACATCCCGACGTGATCAAGGCAGTGCGCTCCCAGCTGGAGTATGGCCTGGGCTTTGGTGCACCGACGGTACTGGAAACAGAGATGGCGGAGCTGGTGTGTGAACTTGTGCCATCGATAGAAAAAGTCCGTATGGTCAGCTCAGGCACTGAAGCGACAATGAGTGCTATCCGGCTCGCGCGGGGCTTTACCGGCCGTGACACAATTATCAAGTTCGAAGGCTGCTACCACGGTCACTCCGACTCACTGCTGGTCAAGGCCGGCTCAGGCGCATTGACATTCGGTGTTCCAACTTCACCCGGTGTGCCGGCAGATCTCGCCAGCCACACGCTGACTCTTGAATACAACAATATCGATCAGGTAAAAAAAGTCATGCAGACTCAAGGTGACGAAATTGCCTGCATTATTGTGGAACCGGTAGCCGGTAATATGAACTGCATCCCGCCGGCAGAGGGTTTTTTACAGGCCTTGAGAGAAGCTTGTGATGCACACAATACAGTACTGATCTTTGATGAAGTGATGACCGGGTTCAGAGTCGCGCTGGGTGGCGCACAACAGCACTATGGTGTGACACCGGATTTGACAACACTTGGCAAGGTCATCGGTGGAGGATTACCCGTTGGTGCCTTTGGCGGTCGCGCAGACATCATGGACTATATTTCCCCAGATGGCCCGGTTTATCAGGCCGGCACCTTATCGGGGAATCCTATGGCAATGTCAGCAGGATTGGCCACGCTTAAACTGTTAAACACACCCGGCTTTCATGAAATGCTTGCCGCTAAGGCGGCTAAACTAACCGAAGGCTTGAAGTCGCAGGCACAGGACAATGGTATTGCAATGACGACTAACCAGGTGGGCGGCATGTTCGGACTGTTTTTCACCGACAATGAAGAAGTAAAGTGCTTTGCCGATGTGATGGCCTGCGACGTGGAGCGATTCAATAAATTCTTCCACGGCATGCTCGACAATGGTGTCTATCTTGCGCCGTCTGCATTCGAAGCAGGTTTTGTTTCTGCGGCTCACAGTGACGATGATATTCAGCAAACTATTGATGCGGCGGGCAGGGTATTTAAAACACTTTAGGTGGTTTTTTAATCAAGTTGATCTGACAATGTTTAGCAGTGGGTCGGGGTCTGCGCGATGCCTTCTCAAGACACGCTGTGAATACGTCCATGTACGCTCGGCGTTTGCCATCCATGGCAAACGACGGTCTTGAGAAGGCCTCCCCCATATCCCTTGTAAACTGTGAGTTCGGAGACCTACTCGTTCCATCCGCCGGGTAAGGGGGTGCGGTTTTCAGGGGTATCTGCGGCCATGGACGGCCGCGGCTAAGCCTACATGGACGTATTTATGGCGTCCCCTGAAAACCGTACTCCCTTGGCCGGTGGATATAAAGAACGCAGCGGTCCTTCACGATTAGGAGCTTCCTAGCTACGCACCCTGGCACGCATGCGCCTGTAGACCCACGTCAATATATTTATCGGATGACGAACCAGTTTGGTCATCAGTAGTGACCTGTTGGGCGGTATGCCATAGTAAAGATGCAGCCACCAGTGCGAAGGATCGAGCAATCCATGAAACCGCTCACGCAGAGGCAGTCGCAGCAGACTACTTAACGGCTTGATGCTCTGACCTGCGTTTTCAATCGGTACAAATCCATTACCCATTTTGAAGTCAGACAGCTCTACAGGCAGTGGCATTACACTATCAACGACTCGTAATGCATTAACAACAGCCGGGTAGTCACGTGACAGCGCAGTCCAGTCAATCTGGTCATAAAAGTGTCGGGCGTAGTAGGCGATATCAGTGCACCAGATCAGTTTGAGTTTACTGGCGGGTTCAGACATATGATGGAACAAATGCCGCAGTTGATCCTGGTGCCCAAGCGCCTTTGCCCTGTGTCCGTTCACATCGTATTCCTGTAACGGCACTGTTAGATTATCAAATGTGATAGACGCTGGCGCATCGCCGCTCAAGGCATCATGGTGGACTTCAACGCTGATCGTCAGGCCATCGCGCTGCATGGAAGCGCCCGGCAGGTGATGATGCTCAGACATGTAGCGGCTGGAGGCCTGCTCAGGCACACTGAATCCCAGTTCGGCTAGTATGTTCTGAACAGCCTGCGCCTGTGAAGGGGGCGCCAGCAGGTCTATATCACTCATAGTGCGCAACGAAGGGTCCGGGTAAATGCTATGTGCCAGAAAGGAGCCCTTCAAAACAGCCAGTGGTATGCCTTTCTCATTGCATGCATCAATAATTTCCACCAGAGCACTGGCGCGTAATTCATTGGCCCAACCGGTCCTTTGTACCAGGGCGTACAATTTACGCTTGGCATCAACCGGAATAGAAAAGCCGCTTTGACGCAGGCTGGTATATAACAAAGGTGCAACGGCATGGCCTTCTGCATCATTGACGAGCATATCCCAGTTATGAATCTGTCTGGCATGTGCAAGAATGATGCTCTGCTCATCCGTGGATGGGGTAATACGGGCACAGGCTGCGAGCAGTGCGTAATGATCCGGATTTGTTTCAGTCACTATCTTTTAACGTCCAGAAAAAAGCTTAGGAAACCTCTGAATTTGTCCAGAGGGATGGGGTTCGGGGGACGCGCTGTAATATGCCAATGATAGTGCATTAAAATGTATCCCTTCCCCCGTAGTATCCTTAAAACAACGCAGCCTTATACTGCATAATAGCAAGCGCTATTGTGCTCAGAAGTAAAACCAGGGTTGAAACGCCCATGATGGTGAATGTGGTTCGCAGGCGGCGCAGTGACAAATCCAGCATATGCTCATTACCGTGCTGGTGGGCGATACTGATTGCTTGCGCGGTCTTCAGCAGTAAGATGCCCAGCCAGATAGGCAACCAGGCAACCAGCACTCCTATACCGGTAATGGTAATCACAGCACCGTTAATAATCAGCAACACCCCAACCAGGCGCATCCATAACCTGCTCTGGTACAGAGGTTTGCTGATGCGTTTTACTTGATCGGCGTTTATTGTCATAGATAATGGCGAGTCACTGGCTTTGGTTTGAGATGCACTGGAAGCGACCCTTGCAGTGACGAAACTTAACGGAGTTTATTTGTAAGCGCAATCAGGCTTGCTCGTAAACGCGGATAGGCAGACAATGATTTCGAATGAACTATAAAACAAAGCAGGAACTGTAGACATGAACCTGGAAAAAGTTATCTTTGCATTTTTTATCGTGCTTGCATTGACGATGAACTTTGGTTTTTTTATCGGCGATATGGATGACCCGGCGCATCACAATGTCTATGAGTTGTTTGCTGCCATAATAGTCAACCTTATAGCAACGGTGCTCAAGTTCGGAGACCGAACTCATGTTGGCGCCGTGCTGCTTGCCACTTCACTGGTAGCAGACCTTCACCTGATATTAGCCGCTGTCGTCTGGGGCATTGGTCTGTATGCGCTGGATACTGGACCGGGCATTATCAGTGTTGTGGTATCCATGTCAGCCGGCGCCTTGCTCGCCAATATCACATCGGTAGTTCTGCTGGTCATAGAGACGTTTGCTTTACGCAAGTAAAACAACAGGCCGGGGGCATATACTATGACCAAGGTTCGCTCTCTCGTCCTGAGGCGGATGCGTGTTCCGCTGCTTATCCTCATCACTACCTATTCGATCAGCATACTCGGTTTTGTTCTAATCCCCGGCATTGATGAGAACGGCCAGCGCTGGAACATGAACTTCCTCGATGCGATCTACTTCGTGTCCTACATGGCAACCACAATCGGCTTTGGCGAATTGCCTTATGCCTTCAATGCCGCGCAACGCATCTGGACCATCATTGCCATCTATCTGACAGTCATAAGCTGGCTGTACGCCATAGGCGCCATACTGTCGCTGGTACAGAATAAACATCTCAAGCGCGCTATTGAAGAGGGCCGCTTCAAGCGCAGTGTTGAGCGTCTCGGGGAATCTTTTTACATCATCTGTGGTTACGGTGAAACGGCCTCCCTGCTGGTTCATTCACTCGACAGCCGCCGCATCCGTACCGTTGTCATCGACAGCGATACAGACCGTATTGACGACCTGACGTTGTCAGTCATGCGACAGGATGTTCCAACCCTGGAAGCAGATGCCTCGGAAGGTGAAACGCTCGATATTGCAGGTTTGCATAATCGGTGGTGTCAGGGCGTCATCGCACTGACTGATTCCGATCATGTCAATTTGAAGATCGCCATCACCTGTCGATTGCTTGAACCGGACATTGAAGTGATTTGCCGGGCTGAAAGCACAGATACAGAAGCGAACATGAAGTCCTTCAATACGGATCACATCATCAATCCGTTTGATCGTTTCGGTGCAGCCCTGGCCATGGCGCTCCATTCACCGAGCATGTACATCGTTCATCAGTGGCTAACAGGCATTCCGGGCACACACCTGTCAGATCCGGCAATACCATCGCATGGTATGTGGGTGCTATGCGGTTATGGCCGCTTTGGTAAAGCTGTGCATCGTTTTCTGACGTTTGAAGGTGATACAACACGAATCATCGAGGCAGATCACGAGAACACACGTCCGCCGGAAGGCAGTATCAAGGGCCGTGGAACAGAGGCGGTAACTCTTCGAAGAGCCGGTATAAATGATGCAGTTGGCATCGTGGCCGGTACTGATAACGATACGAACAATCTCTCTATTATCTTTACGGCAAAAGAACAGAATGAAGAGTTGTTCCTTGTTGCAAGGCAGAACAAACGCAGCAACGAAGCACTGTTTCGCGAGGCAGGTGTAGATATCATCATGGAGCGCAGCGATATCATTGCGCATGAAATACTTGCCCTTATTCTGACACCCATGCTGAGTGAGTTTCTTGCTGAAGTGCGTCACCATGGCAATGACTGGACCTGCGAACTGGCCAGCCGTCTGATTGCGGTAGTGGGAGATACGACACCGGACACGTGGACGATTACGGTAAATGAAAATGAAACACCTGCCGTTTCGGAAAGAACCGGGCCAAACAGAACAGTCACCACGCGTGACCTGCTGGTTGATCATAGCAATATTAAAGAAAAGCTGCCGGGCATGGTGCTGATGATCAAGCGCAATGGAGAGAAATATATTTTACCCAAGGACAATTTCATCCTCGAGAACAACGATCAGATCCTGTTCTGTGCCCGTGAAGGGGTACACAGGTATGTTGAATGGACGACAAGCAATCGAAATGTGCTGCGCTATGTACAGACAGGCATAGTCACACCGGATGGCAGCGTGTGGCGCTGGCTGCATCAGCGCCAGCAGGCGCGCCAGAAAACTGTCTAGTTTAAGGAGCCTCTGAACAAGTCATGACCGAATATCTTGAGTCCAACACTCCAGCTTCTAGACTCATTAAAGACCTTCGCAATAGCTAGCTATTACACCGCACATGGATGTGCAAGTGCCGTGGAGACAGGATATCGTTGAACGGCCGTGCGGCCTTTGCCTCAAATCTGAATATTTTGAATCTCAATCGTGTCATCCAGACTTATTCAGAGGCTCCTTAAGTCACGGGCGTACAAAAGGAAAACACCCGAATCTTCGACGCCTGTTTCCAGCCAGATGAAGGGCAACTCCGGACGACTATCCTGAAGCGTCTTCCAGCTATCTCCAACCTCCATGACCAGAGCACCCTGCTCGGTCAAATGACTGCCAGCCTCGTTGATAATCCTGTGTACCAGATCCAGTCCATCTGTTCCTCCATCGAAAGCACGTGATGGCTCATGCTGGTATTCAGGCGGTAACTGCTCTAGTGTTGCGGAGGGAACGTAGGGCGGGTTGCTCAAAATAAGGTCATAACGAGCGGTGACATGCTGGTAGAGATTGGAATCCAGAATGTTGACCTGGTCACCAAGCGAGTGTTTTGCCACATTTTGCCGTGCAAGCTGCAGGGCGAGGGGGTCGATGTCAGTGCCATCGACCTGTGCACCGGGAAACGAGCAGGCGGCAGCTATGGCGATGCAACCGCTGCCGGTACACAGGTCCAGAACACGATGGATATCGTTTGCAACCACCCATGGCTGGCCTTCATCCAGAATAAAATCAGCCAGATGGGAGCGTGGAACAATGACGCCCTCGGCTGTGTCGAAGGGCAATCCAGCGAACCAGGTTGTTCCGATCAGGTAGGCGGCCGGCTTGCGGGTACGGATGCGTTTTTCAACCAGTGTGCGTGCGGATGCCAGTTGCTGATCGTCCAGCTGTAATGTCAGGTCGGCCTGCTCAGTGACAGGCAGGCCCAATGAGTGCAGCACCAGACAGGCGGATTCGTCCCAGGCGTTGTCGGTGCCATGCCCGTAGGCAAGGCCTGATATTTCCATCCGCTGGGCCGCCTCGGTGATGCATTCTTCGAGTGTCATGCTAGTACTCTCTCAAGCTGACCCGAAGGGCATCCCTGTGTCTTAGAGGCAGAAATAACAAAGGCACCCGGAGGGTGCCTTAAGTGAAATGGCTGGCCTGCAAAATTATTTGCGAGCGTATTTTTCCTGGAACTTGCTGACACGCCCTGCGGTGTCCATTATTTTCTGTTTGCCAGTGTAGAACGGATGGCACTGGGAGCAGACTTCCACGTTCAAATCACCGCCCCTGGTGGAGCGTGTTTCAAAGGTATTGCCGCACGTGCAGGTTACGTTCAGTGCAGTGTAATCCGGATGTATGCCTTCCTTCATGGTCTTGTACTCTGGTGTATCAGTGTTTGGTCGAAAAGGGCGCGAATGATAGCAAATTCTGATGAAAAGACAAAGGGTCCTGCTAGCGCTTCATGCTGTTGAAGAATTCGGCGTTGTTCTTGGTGGCTTTCAGTTTGTCGAGCAGGAATTCGACAGCGTCGGCATCTTCCATCGGGTGCAGCAGTTTGCGTAATAGCCAGATTTTCTGCAGTTCTGCTGGATCTGTCAGCAGTTCTTCGCGGCGTGTGCCGGACTTGTTGATGATGATGGACGGGTATATGCGGCGCTCGGCTATGCGGCGGTCAAGATGGATTTCCATGTTGCCGGTGCCTTTGAATTCTTCATAGATGACGTCATCCATTTTTGAACCGGTCTCTATCAGCGAGGTGGCAAGAATGGTCAGGCTGCCGCCTTCTTCAATGTTGCGTGCTGCGCCGAAGAAGCGTTTTGGTCTCTGCAATGCATTGGCATCGACACCACCTGTCAGGACCTTGCCAGACGAGGGGGCCACGGTGTTGTAGGCACGAGCCAGGCGTGTGATTGAGTCAAGCAGTATCACTACATCCTTTTTGTGCTCGACCAGGCGCTTGGCCTTCTCAATAACCATTTCGGCAACCTGTACGTGGCGCGACGCCGGTTCATCGAAGGTAGATGATATGACTTCTCCACGAACGGTGCGGCGCATTTCGGTGACTTCTTCCGGGCGTTCGTCGATCAGCAGCACCATGATTTCAACGTCATCGTGATTCGATGCAATTGCGTGAGCGATCTGCTGCAGCATAACCGTCTTGCCGCTCTTCGGTGATGAGACGATCAGGCCGCGCTGGCCTCTGCCTATAGGCGCAACGAGATCAATGATGCGTGCGGTCAGGTCTTCGGTCGAACCGTTTTCACGCTCCAGGCGCAGGCGTTCGTCCGGGTGTAGCGGTGTCAGGTTCTCGAACAGGATTTTCTTCTTGGCTTCGTCGGGGTGTTGACCGTTGATGGTTTCGACTTTTAGTAGGGCGAAGTAGCGTTCGGAATCTTTCGGCGGGCGAATTTGCCCTGTCAGTGTGTCTCCGGTGCGGAGATTGAAGCGGCGTATCTGGCTGGGCGAAACATAGATGTCGTCCGGACCGGCCAGATAGGACATGTCAGCGGAGCGCAGAAATCCAAAACCATCCTGCAGAATCTCAACGACACCGCCACCGGCGATCTTGGTGCCGCGCTTGGCCTGTTCTTTCAGAATCGCAAAGATTTGATCCTGTTTTCGCATGCGGCTGATGTTTTGCAGATTGAGTTCGCTTGCAAGCTTGACGATTTCTGTAGGGGGAAGACGCTTGATTTCTGAAAGATGCATTTCCATTTGGATATTGTCGGTGAGAGTGGTTTTTAGAGCTTTCCCGGAGGACACGTAGGTTGTGTCAAAAGCAAAGAAGAAACGGGAATGCTCGGACGGAGCTGAAAATTGTAAAAAAGTTAATGGATGATTCTTGTTATGTCTGTTGAGATTAACACTCCGCGAACGTTGCGTAAAGACAATAATGTGTTGTTATTATGCAACGAACGCGGTTGTGTACCGGTTAGCCGGCTTATATATTCGAGTCGATGAATGCGGTTAACTGTGATTTCGATACCGCGCCCACTTTTGTGGCTTCCACATTACCGTCGCGGAACAACATCAGTGTCGGGATCCCGCGTATGCCATATTTGGGCGGTGTTGCCGGATTATCGTCAATGTTCAACTTGGCGACCTTGATGCGGTCGCCGTATTCTGCCGCAACTTCTTCCAGTACAGGGGTGATCATCTTGCAGGGGCCGCACCATTCTGCCCAGTAGTCGACCAGTACAGGCTCCGATGACTGCAGTACGAGTTTTTCAAAATCGTCATCCGATACCTGAATTATGGATTCGCTCATTATTTCTCCGAGTGTATTTCTGATTTAGATGGGGATGGCAGGGTGTACAGCCATCAGACTGATATTTGAGCCCAATAATTGTTGTATTGCAAGTCTGTACTTATATAGAGATCCACACCCGTGTGCAATCCTGTTATTCTTACGGGTTATGAGTGACACACACCTGACTGATAAACGGTTCACCGATTTTGATCTGCACGAGTCTCTGCAAACCGGACTGAACGAGGCCGGTTTTGAGTTCTGCACACCGATCCAGGCTGAAACCTTACCCCATGCGCTGGCAGGCAAAGATGTTGCCGGTCAGGCGCAGACTGGCACTGGCAAGACCATTGCGTTTCTGCTGGCAACCTATCAAAGACTACTGGTCATGGAGCCGGATCCGGACCGGAAACTCAACCAGCCACTGGTGCTGATGCTTGCTCCAACCCGTGAGTTGGCTATCCAGATTGAAAAAGATGCCGAAGTCATAGGCAGGCATACCGGTCTTAAACTGGGTCTGGTCTATGGTGGCACCGGGTATGACAGCCAGCGCAAGATGCTTGAGCAGGGCGTCGATATACTCATTGGTACACCGGGACGCCTGATCGATTATTTCAAGCAGGGCCTGTTCAAGCTTGACCGACTACAGGTGCTGGTTCTAGACGAAGCCGACCGCATGTTTGACATGGGCTTCATCAAGGACATCCGTTTTCTATTGCACCGCATGCCTCCGCCGGAGCAACGCCTGGGGTTGCTGTTCTCTGCGACGCTGACGCTGCGGGTCGAAGAGCTTGGTTATGAGCACTTGAATGAACCGGTGGAAGTCAAGATCGAGACAGAAAACGTCACTGCGGACAAGGTTACAGAGGCTGTTTACCACCCCAGCAACGAGGAAAAAATTCCCTTGTTGATCGGCCTGCTGCGTCAGCATGAGCCGCGCCGAACGATGATCTTCATCAACACCAAGTGGGTTGCAGAGAAGATCTATGCCTGGCTGCTTGGCAACGGTTTTCGGGCGGGAGTCATTTCTGGCGATGTCCCGCAGAAGAAACGCGAACGCCTGCTCCAGGATTTTAAAGACGACAAGGTCGATATCCTTGTGGCAACAGACGTTGCTGCGCGTGGTCTTCATATTCCAGCAGTGAGCCATGTCTTCAACTACGATCTACCGCAGGATGCCGAGGATTATGTACATCGCATCGGCCGAACCGCTCGTGCAGGTGCTACCGGTGACGCCATTTCATTTGCCTGTGAAGATACGGCATATCACTTGATGGATATCGAGGAATACATCGGTCACAAGATTCCACTGGAACAGATTAAACCTGAACTGACAGTCCGGCCTGAACCGCCTGCACGTGTAGAGAGCAATCGCCCTGGCAGGCAGGGAGACAACCGAAGGCCTGGTGGGCGCAGTGACAATCGAAAACCATCCAGTCGTCGCGATGACAGCAGACGTCAAAGCCGCCCTGAACGCAGCGATAAGCGGCCGCAACCTGAGCATGCCAAGCGAGTGCGGGCAGAAACGAAGCAGGTTGAAACACCACTGTCGCCATCCGCCGATCAGGATGCACGAAACAAGCAGCACGGAAAGAAGAAAGATACCCCAGCTATCGGTTAATGCCATTTGGGCGCTTCTTCCCACCCGGGCTTGTTCAGAGGCTCCCTGGCAAGGTAAACAACTGTGAACTGCTGCATATCCTTGTTTAGAAAGCTGATCTGGTATAGGTTTCTCAACCCGATGACTTTCTCGCAAGGCTAAACTGGAACCCGGTCCAGGCCGGATGACTAAAAAGAGAGCAGGAATTATGAAAAGGCTGGTACTGGTCCGCCACGGACAAAGCATGTGGAATCTGGAAAACCGCTTCACTGGCTGGACAGATGTGGATCTGACAGAGCAGGGCATTCGTGAAGCAGAAGATGCGGCAACTTTGTTGAAGAAATCCGGCTTTGTCTTCGACAAGGCCTACACTTCATTGCTGGTCCGCTCGATACGCACTACCTGGTTAATTCTCAGTAGCATGGACCTGAGCTGGGTACCGGTTTGCAAGACCTGGAAGTTGAATGAGCGGCATTACGGTGCCCTGCAGGGCATGGATAAAAAGGAAGTCATGGCCAATTATGGTGATGAGCAGGTTCAAAAGTGGCGCCGTGGCTATGAAATTCGTCCGCCGGAACTCAGCGAATCTGACCCGCGTCATCCCAAATATGATGCCCGCTATGCCAGTATCGGAGATCGCTTGCCTGGTACCGAATCACTGCATGACACGCTCGATCGCGTCCTCGAGGTTTGGGAAAGTGATATACGCCCCGATATCGAAAACGACAAATCAATCATGATCTGCGCCCACGGCAACAGCCTGCGAGCCCTGATGAAATACATCGAAAATATTTCTGACGAGGACATCTCCAAGGTCAACATCCCGACCGGTATACCGCTGGTTTACGAGTTGGATGAAACCTTGCACGCCCAGAAGCGCTACTATCTGGGCGATAAGCGCAAGGTTGAAGCCGCTATCGGCGAGGTAGCGGCGCAGACCGGCCAGTCAGAGAATGACAATCCAGCCAAAGGCAAAAGTAAAGGCAAAAGCAAAGGCAAGAAAGCGACGGGGACATGAGTGATCATAAGCCAATCTACCAGGGGCGCATCATAGACCTCTGGCTGGAGCGGGTTACTCTTCCCAATGAAAGTCAGCTTGATCTTGAAATAGTCCGCCACCCCGGCGGCGCGGCGATCGTTGCCCTGGATGAGCAATCCCGTCTCTGCCTGCTGCGCCAGTATCGCCACGCTGTTGGCGGTTTTATCTACGAATTACCCGCAGGCAAAATCGATGACCAGGAACCCCCTTTAGAAACTGCCCGCCGCGAGCTGGAAGAAGAAGCCGGCATGCGTGCAGGCGACTGGCAGTCACTTGGCAGGATGTACTCGAGCCCGGGTTTTTGTGATGAAGTGATACATCTCTACCTGGCGCGCGACCTCACGCCCGTCCCGATAAGACAAGAAGAGCATGAGGTGATTGAGGTCGAGTGGGTGCATTTTGACGAGGCACTGGAGAGGGCAGCGAACGGCGATATCGATGATGCTAAGAGCGTAACCGCCTTGTTCAGGGCATCACAATTTAACCTGTAGGAGCGGCCATCGGTCGCGAACAGGAATAGTAAAAAAATCTCCGGCATGTTCGCAGCCAGCGACCGCTCCTACATGATCAAAGCTCCTCAATATCCAGCACTGGCCCCGGTTGATTCTCAACCTTCTGGGCAGTAAAGCGCAGTGCCGCCTGCAGGGCTTCCTCGATCACCGGATGATAGAAAGGCATCCGCAGCACATCGAACACTGTCAGGTTTTGCTGGATACACCAGGCCAGCAGGTGGGCGAGGTTTTCACCTTTGACGCAAACCAGCGTTGCACCGAGCAGCCTTCCATCTGTCTTGTCGGCATAGACGCGAATAATGCCGCGGTTCTTGGACATCATCTGGGCGCGTCCGACAGGCGCCATCTTGACTTCACCGATGGCCGTTTGTTCATGATCGAGCGCAGACCACGGGGTGCCGATGATGGCGATGTTCGGGTCACAGAAAGTTATGGCGAGCGGCGTTTTGCGTTTGAAGGCGGTGACAGTGTCGGAACTGGCATTGATGCCTGCGATACGACCATCGTCGCCTGCTTCATGCAGCAGTGGGTGAGCACCGGTGACATCACCCGCCAGGTACACCGGAGCATCACCGCATTGCATGGTATTCGGGTTGTGGTGGGGTATGCCTGCATCATCGAGCGGTGCCCCGATGTTTTCGAGCTTCAGGGCTTCGACATTGGGCGCACGGCCCATGCTGACCAGCAGCTTGTCGACCAGCACACTGTTTTCTCCAGCGGTGACACGCAGTTGATCTCCTTCCTTGCTGACCTCTGCAGGATGGCCCAGCCACAGTGGGAATTCACGCTGTAATGCCTCGATTGTAATGCTGTTGGCATCCGGGTCTTCGATGCCTCCAATTTGCATCGCCATGTCGATACCAGTGACCTCTACCTCCAGCCGCGATAGCGCCTGACCTAGCTCCAGGCCGATGACGCCAAGGCCGACGACAGCAACTGAATCGGGCAGGTCCTCAAGTTCAAATATCTGGTCAGTAGTAATGATATGGTCGCCGAATCCGCGCTGCCAGGCGGCGGGAACGACCGGGTTGGAACCGGTAGCGATAACGCTGGTCTTGCAATGAATCGTTTCATCGCCAACTCTGATCTCGTTTGGCGAGACGTATTCAGCGAGGCCATTAATCGTATGCTCTGCGAGGCGTTTCTTGTTGTTGCCGATAACGCGCTCAACGAAGCCGTCACGCAGCTCACGCACGAATTCCATAACTTCGGGTCGATCGACGCTGAGATGTTCTCCGCCTTCGATGCCCTCACGTTCCAGCGCCTTGCGGCGATAAAAATCTTCTGCCGCCTGGATCAACACCTTGGACGGCATGCAGCCGACGCGAGCGCAGGTAGTGCCAAGCTTGCCGCCGTTGATGACGACATAGGATTTTCCCAGCCGCATAACCTGTGACAGGGCATACAGGCCTGCTGATCCTGCCCCGATGATTGCGACGTCTACTTCTTTGACCATGTTGATATGACTCCGAATTTTCTGAGTGTTGGATTCTAGCGGATTCTTCTTATTATTGTGCGAGGCGCGCCCTCGGGGCGAATTGTTTGGGTGTGATCCATGCAGAGATATATCGCCGCGAGGGGGCACCTCCCACAAGGGTTATCTACACAGAGCCTTCTCATAGGGTTTGTGCCTATCGGCAAACTGTGCCTGTCAGCGCATCAATAATGCGAGTCGGCTTTTCCAGCCCGCCCAGTCTGCCCTCAAGAATGACATCGATATCCCCGTCAGCGAACTCGTGTTGCACCTGCTTTGCAGATAATGCCGGCGGTCGTCCATTCAGATTGGCGCTGGTCGAAACGATCGCCCCGCGGAAGCTTCTGCAAATGAGATTCGCAACCGGATGATCCGTAACTCGCACAGCGATGCCATCGTGCTCACCCCTGAGCAGGTGAGTGGTGCCGGCGGCTGCTGGCAGGATCCAGGTGGTCGGTCCGGGCCAGCTAGCTAATACAGGTGCCAGATCGACATTCTCCGTATCAACAAAACCAGAGAGCTGTTCAATGTCACTGGCCAGCAGAATCAGTCCTTTACGCCAGCTTCTATTCTTGAGCCGGAGTATACGATTGATGGCGATATGATTACGTGGATCGCAGCCAAGCCCGTAGCAGGCTTCGGTCGGGTAGGCCAGAATGCCGCCCTGTCGGAGACAGGCAGCAGCGGACTCGAATTCTTCGCGAGAGCTTATAGTTCCCTCGCCACCGCACGATGACCGATGTCGCGGCGCAGGTAGACGTCTTTCCAGTCAATGCCACTGGCCACTTCATAGGCACGCTGCTGAGCAGCAGAGACCGTATCGCCCAGCGCCGTTACGCATAAGACTCGCCCGCCGCTGGTGACGACTTCACTGTCCTGCATGGCGGTACCGGCATGAAAGACATGGGCGTCTTCTGTGTCATCGGGCAGTCCTGAAATCACATCACCCTTGTTATACGCATCTGGATAGCCCCCGGCGGCCAGCACAATTCCGAGTGCGGCGCGCTCATCCCATACTGCCTGCACGGTGTCCAGTTTGCCGTCGATAGCAGCATTGCACAGTTCCGCAAGATCTGACTTCAAGCGCATCATGATCGGCTGTGTTTCCGGGTCACCGAAACGGCAGTTGTATTCCAGTACATTGGGAGTGCCCTGATCATTGATCATTACACCTGCATACAGGAAACCGGTGTAGGGGCGGCCAAGCTCCTGCATGCCTTTAACCGTCGGCATAATGACCTCGTCCATGATGCGTTTGTGCATCTCCTCGTTGACGACAGGGGCTGGTGAATAGGCACCCATACCGCCGGTGTTGGGGCCGGTGTCTCCATCATCGCGGGCTTTGTGGTCCTGCGAACTCGCCAGCGGCAGGACATGGTCGCCGTCTACCATGCAGATGAAGCTGGCCTCTTCACCGGTCAGATACTCTTCGATCACTACCCGGTGACCGGCTTCACCAAAGGCATTACCGGCCAGCATGTCTCTCACCGCGTCAACGGCCTCCTGTTCTGTGTCCGCCAGTATCACGCCTTTGCCTGCTGCCAGGCCGTCCGCCTTGACGACGATGGGCGCTCCCCGTTCTTGGATGTAGTCAAGTGCCGGCTCGATTGCGGTAAAGCTGGCGTAGGCAGCGGTGGGAATATTGAAACGAGCAAGAAAATCCTTGGTAAAGGTTTTGGACCCCTCCAGTTCAGCTGCCTGCCGGCTGGGTCCGAAGCAACGCAGCCCCGCATTCCGAAATAGATCGACAATGCCCATAACCAGCGGTACTTCAGGGCCGATGATGGTCAGGTCGATGGATTGGTCTCGTGCAAACTGCAGAAGACCATTGACGTCTTCTGCAGAAATGGCGACGTTTTCCAGCCCGGGTTCTCGTGTGGTGCCGGCATTGCCGGGCGCTACGTATACCTTTTCTGCAGCGGGCGACTGGGCTAGTTTCCAGGCCAGTGCATGTTCGCGGCCACCGCCGCCTACAACGAGTATTTTCATTTTTACATCCGTAAATATAGAAAGGCGACATTTTACGATAAGCATTCCGGAGAGTCTCCGGTTCACTCGTATTTCAGACAAAATTGTAGGAGCGGTCGTTGGCCGCGATTTAATATACGCATTTCTTAAGACGAGACTTTTCACGGCCGATGCTCGCTCCTACAAGGAGTACAGGCAGGCTATAATCAAGCCGATACTTACCTGGAGAAACACATGAGCAAACCCGTAGTTCTAATCGGTATTGGCGAAATTGGCGGAGTCTTCGCACGAGGCCTGTTGCGATGTAACCATCCGGTTGTCCCCGTCACCCGCTCAACGGACATGAATCAGGTTGCCGCAGAAGTGCCTGATCCTCAGGCTGTCATCGTGGCAGTTGCTGAAGCTGATCTGCATTCGGTACTGGAAAATCTACCGGCAAGCTGGAAAGACCGGGTTTGCCTGTTGCAAAATGAGTTGCTGCCACGCGACTGGCAGTCGCATGGCCTGGTAAACCCGACTGTCATATCTGTCTGGTTCGAAAAGAAGCCTGGTACAGACGTCAAGCCACTGGTGCCGTCGCCGATTCACGGTCCTGCAGGTCAACTGCTATACGATACGCTTGATGCCCTGGCTATTCCTGCGAATCTGCTTGATAGTGAGGAGCAGCTGCTGTTTGAACTGGTGCGCAAGAACCTTTATATCCTGACAACTAATATCGCTGGTCTGGTGTCAGGAGGCACGGTGATGGATCTGTGGGAGAACCATCGCAACCTGGCCATCGAGGTCGCCGAGGATATACTCGAAATTCAGGCATCGTTGACCGGCCAGGCTCTGGACAGGCGCGCTCTAATCGAAGCCATGCTGACGGCGTTTGATGGAGACCCGATGCACAATTGTACCGGCCGCTCTGCGCCGGCGAGACTGGCCAGGGCCATACAGGTCGCGGATAACGAAGGCCTGGATGTGGCGACATTGAGGCGTATCCAGGTTGAGCAATGACCGCAGGTTTCAAAGTGTCAGTGGCAGACTGGCACACAGATACTGAACAATTGCGTGCGATCAGGGAGGCAGTTTTTATATCAGAACAGCACGTCCCGAAATCACTGGAATGGGATGCTTCGGATCCGGAATGCACACATGTGATTGCCATTGATGACGACGGTGTTTCGATAGCCACCGGCCGCCTCGTACCGGATGGCAGCATCGGGCGCATGGCCGTGTTGAAGGCATGGCGTGGCAGGGGCGTGGGGAATGCGATCATGGAGAAATTGGTTGATGAAGCACGCAGGAATGGGTTTCGAAGCCTGAAGCTGTCCTCCCAGGAGCATGCGGTCGGCTTTTATCAGCGCCACGGATTTGTTGCACAGGGTGCACCCTATATGGAAGCCGGCATCAGACACATCACCATGATCAGGGACGAGCTTTAACCAATAGCGTATGACTTCATCGACAGAAAAGAATCATGACCCCAGTACTTTCAGAGGTTTTCTGAGTTCTTTCAGTAATTCTATCAAGGAAAGCCTGAGAGACCTGGCCCCGATCTTTTTCGTCATCGCGTTTTTCCAGTTGTTCGTGCTGCAGCAGCCGCTGGAAGGTTTTATTGATCTCGCAATCGGGGCTGTCTTTGTGATTCTCGGACTAACCTTTTTCGTGTTTGGCCTGGAGATGGGCCTATTTCCCATAGGTGAAAGCATGGCCCGCGCATTTGCTAAAAAGGGCAGTGCACTCGGATTATTCAGTTTCGCCTTCGCGCTCGGTTTTGGTACGACCGTAGCTGAGCCTGCCCTGATAGCTGTTGCCGAAGAGGCCGCCGAAGTTGCCGCAGGAGGAGGAGTGATTGCCGCGACAGAGGAGGCGATGGAAAACTACGCCCTTGGCCTGCGTTACACCGTAGCCCTGTCCGTTGGCGTCGCCATTGTGCTCGGAGTGCTGCGCATCCTCAAAGGGTGGCCCATTCAGCACATGATCATGGTGGGATACATGCTGGTGGTCGTGGTGACCGCGTTTGCACCGCGCAGCATCATTGGCATCGCCTATGACTCAGGTGGCGTCACGACATCGACGATTACTGTACCGCTGGTCACGGCACTCGGTGTCGGACTGGCCTCATCGATCAAGGGGCGCAACCCGATGCTGGATGGATTCGGGCTGATTGCGTTTGCCTCATTGCTGCCGATTATCTTCGTGCTGGTTTACGGGATCATCATATGATTGCCTTGCTGCTTGAATTTATCGAGGTTTTAGGCGAGACCGTACGTGATGTCATGCCCATCATTGCGATTCTGTTTGTCTTCCAGGCCTTTGTTATCCGTAAGCCGGTCAAGAACCTGAAGAATATCGTTATAGGCTTCGTATATGTGCTGATCGGACTCGCGCTGTTTCTACTCGGGCTCGAAAAAGCCCTGTTTCCGCTTGGCAAACTGATGGCCAATCAGTTGAGCAACCCTGAATTTATCGCCGACAGGGTTAATGGAGTGGCTATAGCGCTAGACTGGACGAATTACTACTGGGTCTACTTGTTTGCATTTGCCATCGGCTTTTCGACTACTATCGCAGAACCCTCGCTGCTAGCTGTTGCCATTAAGGCGCAGGAGATCTCCGGTGGTGCCATCAGAATCTGGGGCCTGCGCATCGCAGTGGCCATTGGTGTGGCAGTCGGGATTTCGCTTGGCGCCTACCGCATCGTGACGGGAACACCACTGCACTATTTCATCATCGTCGGTTACATCTTCGTCGTAGTCCAGACCTGGTTCGCACCGCGCATGATCATCCCTCTGGCCTATGACTCCGGAGGAGTAACAACATCTACGGTAACCGTACCACTGGTTGCAGCGTTGGGTCTGGGCCTGGCCGACACAATACCGGGACGCAGCCCACTGTTGGATGGATTTGGGCTGATAGCATTTGCCAGTCTGTTCCCCATCATTTCAGTCATGGCCTATGCACAAATATCCGAATACCGGTCTCGAAGGGCGCGCAAGCGTTCCTTATCGGAACCACAGAAACACGCAAAAGGAGAGTAATCATGCATTTCAAACTTATCATTGCCTTCATTGAGGATGACAAGACCGATGAGGTTATGGAAGCTGCCAGAAAAGCCGGCTCGACGGGCGCTACCATCATTAATAATGCACGCGGAGAAGGCCTGAAAGAAAGCAAGACGTTCTTTGGCCTGTCACTGGAAACTCAGCGTGATGTTCTGCTGTTCCTGGTTGAGGAACACATGAGCCGACATATCCTTGAGCGTATCAGTGAAGTGGCTGATTTAGATCGATCACCCGGTACAGGCATCGCCTTTCAGGTCGATGTCGAAGACGCAGTGGGGGTCGTTCATCAGATTGAAGAATTAACAGAAAGTGTGGAGGAACAGCTATGAAGGACAGAGATCGAATTTGCATCCGTGATGTGATGAAAGAAAATTTTGACATGGTAGATGGCATGATGACGGTACAGGATGCACTCATGACCATGATTCATGTCGATACAAAGACGCTTATTGTCGAGAAGCGCGACGAAAACGATGAATATGGAATGGTGCTGATCTCGGATATCGCCAAGAAGGTTCTGGCGCTGGACAAGGCGCCTGAACGCGTCAATATCTACGAAGTCATGTCCAAGCCAGTGATAACCGTCGATCCGAACATGGATATCCGCTATTGTGCGCGCCTGTTCGAACGCTTCGGTGTATCACGGGCGCCCGTCATCGAAGATGGCCTGATCGTCGGGGTCGTCAGTCATACCGATCTGGTGCTGAAAGGGATGTGCAGTGATCTTTAAATCTCTGCGTTGCGCAGCTGCTCCGCAGCATCCTCAGGGCTGATGGTATTTACGAACAGCCCTGACCCCAGTTCGAAGCCTGTCGGTATTGATGTCCGCGGGGTAACTTCCAGGTGCCAGTGGTAGCTGGCCATATTGTCCTGACAGCGGCTGTCATGAGGAACCGAGTGCAGGAAATAGTTGTACTGCACACCACCGAGCACGGCATCCAGCCGCGCCATGGTGCGTTTCAATACCGTCGCAAAGTCCTGCATATCATCTTCTGACGAGGTCATGAAATCTGCCTGGTGAGTCAGTGGCAGAATGTGAATTTCCCATTCATATCGACTCGCAAAGGGCTTGATGGCAATAAACTTCTCACCTCGCTCGATCACATACTGGCCGACATCGATCTTGCGCCGTATCTCACCCGACTCGCGATCATAGATGCGCGTTTCAAATGTCAGTGCTTCATCTATCAATGCACAGAAAACACAATTGTGATGCTTCTCATAATAACGGTGACTGTGATCCACTTCCGACTGAACATTGTCAGGCACCACTGGCAGGGCAACGATCTGCGAATGGGTATGCGGGATGCTCGCGCCCGCCGCCGGGCCAAAGTTTTTGAAGGCCAGTACGTAGCGCAGACGTTGATCTGATTCATACAGTTCAGCCATGCGTAGTCGATAGGTGTTGAACAAGAGAACCAGGTGTCCGGCATCCATTTCGTGTAGGGCGATGCCGTGCTTCGGGTTGTCGATGATGACTTCATGACGCCCATAGCCGTCTATGGTTTGCTGCAGGCCGAGGTTCAGGTCCTGCTGCGAGCGGTCGTCGCCGAGTACCGGATACAGGTTTTCCACGATACGAATGGCCCAGTCCTTCTCGTTGGGTACGGCGAGTATAGTTGGTGGTGTCTTGTCCTCGTTGCCGGTACAAAACGGGCAGGTATCAACATGGGCGCGTGAATCACGTGGCGCCAGTTCTTCAGCCTTCTTCGGGCGTGAGCCACGCGCTGTAGCGATGAGAACGGATTCGCTTGGGACAATAGGGTTGATGCGGATTTCGCGTAGTGCGGTGGACATGGTGTGCTCCTTTTTGAAACCTCGTCATTTATAATATGTGGTATCGTCTCACAGATACCCATGGCACACACACTATCCAGATTACTGACAGATAAAGGACTCGAGCTGAGCGACGAAGGGCTGTGGGTAATTCCCGGTACCGAACAGCAGCCGTTTGCCTATTCAGATGGCGATGATGCGGAGAATTATGTCTATGACGTAATCGCCAACGCCGCTGACACGAGCTCGACCTCGGCTGAGCTGGAATCGCATATCCGTGACTGGCCATCGGAATATCATTTTACGTCCAAGCGGGCTACGTTGCTGCGTGCCCTGGACCTGTCCGGTATGGAACAGGTGCTCGAACTCGGATGCGGTTGCGGCGCGATCAGCCGCTATCTCGGTGAGCAGAATATGCAGGTCGATGCCATCGAAGGCAGCACACGACGCGCTCAGATAGCCAGGTCACGTTGCCGTGATCTCGATAATGTCAGCATCGTCAATGCCAATTACAATGATCTTGGACTTCCAGAAGGGGAATACGACGCTATCTTCCTGATCGGCGTACTGGAATATGCACGGCGCTTCTGCCCCGATGCAGCGGATGATTATGTGGCAGTACACGACATACTCGTGGCGATAAAGAAAAGTCTTAAGCCAGACGGTGTCCTGATTACTGCAATAGAAAATCGTCTTGGTCTCAAGTATCTGCTGGGAACCACTGAAGATCATTACGCTGTTCCCTATATCGGCATCAATAACTACCCGGACAGCGCTGGCATTCGCACCTACGATCATGCAGAGTGGCAGGCGACACTCAATGACGCAGGCTTCCCTGTGCGTGAGTTTCTGGCGCCGTTTCCGGATTACAAAATACCCTCGGTCGTGCTTCACGAAGACTTCCTCAGAACTCCCCAGGTTGTTGCGCACCTGTACGCAATGACATCGCGAGACTATTACCGGGTTCATGTAACAGGTGCTGAAGAAGGACAGTTCTGGAAGGCCTTCCAGCAAACTGGCGGAGTGCTGGATTACGCAAATTCATTCCTAATCGTGGCAGCCAAACAGGGTGGCCAGCCGGCGCGTATTGCTAGCAGTGATTTCGTCCATGTAACGGGCCCGCACCGCAAAGCTTGTTACCGTACCGTCACACGCAAACCTCGCGCAGAAAACATCGTTAATAAGACACAATTAATCAATGCAGAACAGGAAAAGGGCTTGCTCAGGCAGGTTCTCGCAGACGAAGAGCATCTGCACGGTGAACTGTTATCAGATATCTGGATTCAAACTCTTGTTATCTGGCAGGACATGGACAGGCTTAACAGGCTTTTCGCTGAGTATTACAAGTTCCTCAAAGCTTATGCACGCGACAACGAGCCGGCCTATGACATGTTCGACATACAGCCCTTCAACATCGTGCTCGATGATAATGGAAAATACAGGCCATTTGATCGGGAGTGGGTGCTAGAGGAGAGCATCAGCCCGGAATATGTCCTGTTCCGTGGGCTGTTCTGGTTTGTCTATGGCAACAGCCAGAAATTCCGTGGATTGTTCCGGCAGTATGGTTTCAGGTATATCCAGGATTTTATCGCTAACAGTTTCACAGCGATGGGGCTCGATTTGAATGCGCACCTGGAAGAATACATTACCCTGGAAGATCGTATGCAGATTGCCATTGGTGAAGGTATACAGCAGGGCCTGACGCGTACTCTGCTGATGGCTGAACCGGCCGATGAGCAGGGGAGAAACACATTTGAAGCAAAAGTATACTGGGCTAGAAAAGGTAAGCCATATAACGAAGATAACAGTATGGAAACAAGGGTTTCAATGGGACGGGCGCGTCAACAGGTCGTATTCGATATCCCTGCAAGTGCAGGAAAAATAAAACGCATACGTTTCGATCCGACGGACAGGGAAGGCTATTTTCACATTTACAATATCCGGGTTGTTGAGTTGGACTCAACGTGCGGTGAATCTGATGAGTTGATAGAGTTTAATAGCGGTGCCGAACTTGCTCAGTCAGCGAAAATGGAAGGACTTGTCCTGCACGGAAGTGGCTCACGAGCGGTATTTTTATCAGCGGGCAATGACCCGTGGTTTAGTCTGCAATTACCGGACAACGACAAGCCGCTGCGCCTCATCGTTGAAATGGACTGGCCGCATTCTGAGGAATACGAAATCGTACGCGCTGAACTAAAACATCTCAATGATGAGTGGCAGTGGGAAAAGATGAAGCTCAATGAGGAAATTGCAGCATTAAAACGACAGCGCGAACCATCATACTCTGACCAGCAACCCTCAAGCCGCAGCCTCTTTACTAAAGTTCTGGAAAAAATAAAAAAATAAAACCGGTAAAAAAACAAAAATCGGATAAATCGAGGTCAGAACACTGTGAATTCTAATATAAGGGGTGTTTGTGGTTTGACCTAAAAAACAAGAAAAAAGGCCGCTCAATCGAGCGGCCTTTTTATATCTGGTAGCTACGGGTGGACTTGAACCACCGACCCCAGCATTATGAATGCTGTGCTCTAACCAGCTGAGCTACGTAGCCAATAAGGGGGCAGGAATGTACCGATTTCGGCCTTATTTGGCAAGTTTAGACGTTGAAGCGGAAATGCATGACATCTCCGTCGTGCACGATGTAGTCCTTGCCTTCCAAGCGCAGCTTGCCGTGTTCTTTGGCGCCGTGCTCGCCGTTGAACTCGATAAAGTCATCATAAGCGGTGGTCTCGGCGCGAATAAAGCCGCGTTCGAAATCCGTATGGATGACGCCGGCTGCCTGGGGTGCGGTGGAGCCTCTTCGTACTGTCCAGGCACGGACCTCTTTTACCCCGGCGGTGAAGTAAGTCAGCAAGTGGAGCAGGTGGTAGCCGGCGCGGATGACGCGGTCGAGGCCAGGTTCATCGAGTCCCATGTCAGCTAAAAATTCCAGTCGTTCATCGTCATCCATTTCAACCAGTTCGGCCTCGATGGCGGCGCACACGGGTACGAGTTCAGCATTTTCGGCTTCAGCGCGTTCGCGTACTGCATCGAGCAGCGGGTTATCTGCGAAGCCGGAGTCATCCACGTTGGGGATGTACATGGTGGGTTTGATGGTCATCAGGCACAGTGGCTTGAGCAGCGCTCTTTCATCGTCATCGACATCCATAGTTCTGGCCGGCTTGCCTTCATCGAGATGTGCCGCCATGCGCTCGAATAACGTGACCAGCTGTTTCGCATCCTTGTCACCTGATTTGGCCTGCTTCTGAGCTCTGGCGACGGCCTTGTCGACGGTATCCATATCGGCCAGTGCCAGTTCGGTGGCGATGACATCAATGTCGGAAATAGGGTCGATCCTGCCTGCGACATGCGTGATGTTTTCATCTTCAAAGCAGCGTACAACCTGTACGATGGCATCGACTTCGCGGATGTGGGCGAGGAACTTGTTACCCAGGCCCTCTCCTTTCGACGCACCTTCCACCAGGCCGGCAATATCAACGAATTCGATCGTAGTAGGGATAATCCTTTCCGGTTTGACGATGTCAGCCAGCTTATCGAGTCTCGGGTCGGGCACTTCTACGATGCCGACATTTGGCTCGATGGTGCAAAACGGGTAGTTTTCGGCCTGGATCTCGGCGCGAGTCAGGGCATTGAAGAGGGTTGACTTGCCCACGTTGGGCAGTCCGACGATACCACATTTAAATCCCATAATTCGTCTCTATCTAGGCTCTTGAGTGCAGTGCATTCATGGCGGACTGCAGGTCGCCGCTGATAATGTCTGCTATATGGTCGATGGCATGATCGATCGCGGCATCGATCAGAGTCGCTTCTGCCTCTGGCGGGCGTTTTAAAACGAAATTGACGACTTCTTTCTGCTGGCCGGGATGGCCTATGCCAAGGCGCAGGCGCAGGTAATCGGGACCGATGTGCTTCGATGTGTCTCGCAGGCCATTGTGGCCTGCAGCACCACCGCCCTGTTTCAGTTTCAGTTTACCGGGCGGCAGGTCCAGTTCGTCGTGGACCACCAGGATCTGATCGATCGGGATTCGGTAATAGTTGGCAAAACTGCCTACGGTTTCACCGCTGCGGTTCATGAAGTTCTGCGGGGCCAGCAGCCAGATGCGGTTTCCATCGATGCTGACCTCACTCACCTGTGACTTGAAACGACGTTCTTCACGCCAGCTTCCCGAATATCGATCTGCCAGCCTCTCTACAAACCAGAAACCCGCGTTGTGCCGGGTATCGGCATAGCGCGGGCCAGGGTTGCCGAGACCGGCAATGAGGGCGATCCTGTTGCCCATGACGAATCAGACGCAGGCAGCAGGGGCGTCTATTCTTCGCCCGCTTCCTCGTCAGCGGCTTCTTCTCCAGCTTCACCTTCGGCCGCAGCTTCTAACCCGGCCTCTTCAGCTTCATCAGCCTTGCTGGCGCGAACGGCGATACAGGTGACGACCGCGAGGTCATCTCCGCCGTGGGCCATGCTGGCGCTTTCTACACCCTTGGGCAGGTTTACCTCAGTAATGTGAATGGAGTCGCCAATATTGAGACCGGAAACGTCTACATCGATGTATTCAGGCAGGTCGTCAGGCAGGCAGTTGATTTCAAGCTCTGTGATCAGGTGAGAGATGATGCCGCTTTCCAGCTTCACTCCCGGGGCCTCATCACCACCTGTGAAGTGGAACGGAACGCTCATGTGAATCTTGTCTGTTGCGCTGACACGCTGCAGATCGACATGCATCACGATGAGTTTGTAAGGGTGCATCTGCACGTCACGCAGGATGGCCTTCTCGCTTTTGCCATCGACTTCCACATTCAGAATCGAACTGTGAAAAGCTTCGTTTTCGAGGCTGTGGTAAAGGCTGTTGTGGTCCAGCGTCAGCTTGACTGTGTCTTTACCTGCGCCATAAAGGATGGCGGGTACATTGCCGGCGTGACGCAGGCGGCGGCTCGCACTCGTGCCCTGTTCATCGCGCGTAACGGCGGTAATTGTGTTGCTGTCAGACATTGATGTGTCTCCGTGTTGAATCTATGGCCCGCGACCAGGCCGGGAAATAAAAAAAGGGCGTGGAGTGTAGCAGAAAGGCGCTGCCTCAGGAAATAAACAACGAGCTGACTGATTCCTCGTTGGCAATCCGGTACATTGTCTCTGCCAGCAGCTCTGCGACGCTCAACTGGCGAATTTTTGGACATTTTGCGGCGTCATCAGACAGTGGGACTGTGTTTGTGACAACCAGTTCGTCGAGCTCTGAATGAGTGATGCGTTCAACCGCTGATCCAGACAATATAGGATGCGTACAACAGGCTGCGACGCGTTGTGCGCCGCGTTTCTTAAGCGCTCTGGCCGCCTCGCAAAGTGTATTGGCGGTGTCGACCAGGTCATCGATGATGACGCAGCTGCGCCCTTCGACGTCTCCGATGATGTTCATGACTTTGGCAACGTTGGCTTTGGGGCGGCGTTTGTCGATAATCGCCAGGTCAGCATCCAGCGGTTTGGCAAGTGCACGGGCACGCACTACGCCACCGACGTCGGGCGAAACGATTTGCAGGCTGTCGTCGCTGTGCCGCCAGATATCTCCCAGCAGGACTGGCAGGGCATAGATATTGTCGGTAGGAATATCGAAGAAGCCAACGATCTGGTCGGCATGAATGTCTACCGTTACGACATGGTCTGCCCCGGCGATGCTGATCATGTCCGCCACCAGGCGAGCGCTGATCGGGGTGCGCTGGGAGCGGGGACGGCGGTCCTGACGTGAATAGCCGAGATAAGGCACGACTGCAGTAATGCGTGCAGCCGCAGAACGCTTGCAGGCGTCCATCAGCAGCAGCAGTTCCATCAGGTGGTCATTGCATGGCGGGCAGATAGATTGCAGGATGAAGACATCCTTGCCGCGCACATTTTCCAGCAACTCAACCTGTATCTCACCATCACTGAAGCGACTGACGACTGCTTTGCCGAGCCGCAGTTCAAGCTTGTCGCAGACTTCCACGGCCATGTCGGGATTGGCAGAACCGGTAAAGACAATCATGTCATCGCTTTGCAACGCGTCTGCTCCTTTTTAAATAGTGGCTGGGGTGCCAGGACTCGAACCTGGGAATGCCGGAATCAAAATCCGGTGCCTTGCCACTTGGCTACACCCCATCTTAATCAATCTCTATTTGTTCTGACAGCGGGCTGGTATTCAACCCCTTAACAACAAACGACTGCCATTGTTTCGGTGTGATCTCTGTAATTTTTCGAGCTGTCGAAGCTGACTCTGCTTTTATGAACACGCCAGCGCCGGTTCCGGTGAGCCGGGGTTCACCATATTTCTCAAGCCATTTCATGCAATGGTCGATATCCGGATAGACTTTTCGAACGACTGTTTCCAGCGAGTTAAAGGCTGTCCCTTCGAGAAAGTCGGATATTCTGATTGGCGTGCTATTACGTGTCAATGCAGGATGACGAAAAACATCTGCTGTTGATACGTGTACGGGTGGTACAACCAGCAGGTAATTGTCTTCTGCAGGCTCCAGTGGTGTCAGAAATTCACCTATGCCTTCCGCCCATGCCGCGTGACCACGCACAAAAACGGGTACGTCGGCACCCAGCGACAGACCCAGTGTGGAAAGTTCGTCAGCACCGAGCCCCAGTTCCCAAATCTGGTTGAGTGCGCACAATACGGTTGCCGCATCTGAACTGCCTCCTCCCAGACCGGCACCCATGGGGATGCGTTTTTCGATACCGATGGCAATGCCACGCTGAATTCCGCAATGATCGGCCAGCAGCTGTGCGGCACGGATTGCCAGGTCGTCTTCGGCTGTAACATCTGACCATTGTGTAGCGCGGACTATCTGATCATCCTGGCGTGGTGTAAACGTGATGTCGTCCTGAAGTGTGATGAACTGAAACACGGTTTGCAGCTCATGATAGCCGTCATCCCGCTGGCCGGTTATCTGCAGGAACAGGTTGAGTTTGGCGGGTGCGGGGTAGGTAATCATTTCACTACCGGCTCCCATTTCTTCAGTAAAAATTTGCCTCGCAGGCTGTGTTCCGGGTGTTCAGTACTGTTTTGAAAGACGATCGACCCGGGCAGTTCGTAACCACCAAAGTAGCGATACTGACTAAAGCTGACCTGCCATCCATCCTGCTTCAGACTGGCGAGTCGCGACTGATCGTCAAGTTGATAGTCGGTCTCTCTGCCTGGTTCAACGATACCCAGCACCCACCAGCGCAGGCTTTGTACCGGGATATTCCAGCCGGTAGCCTGCTCTATCAATGCCTGTGATGTAGCGCCTTGCCAGCGGGTGTTGCGAGAGTCCTGAAGTACAGCTCCATCAGCTGTCTCCTCGAGTTTAACCAGGCCATGTCCCACCGGGCCAAGCAGGCGCAGCTGTCTGTGATCCGGGGTTTCGTTCCAGATCAGTGTGACTGCGCCGCTCTCCTGTTTCGAGCGCAGCCCGAGGCGGCCTTTCAGGTGCCAGTCGTTGAGGTGTGAGTAGCGTTCCTGGCGATCCTGCCAGGCCTGTTGTTCTGGCTTGATTGTGGGTTTGCTGACGCAGGATGCAAGCATCAGGATGACAGGTATAAATAATAGTCGGTGGATTTTCAAGACGAGTATCGCCGCGAGGGCGCGCCTCCCACAACACAGCTCACAAATGAACAGTGGTGGCAGATATTGTGGGAGGCGCGCCCTCGCGGCGATGGATTCATATTAATGACAACATACGAAGAGGCCCTACTGCTGCAGTATTTCTTCACTGACTGCATTGAGTAATTTGTTGTCCGGGAAGTCTGTGTTGGCCTTATCCCAGATGGTTTTGGCCTCGGCTTTCCTGCCATTCTTCCAGAGTACTTCAACCAGGTGGGCGGCAATTTCCGGGTCGTTGCGCAGTGACAGGGCGCGCTGCAGGTGTTTTTCGGCCTCTTTCAGATTTCCCTGGCGGTATTTTATCCAGCCGTAGCTGTCAAGGATGAAGGGGTCGTCTGGTCGTTTGGACAGCGCGGCAGCGACAAGCGTCTCTGCTTCTTCGATGCGGTCAGTCTGGTCCGCAAGCGTATAGCCCAGTGCATTCATCGAGTGAACGTGATCAGGGTCCAGCTTCAAGACATGGGTCAGGTCCCGTTCAAGCCCGGCAACATCATTCTGCTGTGCAGAGACCATGGCACGTGCGTACAGCAGTTCGATATTATCCGGCTGATCTTCGATTATACTGTCGAGTGCGTCATGGGCATCGGTGTAACGTTCAGCTTCCACCAGAAGCTCGTTACGAATCAATGCCAGTTCAGACTGCTGTTCAGCTGTTTCCGGATAAACGGCTTCCAGTTCACGCAATGCGGCATCTACGCCATCACGCTTGTTGACCACACCGGACAGGCGGATTCTTGCAGAAAACAACTGTTCGCTGTCTGTCACAGAGCGCAGCCATTGCTCGGCTTCATCCAGCTTGTTTTCGCTGATGGCAATCTCGCCCATATAGATGCGCGCCAGGTCATTGCGCGGCTGCTGTTTGAGCGCCAGGTTGAGGTAGTGGCGCGCTTTTTCATTGTCATTTTCCTGCAGCCTGAGCAGCGCCAGTGCCATTATCGTGCCCTGGGAGTCAGGCGTGTACTTGAGGACTTGCAGATACTCTTTTTCCGCTTCGCGGTAATGATCGTTTTCGATGTAGTAGCGCGCCAGGCTGGAACGCAGGACGGTAGACTTTTTATGTTTCTTTAAAAAGTGATTGGCAAAGTCGATAGCTTCATCTGTTCTGTCCAGTGTCAGCAGCAGCTTGAACTTGAATGTTGCGGCCTTTTCCCAGTCCGGATCCAGATTTAGTGCATCGTTTGAAGCTGACAATGCCAGGTCTGTCATACTCAGCATTGCTGCCAGGCGCGCGTAGGCCAGCTGAACGTCCGCTGTATCGGGGAATGCAGTGACGAGCTCGCGCATGGCTGATAGTGCAACAGGTTTATCGGCATAACGGATCAGTGTGTCCGTTATGTTCTGCAATAACATTTCGGCATGTGCCGGCGTTGTCAGTTCAATGGCTTTCCGGTAATGGGGCACGGCAAGCTCTACCTTGTCCACGACCACATACAGATTACCAAGCGTCTGGTGGACGCTGGCATCATCGGGTGACATTTCCACCCAGAGATTCGCCATCTCGATACCGGTATTATATTCACCTGCCAGTACGGCAAGACGTGTTGCCTGTTCGGCCAGGCGCGGGTCGCGGGTGTTTCTGGCCGCCTTCACCAGCCCGGACATCGCAAGGTGTGTTTCGCCCCTCTGGCTGGCTATGTCGGACACGAGAATCTGGTACAGTAAATCCGGCGTCAGTTCGACATTGGGCAGATTTTCCTGTGTCTTTTCAGCTTGAATGTCGGCTGCACTTTTATCTGTTTCTACAGGTGTGCGCTCCGTTTGTGTAGCGCAGGAAGCAAGTGTCGCAAGACTGATCAGAATGACTGCAGTATGCGCTCCCGCTTGACAGAATCTTTCAACAAGAGACAATGTTCGGTTTTCCCAGTAAGTAATGTTTGTGCATCATGCATCTGTTTAACTTTGGCATCAACCACAGGACTGCCCCGGTAGATATCCGGGAGCAGACCAGTTTTGCGCCGCAACAGCTTGAATCAGCACTCGAAGATATTACCCATTCAGGCGGGGCCAAAGAGGCAGCGATACTCTCAACCTGCAATCGTACCGAAATTTACTGCTCGCATGAACAGGATGATAGCGACAGCATGGTCGACTGGTTCTGCGATTACCATCAGATAAAACCAGATAACCTGATGCCATATATTTATCGGCATCCGGATGAGAAGGCCGTGAGACATGCCTTCCGTGTCGCCAGTGGACTCGATTCGATGGTGCTGGGTGAACCGCAGATACTTGGCCAGATGAAGGATGCATTCGCCACCGCGCACAAGACAGGTGTGACGGGCAAGATGCTGAATCAATTATTCCAGCACAGCTTCTCGGTGGCCAAGCAGGTCCGTACCGACACCTTGATCGGCGCCAGCGCTGTGTCGGTGGCCTACGCAGCCGTCAAGCTGGCACGCCAGATTTTTGCTGATCTGTCTCAGCAGACAGTGCTGCTTATCGGCGCCGGTGAGACGATTGACCTGACTGCACAGCATTTAAGACAGCAGGAAGTCGGTCACATTATCGTTGCCAACCGCACTGTTGAGCGTGCCCAGAAACTGGCCAGCCTCATTGATGGTGAGTCAATCTCGCTGGCTGAACTGCCCAGCCGGCTGCACGAGGCAGATATCCTGATCGCCTCAACCGCCAGCCAGTTGCCGATCCTGGGCAAGGGCGCCGTGGAAAAGGCACTCAAGGAGCGCCGTCACCGCCCTGTCTTCATGGTCGATCTGGCAGTCCCGCGTGATATTGAGGCTGAAGTTGGCGAATTGAATGATGTTTATCTGTACACGGTCGATGATCTCAGGGATGTCGTCGATGAAGGAATTCAGGCCAGGCGTGAAGCGGCAAAGGAAGCAGAGCAGATCATAGAACTGCAAGTCGACACCTTCATGAACTGGATCATGTCGCTGGATGCTGTACCGATGATCCGCGCTCTCCGGGAACAGGCTGATGCTCTGAGGCAGCAGGAGCTGGACAGGGCGCGCACCATGCTTGCCAGCGGCGCAGACCCTGAGGCTGTTATTGAGGCGCTGGCACGTACCCTTACGAATAAATATACCCATGCACCGACAGCAGCACTCAAACAGGCAGGCCACGAGGCCGACAAAGCTGTTATCGAAGCTGCCAGACGCTTATTTGATTTGAAAGATTGAATGTCGCCGCGTGGGCACGCCTCCCACAAAATCTGCCTGAAATGCTTTTTATGAGATGTGTTGTGGGAGGGGCGCCCCGCGACGATTATCACAATGAATTATGAAACCTAAATGAAAGACTCAGTACGCGACAAACTCGAACACCTCAGCATGCACCTTGAAGAGCTGCATGGCCTGCTGTCTGACCCTGAAGTTGTGGCTGATCAGAACCGTTTTCGTTCCCTTTCCATTGAAGTCTCTGATCTGACACCAGTCGTAGAACGCTACCATGCCTGGCACAGGGCCAATGAGGGCCTGCAGGCGGCCGAGTTGATGCTCGATGATGAAGATCGAGAGATGCGCGACATGGCAAAGGATGAGTACGGCCAGCTTCAGGAGCAGCTTTCTGAGCACGAAGATGAACTGCGCACATTGCTGCTGCCTAAAGACCCCAATGACGAGCGCAATGTTATCCTCGAGATCCGTGCCGGTACCGGAGGCGACGAGGCGGCCTTGTTTGCCGGTGACCTGTTTCGCATGTACAGCATGTATGCCGAAAAAAACCGCTGGCAGGTCGAAATATTGAGCAACAGCGAAGGCGAGCACGGCGGCTACCGGGAAATCATTGCCCGTATCAGCGGTAATCGGGTGTATTCACGCCTCAAGTTCGAGTCCGGTGCACACCGTGTGCAGCGTGTTCCGCAAACCGAGACGCAGGGACGCATCCACACCTCTGCCTGTACCGTCGCGGTAATGCCGGAAGCCGAGGAGATCGACGAAATTGATATCGACCCCAGCGACCTGCGCATCGACACCTTCCGCGCTTCAGGTTCGGGTGGCCAGCACGTCAACAAGACCGATTCCGCCATCCGAATTACCCATTTGCCAACCGGGCTGGTTGTGGAGTGTCAGGACCAGCGCTCACAACACAAAAACAAGGCGCGGGCTCTGGGTGTCCTGCAGACACGCCTGATGGATCAGGCGCAGAATGCACAGCGTGCTGAACAGGCCGCTACGCGCAAGAGTCTGGTCGGCAGCGGCGATCGTTCAGAGCGAGTTCGAACCTATAACTTCCCGCAGGGGCGTTTGACGGATCACCGTATAAACCTGACGCTGTACAAGCTGGATGAGATAACCGCAGGCAATCTGGATGCGGTAATCGAACCGCTGGTGACAGAGCATCAGGCTGAGCTGCTGGCGGAGTCGGGTGGGGAATAAGGATTTCGCAGTTCGCCGCAGGGGCGCGCCTCGCACAACACATCTCATAAGAAACAATGGTGGCAGCTTTTGTGGGAGGCGCGCCCCCGCGGCGATACTTTAAACAATGCCAACCACCCAAAACTTACTCACCGAAGCACTCTCAAGTCTGACTGGCCCGGAAACCAGACAGGAAGCAGAGTGGTTAATGGAAGCCATCTGCGGCATCACCCGCACCCGCCAGTTCAGCCACCCGCACGATGAATTGTCCACCTCGCATGCCCTGCGATTTCGGGAAGCCCTGCAACGTCGTTTATCCGGCGAACCGCTCGCCTACATCATCGGTTATCGCGATTTCTGGGACATGCGATTGGCGATCACTCCCGATGTATTGATACCGCAACCAGACACTGAGGTCCTGGTAGAGCAGGCGCTGAAGCGCATACCTGCCACGGCGGAATGGGTAATTGCAGATCTTGGTGCAGGCAGTGGCGCTGTTGCACTGGTGCTAGCACGAGAGCGACCGTCGTGTCATGTATTGGCAACGGATGTTTCGGCCTCGGCACTGAAGGTGGCGGCTGGCAATAGAGCAGATTACAAGGCAATGAATGTGCAGCTGGTGCAAACGTCGTGGCTGCAGTCAGTGGCACCGGGCAGCCTGGACATGATCGTCAGCAACCCACCCTATATCGCTGAAAATGATGACTGTCTTGTGTCAGGTGATGTCAGCAGAGAGCCCCGCCTGGCATTGTCTGCCGGTCCCGAGGGGCTGGATGAGCTGAATTGCATCATCCGGGATTCTGTCAGCAGCCTGAAGACGGGTGGCTGGCTGCTGGTTGAGCATGGCTTTCAGCAGGCGAGAGACGTTGCCGGGCTGTTTTCGCAATCCGGCTATCTGGATATCTTCACGATTAAGGATTTTGCCGGCAATGAACGCGTGACGGGTGGCAGGCTATAAAGCTGCCATAGCGCGTGGTTGCGGATGTAAGCGGTTGTTCCTGATGTATAGCTGATTCACTGGCCCTGACCGGTTGAACTGTCGTTTGTACGCCGGCTTTCTCCATGTTCATGTGGCCCGACAACGTGACGCCAATCAGGAATACGGGCAGCAATGTAAATCTCATGATTCTCTCCTTGATCTGTATAAAGCCCGCTGATAGTCCCAGCGAACTATCAGCGGTAATCACCCGTCTTAATTGCGGGCTTGTAATACAGTCTATTCAGTCAAGACTGAAAGAGATGTGAAATAGTTACATTTAGTAATAGAAGTATTGCCAGTGCTACTGGCCGTAGATAATACCCGGCAGCCAGGTGGAGAGTGCAGGCCAGTAGGCGAGTACAATAAGCATCATCAGCTGTATTGCAATGAACGGCATGACACCGCGATATATCTGTGTGGTTGAGACTGAATCTGGTGCAACACCACGCAGGTAAAACAGGGAAAACCCGAATGGCGGAGTGAGAAACGAGGTCTGCAGATTGATCGCAATCATGATGCCCAGCCAGACCGGGTCGATGCCCATGGTCAGAAGTATTGGACCCACAATAGGTACGATGACAAATGTGATCTCGATGAAGTCCAGTATGAAGCCAAGCAGAAACATGGTCAGCATTACGGCAATCATTGCGCCCATCACACCGCCGGGAAGATCGCTGAGCAACTCGGCAATCATCTCATCACCGCCAAAGCCTCGAAACACCAGCGAGAAAAGCGATGCGCCAATCAGGATCAGAAAGACCATGCTGGTCACTTCCAGCGTAGACAGTGTGACTTCACGCAGGCGTTTAACATCAAGCTGGCCACGTGTGGCAGCGATGAGCATTGCCCCCATGGCGCCAACCGACGCGGCCTCAGTCGGGGTGGCAAGGCCGGCAAGGATGGAGCCAAGTACGGCAAGGATCAGCGACATGGGTATCGCGAGTGCAGTCAGGATGCTAAGCCAGTTGTAATCGCTGTTTTCATGTTGTTGTGGTATCGGCATGCGTTCAGGCTGCAGCCAGGCAGTAACCAGCAGATAAACCACGTACAGGGCAACCAGCAGCAGGCCGGGTATTAAAGCGCCGGCAAACAGGTCCCCGACAGAAATGGTTTCGGGCGAGAAAATGCCCATATCTAGCTGCGCCTGCTGATAGGCAGATGACAGCACATCACCCAGCAGTACCAGGATAATGGAAGGGGGAATGATCTGGCCGAGTGTGCCGGAAGCACAGATCGTCCCGCAGGCGATGGCCGGGTCATACTTGTGTTTGAGCATGGTGGGTAAAGACAGCAGCCCCATGGTGACCACTGTTGCACCTACGATACCGGTGCTGGCCGCCATCAGCATGCCGACCAGCACGACAGAGATGCCGAGCCCTCCGCCTCGCCGGCCAAACAGGGATGACATCGCATCGAGCAGCTGTTCGGCAATCTTTGCACGCTCCAGCATGACGCCCATGAACACGAACAACGGGACTGCTATTAATGTTTCATTCGTCATGATGCCGAATAAACGGCTTGGCAAGGCACTGAGAAATGCGCTGTCGAAGCTGCCTGTTGTGCTGCCAATCAGGGCAAATGCCAGGGCTGTGCCACCCAGTGATAAGGCGACCGGGTAGCCTGTCATCAGTACTGCGCCTGTCGCGAGGAACATCAGCAACGGCATCCACTCAGCCATTGTCAGGGGCCTCGTCGTGCGAACGAATCTGGATAATGCTGCGCAGTATCGTAGAGAATCCCTGCAGCAGCATCAGTACCGCCATTGCCGGTATGCAGGTCTTGAGCAGGAAAACAGCTGGAAGGCCGCCCGCTTCCCGTGAACCTTCAAGCAGCTGCCAGGAGTTTTCAACATAGTCCCAGGATGCCCAGATTAGAAACACACAAAACGGTACAAGCAGAAGTATGCTGCCAAGCAGATCGATCCATGCACGCGTAGTGAGTGTGACACGCTGGTAGAAAATATCGACCCGCACATGTGCGCCTTTCAGCAGCGCATAAGCGGCGCCAAGCATGAACACCAGGGCATGCATGTATGTGACCGATTCCTGCATGGAGATCCAGCCGATGCTGAAGGCATAGCGAAGCAGTACAACCAGAAACGTGACAACCACCATGCCCAGCGTCAGCCAGGCAATAGTGCGCCCGATCAGGTCATTGAGGCGATCAATTTTGTCAGCAAGAAGTTGTAACAAAGCAGGGAGCTACTCACATGACCACGACGCAACGTCGACGTTGTCATCGTTACGATCCAGGTGCCAGTTGGCGCCGCGCGTAAGTTCGGTCGAAGCCTTGTCTTTGTTCTTCCAGTAGGCAGGAATAATGCTTTGAGGGTCACAGTTCTTTTCACTGAAGAGCGAGCAGGACTTGAATTTGATCACGGTGACTTTGTAGACCGCATAACGGAAAGGCAGATTATGGCAGCCTGGGTTGTCGCCCTTGCCGAACAGGTAGTGGGATTTAGTGAAGCCCTGCTTCTTGTCTTTTTTGTAGAGACGAATTTCAGGATCCAGTGCCAGGGCAGAAGGCGCCACAAGCATGCCTGCGCAGAGCAGCAAACTGGTCAGTAAGAATAGGGATTTCATCGCCGGGCCGGAGAGTGCTCGTTTAGCGGAAAATTGATTTGTAGGAGCAATACATGGACGTTATCGTTACCGGTATAAGGATAAGAAAGCCGAGGCCCATTGGGATCAATGACAGTATGGACAGAACGGTGTAGATAAGCCCGAACACCAGCATCGGCAGAATATTGTGCAGACAGGCTGAGAAGCTGATCTTTAACGATTCAATGGGCGCGACGCCATCCAGCATAACCAGCGCAGGAGCGAATAGAAATCCCATTCCAATGGCAATGCCACTCAGCATAACAAGCAGCATGCCGATTACCGTTCCTCCACTCATGGCGATGTCGGCGGGATTGATCTGGTCGCTGTTTTCCATGTTCATCATGGCAGTGCCACCAATCAGGGTGAACAGGGCGATAAACAGCATGATCTCTATGGCAAGGTAAATCGCGCCCAGCACCAGCAGGTTGTTCCTGCGCGGCTTGTTCCGGAACCCCTGAAATAGACTGCCAACAGAGATGCTATTGCCATTGTCGAGTTCCTGGGCTGCATACATATAGCCTCCAACTAGTACCGGCATAATGATTGCCATCACTATAGGCCCTATTATAGGGACAAAATTCAATGCGATTGCAATAACAATCAAGGTCAGGAACATAAGGAACCAGGTACCGAAGTCGCGCGCGAACAGACCCCAGCCACATTTAAGCCAGTTCCAGCCCATTGCTGCATTGACAGGTCTTGCCTGCATACTGTTTATCCTGAAAAGTGAGTGTGTTGAGGGGTTACCAGCGTTTGATCACCCAGGTGGGCGGCTTCACATCACCGGGTACTTCGCTGACCTGTTCTTCCATAGTGCCGTCGCCGTCCCGGTCTAACAGGTAATAGGGAGGGAAGCCTTTTTTCGTGATCTTTATCATGTATAAGCGGCCATTGAGGCGGTATTCCTCGATGGTTTCATCGCCGCGCTGAATAATTTCAACATCGCTTTCTTCATTAGTGAAGCCCTGAGATTCTTCCTCGCCTGGTTCTGCTCTCTGGACGGCTTCGGCAGGCCTGTCAGGTGGGGGCATGGCCGTCTGGGCCAGCGCTATGGAGGCGGGTACGGTCAGCAGCAGTGCAGAAATCAGGAAGGGTCGCATATCAGATCCTTGTTGTTGAGGCTCGTGGCTTATAAAGCTATTACACCGTTATCGTAATGCATGTGCAAGTCGAGCCCTGGAACAATCTTCTTTTTATGTCATCCCGGCGCAGGCCGGGATCCAGATTCTTACATTGTAGATTCCGGCATGCGCCGGAATGACGTTATTTAAATAGTGCCTAGAGGTTGAGCTGGATTTCCGCCTCTTCCTCGGTAGGCTCGAAGCGGCGGTTTTCGTAGTAGGAAAATATGGCATCGACCACATCATCCGGGTTATCAATGAGCTGAATCAGCTTGAGATCAGATTTTGAGATGGTGCCTTGTTCAACCAGCGTATGCTCGAACCAGTCGAGCAGACCTGTCCAGAATCCCTCATCGACAAGGATAATTGGTATGCGGCGGGACTTGCCTGTCTGGATCAGGGTCAGGATTTCACACGTTTCGTCCAGCGTCCCGAAACCGCCCGGCATGATGACATAAGCAGTCGCAAACTTTACGAACATGACCTTGCGCGAGAAGAAATGATGGAATGTTAGTGTGATGTCCTGATAGCGGTTTGGCTGCTGCTCATGGGGCAGCACGATATTCAGACCGATGCTGGGTGATTTTCCCTCATGGGCACCTTTGTTGGCGGCTTCCATGATGCCCGGGCCGCCACCGCTGACGACGGAAAAGCCGGCATCCGAAAGTTTGCGGGCAATCTCCTCGGCAAGCAGACTGGACGGGTGGTCCGGTGCAAAGCGTGCTGAGCCAAATATGCTTACCGAGGGATGGATTTCAGCCAGTCGTTCATAGCCCTCAACAAATTCAGCCATGATCTGGAAGACCTTCCATGACTGGCGTGACAGTATATGCGTGGGTGCATCCCGAAGGTACTTGGAAGGCTTGTTGTTATCGTCTTGATTCATTGAGTCGTTTTAGCATGATTCGACGATTATTACTTGTCATTGCAAACGGAGCACGGCAATCTCTTAGATGACCTCTGATTATCCCCATCTTAATATTCTCCCTCTCCCTCAATTGGGGGAGAGGATTGGGGTGAGGGGGTTAATGAAATAAAACCTCATCACCCTCACCCTGGCCCATTCCCTCAAGGGAGAGGGAATTATCAGAGGCTTCAAAAATGAGTGACAAACCTGTAATTCTCGTGGACGGCTCGTCCTATCTGTACAGGGCATTTCATGCCATGCCCGGCCTGAATAATTCCGAAGGCCAGCCGACCGGGGCTGTCTACGGTGTCGTCAATATGCTCAAGAGCCTGCTCAAGGAATATCAGCCGGATCGCATCGGGGTTGTTTTCGATGCCAAAGGCAAGACCTTTCGCAACGACCTGTATCCGGATTACAAGGCCAATCGTCCTCCGATGCCTGATGAGATGCGCAGCCAGATCCCGTATTTGCACGAGATTGTACAAGCGCTTGGGCTGCCGCTGCTGGTGATTGAAGGGGTCGAGGCCGACGATGTCATCGGCACCCTGGCAGTTGAAGGCGCTGCCAGCAAGGCAGACGTTCTGATCTCGACCGGCGACAAGGACATGGCTCAACTGGTCAACGAGCATGTCACGCTGGTCAATACCATGACCTCGGCACACATGGACCGCGATGGCGTGATCAGCAAGTTTGGCGTCGCACCGGAACAATTCATCGACTTTCTTACGCTCACCGGTGACACCGCCGACAATATCCCCGGTGTACCAAAGGTCGGTCCGAAGACGGCTGCAAAACTTATCAATGAATATGGCGGCCTGAAGGCGTTGGTAGAACAGGCAGACACCGTCAAGGGCAAATTGGGTGAGAATCTGCGTGATTCGCTGGAGCAGTTGCCGCTGTCACAGGAGTTGGTCACGATTCGCCTTGATGTTGACCTGCCAGGAGGTCATATCGCTGATCTTAAAATCAGCGAGCCTGATGAGGAAAAGCTCAGAGCCCTGTACGCCGAACTGCAATTCAAGACCTGGTTGAACGAGCTGGGCGGTGCGCAGGACATGACCTCTGAAGCGGCTGAATATGATGTCATCCAGGATGAAAAAAACCTGGAGCAATGGCTGGCACAGCTAGAGAAGACTGGTGAATTTACCTTCGATACCGAAACCACCGACCTGGATCCGATGCGCGCCCGGATTGTGGGTGTGTCTTTTGCGGTTGAAGCCGGTAAGGCTGCTTATGTGCCGCTGGCTCATGATTACCCAGGCGCACCCGACCAGCTCAATCGTGAACAGGTGCTCGAGCGTATGCGGCCGTTGCTGGAAGATCCCGCCATCGGCAAGGTCGGTCAAAACCTGAAGTACGACCTGCAGGTGCTGGCCAATCATGGTATTACGCTAAATGGCATCGCACATGACACCATGCTGCAGTCCTACGTGCTGGACTCTACCGCTTCGCGGCACGACATGGATACGCTCGCGCTGAAACATCTTGGCCACAAGACCATCCACTACGAAGACATTGCCGGAAAAGGCAAGAATCAGCTTCATTTCAATGACATAGACGTCGATACTGCCGCACCTTACGCGGCAGAAGATGCCGATATCACGCTGCAGCTGCATGAAAAGCTATGGCCCAAACTGAGGGACATCGAGCCATTGCGCCGGATTTATGAGGAATTCGAAATGCCCCTGGTGCCGGTATTGGCATCGATGGAGCGCAACGGTGTGTTGATCGATGCGGATATGCTCGGCAGACAGAGCGTAGAGCTGGCACAAGGCATGTTGAATACCGAGCGGCAGGCCTACGAGGCGGCCGGCCAGACTTTCAACCTGGGTTCACCCAAACAGATCCAGGCTATTCTCTTCGACAAGCTTGAGTTGCCGGTACTGAAGAAGACGCCCAAGGGGCAGCCTTCGACGGCAGAAGGGGTGCTTCAGGAGCTCGCAGTTGACTATGACCTGCCGCGTCTGATCCTGGAATATCGCTCCTTGAGCAAGCTGCGTTCCACCTACACGGAAAAGCTGCCGCGCATGATCAATCCCGCCACGGGTCGGGTGCATACGTCCTATCGCCAGGCCGTAGCAGCGACCGGCCGATTGTCATCAACGGACCCGAATCTGCAGAACATACCCATCCGCAGTGCAGCAGGCAGGCGTATTCGCCAGGCCTTCATCCCGCAGCAGGGCTACACGATGGTTTCCGCTGATTACTCACAGATCGAGCTGCGCATCATGGCGCATCTGTCTGGTGATGCAGGCCTGCTCAAGGCGTTTGCAGAGGGTGCCGACATTCATCGTGCGACGGCCAGCGAAGTATTTGCTACAGACCTGGATGCGGTCAGCACCGAGCAGAGGCGCGCTGCCAAGGCGATCAATTTTGGCCTGATATACGGCATGTCCGCATTTGGCCTGGCTCAGCAATTGAAGATAGAGCGCAGCGACGCGCAGCAGTATGTTGACCTCTATTTTGACCGCTATCCCGGCGTCAAGGCGTTCATGGATGACACGCGCAAGCTGGCGCATGAGCAGGGCTATGTGGAAACGGTCTTCGGCCGCAGGCTGTACCTGCCGGAGATCAATTCCGGCAATGCAATGCGCCGCCAGTATGCTGAACGTACGGCCATCAATGCACCGATGCAGGGAACGGCAGCAGATTTGATTAAGCTTGCCATGATTAGCGTGCATGACTGGATCCGCACCGATGCACCCGATATCCGCATGATCATGCAGGTGCACGACGAACTCATATTTGAGGTGCCTGACGCTCGCAGCGATACATTTGGCGATGACATCAGCCGCCTGATGAATGGTGTAGCCGAGCTGAAAGTTCCGCTGGTTGTAGACGTGGGCATGGGGGCAAACTGGGACGAGGCGCATTAGCGATTTATCTGAACTTTCCACAGCAGCTAATGTCGTATTTATTACATCGCTAGATGTGTTCCGCTTTTCCTCCCTGAGCGGATGGTTCTGGCAAAACAGAACCTCTATTTCGCCTCAGCCTGCACCCCTGGGTTGAGGCTTTTTTATGCGTAACGCGGTTGCGTGCACTATTGGCACGAAACTTTCATTGTAATTTCCATAGTAAACATTGGCACTGGCTGGTTTTCGTGGCAGGATAAGGAATACCAATAAGAATAACGGTTCTGGGCGATTTTTTGATTTCAGAATCATTGTTGGCTGTTCAGATTGGAGTCCATAACTCCATGATGTTCGTCATAATATGGCAGGAATTGTCATGTATGGCGCGCCTGTATCTCGTTTGCATGAAACCATACCCTGGACCACGCAAATCAGGCCGAAATGGAGGATTTTCTGTTGATGGCGCCTATGGAGGGCGCCATCACAGGCGATATTAGAAGTGCGAACTGATGTTCGTAAACACATACGAGGAGACATACCATGGCACATGTAGTTATTTTAGGCGCGGGAACAGGTGGAATGCCTGCTGCCTATGAAATGCGCGCAGAACTGAAGAAGGAACACAAGATCACCCTGATTAACTCGAACGAGTATTTTCAGTTCACGCCATCGAATCCATGGGCTGCCGTAGGTTGGCGCAAGCGCGCAGATATCACCATGCCTATTCGTCCGTATGTCGAACGCAAGAATATTGATTTTATCGCAGGGACAGTGTCAGAAATTGACGCAGAAAACAGTGTCCTTAAGATGGAGAGCGGCGATACTGTCGATTATGACTACCTGATCATTGCCACCGGTCCGAGACTGGCATTTGAAGAAGTGGAAGGCAGTGGTCCGCATAGTGGACACACCCACTCTGTTTGCACCATTGACCATGCTGAAATGTTTTATGACCAGTACCAGGACTTTATTAAAGACCCAGGCCGCGTTGTCGTCGGCGCCATGCCGTTCGCCAGCTGCTTCGGTCCTGCCTATGAGTTCGCTGCGATTCTGGACACCGATCTGCGCAAACGAAAAATCCGTGACAAGGTGCCGATGACATTTATAACCTCTGAGCCCTATATCGGCCATCTTGGCCTCGGCGGCGTCGGCGACTCAAAAGGTATGCTGGAGAGCGAGCTGCGCAGTCGCCACATCGAGTGGATTACCAATGCAAAGACAACGAAGGTTGAAGACGGCAAGATTTTTGTCGATGAGCTGGATGAAAACGGTGATGTAAAAAAACAGCACGAAGTCGAATTCAAGCACTCCATGATGCTGCCGGCATTCAAGGGCGTTGATGCCGTGGCCAATGTTGAAGGCCTTTGCAACCCGCGCGGCTTTGTCATTGTCGATGAGTTCCAGCGCAGCCCCAAGTACACCAACATTTACTCAGTAGGCGTCTGCATTGCCATACCACCGGTAGAAGCCACTCCGGTACCGACCGGTGCTCCGAAGACCGGTTACATGATCGAGTCCATGGGCACGGCTATCGTGCATAACATTGCTGTGGAACTGCAGGGCGGGGAACCGGAAAAAGCCGGCACATGGAATGCGATATGCCTGGCTGACCTCGGTGATACGGGTGCGGCATTTGTTGCTTTGCCACAGATTCCGCCACGCAACGTAAACTGGTTTAAGAAAGGCAAGTGGGTCCATCTTGCCAAGATTGGCTTCGAGAAGTACTTCATTCGCAAGATGAAAAAAGGTACATCCGAGCCGCTGTATGAGAAATACATCCTCAAGTCGCTGGGCATAGAGCGCTTGAAAGACTAACTAGTTTCTCAAGCAATAAAAAAGGCGCACTGATGTGCGCCTTTTTTATTGCTAAGCGTTCTGCTGATCCTTCTGTGTTTCGGCAATTTCCGCGTGAACCTTCTCCATGTCCAGTTCCTTGACCTTGCCGATCAGCTCGGTCAACTGAGCAGGCGTCAGCATGCCCGGCTGGGAATAAAGGATGACCTTTTCACGAAAAATCATCAGGGTGGGAATAGAGCGAATCTGAAAAGAGGCCGCCAGTTGCTGCTCCTCTTCAGTGTTTACTTTTGCGAACACGACGTCCTCGTGGTTTTCGGATTCCTCTTCATAGATTGGTGCGAAGTTCTGGCATGGTCCACACCAGGTGGCCCAGAAGTCTACGATAACGATGTCGTTATCATTTATGGAATCACTGAATGTTTCATTTGTAAGGTTAACGGTAGCCAAAATGCTGTCCTCAAGTCATGTTGTCGTTGTATCGTATCGAATTAATAGCAGAAACGCAGGTGATTAAGTCACATTGCTAAACTGCCTGATCTGCCGCAGTAAAGGCATTGCGTAATTCGTCATAATCGTTTGTTACCGGGAACTGCGGGAATTCATCGATCACATTCTGCGGTGGACAGAACAGGATGCCGGCGTCTGCTTCACCGAGCATGCTGGTGTCGTTGTAAGAATCACCGGCTGCAATAACCTTGTAGTTGAGTCCGTGGAAGGCTTTTACGGCCTCGCGTTTTTGATCTTTCTGGCGCAGACGGTAGTCGACGATATGGTCATCGCGTATGGCCAGTTTATGGCAGAACAGAGAGGGATAACCAAGCTGCGCCATCAGCGGCATGCCGAATTCATAAAATGTGTCTGACAGGATGATTATCTGGAAGCTTTCACGCAGCCAGTCAAGAAAATCACTGGCGCCCTCCAGCGGACCCATGTCATTGATAACTGCCTGGATATCTGACAGTTTCAGGTCATGCTGGTCGAGCACGCTCAGCCGGTGCCGCATCAGTTCGTCGTAGTCGGGGATATCACGTGTCGTCAGGCGGAGGTCTTTAATGCCGGTGCGTTCTGCAACATTGATCCAGATCTCCGGCACCAGGACACCTTCCAGGTCCAGGCAGGCAAGTTTCATTGTTGTTCCTCGGTGTGTAGCGCGCCCTCTTTCATACAGGGTAATGTGATAATGAACTCACTATTGTAGCATCGCGTGATACATGAAGACCCGTCAAGGTATACTTGAAGCTAAAAATGGCCGTATAAAACCACAGACGCTGATCCCTCCTATGCAAAAACACTACGAAGACCAGTCAATTCCGGAGCTGTTCAGGCAATCTGCCCGTGCCTATCCGGATCATGCCGCAATACGCTACGCAGACAGAACAGTGAAATACCACACACTCGATGCATTGAGTGATCGCGTCGCCGCCGCACTAAGCCAGATGAAGGTGGGAAAGGGTGATCGGGTCGGTCTGTACGGTGTGAACTCCGATGCATTTATCATTTCATACCTGGGCATCATCAAAAGCGGCGCTACTGTTGTGCCCATCAACGTCCTGATGAACCCGAAGGAAGTGGCCTGGATACTGAGTGATGCCCAGGCAGATGTACTGCTCTACGACGGCCTGTTTGCGGATGCCGTTGCAACTTTTTCCGAATCTGTACCGGCAATGCGTGAGAAGGTCCAGATTGGCGGCAGCCGTGAGCATGATGATGTTCACACGTGGGAAGAGTTTCTTGAGAATAATCTGACGGTGCCAGAGCCTGATTTCGATACTGAGCAGGACGTCCTGGCGATTCTGTACACCTCAGGTACAACAGGCAAGCCCAAGGGAGCGATGCTGACGCACCGTAATCTTGCCGCTAATACGTCCAGTGTCGCCCAGGCCATGAAATTGCAGCCATGCGAGGACACTTTCCTGGTCGTGCTGCCGCTGTTTCATTCTTTTGCGGCAACGGCCGGCATGCTGACTCCGCTGTTGTACGGATCGGCCATGGCGCCGCTGCCCCGTTTCGAGCCGTCTACGGTTGCAGACACCATCGAAGCAACAGGGGCGACCATTTTTCTGGGCGTACCCTCCATGTACACACTATTGCTGCGTCTACCCGGTGAGGCCGTCGACAAACTTTCATCACTGCGCTTTTGTGTCTCAGGTGGATCTGCCATGCCGGTTGAAATACTGAATCAGTTCGAAGAAAAATTCGGCAAGCTGATTTATGAGGGTGACGGCCCGACAGAATGCTCACCTGTTACCTGTGTCAATCCGATTGATGAGGAGCGCAAGATTGGCTCGGTCGGGTTGCCCGTGCCTGGTGTCAAGATGAGCATTCGTGATGACGACATGAATGATGTTGCCAATGGCGAGATCGGCGAAATCTGCTGCAGCGGCGACAGTATGATGAAAGGCTACTGGAACCGTATGGAAGAAACACAGGAAGTATTCCATGGCATATGGCTGAAGACGGGTGATCTCGGCTACCGTGACTTTGATGGCTATTATTTTATCGTCGACCGAAAAAAAGACATGATCATTGTCAATGGCATGAACGTATATCCGAGTGTTATTGAGGAGGTGCTCTATACCCATCCTGCTATCTGTGAGGCCGCTGTGGTGGGAGAACTGGATCGCCTGCATGGCGAGGTTCCTGTCGCTTTTCTGAGCCTTAACGAAGGGCATAATCTGGATGCAGATACTGCGAAGAAGCATTGTGCTGAGAGCCTGGGCAGGCACGAAATCCCGAAGAAATTCATTTTTCTCGATGAACTGCCAAAAAATGCCACCGGCAAGATACTCAAGCGGGAATTGCGCGTCGCCGGAGAAATTGAGCGTGGTATAGACCCCAGATAATCCGGGTGCTCTTCATGGCTTCATTAGATACTAGTATTCAGCGACCCTTATCAGGGTGAATTTGCGCTTGTCATCATCTTCATAACTGATCGTTTGCTCGTCAATCAGGTCATAAACAATGGCACGTTTGCTGGCTGATACTCTGATCTTGTCCGGGCGAATCTGATACACGACCGTAACGCGCTGCCCACCGATAACCATGGTAGAAGGTGTGAATTTGACGATTTCCTGTACACCGGAGCCGTTCGGCTCTGTGTGCTGCCAGTTTCCCAGCAGGGGGTTATTGGGTTCATGGCAACCGGCCAGCAGCATAGCCAAAGTAAAAAAGAACAGCATCAGCAAAGGTTTTACAGTCATTGAGTTGTTTCGTATCGAAGGCTTGGATAGTCTGTGTATGTGAGATGTAAGTATATCAACCGTTCATTGTTACACATAACCCCGACATGGGCGGTGCTGCTGTGCGTTCTTGCTGCATTCCCTGTTATCGCAGAGTCAGAAATACAAAAGCAGGCAGTTACCATCGGCGTGCTGGCATTCCGCGGTCATGATCATGCCATGCAGCGGTGGCAGCCTGTCGCCAGTTTTCTCAACAACACACTGCAGAAATACGACTTTAAAATAATCCCTCTCAATCTTGAGCAGATGCGCAAGGCGACGTCGTCTGGCGAACTCGATTTTATTCTTACCAATCCCGGCAATTATGTTCTGCTGGAGTCTCGATACGGTGTGTCACGTATCGCCACATTGAAGCGGCATTGGCAAGGAAGAACTTACTCGCAGTACGGTGCTGTGATCTTTACACGTAGAGATCACAAATCGATCAAGCAGTTGAGCGATCTTAAAAGCCACTCGCTGATGGTTGTTAACAACCACGCGTTCGGCGGTTTCCAGATGGCATGGCGAGAGCTGAAACAGGCAGGCATAGACCCGTTCAAAGATCTTTCCCAGCTGCATTACAACGGCTTCCCTCAGGATAATATTGTACGCTCCGTGCTGGCGGGAGATGTCGATGCTGGAACGGTGCGTACCGGGTTGCTGGAAAACCTGGCAAGCAAGGGGAAGATCAACCTTGACGAGGTGCAGGTGTTACATAACCGTTCTGACGTGAAGCAGTTTCCTTTTATCGTCAGTACCCACCTTTATCCGGAATGGCCGTTCGCTAAACTTAGCCATACCCCGGACCATATGGCGCGGGAGATTGTCGTTGCGCTTTTCTCGGCCGACCTGGACGAGTTTCAGTTATCGGATGCTGCACGCATAAGCTGGACCATACCTATGGATTACAGCGAAGTGCATGAGCTGATGCGTGAACTCAGTATTGGGCCGTATTTACCGGATACTTCAATTTCCCTGTCTCATCTGATCGATGTGTACGGTAAATGGATGCTGGCAATAATGCTGCTCGTAGTGGGGCTTAGTCTGCTCAGTGCTTATGTGCTGCGTGTAAATCGTCGCCTGCTTGAAGCTAAGCATTTGCTGACTGGTGAAGTACGTGAAAGACGTGATGCCGAAAGCCGGCTTGAAGAGAATAGGCAGCTGCTCGAGAAGCGTGTTGCGGAGCGTACTGAGCGGCTGAATGACGTTAATGCCAAACTGGAAGCGGATATTACAGCTCGCATCCGGATTGAAAAGACGCTCAGGGACAGCGAGGAGACCCTGCGTGAACTCAATAAAATTGCAGCGGAATTTCCGATGTCACTGGAGGACAAGATACAGGCATTGCTGGAGGCAGGGCGCAGTCATTTTGGTTTCGAGTACGGCACGCTGTATCGGCGTACTCAGAATGGTGTAGATGTCATCGAGAGAGTCGCTAGCGGTGAAAATGATTCGCCGGTTGGGGTGGATATTGACGCAGCTGAATTTGATCGCCTGCTGCAAGACGAGCAAATGCTGCTAACTCAGCAATCGCTGGTCAATCATGATAGTTCGACCGCCAGATCCGAAACAGGCAATAACTGTGTGGCCGTGAAGGTTATCGTGGAAGGCAATCCGTTTGGATTTCTTTGCCTGGCAGACAGCGGCAGCAAGGCTCGTGAATTGAACAAAGTGGACCGGGACATACTCCAACTGCTGGCAGACTGGATCGGTATGGAAATCGCGCGCAAGCAGGCAGCAGATCGCGAGCAGCAGCACGTATCAGATCTGGCACATGTTTCGCGTCTTGGCACCATGGGTGAAATGGCATCAGGCCTGGCACATGAGTTGAATCAGCCCTTAACCGCAATTTCAAATTATATCCGCGGAATGTTGCGCAGGATGCAGTCCGGCAGTATCCACGAAACCGAATTCAAAGCAGTATTGCAACAGTCTGCCGAGGAAGCAGAGCGTGCAGCAGAAATCATCCGGCGCATGCGAGCATTTGTGAACAAGGATGATTCGCTAAGAAAACAGCTGGACATGAATCGCCTGGTTAAACGTGTTGCTGATTTTATCGCCGCAGATCTTGAAACAAACAGGATTGAAATGGTAGTGACATTGCAGAAGGAAGAGAGCGTCGTCATGGCAGATCATATCCAGCTGGAGCAGGTTCTGCTTAATCTGGTAAGGAATGCTATTGATGCACTAGTCGAACAGCAACAGGGAAAGAGGCAAATTATTATCACCACACATAAATCGAACAACGGTCAGTTGATCACTGAAGTCAGAGACAATGCAGCAGGCCTGTTGGTGGCTGACATGGATAGAATCTATGACCCATTTTATACCACCAAGGAAGATGGTATGGGCCTGGGCCTGTCGATCAGCAAGACCATCATAGAGGCACATGGCGGCACTATGTATACTGATACTCAGGATGGATTCACCATAGCCGGCTTTACACTACCTGTCGATGCCTGAAATAGAAGCAACCGTATTTATTATCGATGACGATGCCAGCGTCAGAAATTCTCTGCGCTGGCTGATTGAATCTGTTCAGCTGCCGGTTGAGGATTTTGCCACTGCACAGGCATTTCTCGATGCGAAAGTCGGACAGGAAACAGGATGCCTTATTCTGGATGTGCGCATGCCCGGCATGAGTGGCCTCGATCTTCAGGATTTACTCAAGCAATATGGTATCCATTTACCAGTCATCATCGTCACAGGTCATGCCGATGTTTCTATGGCAGTGCGTGCATTCAAGGCAGGTGCATTCGACTTCATCGAAAAGCCCTTCAACGACCAGCACCTGATTGATCGTATCCAGCAAGCCATCGAAAAAAGTCACAGTGAGTTGGTCGAAGTAAAAAGGAAACAGGAAGCGCTGGACAGACTTGCAGCATTAAGCAACCGCGAGCAGCAGGTTCTTGATTGCATAGTGGCCGGCTGCTCAAACAAGCAGATTGCACGTGAACTGGCCATCAGCATAAAAACAGTGGAGACGCATCGATCGAATCTGATGAGCAAGATGCAGGTTGGATCTGTATCTGAAGTGGTTCGCCTGGCCTTGATTGCGGGGCGTCAGGGAGCCACTGAATAAGTCTGTCTGTGTATTAGGGGAAACCCTGATATCTATCACCGTTCTCCCCAATAGTTTTTCAGCATCAACTGTCTTCTAATTAGTACACAACCTATAAACACCGGAAAAGAAATGGCCTGCCAGTTTCATCCGGTTTCATATAATGGCGGGTTTGAGAATGGAGACTAAAACGATGAGCAAAATTATGCGCACAATGACCGCGGTATTGATGGCAGCCGCATTTCTATTCAGCGGCTTAGCGGCAGCTGAACAGGACTATGGCAAGCAGAAAGTGGTTTATCACATTAATTATGATAATCCGAAAAAGCAGGGCGGCGCTTTGAGAAACATCCAGAATCACATCAATGCAGTCGGTGCAGAGAACCTCGACATCAAGGTAGTACTGCATGGCAACGGCCTGGCACTCCTGCTGGACCCTGATTCTTTGAAAAATGTACCGAAATTCAAACATGCCAATGCAACCGATGAAATGACGGCCAAGATTTCCGGCCTGAAAGATCAGGGTGTAGCTTTCGATGTCTGTGCCAATACAGTGCGAGGCCGAAAGGTGAATGTAGAGAACGATCTGTATGATGTAGAAAAAGCCGATATCGTTCCAAGCGGTGTAGCCGAACTAGCTGCCCTGCAGCAACAGGGATACGTGTACATAAAACCCTGATGCAGTAAGTACCCCAAACCAGAGAAATAGCGAGCGATTGTTGTTTCTTGGGATTTTTCGGCGCACCCACGTGCGCCTTTTTTTATGGTTACCGTGATGTAGAATAGCCTGCCCTGTCAATCACGGACCCCATCACATCGTGCATCGTCGTCGCACCGAACCCCTGCCGGATACCATTCACTACGGCAGAACTTTCAAACTGCTGCTGCCATATATCTGGCGCTATCGAGGTCGTGCCCTGCTCGCACTGGCATTGATGGGTCTTGCCAAGCTGGCCAATGTTGGCGTGCCTCTGGTGCTCAAGGATATCGTAGACAGTTTTGATCCTGAATTGGCGGTACTGGTGGTGCCGGCATTTCTGCTCATTGCCTACGGGCTGCTGCGTTTTCTGACTACATTGTTCGGCGAACTGCGCGACGTGGTTTTTGCCCGGGTGATCCAGAACACCATGCGCAATGCCGCTCTCGAGGTGTTCCGGCATCTGCATGCCCTGTCGCTGCGTTTTCACCTCGACAGGCAGACCGGCGGGCTTTCCAGGGATATCGAGCGGGGTGTATCCGGCATCCGCTTTTTAATGAACTTTATGCTGTTCAATATCATTCCAACGCTGTTCGAAATCACGTTGGTAATAGGGATTCTGCTGCAGCGCTTTGATGCGAAATTTGGATTAGTGATCGCCACCACGCTGATCACTTATATAGCGACTACGCTGCTTATCACCGAGTGGCGCATGGCGTTTCGTCGCAAGATGAATCAGATGGATTCGCAGGCCAATACTGCTGCTATCGACAGCCTGCTGAACTACGAAACGGTCAAGTACTTCAATAATGAGGAGTACGAAGCTGAGCGCTATGACAGCTCGATGAAGCAGTGGGAGGAGGCCGCGGTTCGCAGCACCACTTCACTCGGATTGCTCAATTCCATGCAGGGACTGATTATTGCTATCGGCGTTACTATCCTGATGTTCATGGCGGCAGACGGTGTCGCCAACGGGGATATGACAGTCGGCGATCTGGTCATGGTCAATGCCTTCCTGCTGCAATTGTTTATACCGCTCAACTTTCTCGGCTTTGTATATCGAGAAATTCGTCACTCGCTGGCAGACATGGAGCGCATGTTCACCTTGATAAAGACAGATGCGGAGATCTCGGACAAGCCAGACGCTCCCGAGCTCAAGATATCACGCGCAGAAGTCTGTTTTGATAATGTCAGTTTCGGATATGACGCGCGGCGTAAAGTCCTCAAGGATGTCAGTTTTATGATTCCGGCGGGTCATACCGTGGCCGTTGTCGGTCACAGCGGTGCCGGCAAGTCGACATTGTCGCGCCTGCTGTATCGCTTTTATGATGTCGACGAGGGTAGTATCCGCATCGATGGGCAGGATATCCGTGACGTTGCCCAGGCGAGTCTGCGCAAGGCGATCGGCATTGTGCCGCAGGACACCGTGTTGTTCAATGATACGATCTTCTACAATATCGCTTACGGCAAGGCAGGATCGACGCGTGACGAAGTAATACGAGCTGCACAACATGCACATATTCACAGCTTTATTGAGCGGCTCCCGGATGGTTATGACACAGTTGTCGGTGAGCGTGGATTGAAGCTGTCCGGAGGTGAGAAGCAGCGTGTCGCCATTGCGCGTACCATCCTCAAAGCGCCCTCTCTGCTGGTTTTCGATGAAGCGACGTCGGCTTTGGACACGGCTACAGAGAAAGGAATCCAGTCAGAGCTTAATGATATATCGTCCGACACCACGACGCTGATTATTGCTCACCGTTTATCTACGGTGATCCACGCAGAGCAGATTCTGGTTATGGACGAAGGCAGCATCGTCGAACGTGGCACACATGATCAGCTGCTGACGAAAGAGGGCATGTATGCTGCGATGTGGGCATTGCAGAAACAGGACGTCACTACAGGCGAAGGAACTACCTAATGAATAGTATAGAAAGAATCTTTGAAGGCATGCTCTGGAATTCGCGCCTTATTGTACTGGTCGCAGTCATCTCCAGCCTGCTGGCAGCGGTGGCCATGTTCTTTCTGGCCACGGTGGACACCTGGTACATGGTCAGCCATCTAGGCGATTATGTTTCCTCTACCCTGAGTCCCGAGGGCAGGGGAGAACTGCGTGCGACGCTGATTACGCATGTCGTTGAGATCATCGACGGATTTTTGCTGGCAACTGTGCTGCTGATCTTCGCGCTTGGCCTGTATGAGCTGTTTATCAGCAAGATCGATGCGGCCGAGGAGTCGAAAAGTGCAAACAATGTGCTGATGATTAACAGTCTTGATGACCTTAAGACGCGTCTGGCGAAAGTGGTCCTGATGATTCTGATCGTCAAGTTCTTCGAACATGCTTTGTCGATGCATTTCAGCACGGCACTGGATATGCTTTATTTCGCGGGTGGTATTGCACTGATCGGGCTGGCGCTCTACCTGTCGCACGCAGGCGAAAGCCATAGTAACCAAAATTCACACTAATGATGGATATACTGAAATGAAACCAACTTTTTTAAGAAACATTGCACTATTAAGCTTACTTCTCGTAACCAGTCTACCTGCCCAGGCAGACACCGCCATTGTAGACCCATGGGTACGGGAAGGGCCTCCCGCCGCTCGTGTTCTGGGTGGATTCATGACTATCACCAATAGCTCAGACAAGGATGACGCGCTGCTGTCAGTTAGCAGCCCCGACTTCAACATGATCGAGATGCACAAGACAGAAATGGTAGATGGAGTTGGCAAGATGATTCTACAGGAACGGATCATTGTGCCTGCAGGCGGGCAGGTCATGCTCAAACCAGGCAGTTATCACCTGATGCTAATGATGGCGCAGCGACCTCTGAAGTCAGGCGACAGCATTAAGGTAGAACTGAGTTTTGAGAGCGGTAAACAGTCCATCGAGATGCCAGTGCGTAAAGGCGGTGGCATGATGATGGATCACTCAAAGCATTAATTCAGCGGGACGGGCCGTGGCCGAGGATTGATGTGCATCCTCGATGGCCGGGTCTGCTGTATCTGGCGATTGATCTGCGGCAAATGCTGTATGTCGCTGGCATTGCCGCGATAGGATGTAACGCAGCGGCCATCAGGGCCGCAGGTGTGCCTCAGCGACCCCTGGCCGTAACTCGGGTAACCACCATACCCGTAGTTCGGATAGCGGCCACCATAATAGCTTGTCGCCGGGTAGACAGGTGCCTGGTAGCTTCCCAGATAGGCGCCACCCTGCTTGTGGATCTGGCAGGACACACATTCGGCGCTGGACGACGCGCTCAGAGCCAGACCGATAATCATGCCCATGGTAGTGATGATTTTCATACGACGCCTCCGCATAACCACACAATGATCCACAAATCATTTTAAATCAAGATCGGCCCTTTTATCAGCTCAGCGGTACAGCACAGCCCAGACCGACATTCGCCTGTACAAGAAGGGTGCTTATCAGCGTCCACAAACCGAAGACAATGACGACCGCACCGGCGACATGCCGCCAGGCTGGTTTATTCAGAGTTTTCCCCAGCCAGGCGCTCGCAGCACCCAGCGCAAACAGTGCGGGCAGTGTACCCGCACCGAAACTGAGCATGAATAGACCACCTTCCTGCCAGCCGCCGGAGGCAAGTGTCCATATCAGCATGGTGTAGACCAGCCCGCACGGCAGCCAGCCCCACACCAGACCCAGCAGCAGCGCATGTGGCAGGGTCGTAACGGGCATCAGTCGCTTGCTGATCGGTTGCAGGTATTTCCAGACATGGCCGCCAAGCTGTTCCAGGCGCAGCAATCCCTGCCACCAGCCTCCGATATACAAGCCCATGGTGATCATGATCAGCCCCGCCAGAATGCGCAAAATCATCCAGCCCTGATAGTCGGCAATGAAACTGCCGGCGACATTTCCGAGATAGCCAACCGTCATGCCTGCCACGGTGTAACTGGTGATGCGGCCAAGGTTGTAACTAAATATGAATGGCATCAGACGAGCTGGCGACTGCCGAATATGTTCTGGCAGTCCGTAGGTGAGTGCGCCGACTATGCCACCGCACATGCCGACACAATGCACGCTACCCATCAGGCCAGCGATAAAGGCAGTAATAAACGGTGTCGAGCTCAGAACAAAAGGGCTTAAGGCAATATCCATATAATTGTCGGAGAAGTACTTAAAGAACACAGTGTGGAGGTGCGATTCTAGCAGACACAGAATTACCCCAGGCGTGCCGTTTTCGGTGGTAAATCATTTTTTTCACAGTCAGACATTGATATATTAGAAAATGCTTATATAATTGCCTGCGTCAGATCGTTTGATCTGATAGAATCGTTCGGCCGTGGCGAAGACCGCCACGAAAATCGCGCAGACAGGAGAGAATGAATGACCTCGCATCGCACAAACAGAATTATCCCTGCGCTGACCGCATTTGTGCTGGCATGCGCCGGCATTAGTGTCGCCAGCGCCCAGCAGGCTCCACAATTCCCGCCGATGAGCGGGCCTCAGGGAGCGCCTTCACAGGTTGCCCAGGCGCCTGGCTACTACGCACCACCTCCCGGTGCTATTCCGCCACGAGCCCCCTATGGCAGGCCGGCACCTTACGGCGCAGGCCCCATGCCTTATGGACCGCCTCCGGGTTATGGACCTGGACCACGTCCAGGATACGGCCCCGGACCAGGTTATGGCCCACGCCCCTATGGTGGCGGCTATCGTAACGGCCCATTCGGAAACAGCGGCCCATTCGGCAATGGTGGCCCATTCGGTAGAGGCAACAATGGTCCGTTTGGCAATATGTTCAGTGGCGGCCGTGGTCCATTCAGTAATGGTGGCCCCAACCGCTGGTTCGGCAGCGGTGACCCGGAAGAAGGCTTCGCCGAAATGTGGGAAGACATGATCAACGCCCCGGCAGACATGGGCGAGATGCCTGGCGGCTGGACTGCACCTTCAATCGGTGTGCCGAACCCGGTCGATGTGCAGCGTGAATTCCGTGATGCTGCTCCTGAGCTGGCACGTGAAATTCCGGACATGATCAACATCAACAACAACAGCCGCTGATCGCAACTGTTCCACAAAACCCTTCCCGGTGCCTCGGGAAGGGTTTTTTTTTGCCTTTTTTTTCTGGCTTCCATGAGTGAAAAATGCGACCTTTTTCGAATGTCATGCATCTATAGTCTATGAAATCCGGGTTTTCGTATGACGTCGACGGGGAGGTGCTCGTCAGGGCGAAACAGGGCGATGTGGCTGCCATGTCACAGATCTATCGTCAATTCTCGGCACCGGTGTACACACTGGGCCTGAGAATCTGCCCAGGTAATGCGGATGCGGAAGATGTCGTTCAGGACACCTTCATCGATGCGTTCCGGAAGCTGGATCAATATCGCGGTGATGCGCCCTTCTGGGCCTGGTTGAAACGGGTGGCCATTAACACAGCGCTGATGCGGCTGCGCAAGGAGCGTCGCTGGGACAGCGCTCTGGAGGAAGTAAACAGCGATGACCTGAACAACCATGCGGCTGTGCGGGCCAATGATCCGTCCAATGCCATGGATGCGGAAAAGAAGCTTTCACAACTGCCGGCCGTGACCCGCACCGTGTTATGGCTGCATGACGTTGAAGGCTACACACATCGCGAAATAGCCGGGATGATGGGCAAGACTGAGAGTTTTTCGAAGTCACAACTGTCCCGCGGGCACGAGAAAATGAGAGTGTTATTACAATGGAAAACTACGAAAACGGGCAACACCCGGACACAGCAGAACTGCTGAGCATAAGTGCCGGCGACGCAAGTGCAGAACTTGCACGGCATGTGCAGGGCTGTGCTGCATGTCTGGTGGCACTGGATGAGATGCAGCACACACGCGATACTCTCAGCCATTTGCCTCTGCAGGAGCCGCCTGAACACGTCTGGTCTGTAATTGAGTCCAGACTGGATGCTGGTCAGCCGGCTGTCGGTGTCTTTCAACGACACATGGTACGGAATCTGTCGATTGCAGCATCATTCCTGATAGCTGTGCTGAGTCTGCTCTTCATCCCACATGCCCCGCAGCAGGGTTCGACGGAGATCATGTCACTGGCCAGCGAATCGCGTGGACTGGAATCTGCGCTTGCTTACCTTGTTGATGATTCACAGGCCATGGATCTCGATACTGCCGGCCGCATTGCCAGTTATGAAGACAGAATCGCTGCTCTTGATGTGGCTATCAGCGAACATCCTGAGCAAATTGAAATACGTAAATCCATGATGCAGGAGCGTGTTCGCCTGTTGCGCGGATTGGTTGAGGCACGTTCAGAGACAATGATGGCCGCTTTACGGACTTACTAAATCGGAGTTACCTATGAAGATATTCTACAGTCTGACACTCATCTGCAGCATCGCGATGAGCAGTCATGTCTATGCCGGTGATAAACACGTAGACAGGCTTCTGCTGGCGGGTGATATTGAAAACACGATGCAGGAAGTCGACAAGGAGATGCAGCATGCAATAAAAGTGCTGCGTGAGCTCAGTGATAAAGATGCTGCTGAGCGACCGTTTATCGGGATTTTGCTGGAAGTCGACCAGAAAGGTGACCAGCATGGTGTAGGTGTTTTGGGTGTGACGCCGGACAGCCCTGCGTTAAACGCTGGTCTGCGTGCCGGTGACATCATTACCGGGGTCAACGGCAGCAGCATGGCGGGTGACACTAAAGGCGGACCACACAGCAAACTTTACAGCACCATGAGCCAGCTTAAGCCAGGTGACAAGCTATCCCTGGATGTGGAACGTGATGGCAAACCCGTCAAAGTTGAAATAGTTGCTGCGAGACGTGCGGACTACCTGCATTACGGCCTCCAGCTGCTGGCAGATGACATGGAGAAAAAGATTGGCAAACATGCGATGCCTCATACTTCGACACACGGAGCCCTTGGCCGTGTCGAGCTTGTCCGTATCAACAAGGGGCTTGGAGAATACTTTGGCACTGATACAGGCATGCTGGTGCTACGTGCGCCGCCGGATGAGAATCTTCCACTTAACAGCGGAGATGTCATCGTCAAAATCGGCGAACGCGTACCAAATTCTCCATCGCAGACCTGGCGCATCCTGAATTCCTATGACAGTGGAGAAAAAATTCCTTTAAAAGTAATGCGTAAACAAAAGCTCATTAATCTGCAACTGACCCAGCCCTAACAAGTTATACTCCGGTAACAACCTGTCATCACTGGAGAGAGATTATGCGTAAACTTATTGTGGTAGTTGGATTCCTGCTGTTGTCTTTCACTGCGGCGGCAGATGATGGCCTTATTCTTGTCGAAAGCACCCACGACGTAGCCACTACAGCTGACCGTCTTGAGATGGCCTTAAAGAAAAAAGGCATGACTGTTTTTACCCGCATCAACCATACACAGGGCGCCAACAAAGTCGGGTTGTCCATCCCTCCGACTGAACTTGTTATCTTCGGAAATCCAAAGATAGGGACTCCTTTGATGCAGTGCGCACCGACCGTTGCCATTGATTTGCCACAAAAAATGCTGATCTGGCAGGATGCATCAGGCAAGACATGGCTGGCCTATAACGACCCTGCTTACCTTGCCAGACGTCATGATATTAGTGGTTGCGAGGAACCCTTGAAAAAAGTCACTGGTGCATTGGCTAATTTTTCAAAGGCGGCGACAGCACCCATTAAATACTAAGAATTATTCAACAGGAATCCCTGTAGGAGCGGTCGTCGACTCAGAATTGTTCTCGGGTTTGAATGTGCTATTCGCGGCCAGGCGATCGCTCTACAGTAAGGTCTTCAATTCCACCCATAGCCGATCGAGACGGGTTGCCGATACCGGTTGTGCAGTGCCCAACTCCTGTGCAAACAGAGATACCCGGAATTCTTCCAGCAGCCAGTGGTAGTCCTCCAGCAGGCACTGTTGTTGTTCATCCAGTGTATCCCATTGTGCTGCCGCCTCAATATAGCGAGTCATATACGGGGTTGCGGTATTCAGTGACTGCAATTCACGCTGCGGCTTTTCATCCATTTTCTGCATGCGTGCGAGTATGGCCTTCAGGTAGCGAGGATAGTGGCGCAGCTGAGTCAGGCCCGCCTGCTGCAGATAACCCGGATAAATGAGGAATTCGAGCTGCGTCTGCATGTCATCAAGCGTTGTCTGATCTGCTGTACCGGAACGCCTCTCCAGTGCTGTGCTGACTTCGTGATATAGCTGCAGTACATCCATATTCAGATGGCAAAGCCGGTTGGCGGTATCTATGAGAGCCGAACGGCCTTTTGAAATGGATTCGTTGAACGCATCTTCATGATACGGCAACGAATCTCCGTCCAGAAAACAGGTGTCGAGTATTGCACTGACCAGATCATCTCTCAGTGACTGGCAATCGCCTGCGGTGGTAAATAAGAGGCATTGACGATCTATGTCCGGTAGCTGCTTGAGCAGATAACGTGCCTGTTCAGGCAATGTCTTGAGTATCAGCGAATGGATTCCGGCATGATGCATCAGATGTGCCTGTTCTGGCGAATCCAGTACTTCGATAGATAGCTGTCCCTGATCATCGATGACCAGGGCAGGGTAGCCAATGATCTCAATGTCGTTATGCAGCTGTCTGACATCAGTGGGCAAATCCCCGAAATCCCAGCAAGTAATGTTGTCTTGTTGAATCTGCCATTCGGGCGCGCTGGAAAAAGCTTCGCTGGCATGTTCTTTATAAGACTGCTGTAGCGCTACCAGGTTGCGACTGGTCTCCAGTTGTCTGCCCTGTGCATCCAGCAGGCGGTAATTCATCTGCAGATGTGCCGGTAATTCAGCGCTGCGCCAGGCATCGGTAGGTATACGCAAACCTGTTCGCTCTTTCAGGCAGCGTGACAGAGTAAGAGTCAGCGCCTGTCGGGAACGTTGCATGTGCTCGAGGCACCAGGTAATAGTCTCCGGGATTGGCACCAGTTGTCGGCGTAAGGCCTTGGGCAGGCTCTTGAGCAGGAAGCTCAGTTTGTCACGAATCAGGCCGGGTACCAGCCAGTCGAAGTCGTATTCCGACAGAGCGTTCAGATGATGCAGTGGAACATTCACTGTCACGCCGTCGAGTAGATGACCGGGATCGAAACGATAGGTCAGCCTCAACGGCATGCCAGCGATGCCAATGCTGTCCGGAAATTGATCCTCAGCCAGATCGGGTGCCTGCTTCAGCATTTCGTCACGTTGCATATGCAAATGATGGGGTGCATCTGGCTGGGCTTTCTTAAGCCAGCGCTCGAAGCTGCGCGACTGGTAAATATCCGCAGGGATACGTTCATCATAGAAGTGAAAGATCACTTCATCATCAATAACATCGCGCCTGCGGCGCTTATGTTCGATATGTTCAAGCTGTTCGATCAGATCACGATTTGATTTCAGAAACGCAGCTTTAGACTGGTAGCGGCCTTCAACCAGGGCGCCGCGTATGAATAGCTCGCGCGATAGCTGCGGATCGATCGGGCCGTAATGGACTTTGCGTCGTTGCACAACAATCAACCCGAGCACGCTGACCTGTTCATAAGCAACGACACGCCCCTGGCGTTGCTCCCAGTGAGGCTCCATATACTGTTTCTGGCAGCGGTTCCCGGCGGCTTGTTCTATCCATTCAGGTTCGACGAATGCGTTGGTGCGTGCGTACAGGCGGTGGGTTTCAACCAGCGTCGCGGATATCAGCCAGCGGGGCGGTTTTTTAACCAGTGCGGAATCGGGCACCAGGCGGAAAACTCGCTGGCGCGGACCGCGGTAATCGATGTTCTCGTCACGCTGTCCAATGTGACTGAGCAATCCCGCCAACAGGGCACGATGGACCTGTTCATAGGTCGCCTCTGTCTTGTTCGGATGGTAGCCCATTTGCTTGAGCTGCCCGCTCAGTTGTTTGTGTGTGTCGCGCCATTCACGCATGCGCATCCAGGCCAGGAAATTATCGTGGCACCAGCGTCGCAGTTTGTTCTGACTCAGGTGTGTTGACTGTTCCTGAAAGGCATGCCAGATGTTCAGCAGGGTCAGGAAATCGGACTTCTCATGCCGGAACAGGCGGTGCTTCTGGGCAGCCTGTTCACGCTTGTCGTGAGGGCGTTCGCGTGGATCCTGGACCGCCAGAGCAGCGACGATGACCAGTATTTCATTCAGACAATCAAACTCATCAGCAGCCAGCAACATCCGCCCGAAACGGGGATCCACCGGCAGACGAGCGAGATGTCGTCCCAATGGCGTGATGTTCTGTTCATCATCCAGTGCATCGAGTTCTTCCAGCAGCCGGTAGCCATCGCGAATGACGCGCGTGTCGGGCGGATTGATGAAAGGAAAGTCTTCGATACGACCCAGGCGTAAATTTGACATGGACAGTATGACACTGGCCAGATTGGTGCGGCGGATCTCCGGGTCAGTAAACAATGGCCGCTGCTCGAAATCCTGTTCTGCATACAGGCGGATACAGGTACCCGGAGCTGTCCGTCCACAGCGTCCCTTGCGCTGGTTGGCGCTCGCCTGTGAGATGGGTTCGATAGGCAGGCGCTGAACTTTGCTGCGATGGCTGTACCGGCTGATGCGCGCCAGGCCTGTATCAACGACATGGCGGATGCCCGGTACCGTCAAGGATGTCTCGGCAACATTGGTGGCGATAATCAGACGACGTTTGCCGTGTGGTTTGAAAATTCGATCCTGCTCACTGGCCGACAGGCGTGAGAACAACGGCAGAATTTCGACATGAGGAGGGTGATGCTTGCGCAGGGCTTCAGCGGCCTCACGGATTTCACGTTCGCCACTGACAAAAATCAGGATGTCACCGCCGTCCGGACCGACGGCGAGTTCATCGACGGCATGCAGGATGCCCTGCTGCATGTCCCGATCCCGTTCATCGCTGTGTTCACTGACCAGCGGCCGGTAGCGTGTCTCGACCGGGTAGCTGCGGCCGGACACTTCCAGCACCGGTGCATTATTGAAAAATCGTGAGAACCCCTGCGGGTCGATGGTGGCCGAGGTGATGATCAGTTTAAGATCCGGCCGTTGCGGCAGCATAGTCTGCAGGTAGCCAAGCAGGAAGTCGATGTTGAGGCTGCGCTCATGCGCCTCGTCGATGATCAACGTGTCGTAGTTGCGCAGCAGGCGGTCGGACTGGATCTCGGCCAGCAAAATGCCATCCGTCATTAACTTGATATAAGAACTGTCGCTGACCCGGTCCTGAAAGCGAATCTTGAAACCGACGTGTTCACCTACCTGGCTGTCGAGTTCGTGTGCCAGTCGTGCCGCCACACTGCGCGCTGCCAGTCGCCTCGGCTGCGTGTGACCGATGCGACCGCGTATGCCGAGCCCTGCATCAAGGCAGATCTTTGGGATCTGGGTCGTCTTACCGGAACCCGTTTCTCCACAGATAATTACGACCTGGTTCTGTTCAATCAGTAGCTTGATATCGTCACGCCGTTGATTGACGGGCAGGCTGTCATCGTAGCGCCTCTCAGGTCTGCCGGTCTCGCGTTGTTCAATGGTTAACAGGGCATTATCAACTGCCTGCTGCAACCTTGACTGAAGCTGGTCAACGGGCTTGTTTGCATCGAGCCTTCTGGTCAGGCGCTGATAGTCCTGCCACAATGCCAGCTGGTCACGGCATGAACATCGCTTTATGGCCTGTTCGATCTCAGTTAGTAACATACGGAAAACAAGGGTGCGGGGTAAGCAACACAGTTTACCTAAAAATATATGAATTTGAACTGATGGCGCTAATCAAGATGGCAAGCCGTGTTTCACGTATCCGCACAGTTCGGTCGCAATATATACAGAAAAATGGAATGTATAGGATGAGACAAATCAATATTCAGTATTACAAAACTAAAATTGGAGAGCTGATACTGGGTTCCTTTAAAGGCAAGCTTTGCTTGCTTGATTTCAGATACAGAAGAATGAGAAAAACCGTTGATAACAGAATAAAAGCCGGGCTAAATTCTGATTTTATTAAACAAGATGATGAGGTTTTAAAAAGAACAAGAAGACAAATTTATGAGTATCTTGATGGCGATAGAAAAGAGTTTGACATTCCTGTTCTAATGGTGGGAACAGATTTTCAAAAAAGTGTCTGGAATGCTCTAATGAAAGTGCCATATGGATTTACATCAACATATTCACAACTAGCAAAAAACATAAACAATAAAAAGGCTATCAGGGCAGTTGCCAGTGCAAATGGAGCAAACGCAATAGGTTTAATTATTCCTTGCCATCGTATAATTGGAAGCAATGGGGAACTTGCTGGTTATGGTGGTGGTTTGCCTGTAAAAAAACGGCTGTTAAAGCTGGAACAAAAAAATACAGTTTTGAACGTTGGTGAGCAAGATGATCTTATCGGTAAGAAAGAAATAAGATCTGACGTTGAAATTTTACCGATGTAATAACAGCATGGATATACTGCCTACCCTGAGAAACTCACCACGAACTAAGGCCAGGCCTTGAGCCGTATCTTTCTGTTCAACAAACCCTACGGCGTTTTGACACAGTTCACCGATGCCGACGGCAGGGCGACGCTGGCCGATTACATCGATATTCCAGGCATCTACCCGGCTGGACGCCTCGATAAGAATAGCGAAGGCCTTTTGTTACTGACTGATGACGGTAAAATTCAACAACAGGTTGCTGACCCGCGCTTCAAACTGACCAAGACTTACTGGGCGCAGGTGGAAGGGGTACCGGATGAACAGGCACTGATGTCTCTGCGCACGGGTGTAGTACTCAAGGACGGCATGACACGTCCTGCTGAAGTCAGTCTAATGAAGACTGAACCTGACAAGCTGTGGCCAAGAGATCCCCCCATCCGATACCGTGCCAGCATCCCGGACAGCTGGCTGGAGCTAACAATCAGAGAGGGCCGCAACCGGCAGGTCCGGCGTATGACGGCCGCAGCAGGTTATCCAACATTACGCCTTATACGTTGCGCAATAGGGCGATGGTCGCTCAACGGATTGCAGCCGGGTGACATGCGCGAGTTGCCAGAGAATGAGGTCAGTTGGTTTATCAACAACAGGGGAATTACAAACTGATCTGCGATACCTTTATGCGATACTCACATGCTAATGAGGCGCTCCCTGTGGATCATTCCATTGCGTTATCAATTGGTCAAACTGGGCAATGCATGCAAGCAGGCCGGGTGCATCTACATGCATCTCATCCAGGTAGATCTCGGCCATGGGGCGGATGTCGCTGCTTGCAGGCATACTGGCCTGATTACGGATAATCTGGGTGCAACGGGGAATGAAGACCCACTGCAGCCACTGTGGGAATTGCAGGGTGTCATAGCAGAATGGAACGGTGCTCATCAATGCCTCGGCAGGTGGAGGTATGTTATCCCATAAATCGAGTTTGTGTAGTTCACTCTCTATCTCACAGAGTAGTTGTTCAAGTGTGCGCAGTGTTTCCATATGGATAGTATAGCAGTGTGAATTTCTCACATTAATCTCTTAATGCACTGTGATAGTCTGTTTCACACATTCAGCAGGATCGCTGGATGAAATTCAACTCATAAGGAAATGAAAATGAAACAAACCTCACGTAGTAATATTATTTTTGTCACTCTTGCAGCAGCCTTCACGGTGCTTCCGCTGTCACAATCTGCTTCGGCGGCAAGTCAGTGCAAGGGGCTGGAAATAAAGGCTTGTGGCGCAGAATCCGGTTGTTCGTGGATCAACAGCTACAAGACGAAGAAAGGCAAAACTATCAACGCATACTGCCGTACCAAACCCGTGAAGAAATCCGGTACGTCTGCGCCGAAAACAAGCAAGCTGCCAGAAGCTGACAAGAACAGCTGATGCCAGCCAGACCGGGAGCAACTCGCTCCCGGTTACTTCCAAAACCACAGAAACTACCTACGTACGATCAGGCTATATCTATGCTAGTCTCTTAAAGACAGGAAACGCATAAACGCAGAGGGAGAGAGGAGTAGCTATGATCAAGCAACTGCTGTTCAGTCTGTTATCGATTTTCTGCTTCTGTGTCCTGATTGTTAATGCACATGGTGCCGGTCCGGATGAGCTGGCAGAAGGCCTGGTCAACCCCGGTTATGTAGAAAAGCCTGCCTGGTTCAAGGAATCCTTCCTGGACATTCGGGAAGACCTCGAAGAAGCCAACGCAAGCAACAAGCGGCTGTTGTTGTATTTCTATCAGGACGGTTGTCCATATTGCGCGAAACTACTGAATGAAAACCTGTCACAACAGGACATCGTCAAACATCTAAAAAAAGACTTCGACGTTATTGCCATCAACATGTGGGGTGACAACGAAGTGACCGGGCTGGATGGCAATGAGACGACGGAAAAGGCGTTTGCCGTTGCCAACCGTATATTGTTCACACCAACATTATTGTTTCTGAACGATAAGGGTGAGCATGTCCTGCGGCTCAATGGTTACTATCACCCGCACAAATTCAAAGTTGCCCTCGATTATGTCAGCGGCAAAATGGAGAGCAAGGAAAAATACCGTGACTACCTTGCACGCATAAGTCCAGTGAAGGCCAGCGGCAAGCTGCATCAATCAGATGGTTTTCTGCAGCCACCCTATGATTTATCTGCAGGGAAATCTACCAGGCCGTTGTTGGTAATGTTTGAACAATTGCAGTGCCCGGCCTGCGATGAACTGCACGATGATATCCTCAAGCAACCCGAGTCCCTGGAACTGCTAGCCAGGTTTGATGTCGTATTACTTGATATGTGGTCAAAAACTCCAGTAGTACGTCCGGATGGTAAAACCACAACGGTAGCTGAATGGGCACGTGAGTTAAATATCAGCTATGCACCAAGTATGGTATTTTTTGATAACACTGAGGAAGTGTTCCGTACTGAAGCCTGGCTGCGCAGCTTTCATGTCCAGTCAGGCATGGATTATGTCGCCAGCAAGGCTTATCAGCAGCAACCGGAGTTTCAGCGATTTATCGATGATCGTGCTGATGGTCTACGTGCCATGGGTATTGAAGTCGACATCATGAAGTAATATTGTTGGCACAGTGCGAAAGGAAAACATAATGATGACAGGCAACTTACAACGACAGTACAGACCGTTCAGGCGGATGTTCTTCGTGTTGTCACTGTTGTTTATCCTTGCTCCGGCAGTTAATGCATCTGCAGATATTGCTGCAATGTTTCATAACACACAGCAAAATGAACAATCCACACCCTGCCATGAAGAACAGACTTCATCGACACAATGCTGTTGCGATGCTGATGCAAGTGGTCATGCATGTCAGTGTGGACCTGGGCACTGCATTAGCAGCATGTCGATGATCATGTTATCTGACAATAAAACATTTGATATGCGCACGGATATCGTACCCGACAGTTTGTTATTAACTCCCGCAACACTCTCACCACCCATCACTTTACGCCCCCCGATTACACATCTCTGATTCGTTCCTGTCATTGCGAACAGAGCGAAGCAATCTTTTTTCGGATTAATCAATCACGCTGAGATTGCCACGCTTCGCTCGCACTGACGGTTATCTTTGAATTAATCAAAGTTACCTTACACAGAGATATGGTTATGACAAGCAAGCAAAAGTGGCGCCTGGGTGCCACATTGATACTCATGTTGTGCGCACAGGCAGGAATAGCGCAGCAAGACGAAAACCTGCCAGTGCTGAATCTGGACGAGGCAATAGAGCTTTCACTGCAATCCGAGTCTGTGTCCACGGCCCTGGCCTATCGTGCAAGCAGTCTTGATTCGCAGGCGACAGCTGATGGACAACTGCCGGATCCGAAGCTGAAACTGGGTCTGGCCAATTTCCCGACCGATACATTCGACCGTGATCAGGAAGCAATGACGCAACTGCAGCTGGGCGTCATTCAGGCGTTTCCGCGTGGCGACAGCCGGGTGATCAAATCGCGCATAGTGCGTGACAAGGCGGACAAATCGCGCCTGATGGCATCGGATGCGCGGCTCAAGGCGCGCCGGGATGTGTCACAGGGCTGGCTGGAGCTGTACTACTGGCTGCAGGCTGAGCAGACCGTTACGCAAAGCCGCGGCTGGTTCCACAAGCTTGTCGGTGTTACGGAGTCACGCTACCGGGTTGGCAGTGCAACGCAACAGGACATCGTGCAGGCGGAGCTGGAACTCGACCGTCTGGATGATCGCATCGAGCAGACCCGGATCAAACAGGATATGGCGCGCGCTGAATTGTCACGCTGGATCGGCAGCAATTCTTTCCGGCCTCTGCCATCCGAGTTGCCGATGATCAAGGTACCGGAAATTTCTACAGGCGGAGCTGTTGATTTGAAATTGCATCCTCTGTTGCAGGCAAGTGATGCCGGTATCAATGCCAGTGAGGACAAGGTTGATCTGGCACGCCAGTCCTACAAACCGGGCTGGGCGCTCGATGTAACCTATGGCGACCGGTCAGGGTTTAATCCCGACGGAACGGACAGGGCCAATTTTCTGTCTGCCAAAGTGTTGATGGACATTCCCTTGTTTACAAACAAGCGTCAGGACAGCAGCCTAGCTGCATCGCAGCAGGAACTCGAGGCAGTCAGGTATGAGCGTGAAACACTGCATCGGCAAATAGACAGCCAACTGCAGGCAGCGCAGTCATCGTTGCGAATTCAGCAACGCCAGATCACGCTTTACCAGGATCGCCTCGTACCCCAGTCACGCAGACATTCAGAGTTGTCGCTGCGCTCCTATGAAAACAATCAGGTTGAATTTAATTCAGTGGTGCTGGCCCGGATTGCAGAATTGGACACACAACTCAAGGCGCTGCGCATGGAAGTCGATCGTGCCCTTACGCTAACAAAACTCGCCTACCTGGCCGGAGAACAGCAATGAACAAGTTACTCATCGTAGTGTTTTTGTTGCTGCCAGTATTGCTGACTGCCTGTAATGAAGCGCCTCAGACGACAGAAACAGCTGCCGAGCATGCGGTAAAGCATCTCGACCCGAAATATGTCTGTCCGATGCATTCTCAGATTGTCAGGGACAAACCCGGCTCGTGTCCTATTTGTGGCATGGACCTGGTCGCGAAAGCTGCTGCACCGGAAAAAAAGGAAAAGAAAATTCTCTACTGGGTAGCACCCATGGATACCAATTTCCGGCGTGACGCGCCGGGCAAGTCACCGATGGGAATGGACCTGGTGCCTGTCTATGACGATGGGGATGATGCCTCCACAGTGACGATCGATCCGGCCATGGTCAACAACCTCGGTGTCAAGACAGCAGCGACGGAGAAAGGACGTTTGTGGCGCATGATCGATACGGTTGGCTATGTCGCAGCCGATGAGTCACGCATCAGTCATGTCCATCTGCGAGCCGATGGCTGGATAGAGAAGTTGTACGTCAGCATAGAGGGTCAGCGCGTCAAGCAGGGTGACGCGCTGTTCGATTTGTATTCTCCAACGCTGATTAATGCCCAGGAAGAATATGTCGAAGCCTTGAAGAGTGGCAACAAGCGTCTCATCCGTTCATCCCGAGACCGTCTGAGGTCGCTGGATATATCCGATAACCAGATTGATACTCTTAAAAAGACACGCAAGGTTGGTAAAGTGGTGACTTTCTATGCGCGTCAGGACGGCATCGTTACGTCGTTGAAAACACCCGAAGGCATGTTCGTCAAACCGGCGACGCGCATTATGTCACTGGTTGACCTGTCGCGCGTGTGGGTGCAGGTGGAAGTCTTCGAACACCAGGCTGACTGGGTGGCTGTCGGCCAGCCCGCCGAGATGCATCTTTCCTTTATGCCGGAACGTGAGTGGGAGGGTGAGGTTGCCTATGTCTACCCTGAGCTGGATGCAAACACTCGCACGCTGCGTGTACGGCTGGAGTTTGATAATCCCAGAGAAGCACTGAAGCCGAACATGTATGCCAATGTGAAGCTGTTCGCCGGTCCCCGTGATGACATCCTTTACATACCTCGCCAGGCTTTGATTAACAGCGGCCGCGAAACACGTGTAATTGTTGATCAGGGCAAAGGTCGTTTCGCTGCGCATAAGGTTGCTGCCGGGATGGAGTCGGGTGACTACGTGGAAATCACCTCAGGGCTGTCGGAAGGCGACCGCGTGGTGGTATCAGGCCAGTTCCTGATTGATTCTGAGGCCAGCCTCAAGGCCAGTCTGATGCGCATGCAGAGCGAGGAATAGGGCCATGGTAGAGGCGATCATTAATGCGTCATTGAGAAACCGATTTATGGTTCTTGTATTGACTGCCGTGCTGCTCGGCTGGGGCATCCATGCTGTGCGCAACATCCCACTCGACGCGATACCCGATCTGTCCGATGTACAGGTCATTGTAAAGACGAGCTTCCCGGGACAGGCACCGCAGGTGGTTGAAGACCAGGTCACCTATCCCATGACGACTGCCATGCTGTCCGTACCGAAAGCCACGACGGTACGCGGCTACTCCTTCTTCGGCGATTCCTACGTCTATGTCATCTTCGAAGACGGCACTGACCCGTACTGGGCGCGTTCGCGTGTGCTGGAGTATCTGAACCAGGTTTCGGCACAGCTGCCGGCCGCTGCAGTACCTGCGCTGGGACCGGATGCCACAGGTGTCGGCTGGATCTATGAGTACGCGCTGACAGATCGCAGCGGCGGACATGACCTGGCAGAACTGCGCAGCCTGCAAGATTGGTTCCTCAAATTTGAACTGCAGACCGTACCCGGTGTCTCGGAGGTCGCGACTATCGGCGGCATGGTGCGCCAGTACCAGGTGGTTATCGACCCAAACCGCCTGCGCGCCTACAACCTGCCGCTCGCCAAAGTCAAAAAAGCCATACAGATGTCCAATCAGGAAGTCGGCGGCTCGGTCATTGAAATGGCCGAGGCCGAGTATATGGTGCGTGCTACCGGCTACATATCGGAACCCAGAGACCTGGCCAGCGTTGTTGTTGCAATCAGCGATTCAGGCACGCCGGTTCAACTTAGTGACATTGCTGAAATAAAGACCGGCCCGCAAATGCGTCGCGGCATCGCCGAGCTCGATGGCGAGGGTGAAGTTGTCGGCGGCATTGTTGTTATGCGCTATGGCGAGAACGCAATGAGCGTTATCGAGGCGGTGCGCAAAAAAATCGATACGCTGCGAGCAGGCCTGCCGGAAGGCGTCGAACTAGTCGAGGCCTATAACCGCTCAACGCTGATTAGAAACGCCGTTGATACCTTAAACGGCAAGCTGATAGAAGAGTTCATTGTTGTGGCACTGGTGTGCCTGGTATTCCTGTTCCACCTGCGCTCGGCACTGGTGATTGTGCTGTCACTGCCGATTGGTATCCTGACTGCATTCATCATAATGAATTCTCAGGGCCTCAATGCCAACATCATGTCGCTGGGTGGTATCGCCATTGCAATTGGTGCCATGGTCGATGCTGCCATCGTCATGATAGAAAATGTGCACAAGCATATTGAGCGTCAGGACAGCGAGGACTTTGATCGCTGGGAGCTGGTGCGTAAAGCCTCGATAGAAGTAGGTCCACCGCTATTTTTCTCGTTGCTGATCATCACGCTCTCGTTCCTGCCGGTTTTTACCCTGGAGGCTCAGGAGGGCAGGTTGTTTGCGCCGCTCGCATGGACCAAGACCTTTGCGATGGCGGCTGCTGCCGGGTTGTCCATCACGCTGGTGCCAGTGCTGATGGGGTATTTCATCCGCGGCCGCATCACTCCCGAGCATAAAAACCCGGTCAACCGCCTGTTGATTGCTATCTATCGACCGGCCATCAAGCTGGTCCTGAAGGCGCCGGTGCTGGTGTTAATACTCGCACTGAGCATTGCGGCCAGCGGCATCTGGCCTTTCATGAAGCTCGGCTCCGAGTTTATGCCTGACCTTGATGAGGGCGACCTCATGTACATGCCGACGACATTTCCAGGTGTCTCAATCGGCAAGGCTCAGCAACTGCTGCAGCAGACCGACAAGCTGATCAGGACAGTGCCTGAGGTCAAAACAGTGTTTGGCAAGATAGGTCGTGCCGATACCGCAACGGATCCTGCGCCGCTGACCATGATCGAGACCACCATTCAATTCAAGCCACGCAGTGAGTGGCGACCCGGTATGACGACAGAAAAGCTGCGCAGGGAATTTAACCGACTGATCCAGTTTCCAGGCCTGACCAATGCCTGGGTCATGCCGATCAAGACACGCATAGACATGTTGGCGACAGGCATCAAGACACCCGTCGGTGTGAAGGTGGCCGGTCCTGATCTGGCTGTTATTCAGGATATCGGCAGCGAAGTGGAAAAGGCAGTCATGCAGGTTCCCGGTACGGTATCTGCCTACTCAGAACGTGTTGCAGGGGGGCGCTATGTAACTGTTGATATACGGCGTCGCGATGCCGGTAGACTGGGGCTGAACATTGCCAATATCCATGAAGTCATCGCAGCAGCCGTCGGCGGCATGAACATCTCGCAGACTATCGAGGGACTGGAGCGCTACCCGATAAACCTGCGTTACCCCCGTGATGTACGCGACTCGGTTGATAAATTACGCAATCTGCCCATCGTGACGCCATCAGGCGCCAGGATCTCTCTCGGTGAGGTGGCCGATGTGCGCATCGAAGCAGGCCCGGCAATGATCAAGTCCGAGGATGCACGTCCAAACGGCTGGGTCTTTGTCGATATAGAAGACCGTGATCTGGGTTCCTATGTTGCCGAGGCACAGCGTGTCGTGGCTCGTGACGTGAAGCTGCCGGCCGGTTACTCCATCGCCTGGTCAGGGCAGTACGAGTACATGGTGCGGGCCAAGGAGCGTCTTGCTCAGGTCATACCGATTACACTGGCTATCATCCTGTTGCTGCTGTACATGAACTTCCGCAACCTGACCGAGGTGCTGATTATCATGGGTACTCTGCCTCTCGCACTAGTGGGTGGATTCTGGCTGCTGCACTGGCTGGGTTACAACATGTCAGTGGCAGTCGGCGTTGGTTTTATCGCGCTGGCCGGTGTCGCAGTGGAAATCGGAGTCGTTATGCTGGTCTACCTGAATCAGGCCTGGCGACGTAACAGCGGTGTCCGGCATGGAGACGCGAGGATCAGCGATCTTCGTGATGCCGTGACTGAAGGGGCACTGATGCGTGTGCGACCTGTCATAATGACAGTCGCAGCCATTATTGCTGGACTGCTGCCAATCATGCTTGGTTCAGGCACCGGCTCGGAAGTGATGCGCCGAATTGCAGCACCGATGGTGGGTGGTATGGTCAGTGCAACAATGCTGACTCTGATCGTCATTCCGGCTGTGTTTCTGCTCTGGAAACGTCGCGGATTATCCAGTTAACTAGAGAGGATCGACTTATGAAAGTTTTAAATTTCACATACGGCATTGCGCTGGCTACTATATTTATCAGTACCGCCAGTGCACAGCAGATCGATACCGTATCGGTTACCGACAACATTCATATGCTAACCGGAAAAGGCGGCAACATAGGCGTGCTGACGGGCGAATCAGGCACATTCATGATCGACGACAAGTTTGCGCCGATGACCACAGAGATCCTTGAGAAAATCACCGATCTGGGCGGTTCCAGCCCACGTTTCGTTATAAATACCCATTACCATGGCGATCACACCGGGGGTAATGAGGCGCTGGGCAAGGCCGGCAGCGTAATCGTTTCACACGAGAACGTGCGTAAAAGTCTGACCACAGAGACGGTAATTGAAGCGTTCAACATGGTCACACCTCCTCAACCCGAAGCGGCCCTGCCGATCGTCACCTTCACTCGCGACATCAGCTTCCACCTCAACGGTCAAACCATCAACGTGGTGCATGTACCGGCGGCGCACACAGACGGTGACAGTTTCGTGCATTTCCTGGAGGCCAACGTCATCCACTCTGGTGATGCCGTGTTCAATGGGTTTTTCCCTTTCATCGACACGGCTCACGGCGGCACGGTACAGGGCACAATCGATGCAGTGGATTTGATCCTGTCATTGAGCAATGAAACCACTCGCATCATTCCGGGTCACGGCCCGCTCGCTAGCCGGTCGGATGTGGTCGAGTATCGCGATATGCTAGTGATGGTGCAGAAGCGGCTCTCCAAGCTGAAAACTGCAGGCAAGACCGTCGACCAAATCGTTGCTGAAAATCCCATAGCAGATCTCGATGCAAAATGGGGCGACGGGATGTTCAAGAGTGATCGCTGGATAGCGATTATCTACGATGGGATTTGATTGAGGCTCATGCCCAGAGGTATGAATCTATCGGCAAGGGAAAGACTTGGCAGGCATCACGAAAACTATGATAACCAGATGAACATCGAAGTTATTAAGGCAGACTATTTGAATGAGCAGCACAAGATAGAAATCCCGATGCTGCTTGATAGCTATGCTTCTGACCCTATGGGCGGAGGAAAACCACTTGATGAAGAAGTAAAAAATAATCTAGTCAAAGAATTATCCAGGCAGCCTTACGCATTTTCAGTAATCGCTTACATTGATGGTCAACCAGGGGGGCTGGTGAATTGCTTCGAGGCTTTTTCCACCTTTTCATGCAAGCCATTAATTAATATTCACGATCTTGTTGTACTTGATCAGTACAGAGGCAATGGTGTTAGCCAGGTAATGCTGGACAAAGTCGAAGAGATTGCTAGATCAAAGGACTGCTGCAAAGTAACTCTTGAGGTGCTCAGTAATAATGAAATGGCAAAATCTGCCTATAGAAAGTTTGGTTTTTCTGGGTATGAGCTTGATCCAGAGGCTGGAACAGCACTGTTCTGGCAAAAACTGTTAACAAGCACATAACCAGTAGCTAAAGCGGAGGTTAAATCACCGTTTAGAATAGCGTTAGTCCAATCAATTTAGTATGCATTCTATTCTAAAAAAACTTGAAGGAAGCGACCAAAGATCAATTGGGCGATCGGAAGAAGTGGTTTCCGATATCTTGAAGGAGCCAGGTCTATTCCATGTTCTGATCGAAGGTTTAAGTGCTGAAAATCCGATTATTAGAATGCGTGTTTCAGATGCGATGGAAAAAGTTTCCCTGGGGCGCCCAGAGTATTTACAACCGTACAAGCAGCAACTGTTAGAACTGGCTGCTCATGCCGTGCAGAAAGAAGTCCGGTGGCATATGGCCCAAATATTGCCCAGACTTAACCTGAATCATAATGAGAAAATTGATGTTGTGAATACATTACTGGCGTATCTTTCTGATAACAGCAGTATTGTCCGCACATTCGTGATGCAGGCGTTTGCAGATATCGCCAAAACCGATGAGGAATTACGACTATCGTTGCGGGATCATATAAGTGAACTCGCAGCAACAGGAACACCAGCAATGAAAGCACGAGGAAGAAAGCTGCTTGCGGAGTTCAAGGGCTAACGATCGCATCTGACTGGTAACAAAGAATTTAACCACCCGACTCTTTATTGATGGCGTGCCTGGATGTAGCAAGCGGCTTGTCGCCATACCACACAACCGATAGCATGGCGTATATGGATCAGGGAGGCATACAAGGCAGCGCTCTGCGCATCGCACTGGGGATGGCTGCATTCACAATTATTGTTGCAGGCATGAAGGTAGCGTCCAGCCTGATTGTCCCATTCCTGTTGGCTGCCTTCATCGCGATCCTCTGCGCACCAGCAATCAACTGGTTAAAAGGCCGGGGCCTCCCGATGTGGCTGGCCTTGACAGTAGTAATTGGTGGAGTTGCCCTGTTCGGGGCGCTTATCGTATCGATACTCGGTACTTCGATACGGAGTTTCAGTCAGCATTTACCAGAATATCAGGCTGTATTACAGACATATATTGACCATTCTACGGCCTGGTTAGATCAACGCGGCATCGGCTGGTATGACGAGGAACTGCGCAAGACCATAAACCCGGGCAATGTACTCGGCTTTGTTGGTCGTGTCTTCAACAGTCTGGGTGGTCTGTTCACAAACGGGTTTCTGATCTTCCTGACAGTCGTTTTTCTTCTTTTTGAAGGCACCAGTTTCCAGAACAAAATTTACCAGATCGCGGGTACGGATGACGGCGATGTCGGGCACATGAAAGCGTTCCTGTCGGATGTGAACCGCTACATGTCCATCAAGTGTATTACCAGTCTGGGGACTGGTGTTCTCGTCACCATCTTTTTGGCAGTGCTGGGTGTCGAGCATGCCATGCTCCTGGGGCTGCTGGCCTTTCTACTTAATTACATCCCTAATATCGGTTCCATCATTGCCGCCATTCCAGCGGTACTGCTTGCGCTGGTTCTGGCAGGACCGGTCACTGCCTTATGGACTGCAATGGGTTACCTGGCGATCAACACCGTGGTCGGCAATATCATCGAGCCCAAGTTTCTTGGCGACCGGCTTGGCCTGTCTACGCTAGTGGTGTTCCTGTCACTCGTTTTCTGGGGTTGGGTGCTGGGTATGGTCGGCATGTTCCTGTCAGTACCATTGACCATGATCGTCAAGCTGGCGCTGGAGGCGAGCGATGAGACGCGCTGGATTGCGGTGCTGCTGGGGACGGGGCAGGGCCAGGATAAGGTGGAAGAATCCACCTGATTTGGTTTTTTGTGGGAGGCGCGTCCTCGCGGCGATATTCTGTTGTTGTAGGGGGCTTATATAATAAATCGCCGCGAGGGCTCGCCTCCCACACTTAATGTCAAAATAATAGTCGGGTTTACATCGCGCTTAATCTGACTGGCATACGTTTCGCGCCCCAGTGTCCGGGATTATTCTCAAATAGCCCGGGGATAGTCTTGCCGCAGGATTTGCAGCAACCCTGCTCATCCAGGTTCCAGTCACTGAGTTCGTACCAGTCACGGCCAATCAATATTTCGCCACACTGCGGGCACCAGGTGCTGCCACCGTCTTTGTCATGAACGTTGCCGGTAAAGACATACTGCAGACCGGCATCCATGGCGATCTTGCGGGCGCGTGTCAGCGTTGCGGCAGGTGTAGTGGGGATGTCCATCATCTTCCAGTCAGGGTGGAACGCGCTGAAGTGCAGCGGCACTTCTGTGCCCAGGCGGTCGGCGATCCAGCGACTCAGGGTCGATAATTCTTCATCGGAATCATTCTTGCCCGGTATCAGCAGCGTAGTCAGCTCCATCCAGGTATCGGTTTCATTGTGGACGTATTCAATTGTTTCCAGAATCTTTTTCAGCTCGGCGCCGCACAGGCTTTTATAGAACTCCTCGGTAAATCCCTTCAGGTCGATGTTCACTGCATCCATGTGAGCAAAGAATTCCCTGCGCGGTTCCGGGCAGATATATCCTGCTGTGACGGCAATGGTTTTGATGTCTTTTTCACGACAGGCTTTGGCAATATCGATGGCGTATTCGTGGAAAATAACAGGGTCGTTGTAGGTAAAGGCGACGCTGCGGCAGTCCAGCTGCTCGGCAACGCGGGCGATCTTCTCGGGTGAGGCCTCGTCAGCCAGCGTGTCCATCTCACGTGACTTGCTCATGTCCCAGTTCTGGCAGAACTTGCAGGTCAGGTTGCAGCCGGCGGTGCCGAACGACAGCACACTGGTGCCGGGCAGGTAGTGATTGAGCGGTTTCTTTTCGACAGGGTCGACGCAGAATCCGCTGGATCTTCCATATGTGGTTAGTACGATCTGGTCATTTTGCCGCCCGCGAACGAAGCACAGACCACGACGGCCTTCCTTGATGCGGCAGTAGCGCGGGCAAAGGTCGCACTGGACACGCCCGTCGTCCAGCATATGCCAGTATTTCGTCGGATGTGTAGTGCCGGTAATTGGGGCTTGCTCAGTCATGCTTCTATTGTCCCACTATTCTATAATTATAGATGATGATTCTTGTGAGTGTTTCAAGGAGGGTGCCATGCATAAAGTCAGAAACCCGGCCGTTGCCGGGATGTTCTATCCGGACGATCCTGACCAGCTGAGCGGGGATGTCGAAGCCATGCTTGCCCAGGCCGATGCAGATATTGCACCGCCCAAGGCTCTCATTGTACCGCATGCCGGTTACATCTATTCCGGCCCGGTCGCCGCAACGGCATATGCCACGCTGAAACGGGCACGTTCATTGATAAAGACAGTAGTTCTGCTCGGGCCGTCACACCGGGTCTATTTCAAGGGCCTTGCCGCCCCTGCAGCGGATGAATTCGCCATGCCGATGGGGTCGGTCCCCATCGACCAGGGATGTATTGATCAGTTGCTGGAGGCGTGCCCCTTCGTGCAGCGGAATTCCGCAGCCCATGCACAGGAGCACAGTCTTGAGGTGCATCTACCTTTCCTGCAGGCACAGCTCGATGAGTTCTCCTTGGTTCCATTGGTTGTCGGCGATGCCACAGCCGAGCAGGTGGAGCAGGCCCTCGACTTTCTGTGGGGTGATGCCGGAACCCTGATCGTCATCAGCTCGGACCTGAGCCATTACCATGACTACGCGACGGCAAGGCAGCTCGATGCTGATACCGCCGATGCCATAGAACACCTTGAACCTGAAAGGCTGAGTGGCGACAAGGCTTGTGGATATTTACCGGTCTCCGGACTGCTGCTGTCAGCCAGCTGTCGCAACATCCATCCGCAGCGTGTCGACCTGCGTAATTCGGGTGATACGGCAGGTCCCCGTGATCAGGTCGTTGGCTACGGCGCGTGGTTGTTCCATGAAGCATGATCAGGAGAGCAGCGATCAGCTGTTAGAGTCAGACCGCAAAGCGCTGACGGAACTGGCTTTCGCGTCTATTCGCCACGGCCTTGAAGAAGGCGGCCCGCTGACTTTTCAGGCTGATGAAGAGACTCCGCAGTCACTGCTGGCGCCCGGCGCATGCTTTGTTACGCTCAAGAAAAATAGCCAACTGCGCGGCTGTATAGGCAGCCTGGAGGCGCGTCGGCCACTGGCCGAGGATGTCTGTGCCAATGCCCATGCGGCCGCATTTCATGATCCTCGCTTTGCATCGCTGACAGTGGATGAACTGGCAAACCTGGAGCTCTCCATCTCAGTCCTGACGCCGGCTCAGCCGCTTGAATTCGATTCCGAGCAGGATCTGATCGAAAAATTACAGCCCGGTGTGGACGGATTAATATTGACGGACGCCGGCCAACGGGGTACTTTCCTCCCCTCCGTGTGGGAACAGCTCCCACAAGCTGTTGATTTTTTAAGACATTTGAAGTTAAAGGCCGGTCTGCCTGCAGATTACTGGTCAGATACGGTCTGCATCGAACGATACACGACCATTTCCTGGTAACCATGCGACTGAGCAGTGTCCGGGTGACATCAGCTACAGGCGCTAAGAGAGGCTCAATGACAGCAGCAAAAGCATCAAGACGCGTAATACCAATTCGTGATTTCTCGTCCTGTACTTTCTGTTCCGTTAGACGTTTGTGTTTACCACATGGATTGCATGACAAGGATCTGTCGGCCGTTGAAGAACTGGTTGGCATGCGCCCGCAATACGACAAAGGCGAATCCATCTTCCGTCAAGCGGATAAGTTCACCTCCCTGTATGCAATCAAGTCAGGTTCGGTGAAAACCTACGGCGTGTTGCGCAACGGTAAAGAACAGATCACCGGATTTCATTTTGCTGGCGAGTTGCTCGGCCTGGACGCCATTTGCAATGAAATACATAACTGCAATGCCGCCGCTCTGGAAAAAACTGTTATCTGCGAGATACCCTACAACAGCATAGAGTCACTAATTGGTGAAATTCCTTCCCTGCATGCGGATTTTGCCCGCATACTGAGCAAAGAATTGCATCGTGACGATGAGATGCTGATGATATTGGGCAATATGAGTGCAGAGCAGCGTGTAGCGTGCTTCCTGTACAACATGTACAGGCGATTGAAGACACAGGGCGAAGCAACAAATGAAATGCATCTGCCTATGACAAGAGAAGAGATTGGCAACTACCTGGGCCTGTCACTTGAGACAGTCAGCCGTCGTCTGACCGGACTGCAGAACAACAATATTATTAGCGTGCATAACCGCGTTATCAAACTACTGGATATCGAGCAGCTTCACTCACACTGCATTTAATGCCAGACAAGACTGACAAGTTCGAGATCCCGTCAGCGCCCAGATATGACCGCGAAATCATAGATGAATGGCTAGCACAGTTTCCGCAGCTGCGTGATCTTGACGACCTGGCCTGGCAGGAAGTGCTTGAAGCAGCAAGACCCGTAGAATTGCCGGCTGGCACGACAGTATTCAGGGATGGCGAAGGCTGTCAGAATTATCTGTTCGTTATCGATGGCTCGGTTCGTGTACAAAAGATTGCTGAGAACGGCCGCGAGATAGTCCTTTATCGCGTGCAGACAGGTGAGGCATGCATATTGACGACGTCCTGTCTGCTGAGCCATCAGCGCTATCCTGCAGAAGGGGTCGCCGAAACCGATGTTCGTGCCATCAGCATTCCAGTGCCTCGCTTCGATGCGGGTATCTCAGGCTCAGCTGGTTTTCGGCAATTCGTGTTTTCCAGTTACGGGAAACGCATCAGCGAACTGATCATGCTGGTCGAGGACGTTGCCTTCGGCAAGATGGATATCCGGCTCAGCCAGTATTTGCTCGATTCTTCGCAGCAGGAAGAAGTCAATCGCACCCATCAGGAAATGGCCGCAGACCTGGGTACTGCACGTGAAGTCGTAAGCCGCCAGCTAAAGGAGTTTGAACGACGTGGCTGGATAGGACTGTCACGTGGAAAAATAAGTCTGCTCGATCGTCCCTCTCTGGAAAGACATGTTTCCGGACATCTGTGACCAAGTTACAGACAACAGACCACCTAATCAGACAGAATCCGAAACTCACTGCTTTTGAAGCGGATAAATCACGGACTCCAGAGGATTAAATTATGGGCAAGAATGTAGGAAGTATTGACAGAATTTTACGCATTATCGTTGGTGTAGTGCTGATTGCGCTGGTTTTTGTAGGGCCACAGACCCCCTGGGGCTGGATCGGTATTGTGCCTCTGTTCACGGGTCTGATTGGCTGGTGCTCGGCGTATATACCGTTTGGCCTGAATACTTGCGCGAAGAAACAGGATGCCTGATGTTCACTGCAGAGATTAGTCTGGCTACATATCAGCTATTCAGTTATAAAAGGGCGCTGCTTTTGCAGCGCTTTTTTTTGGTTTTCTATTTTTAGGCGTACTAAAGGGTGAATACGATGTTTATCCGGGTTATTTCATGAGTTGGTGGGGAAAAATTGCGGGCGGTGCTTTTGGCTTCATGCTGGGAGGGCCACTGGGTGCATTGATTGGCGCAACAATTGGTCATCAGTTCGATTCGGGCATCAAGACCATGGATGCAGGTGGTGGCTGGGTTCCAGGTGATCAGGAGCGTGTGCAAACTGCCTTCTTCACTGCCACATTTTCGGTCATGGGTCATGTTGCCAAAGCAGATGGTCATGTCAGTCGAGACGAGATAAGAGCGGCTGAGCAGGTCATGGCGTCGATGAACCTGACCGACGACATGCGCAGGGCCGCAGTCGAGCTATTCAATAAAGGGAAACAGGATGCCTTCCCGCTGGATGATGTACTGCGCCAGTTCCGCCGCGAGTGCCACCGCCGCGGCACACTGATCAGACTGTTTATTGAAATACAACTGCAGGCGGCCTTTGCCGATGGGGTGCTGCATCCGAAAGAGCGCGACCTGCTGCGCCGCATCTGCCACCATCTGGGTATTTCCGAGCGGGATTTTGAGTCACTGCTGGGTGCGGCAGGCGCCGAGCAGCATCATGGCGGTGTGCAGGGCAGTGGTCGCATGTCGCTGGATGATGCCTATGCGATTTTGGAAGTCAGCCCGCAAGCCAGCGATCGTGAAGTCAAAAAGGCCTATCGTCTGCTAATGTCGCGCCATCACCCTGACAAGCTGGTCGCCAAAGGGTTGCCTGAGGAGATGATGAAGATCGCGACTGAAAAGACACAGGAAATCAGGGCGGCCTATGAACTGGTTAAGAAAAACAGGGGATAAAGATAAGATCCAGAATCTACATAGCTGGGATAACGCACTCCGGAAGCCTGAGCGGCTTCGATATGCTGAATAGTTACGGTATTTATTCAATCTCAAGAACAAACTCGACCAGCACCAATTTCGCAACAAAGCCAACGAAACCAAGACCCAGGGCCAGAAACAGTGCGATATATGCCCAGCGCCCACCTCCAGAGTCCTTGCCCAGTTTCCAGATGATGGCGATCATCCACAACATGAATATCGTCAAGATGATATTCATTGCATAGTTTTCGAGCTCGGCAATGGGAATGTCTGGCATAGTGGTAGGTTATAATCAGTACAAATCTAGACAATTCTAACCCTATCATCAAATGGCATAGCTATGTCACAGCCCAGTAAAAAAACAGGCGATTTCAGTAATACCATCTCAGAGAGCGAGCTCAAACGGATCGAACAGCTGGCAGCAGAAGTCACTTGCCCGGTGCCTCTCAATGAAGCACAGCGTGTTGAAATAAAGCAACGCATTACCGAGCGCCTGGTCGAGCAGGATGCGGTGTTGGTGGCACATTATTACGTCGATGATGACCTGCAGTCGCTGGCGCTGGAAACAGGCGGCCATGTGGCTGACTCCCTGGAAATGGCTCGATTCGGCCACGACAATGATGCCAGTACTCTGATTGTTGCAGGAGTGCGGTTCATGGGTGAAACCGCCAAGATTCTGAATCCTGAGAAACGAGTAGTCATGGTTGAGGATGAGGCGACCTGCTCACTGGATCTGTCGTGTCCAATCGACCGTTTCAACCAGTTCTGTGACGCACACCCGGACCGTAAAGTTGTCGTGTATGCGAATACCAGTGCAGAAGTGAAGGCACGCTCTGACTGGGTAGTTACGTCTGGCATTGCCCTGGATATCGTCAGCCACCTGACGGCGCAGGGTGAAAAGATTATCTGGGCGCCGGATCGCCACCTCGGCAGTTATATTCAGGAACAGACCGGTGCCGATATGTTGCTGTGGGGCGGGATTTGTGTGGTACATGATGAATACCGCAGTCGCGAATTACAGGAAATGAAACAGTGCTATCCGGATGCCAAAGTCCTGGTCCATCCGGAATCACCGCGTGATGTTATCAAGCTTGCCGATGTAGTCGGTTCGACCACTGCCTTGATCAACGCAGTCAAAACACTTGATGCCCCACGCTTCATCGTTGCGACCGATCGTGGGATATTCTTCAAGATGCGTGAAGCCGCGGGGCCGGGCAAGGAGCTGCTGGAAGCGCCAACAAAAGGCATAGGCGCCACCTGCACCTCATGCGGGCATTGCCCCTGGATGGCCATGAACAATCTGGAGAAGTTGCTGAATCTGCTTGAATATGGTGGTAAAGATATACAAATAGACTCTAAAATTCGTGAAAAGGCAGTTTTACCGATTCAGCGTATGATGAGCTTTGCAAAAGAACGTGATGTCAAAATGGCATCAAAAGGTAACGCCTGAGCCGCATCTGGTATACTTTTTTTCCGAATCGTAACAAGGAAGCAGCAATGACAGAAGAAACCGTCACGATCACTGACAACACCACAGGGAAGAGCGTCGAACTGCCCGTTCTGCATGGCACCCACGGTCCGGGCGTATTTGATGTGCGCAAGATGTACGCTGAGTTGGGTATGTTCACCTACGATCCCGGTTTTGTCTCGACGGCTACCTGCAGCAGCTACATCACTTACATCGATGGCGACGCAGGCATACTTATGTATCGTGGCTATCCTATTGAGCAGCTAGCGGAAAAGAGTTCCTATATTGAAGTCTGCTACCTGCTGTTGCATGGAGAGCTGCCTTCTGCGACCCAACTGGAGTCTTTCGAAACCAACATACGTGAGCATACAATGGTGCATGAAGGTTTGCGCCGTTTCTACAGCGGATTCCGGCATGATGCCCATCCCATGGCATTTCTAGTCGGTGCAGTGGGTGCATTATCTGCCTTCTATCATGATTCTACGGATGTCACGAGTCCACGCCATCGTGAAATCTCAGCCCATCGCCTGATTGCCAAGATGCCGACACTGGCTGCGGACAGTTACAAGTATTCAATGGGGTTGCCGTTCAATTTTCCGGATAACACACTCAACTACTCGGAAAATTTCCTGCACATGATGTTTGCTGTCCCTACAGCGGCCTATGAGATTAACCCGATTCATGCCAGGGCACTGAATCTGATCCTGATACTGCATGCCGACCACGAGCAGAATGCAAGCACGTCGTCCGTCCGCCTGGCCAGTTCTTCAGGCGCCAATCCTTTTGCCAGCATGTGTGCCGGTCTTGCCTCACTCTGGGGCCCTGCCCATGGCGGCGCCAATGAAGCGGTCATCCGCACACTGGAAGACATTGGTGAAGCCAAAAATATTCCAAAGTTTGTCGCCCGGGCCAAGGACAAGTCAGACCCCTATCGTCTGATGGGCTTCGGACACCGCATCTACAAGAATTTCGATCCACGAGCGACATTGATCCGCAGCGCCTGCCATGAACTGCTTGACGACATGGGCGTCGCCGATGACCCATTGTTCGAGATCGCCCTGGAACTGGAGCGTATAGCGCTGAAAGATGATTACTTTCAGGAACGTAAGCTGTATCCGAACGTCGATTTTTATTCAGGCATCATCATGCGGGCTATGGGGATCCCGGTGAACATGTTCACAGTCATATTCTCAATGGCGAGGACAGTCGGCTGGATCGCCCAGTGGATGGAAATGATGGATGATCCCGAACAGCGTATCGGCAGGCCACGCCAGCTTTATGTCGGCCATGAAAGGCGAGATTATGTGTCCATGCAGGATCGTCCCTGACCCTGCACGGTATCTGGATTTGTCACTGATGTGCAGCAAATGAAACGGTAATATCTCTGTCCTCACAGGCACATCCAATTTGATTCCATTAGGAAAAAAAAGGGTATAGTATTGATACAGTAATAAGCTAAGAATAACGAATCCCCACTGAGTTCGGGCGCCTGTTTTTCCATACACGCAGCCTGAATTAAATATAATGATTGTAGGAGGTAAGAATGGATATCCAACTAGCTGATGTAACGCTACATATTGACGAAAACCTGAGCAGTGAACAGCGCGGTACGATCGTAGAAAGCCTTCGTGCACTGGAGGGTGTTGTCAGCGTAGGAAATACCGACAAGACACCGCATCTGGCACTCGTCGAATACAACCCCGATGTCACTTCATCACATGACATCCTTGAACGTGTAACAGGTCAGGGTGTGCATGCGGAGTTGATCGGCATTTAACACCTTATGCAGGAGTCATTGTCATGACTACTGAACTCTCGGTTATGGTGACCAAGGGTATGCTGGACTAGGCGTACCCAGCCTTCATCATTGCATCAACAGCAGCAGCCCTGGGCTGGAAGGCCACACTGTTCTTCACATTCTATGGCCTTAACCTGCTTCAAAAAGATCTGGATCTGAAGATCAGCCCTGGGCTGGAAGGCCACACTGTTCTTCACATTCTATGGCCTTAACCTGCTTCAAAAAGATCTGGATCTGAAGATCAGCCCGCTGGGCAACCCGGCCATGCCAATGAAAATGCCGTTCGGACCGCAATGGTTTCAAAACATCGACGGTAAATCTGTATATATAGGTTCCCTAGTCTGCCCCCACCCAGCGGCGGTTGTTGAAATCAAGCTTCAACCGAATCGTACCGCCTGTTGGCTCAGCCATGCTGTCATTGGCTCTGTAGCGCGGGAATGTCCGGTAGATGTGGCTGTTTTCCAGGCTAAAGGAATCGTGTCCACGGTATCCTGTTATCAGTTTGAAGTTCGGTTCGGGCAGCAATATCTGGTTCAATGACGCCTTTTCCAGCGTGTAGATATGCAGTTCTCCGTATCCGCCACTTCCGGCATTGCTAATCCAGACGCTGATTTCTGGTTTGTCGTCATCATTGAGATCGTCTAACCACAGGCCTGCGATGCTGCCATTGCGTGTTCCTACCAGCCCGCTGACAAAGGCATCGCGATTGTTTCTGTAGATTCTGAGCGAATAGCTGCCTATGGATTGTGGCTCACCCATCCCTTGCTCAGCGACAGCCAACAGGTTGTCCCACTGAGTCGTGACCCATTCGCTATCATGCTGCTCCTGAGCATGAGTCGATATGGCTGCCATAGCGAGCAAAAGTGCCGAAAAAAATTTAAGATGCATTTCAGTTCCCGAGCCACAATTTAAAGAGGTCATGTTGTCACAGCTTAAATCTTCTATACAAGGGTTTCTCGGTATCGAGTTTGCCCAGGTTAGTCATGTCGAGCGTTTTCTATCCACTGCCGGTGGTTTTGCCGGCATATTCGGTATTCTTCTGGTCAGTCAGCATTTTCTCGACGCTGCAGTGGTACCCTGGATCGTAGCTTCTATGGGCGCCTCGGCAGTATTGCTGTTCGCCGTTCCGCATGGTCCGCTGTCACAGCCATGGGCCTTGCTGGGCGGCCACCTGGTGTCGGCCATCATTGGCGTGAGTGTCGCCATCCTGCTAGCCGACTGGTCATGGGTCGTTGCGGCCTCGCTGGCTGTTGGTCTGGCTATCGGTGCCATGCACTATCTGCGTTGTATACACCCACCAGGAGGCGCAACTGCGATCTTTGCCGTCATTGGCGGCCAGAGTGTTCAGGGCCTCGGTTACCAGTATGTGCTGACACCTGTGATGCTCAATGCCCTGGTCATTCTAGTTGTAGCTGTGGCTTTCAATTACCTGTTTGCATGGCGCCGTTATCCGGCCTGGATAAAAGCACAGCCGAAGCCGGTCGGAGAGTCTTATGAGGCTATTTCCCATGGTGATCTGGTCTATGCTCTTAGTGAAATCGATTCCTTTGTCGATATCAACGAACAGGATCTGCTGCGTATATACAGCCTCGCAACCAGTCGCGCCTTAAGCAAGCATCTTGAGCCTTCAGAGATCAAGTTATGGCATTACTACAGTAATGGTGAAGAGGGAGACAGCTGGAGCATCAGGCGGATTGTTGATGAATCAACGGCGGGTGCAGATGACACCGATACAGTGATTTACAAGGTCATGGATGGTCATGGGTATCGATCGACAGCCTATTTACCACGCGGGGTATTTGCACAATGGGCCAGGTATGAAGTTGAACATAAAGATGGGCAATGGCAGCGCGTAACACCAGATACGAAGCCAATGTAGTTAATGTCATTCTGGCGAAGGCCGGAATCCAGTCAGTTATACAATCATGGATCCCGACCTTCACTGGGATGACGGCAGTATATTATGCTGAATAATGAATATTTAATTGATTATTCAGTTTTCAGGTTTTATATTCGATCTTTCGAATGATCTGATACAACAACGATTGCCATGGCTATTTCCACGCAGGACTCAGACAGGATCAGGGCCGATATCGTCGAGGCGGCGCAATCGCGTTTCAGGATATACGGCTACGGCAAGACCACCATGGCTGAGATTGCTGCTGACGTAAGAATGTCGGCAGCCAATTTGTACCGCTACTTCTCCAACAAACAGGATATTGCTGCAGTCTGTGCACGCCAGTGCATGGAGGATTTACAGGGCATGTTGAAGGACGTACTTGCCGTGCCTGATGCCACTGCAGAACAACGTCTTCACCATTTCGTACAGACTGCACTGCATTATCATTTTGACCTGATGCATGAGTCGCCGCGCCTCAATGAACTCGTCGATACCATCTCCCAGAATCACCGGGAGCTGATCTATGAGCGCAACATAGTGATGGAAGGCCTGATTGCAGAAATCCTCGAGCAGGGAAATCTGGACGGTGAGTTTGCTGTTGAAGATGTCCAGACATCTGCCGCAGCAATCCTCAAATCCACAGTGCTCTTTTCAGTTCCTTTTTTCATGCATCTTTATACGCTGGAAGAATTCGAGAAAATGGCGATAGATGTCGTTTCACTCATTATCAATGGTCTGAAACAAACCGACTAAACACTACCTGGAACAGCATCATGCATGAATTCGAAAGAAGATTTGGTGAGCTGGTCATACAGTATCGCTGGCTGGTGATCATTGGTTGTTTGTTATTTGTCGGTTTAATGGCAAGCGGCGGGAAACACTTGTCCATGACCACAAATTACCGAGTGTTTTTCAGTGAGGATAACCCACAGCGCATGGCCTTTGAAGCACTCGAAGCCACCTATGCGAAGAATGACAACGTCATGTTTGTTATTGCGCCGGAAGACGGGGTTGTTTTCTCGCAACCAGTCATGCAGGCCGTTTATGAACTGACAGAGGGCGCCTGGCAGATTCCGTATTCGTCGCGAGTGGATTCGCTAACCAATTACCAGCATACAGAAGCAGAGGGCGACGACCTGCTTGTTGAGGACCTGGTTGAAGATCCTTCAGTGTTAACGCCTGAACGCCTGTCCTATATCAAGGGTGTTGCGGTCAATGAACCCTTACTGATTCACCGTCTGACATCTGATTCAGCGCATGTCACAGCAGTGAATGTCACGGTACAGCTACCGGGTATCAACGAGGCAACAGAGACACCGGAAGTTGTTGCTCATGCCCGCAAACTGGCAACTGAAATACAGGCCAAATACCCGTTTCTAAAAATCTATATGACTGGCATGGTCATGATGAACAACGGGTTCTCCGAGGCGTCGATGAACGACATGCGAACCCTCGTGCCTCTAAGCTTTCTGATCATGATGGTCATGCTGTTTCTGATGATTCGTGGTTTTGCCGGTACTGCTCTAACCATGATCGTCATTATTCTTTCTGTTTTATCTGCGATGGGGGCAGGTGGTCATATTGGTTATCCCATCACGCCGCCGAGCGCGACAGCGCCCACCGTCATACTTACCGTTGCCATCGCCAATTCCGTGCATATGCTGGTGACGTTCTATCACAATATGCGCGAAGGCATGGAAAAGATCCCGGCCATGATCGAAAGCATGCGCGTCAATCTGCAGCCGGTCTTTCTGACCAGCCTGACCACGTCGATCGGCTTCCTGAGCATGAACTTTTCCGATGTGCCGCCCTTCAATCACCTGGGCAACTTTGTCGCAATCGGCGTGATGATGTCATTCCTGCTGGCGACCACGTTCCTGCCGGCGGTCATCAGCCTGCTGCCCGTCAGAGTCCGCGTTCACCATGAGAAAGGTGACAGGTTGATGATCTGGCTGGGAGATTTCGTTGTTAAGAATCGCCGCAAGCTGCTGCCTGGCATGGTCCTGTTAGTGGTTTTTCTCGTCTCGTTCCTGCCACGCAACGAACTCAACGATGTATTCCTGGAGTATTTCGATGAAAGTATTCCTTTCCGGGCAGCAACAGATTTTACGGTCGAAAACCTGACCGGTATGTACCTGCTCGATTTCTCCGTTGAATCGGCTGAACCGGGCGGTATCAGTGATCCGCAGTTCCTGCAGGAAGTAGAAGATTTTGCCAACTGGTTCCGGGCGCAGCCGGAGACGATACACGTCAATGTCATCACCGACATCATGCGGCGACTCAACCGAAATATGCATGGTGATGATGATGCATGGTACCAGCTGCCCGAGCAGAGAGATCTCGCCGCGCAGTATCTGCTGATGTATGAAATGTCATTGCCTTATGGCCTCGATCTGAATAATCAGGTCAATGTCGACAAGTCTGCAACACGCATGGTCGTGACACTGAAGACATTATCGACCAATGATATGATTGCCCTGGAAAAACGTTCCGATCAGTGGATTGCCGGCAACGCAAAACTCATCAAGGCGGCAGCAGCCAGCGGACCTACCATGATGTTCGCGCACATCGGCAAGCGCAATATCATCAGCATGCTGGGCGGCACGACCATCGCACTGATACTGATTTCGCTGATCATGATTATCGCACTGCGTTCTTTCAAACTGGGCCTGACAAGCATGGTACCCAACCTTGTCCCTGCTGCGATGGGCTTTGGCATCTGGGGCATCTTCGTTGGTGAAGTCGGGCTGGCCCTGTCAGTGGTAACCAGTATGACGCTGGGTATCGTCGTCGATGATACTGTGCATTTCATGAGCAAGTACCAGCGTGCACGCGTTGAAAAAGGCTACAACGCAGAGCAGGCAGTACGTTATGCCTTTACCAGTGTTGGCCGTGCGCTGCTGGTGACATCAATCGTACTGATCGCCGGGTTTCTTGTGCTGGCGCTCTCTGCATTCAAACTGAATTCCGGCATGGGCCTGCTGACGGCACTGGTTATTGCGCTGGCGCTGGTGGCTGACTTCCTGCTGTTGCCGCCCCTGTTAATGAAACTTGAGGAAAAATCCAATGAAAAAAAGAAAGCTGCTGCTGATATCACTGCTTAGTTTAAGCCTTAACACAGCCTGGGCACTGACGCCGGAAGAGAAAGGCCTCGCTATCGCAGTAAAAGCGGATGAACTGGATACCGGCTGGGGTGATCAAAAGCAGGAACTGGAAATGATTCTGCGCAACAAGCAGGGCCAGGAAAGCAAGCGCAACATCCGTGGTCGCAACCTGGAAGTGACGGGAGACGGCGACAAGTCGTTGTCGATTTTCGACACTCCGGCTGATGTAAAGGGCACTGCATTTTTAAGCTTTACGCATGCCATCAAACCTGACGATCAATGGTTGTACCTGCCCGCACTGAAGCGTGTTAAACGCATTGCGTCTAAGAACAAGTCCGGCCCATTCATGGGCAGTGAATTCGCCTTCGAGGACATGTCTTCGCAGGAAGTAGAAAAGTACACCTACAAATGGCTGCGTGATGAGAAGCTGGGTGACAATGATGTCTACGTCCTCGAGCGCTTCCCGGTCGACAAGCATTCAGGTTATACACGCCAGATCGTCTGGGGAGACAAGGTCATGTACCAACCCTTAAAGGTCGAGTTTTATGACCGTAAAAACTCCTTGCTGAAGACGCTGACATTTGAGGGCTACAAGCAGTATCTCGATAAGTTCTGGCGTCCGGACCGCATGATGATGATTAACCACCAGAATGGGAAAAGTACGGACCTTATTTTCCGCAATTATTCTTTCAATAATGGTCTTACTGATCGTGACTTCGATCGCAATAGCCTGAAACGCGCACGTTAAATGTCTCGGCTACGGGCTACGGTACTGTGTTTATTGCTGGCGGCCGCGCTCCCCGCGCAGGCTGTCAGCTGGCGCGGTTTTGTGGCTGCACAGGAACGTCTTTTTTCCGATGAACCTGCCGATCCGCGCCAGCATGGCAACAACTTCTCCGTGTCTGCCCAGCCCGAGCTGTACCATGAATGGGCAGACGGCAAGCAAAGCCTTACCTTTGTTCCCTTTGCCCGCCTGGACCAGGGTGATGATGAACGCACCCATGCAGACATACGTGAGCTGGCATGGGGCTACGTGGCGCGTGATTACGAGTGGACAGTTGGAATCAGCAAGGTTTTCTGGGGAGTCACCGAGTCACAGCACCTGGTCGATATCATCAATCAGACAGATCTGGTTGAGGAACTGGACGGTGAAGAAAAGCTGGGTCAGCCGATGGTCAATCTGTCACTGATCCGGGACTGGGGAACGGTGGGGCTGTTTGTGCTCCCGGGCTTTAGGGAACGGACATTTGCCGGAGTACACGGCCGCCCTCGAATCATTCCACGTGTTGAAAAAGAACTGACCCGCTATGAATCCTCTCGTGAACAGAAGCATGTCGATTATGCAGTGCGGTGGTCGCATTACTTTGGCGACATGGACATTGGCCTGTCATGGTTTCACGGTACCAGCCGCGACCCATTACTGTTTCCTGCAACGGATGATGGAGAGATTGTTCTCGCACCTTTTTACCAGATCATTGACCAGGCCGGTCTCGATGTTCAACTGACTAAAGGCAACTGGTTGTGGAAGCTGGAGGCCATCAATCGGGATGGTGACTACGCTAAATTCCGCGCAGCTACGGGCGGCTTTGAATACACGTTTTATGGTCTTTTCGATACACCTGCTGATCTTGGCCTGGTTATGGAGTACCTCTATGACTCACGAGGAGAGCTGGCCACAACGCCCTTCGAGGATGATTTCCTGACAGGTCTACGCTTTACTTTTAATGACGCGCAGAGCACCGATGCTTTGCTCGGCGCCATTAAGGACAAACACGATGACAGTTTTCTGATTACCCTGGAAGCCAATCGCAGGCTGGGTGAAAGCTGGAAGATGTCGCTGCAGGCCAGCAAGTTTGTCGTCGATGGCCTGGACCAGTCGCTGAAGTCATTCGCAGAGGACGATTTCGTGCAGCTGGAGCTGGGGTATTATTTTTAGCTATTGCTGGACGAATGAATTCGACTGTCCTCACTGGATGCCGGCATCCTTCATAATGCCCTCAATTTCAGTAAGGCTAGCCGGATCATCAATCGTGGAGGGTACGGTATATTCCTCTCCGGCCGCTATCTGACGCAGCACGCGACGCAGGAATTTTCCCGACCGGGTCTTGGGCAGCCGATTTACTATCAGGGTGCGGTTGTAACAGGCAATGGCACCGATCTCCTTGCGCACCATCTGCTTGAGTTCATCGTTGAGCTGGTCCTCTTCAATATCAACACCATCCTTGATCAGCACCAGACCCAGCGGCACTTCACCCTTTAGTGGATCATTGATGCCGAATACCGCGCACTCGGCCACGGCAGGATGGGCGGCGACAATTCCTTCCATCTCGCCGGTGGACAGCCGGTGGCCGGCCACGTTTATAACATCATCAATGCGCCCCATGACGAACACGTAGCCGTCATCATCGATGTAACCTCCGTCACCGGAGATATAATAACCCGGGAACTGATCCAGGTAGCCAGAAACATAGCGTTCATGGCTGCCCCAGATGGTCGGCAGACAGCCCGGTGGCAGGGGCAGTTTGACTGCGATAAGGCCCTGCTGGTTTGGCCCCAGCTCAGTGCCGTTATCAGACAGTATCTTTATGTTGTAGCCAGGAGCTGGGACGGTGGACGATCCGGGTTTGACCGGCATGTTCTCGATGCCCTGCAGGTTGCCGGCGATTGCCCAGCCGGTTTCAGTCTGCCACCAGTGGTCGATGACGGGCTTACCGGTCTTCTCCCGGGTCCATTCATAGGTCGGGGGGTCAAGACGCTCACCGGCCATGAAAATGGTCTTCAGTGCGCTTAGGTCGTATTTCCTGATCAGTGCACCGTCGGGGTCGGACTTCTTTATGGCGCGAAACGCAGTGGGTGCGGCAAATATTGCACTGGCGCCGTATTCTGACGCGACGCGCCAGAAAGCGCCCGCGTCCGGAGTCATAATGGGCTTGCCCTCGTAGAAGATGGTGGTGCAGCCACGTAGCAGCGGCGCATAGACGATGTAGGAATGCCCCACGACCCAGCCCACATCGGATGCCGCCCAGAATACTTCACCGGGTTCAATGTTGTACATCGCATGCATGCTGTAGTGCATGGCTACAGCGTGACCGCCGTTGTCGCGTACCACGCCTTTGGGTTTGCCGGTAGTGCCGGAGGTATACAGGATGTACAGCGGATCAGTCGCCAGTACCGGTGTGCAGTCCACCGCTGCGGCAGTAGCCAGCGTGTCGTGCCAGTCCAGGTCACGCCCGGCCTGCATTGCCGCTGCTGCCTGAGGACGCTGCAGAATGATGCAGGTCCCGGGTTTGTGCCGGGCAAGTTCGATGGCATCGTCCAGCAGCGGCTTGTACTCAATGATCTTGCTGATTTCGATGCCGCAGGAGGCGCTGATGATCAGATCCGGCGCTGCATCATCGATGCGAACTGCCAGTTCGTTTGCGGCAAAGCCACCAAAGACCACGGAATGTATCGCACCGAGGCGGGCGCAGGCCAGCATGGCAATGGCCGCTTCCGGTATCATTGGCATATAGATGATGACACGGTCACCCTTGCTGACGCCCCGGGCTGCTAGCATGCCGGCTACTCTGGCGACATCATCACGCAGTTCACGGTAGCTGTACTGCTTCTTTTGACCGCTGACAGGCGAGTCATAAATCAGCGCAAGCTGGTCTGCACGGCCATTTTCCACGTGGTGATCGAGCGCCATGTAGGCAGTGTTCATTTCACCATTCACAAACCACCGGTCTATGCCGTTTACATCCTTGCCCTGTATGGTTTGCGGGAACGTGAACCAGGGAATGGCCTGTGCCTTGTCACGCCAGAAGTCTTCCGGTCGCTCGATTGATTGCTGGTAGACCTCTTTATAGCTCATAGTGTTCCTCCTCGCGCCTCTGGCAGGGCATTACTTATGCTTGCATGTTAACGACGACACGCCCCCGAATTTTGCCTGCGAGTAATTCCTCACAAGTGTCTTTCACGTCATTCAGTGTAATTTCACGGTCCGTGAGCAGGACATATAATTCTGCTGGAATATTCCTGGCGATCATTTCCCAGGCCCGTTTGCGGACGTCTGCCGGTGCGCTAACCGAATTGATGCCCCGCAGTGTCACACCGCGCAGGATGAACGGGAAAACTGTGGTGTTCAATTGCATGCCGCCGGCATTGCCACAGGCGGCAACGATGCCCTCAGGCCGGGTCTGCGCGATCAATGTGGCAAGGCTGTCACCGCCGACTGTATCGACTGCCGCCGCCCAATTTGCCTTCTCAAGCGGTTTGCTTGCGCGCGCCAGTTCATCCCTGTTTAGAATGTGTGCAGCACCGATCTGGTGCAGATAGTCATTCAACTCCTCGCGGCCACTGACAGCATGTACCTCATATCCCAGCGCTGCCAGCAGCATGACCGAAACACCTCCCACGCCGCCACCTGCGCCGGTAACCAGCACCGGCCCGTGCTGCGGACTGATGCCATGATCGATGATTGCAATTACGCATTGTGCGGCAGTAAACCCGCCGGTGCCCATAATCATGGCCGAGCGCATGTCCAGACCTTTGGGCATGCTAATGGGCCAGGCAGGATCGAGGCGGGCATATTGTCCGAGGCCGCCCCAGTACTCTTCGCCCATGCCCCAGCCTGAGGAGATCACCAGGTCACCGGATTTGAACGAGCTGCTGCCGGATTCAATGACTTCGCCGGCCAGGTCAATACCGGGGATGATGGGGAACTGGCGTATGACTCTGCCTTTTCCAGTTATCGCGAGGGCATCCTTGTAATTCAGTGTGGAATAATGGACGCGGACCAGCATGTCCTGCTCGGGAAGGTCGTCGAGTGAAAGCTCGCGGATCTGCGCCAGGGTCTGCCCGTCTTCCTGCTCCAGTACCAGTGCCTGAAAAGTCGTGTTCATTTTATGATCCCGATTGAGTGTTTTAATTGATGACCAGCATATCCATGAACTCATTCACGGGAGTTGCCTCCAGCTGGCCCTGGTCCAGACACAGATCCATTATTTGCCTGCAGCGCCATTCCGGGAAGCGGGTTTGCAGATTGCTGTAGAACTTGCGTTCCAGTACAGGGATGCCCTCTTCACGACGACGACGATGGCCGATGGGGTATTCAACCGCCACTTTGCCAGTGCTGCTGCCGTCTCTGAAAAACACCTGAATGGCATTGGCGATCGAGCGCTTGTCGGGATCATGATAGTCACGAGAATAGCGCTCATCCTCGACGACTTCCATCTTGTCGCGCAGCTCATCGATGAGCGGGTTGGCGGAATGGAAGTCATCCTCATAATTCTCGGCAACCAGATCTCCCGTTATCAGTGGTACTGCAGTCATGTACTGCAGGCAGTGGTCCCGGTCGGCAGGGTTGGACAACGGGCCATGCTTGGAAATAATGCGGATTGCGGACTCGTGCGTGGTCAACACGATCTTTTCTATTTCACCCAGGCGATCCCTGACCTGAGGGTGCAGGGTTGCCGCCGCTTCACAGGCAGTTTGCGAATGAAATTCCGCCGGGTAGGAGATCTTGAACAGAATCTGCTCCATGACGTACGAGCCGTAGTCGCGCTGGAAACTGAACGCATGTCCCTTGAAAAGCACGTCATAAAAGCCCCAGGTAGGCGCAGTCAGCGCACCGGGTATCCCCATTTCGCCCGCCATGGTCATCATTGCCAAGCGCACTGCACGGGAGGTAGCGTCCCCTGCTGCCCAGGATTTACGCGAACCGGCATTGGGTGCATGGCGATAGGTGCGCAGGGAATGGCCATCTACCCATGCCTGGGATATGGCATCGGTAATCTGCTCCCTGCTGCCGCCCAGCAGTTTGGTGACCACGGCCGCCGAGGCGACCTTGACCAGCACCACGTGATCCAGTCCCACCCGGTTGAAGGAATTATCGAGCGCCAGCACACCCTGTATCTCGTGTGCCTTGATCATTGCGGTGAGTACGTCGCGCATGGTCATCGGCTTTTTGCCGCTGCTGACATTGAACCTGCTCAGGTAGTCGGCCACGGCGAGAATACCGCCAAGATTGTCCGAAGGATGGCCCCATTCCGCTGCCAGCCAGGTGTCATTGAAATCCAGCCAGCGAATGAGGGCGCCGATATCCCAGGCCGCTTTGACCGGGTCCAGTTCGTGCGAGGTGCCCGGCACGCGGGCACCATGCGGGACAGTGGTACCCGGTACCAGCGGCCCCAGGTGCTTGGTGGCTTCCGGGAAGCGCAGGGCCAGGAGGCCGCAGCCCAGGGTATCCATGAGGCAGTTTCTGGCGGTGTCATAGGCTTCGTCCGAACTGATCTCCTTGTTGGCGACGTATTCGGCGATGTCGACCATGGCCTGATCCGGGTCCGGGCGGTAATTAATGTCTGCGTTGGCGCTCATGTGCGATCTTCAACAGGCACCCAGGCCTGGTTTTCCGGTCCGATGTAGTTGGCGCTGGGACGGATGATCTTGTTGTCCTGGCGCTGTTCGATGACGTGTGCGCCCCAGCCGGTTACCCGCGAGATTACGAACAGCGGGGTGAACATGTCGGTGGGTATCTGCATCTGGTTGTAGGACACAGCTGAGAACCAGTCGGCGTTGGGGAACATCTTCTTCATATCCCACATCACGGATTCCAGTCGTTCTGCCACTCGATACATAGTGGTGCTGCCGTTTTCATCCGACAGCTGTTTAGCCACCCCCTTGATGATGTCGTTGCGCGGATCGCCGATGGTATAGACCGGGTGGCCGAAGCCGATAATGATTTCCTTGCGACCTACACGCTCACGGATATCCGCTTCTGCTTCATCCGGACTGTGGTAGCGGCTCTGGATGCGGGAAGCCTCTTCATTGGCGCCGCCGTGTTTGGGGCCACGCAGGGCGCCGATGGCACCGGTGATCGCAGAGTACATGTCGGAGCTGGTGCCGGCGATTACGCGTGCAGCAAAGGTAGAAGCATTGAATTCATGCTCCGCATAGAGAATCAGGGAGGTATGCATGGCGCGCACCCAGCTTTCCCTGGGGGGTTCGCCATGCAGCAGATGCAGGAAATGGCCGCCAATGGATTCATCATCTGTTTCCACCTCAATACGCTTGCCGTTAATCGTGTAGTGATACCAGTACAGCAGCATGGAGCCGAAGCTGGCCATCAGGCGATCGATGATCTGATGTGCCTCCGCCTCAGGGTGGTCTGACTTTTCGGGCAGGCAGCTGCCCATTACCGAACAGCCGGTACGCATGACATCCATGGGATGGGCGCTGGCAGGCAGTGCTTCCAGTGCCTGTCTGACGGCGATTGGCAGGCCGCGCAATGACTTCAGCCTGAGCTTGTAGTTGGTCAACTCTGCCAGGTTGGGCAGGCGGCCATAGATCAGCAGAAAAGCGATTTCCTCGAACTCCGCGGTTTCGGAAAAATCCACGATATCGTAACCGCGGTAGTGCAGGTCGTTGCCAGTGCGTCCCACGGTACAGACCGCGGTATTGCCCGCCACAGTGCCGGACAGGGCAACGGATTTTTTTGCTTTCGGTAGAATCTGCTCAGCCATGATGGCCTCCTGAAAGTAGTGGTCGTTTGTGCCGGAGCTCATTCACCGGCAAACAGCTTATCCAGTTTTTGTTCATAGTCGTGATAGCCGAGGAAATCATACAGTTCCGTGCGGGTCTGCATGGCGGCTACGGTGTTCTGTTGCGTGCCATCGGCAAGGATGTGCTGATAGACATTCAACGCAGCCTTGCTCATAGCGCGGAAAGCGCTCAGGGGGAACAACTGGATCTTGATGCCGACGTTGGCCAGATCTTCTGCACTGAACAACGGTGTCGCGCCGAACTCGGTGATATTGGCCAGACAGGGCACCCCGACGGCGCTGGTGAAGCTCTGATATTGTTCCAAGGTGTTGATGGCTTCAGGGAATATCATGTCGGCGCCTGCATCGGCACAGGCAATGGCGCGCTCGACCGCCGAATCCATGCCTTCGACTGCCAAGGCATCGGTGCGTGCCATGATGACGAAGTTCTCATCGACTCTGGCATCCACGGCGGCTTTGATGCGGTCAACCATTTCAGCCTGCGACACAATGGCCTTGTTCGGCCGGTGCCCGCAGCGTTTCTGCATGACCTGGTCTTCAATATGCACTGCAGCAGCACCGGCGCGATGCATTTCACGCACGCAGCGGGCGATGTTGAAATTGCCGCCCCAGCCGGTATCGATATCCACCAGCAAAGGCAGTGTGCTGGCATCGGTGATGCGCAGCACGTCTTCCAGCACATCTTTCAGTGTCGTGATGCCGAGATCGGGCGTGCCGAAAGAGCAGGCCGCGACGCCGCCCCCGGAAAGATAGATTGCCTTGTGACCGACCTTTTCGGCCATGATGGCACTGTATGCATTGATGGTTCCGACTACCTGCAGCGGGTTGTTGTCTGCCACCTGCTGGCGGAACATGGCTCCTGGGGTCATGGTGTTTCCTCTATGCAATTTTGCAGCGAATTCCTGGCGCCCTGGATGTGTCTGCGCATGAGCATTTCTGCCAGTTCAGGATCACGAGCCTCGATGGCGTTGCAAATCCACCTGTGTTCTTCCAGTGCCCGCTGAGGGCGGGAAGGGCGCTGGCTGGATTGGCGACGGTACATCAGGATCAACTGGTACAGCTCGTCGCCCATCAGCGTGTAGAGGCGCTGGTTGCCGCTGCCTTTGAGAATGCGTAAATGGAAGTCGAGGTCGCCATGCTGACGGAAATAGGACTGGCCGTCGCTTTCTTTCACTTTGGACTCATGCAGATCGAGGAGTTCACGCAAGGCGCTGATTTCATCGCTGCTCATCTCAGTAGCCGCCAGGCGTGCCGCCATCCCCTCCAGGGCCTCACGTATGGTGAATATCTCCTGAAGTTCATCACAATCCAGCGCTACCACGCGTACCCCGGCATGCGGCTTACGTTCTACCAGGCGCAGGCCTTCAAGGTCCCGTATGGCTTCGCGCAGGGGGCCGCGGCTTACGCCATATCGTCTGGCGAGCTCCGCTTCACTGACCTTGGCGCCCTGGGGAATCTCTCCCTCAATAATGGCCAGGATCAGTTCCTCTCTGAGATTGTCGGCCAGTGTCTGGCTGGTTTGATGTTGGTACGCCAATGCCTTTACCTTATAATTGTCAACAAAAATCGCCTAGTAGTGCCTGAATATAGAGCATTATGGCTATTATATATACATATTGTTGACAAAATAGGATTAAGCATGAATTGAAGGGCGAGCCTTCGCCGTCGAGTTTCGATACTCTCCAGGAACTCCATTATCTGTAGAGAACGATTTCGTGCAGCTAGAGTTGGGGTATTATTTCAATATGCATTTATTACTTATCGTCATTCTGTTCTTAGCACTGATCTTCGGCCCCCAGTACTGGGTGCAGCATGTCCTGCAGCGCTATAACCGCAAACCGGAAAATAACTTTACCGGCACCGGCGGTGAGCTGGCGCGTCATTTACTGGACAGGTATGAACTGAATGACGTTAAGGTTGAGGTGACGGATCAGGGCGACCACTATGATCCGGTGGGCAAGGCAGTTCGTCTGACAGAAGACAAATTCAACGGCATGACATTGACGGCCATCACCGTTGCCGCGCATGAAGTGGGCCACGCGCTTCAGGACAAGGCTGCTGAGCCCATGTTCCGCTGGCGGTCCAGGCTGGCCTCAATGGCGATTGGTGCTCAGAAGATGGGCTCCTTTCTGCTGTTTCTCGCACCCGTGCTTACCGCCGTGACCCGTGCTCCTGCAGTAGGCCTGTTGTCGATGCTGGCCGCATTTCTGGTGATGGGTTCCGGTCTGGTTGTGCAGCTGCTGACACTGCCGGTGGAGCTGGATGCGAGTTTTCGAAAGGCCCTGCCGGTGCTTAAATCCGGCTATCTGGATGAGAGTCAGTACCGTTCGGCTGAACGCATACTAAAAGCCGCTGCGCTGACTTATTTGTCTGCGGCACTGGCTGGCTTGCTGAACTTCTGGCGCTGGATGGCGGTGCTTAAACGCTAGGAGATTCCAAGGTAATCCAGGCATTCCGGCTCCAGCATTTCCCTGGCCATTTCGAGGATGAGTTTCTCATGTTTTGCAGTCAGCAGGTTTTTGTAGTCGCCGGTCTTCCCTTTACGTATAAACCCGCCGGGTTTGAAGGTCGGATTGTGGCCTGTGCTTTGTCGGGTGAAGCGTTCGGTATTGGCCTTCATCCATTCAAATGAACAGTATTTCAGAACATCTGCGCGCTGTTCAGGATGTATCTTCCAACCGAGGAATTCGAGAATCTGGTCTATGCCTCCCTCCAGATCCTGTTTAAGGTCCTCATATCGCAACCACAACAGATTACTATCGGAGCGGTGTGGCCACCAGCTCTGAACATTTCGAAACCAGGCGGCAAATGCCAGCCATCGTTCAAGGTATTCATCGAAGGAGTCGGGTGTTGCCAGACCAGCATGTTCGCGTGCTTCGTCCGTCATATCCATCACATGATGGTAGAAGCTCACGCAGCAGTCACGCGGATCGCGCGAGGTCAGGATGATTCTCACTACATCACTGCCAGGTGTTTGAGGCCAGGTGCAGTGAGTTTTAAAAATGCGGGGATTGTCTATAGCTTCATAACGTGCAAGTACCTGCTGCCATGACATGCCCTCGCGGGGCATTTCCAGCCATGGCACGACATCGTAGATAGATTGAAATCTGTCATCGCCCCCGCTGCGCAACTGGTGCAGGATCTGCTGCATCCAGGTGGTGCCTGCCTTGGGAGCTGTCGTTATTAATATATCAGTAAGGCGGGGAGTAAAATTAGCCAGAGCATAAGGGTCATGCACAGGAGATGGTTCACCCCAGCGCGGATCAATTGATATGTCGTTCATATCAGAATCATTGCTTCATGTTTTATCTACAGACTGGCGATTCTCGCATAAGCGGCATGACTCAGATAGGCTAGCCCGCTGACAGTGGCGCCGGGCGCGCACATTCAACATCATCGGTAAAAAAAAGAGCGGAGCATTGTTATGGGGCCAGTTAAAAGGCAACTAAATCTTTCATTGTGTATCACAGCGGGTCTATTGCTGCCTGGTTCAAGTTATGCAGCGTGCGACCGCGATGACAAAAATCATCACATTTATTGTTTTAGCATGACAAATGCATGACATGTCATTTTCAAGTACTGCGTTGCAACCGATCCAATATATCCTCACGCGCAGCTTCGATAATCGAATTTTTATCCATGCCTGCCAGTATTTCTTCGGTTACCAGCTTGGGACCGCCTTCACCCCATGATTTTCCCTGTTCCAGGTAGCGTTCTGTGATCTGCCCAACCAGGTAGGTGCTGTAATAGGCTATTGCGCCCTGGCCGCTGGCGGTGATAAGGGTCGACAGTCCGGCACTCGTGAGTTTGAGCAGGCTGGAAGCGAGATGGACGGTCCAGATGGCGCCCATCAGTAATGCCAGCTGGGCGAAAATGACAGCAACCAGTTTACCGGATTCACGCCGGCTCATAGGCAGGTCATAAACCTGTGACAGGTGGTAGACCATGGCGCTGTCGATCGCCGCGGCGGCCGCCAGGTCGGCAACCGGGATAGGGTTGACGGCGACGCCGAGGCCCTTGGCGATGCTGTAGTAACGGATCAGTCGTTCAGCCAGTGAACGGCGTGTTTCCATGATTCGCTGACTGACTGTGTCGCTGATGCGGCTGGCAAACAGGCTGGCATTCAGGGCGGCCAGACTTTTGCCTTCCGATTCGATGATCTCCCACAAGCGATCGACCAGGCTGCTGATATCCGGTTCTGGCTGGCGGGTCGTGGCAGTTTCTGTACCGTCGTCATCGACGATGATAACCGTTTGTGGTGCGGGAGCGGCAGAGACTGACAGGATGTTTTCAGGTGGAACCATGTCGCCGGCATGTTCAAGCAGTGACTCGAGCAGGCTGTCGCGCTCGTCGGAGCTGTAGCGGTCCGATTTGTTCAGCACCAGCAGAACCAGCGATCCCGATTCATGCAGCTGACGCAGTGCAGCGAGTTCACTGCTGGTCAGATCAGCATCGGCCACAAACAGGATCAGGTCGGCACGGCTGGTCGCTTCGTAGGCGAGTGCCTCGCGTGACTCACCATCCACTTCGTCCAGCCCCGGAGTATCGATCAGGAATACGCCACCCGCGTCGTAAGCCTGCCAGGCGGTGCGTTCGATCTGCCGCGTTTCGCCATGCAATGGGCTGGTAGAAAATGCTTCAGTACCCGCCAGTGCATTCAGTAATGAGGATTTGCCGACACTTACGCGACCCAGTACGGCAACGTGTATTTCTTCGTTTTCGATCTTGTTGAGCAGGTCACGCAGCGAGTCATAATCTGCTGCCAGAGAATCGCGCACGGCGTCTGGTACATGTGTGTCATCCAGCAGGCGCGACAGGCTGTCGTGGGCCAGCTCCAGGTGTTCATCACCTGCAGTAGTGCTGTCAGTCTTTTCCGGGGCTTTCTTTTTTTGCGTCAAGGACCAGCCGGACAATGTCTCCCGTACGTTTTTCCAGTTGATCACCGAGTGACTCCGTAAATCTGTTGATAACAGGCAGGCTCGCAAGCTCACCGCGCGAGGCGAGGGTCTCGTTGAGGCTGCGTCCGAGTGCATCGAATATCATGCCATAGGTCACGGCATGCAGCATACCGCCAGCAACGGTTCCAATGCCCGGAAAGGCCTTCATGGCATTGCCGGCAACGGCGAATATCAATGTGACATGCCGGTTGATGCGTGTCTGGGCCAGTTTCAGCAGGCGATCTATCTCCAGCTGACTGACGGGCAGGTCATACAGCGAGCACAACGACTTGACCAGGCTGACGCCGATGGCGCCCTGAATGATGATGTCGCTGCCCGGGCTGATGGCAGCCAGCGCACCGAGCACAGCACTGCGGGTGTGATTGCGTGCGACCTGCTCGCCACGCTGCAGTCGGTGCTTGAGCTCAGCATCGTCGATTGCCCGTGATGCGAGGTTAAACACGGCAGCGTCACGCAGTTGTTCCAGTTTGGCAGGGTCGCTGTCGATGCGTCGCTGCAGGGCCCGGGCAAGAGAGGCGATGTCAGGCTTCACATCGCGCATTTCAGCCGTTTCTGTTCCGTCAGCATTGCGTACATGAACGCTCGCGCGGGTGCGGGTACTGATCGCTACCACATCGATATCGCCCAGATCCTGTGTACGTTCACGTAAACGCTCGAGAATTGAACTGCGTTCTGTTTTACTGAACCAGTCCAGCTTGTTCAAGGCCAGTATTATGGGTTTGCCTAATCCGGCCAGGGACTGGATTTCATCCAGCTGGGTACGTGCCAGATCGCCGTCGCATAAATAGATAACCATGTGTGCGCGCGATGCTTCATCAACAAGTTTCCTGTCTAGTGTGGCTTTCGGATCGTGCAGGCCCGGCATGTCGATCAATGTGATCTGATCGCCACCCGGTGTCATCCATACATAGCGCGACACACTGCTTGTCGAGCCGCCGGCAACATCGATGCTGATTTCGGCACCGGGCAGCAGTGCCTGTACCAGTGAACTTTTGCCCGTACTGATCGTTCCGAACAGCGCAATATAGAGCGTGCCACTGTCCCGCCGCCGACTGAGTTCCTGCAATTCCAGCTGTGCCTGATCGATATCAAGCCCGGAGGCTTCAGCGGCATTGACACGATCCATCAGGCTGTCTTCGTTAACGATTTCAGCCTGTTTGCGTAAGGCAGTCGGCGGTCGCAGCAGTTTCCAGATAACGTAGCCGCTGGCCATCGCGAAGCCCGCAAGCAGTGCTGAAAATAATGCGCCGACAAACCACGGCGCCTGCTGCAGACGGTCCCACAAGGACAGCAGCGTGTCGCCGGCCATGCCGATCAGGACAACGATGAGCAGAAACAGCAGGGCAACGATGGCTGCCAGGAGATAGCGTAGGGTTTTCACTTGTTACGAGGCCTGTTTTATTTCGCTGTCTACCCTGTCAGAGACCTGTTGTATGCCCGATTGAAGATTACTGAACAGGCCGAAGGCGAACATCAGTTCGCAGACCACGAACAACGGCCCACTGAATATCTGTAAAAAGTTGTCGACCAGGGCAGGTTTGCGTCCCTCGAAGACATGGCCAAGAAACTGCAGAACCCATCCCGTAACAAACAGGCTCCAGAACCACCACATTACGTATGTAATTGGTTGTGTGGCAGCCAGGTTATCAGCAACAAGCAGCATCGGGAGAATGAATGCCAGGGTAATCAGTTCCAGGGTCAGATCCAGGCGCAGGTACCAGATCATGATGACGACAACGAGTATTTCAGCACCGGTGACTGTGATTGTGCCCAGCGGGATACGCAGTAACGACAGTAGAATGAGGATAGACATGGTGATCAGGGGGATGCCGAAATAATGCGTCAGGCGGTTGCGTGAGTCTCTGTGATAGGCCGCATAGGTGCCGAGCATTTCAGTGATGGTTTGCATGCTATTTCCTTCTGTTAACACCCTTAACGAGTGACAAATATACCCTCATCCTGGCTTTCTCCCAAAGGGATAAGGAATGGTTCCAATAGTAATGAGTTCGCATTAGGCCTGATTTGCTGAAAGTTTGCCTTCAATGCGGTAAAGTCACGCCTCATTTTTTCGGGACCACAAAGACCAAGAGGTACCACATGGCCAAAGATTACCAAATTGCACCGTCTATCCTGTCTGCTGATTTCGCCAGACTGGGAGAGGAAGTCGACAACGTTCTTGCATCCGGTGCCGACATCGTGCACTTCGATGTAATGGACAACCATTACGTTCCCAACCTGACCATCGGACCGCTGATCTGCGATGCACTGCGTAAGCATGGCGTAACAGCCGACATCGATGTCCACCTGATGGTCAAGCCAGTGGACCGCATCATCCCGGATTTCGCCGCTGCCGGTGCTACCTACATCACTTTCCATCCGGAAGCCTCCGAGCATGTCGATCGTAGTCTGCAGCTGATTCGTGGCGAAGGCTGCAAATCTGGCCTGGTATTCAATCCAGCCACACCGCTGGACGTCCTCGAATATGTCATGGACAAGGTCGACATGATCCTGCTGATGTCAGTCAACCCGGGCTTCGGCGGCCAGAGTTTCATCGACGCCACACTGGGCAAGCTGCGCCAGGCACGCAAGCTGATCGATGATTCAGGCCTCGATATCCGCCTCGAGATCGACGGTGGCGTTAAAGTTAATAACATTCGCGAAATCGCCGAAGCCGGTGCCGATACCTTCGTGGCGGGCTCTGCCATCTTCGGTGCAGTCGGTGAATCTGACGCGAACGACTACAATACCGTTGTCGGCGCGATGCGTGACGAGCTGGCCAAAGTCGGTTCTTGAGCCTTACTCTGGACATGCCTACCGATAACAAAATCGCCGTCCGCATGGTCATGATCGACCTGGACGGTACACTGATCAACACGGCACCTGATCTTGCTGACAGCGTCAATATCATGTTGGAACGTATGGAACGTGATCCGTGGCCACTCGACAAGGTTGCGACCTGGATCGGCAACGGCGTAAGCCGCCTGGTCAAGCGCGCCCTGACCGACAGCATGCAGGACGAACCGCCTGCCGCCGATTACGAGCAGGGTTACGCGCTGTTTCTGAAGGCCTACGGCGAGAACGTGTCTGCCCGTAGCCATCCCTATGCTGGCGTCGTCGATGGCCTCGACCAACTCAAGACTGCCGGCTACCGCCTCGCCTGCGTGACGAATAAGGCAGAGGCCTTCACGTTGCCGCTGCTTGCTGATCTTAAGCTGGATGGCTATTTCGAACTGGTCGTGTCAGGTGACAGCCTGCCCAGGAAAAAGCCGGATCCGCTGCCGCTGACCCACGCCTGTGAGTTCTTTGGCATTACCCCGGATCATGGCATTCTGATTGGCGATTCGGCCAACGACGTCAAGGCGGCACACGCTGCCGACATGCCGGTGATCTGTGTTGACTATGGTTACAACCAGGGTGTTGATCTCACTACACTGGAAACACAGGGTGTGATAGATTCGCTGGCAGTACTTGACCAGTACATTACTCCTTACAATTGAGCATTGGATGACATGATCGTAAAACAGGAGACAAAGACCTGGCGATGGTGAAGCGCAAACTGCGTTTCCAGGTCTGTTTTTGTCTACTATTTAAGGTGATGTTTTCCAATGTTTATCAATAAATCCGATTTTGATTTCTATGCTGCAAGCGGCTACACGCACATCCCCGTGGTGCGCGAAGTGCTGGCAGATCTCGATACCCCGTTAAGCACTTATATCAAGCTTGCTGGCGGAGCCTATTCCTATCTGTTCGAGTCTGTATCGGGCAGTGAAAAGGCCAACCGCTATTCCATCATTGGTCTGTCGGCGCGTCAGCTGTTGCGCGCCTCTGGCGATATAGTAGAGATTCTCGAAGATGGAGTTGTGGTCGAAACTGACACAACGGCCGATCCGATGGAATCGGTGCGTGACTTCCATGACCGCTTCCGTTCACCGGACATACCGGAACTGCCACGCTTCACCGGCGGGCTGGTTGGCTATTTCGGCTACGACACCGTTCGCTACATCGAGCCGAGCCTGGGCGAAAACACTCATCCCGATCCGCTCAAGTCACCGGATATCCTGCTGATGGTGTCGGACGAGGTGCTGGTGTTCGACAAGCTTAAAGGCCGACTGTACGTTGTGCTAAATGTTGATCCTTCGCAGGCTGATGCCTGGGAGGCCGGCCAGCAGCGACTTGATGAACTGGTAGAGCGACTGGAGCAGCCTCTAGAACATCAGCAAAATGCCGCACCGGGTCAGGTCAGCGAGGCCGACTTCCATTCCGCATTCAGCAAGGACGGCTACATGCAGGCCGTGGAGCGAGCCCGCGAATACATTCGCGCCGGTGACATAATGCAGGTTGTGTTGTCGCAGCGCATGAGCGTGCCGTATGAAGGCAAGCCTCTGGATGTCTACCGCGCGCTGCGCACATTGAATCCATCGCCGTACATGTATTTTCTGAATATGGGTGATTTCCAGATCGTCGGTTCATCACCCGAGATTCTGGTGAGTGTCGAAGGCGATGTGGCGACGGTCAGACCAATTGCGGGCACACGGCCACGCGGTGCAACGAATGACGAAGATGTGGCACTGGAACAGGATCTGATGGCAGATCCCAAGGAGCTCGCCGAACACCTGATGCTGGTAGATCTGGGCCGCAACGACCTGGGCCGGGTCGCCGAGATAGGCAGCGTGGAGCTGACCGAGCGCATGATCGTCGAGCGCTATTCGCATGTCATGCATATCGTTTCCAATGTCATCTGCAAGCTGCGAGAAAACCTCGATGCCATCGATGTTCTGAAAGCGACATTCCCGGCCGGGACAGTCAGCGGCGCACCCAAGATTCGCGCCATGGAGATCATCGATGAACTGGAGCCGGTCAAGCGCGGCATCTATTCCGGCGCAGTCGGCTACCTGGGCTGGAACGGCAACATGGATACGGCCATCGCCATTCGCACGTCAGTGATACAGGATGGTGTCCTGACGATCCAGGCCGGCGCCGGTATCGTGGCCGATTCGCAGCCGGAAAACGAATGGGAAGAAACGCTCAACAAGGGCCGGGCAACTTTTCGCGCTGTGGCCATGGCCGCTGGCGGTTTTCGGGAACTGGGCTAAGGAGGGGATGACATGTTGCTGATGATCGATAACTACGATTCCTTCACTTATAACCTGGTGCAGTATTTTGGTGAACTGGGTGCTGCTGTTGATGTGCACAGGAATGACAAGATTACTCTCGAAGAGATCGAGGCGATGCAGCCGGAGCGCATAGTAATCTCACCCGGACCGTGTACGCCGAATGAAGCAGGCGTATCCATTGACGTGATACAGAAATTCAGCGGGAGTGTACCGCTGCTAGGCGTCTGCCTTGGTCACCAGAGTATTGGCCAGGCGTTTGGCGGCAAGATTATCAGGGCCAAAACGCTAATGCATGGTAAGACGTCGATGATCCATCATAAGGATGGTGGTGTCTTCAAGGGGCTGGAGAATCCCTTGCAGGCTACTCGATATCATTCGCTGGTGATCGAGCGTGAAAGCTTGCCGGACTGTCTTGAAGTTACTGCCTGGACGGATGACGATGAAATTATGGGCGTACGTCATAAAACGCTGGATGTCGAAGGTGTACAATTTCACCCTGAATCGATTTTGACACATCAGGGACATGAACTGCTGGCGAATTTTCTGAATAAAAAGTAACTATAGATTTTTATTTAGAAATAAAATGACTCAAATTAGCGAATAGTCGCTGGTATCAGGTGTGTCTGAAGGAATCATCAGCACAATATCTTCTCATTGTGCTTTCCGGAAGATACACCTGATACCAGTGATGGTGCTGGATAGATATCAGGAGACTTTTTTATGGAAATGCAGGCAGCAATACAGTCTGTAATTGCGAAAACCGATCTGAACAGCAGCGAGATGCGTCATGTCATGCAGTTGATCATGACCGGCAAGGCAACGCCCGCACAAATTGGCGGTTTCTTGATCGGCTTACGCTGCAAAGGTGAGTCGGTTGACGAAATTGCGGCGGCAGCAGAAGTCATGCGTGAGTTGGCCAGTCACGTCAACGTGGGCCCCGAATATCTGGTAGACACTTGTGGTACCGGTGGTGATTCCAGCGGGACCTTTAATGTTTCGACCACGGCAGCGTTTGTCGTTGCAGCAGCCGGCGGTCGTGTCGCCAAGCACGGCAATCGTTCGGTCTCGAGCAAGAGCGGCAGTGCAGACGTGCTGGAAGCAGCCGGTGTGCGCCTCGATCTGACACCGGAACAGGTTGCAGACTGTGTAAATGAACTGGGTGTCGGTTTCATGTTTGCACCCTTGCACCACGGTGCGATGAAGCATGCTATTGGCCCGCGGCGTGAGATGGGCGTTCGTACTATTTTCAACATACTTGGTCCATTGACCAATCCTGCCGGTGCTCCGAATCAGGTGCTCGGTGTGTTCGATGCAGATCTGCTGGAGCCGCTGGCTGAAGTGCTGGTCAAGCTTGGCAGCCAGCATGTACTGGTCGTGCATGGTGAGGATGGTATGGATGAAATCACAATCAGCGCACCAACCCAGATTGCTGAGCTGAAAGATTCCACGATACGTGCTTACAGCATCACACCTGAGCAGTTTGGCATGCAGACCCAGCCGCTTGATGCCATCAAGGTCGGCGATGTCGAAAGCAGCCTTGCGATGGTGCGTGGTGTGTTGTCTGATGTGGCTGGCCCGGCACGGGATATTGTTGCCTTGAACGCAGGTGCCGCAATTTATGCCTGTGGACTCAGTGGTGATCTCGAAGGCGGCATCAGTCGGGCACTCGAAGTGATTGCATCGGGTGATGCGCTGGCTAAGCTCGAAGGACTGATCAGGATGAGTAATGACTTTTAAGGCAGATCAGCTTATCGCCGCGAGGGCTTGCCTCCCACAACACACCTCACAGATGGACAGTTGTGCAAGGTTTTTGTGGGAGGCGCGTCCCCGCGGCGAATCTAAAATTACATGAATAAAGTCCCCGATATTCTGCAGAAAATTTTACTTACGAAAGAGCGCGAAGTCGCAGAGCGCAAGGCGCGTACTACATTGACCCAGCTTCAGGCAGAGATAGAGCATCTTCCTGATACACGTGGGTTCGCCAATGCCATTGCTGTCAGTGTAATGGCCGGACGCGCAGCCACAATTGCTGAAATCAAAAAGGCCTCGCCGAGCAAAGGTGTCATCCGCTCTGATTTCGATCCGGCCCAGATTGCACGCAGCTACGCCGAACATGGCGCCACCTGCCTGTCGGTGCTGACCGATGTGGAATACTTTCAGGGTTCTGATGCCTATCTTCAGCAGGCCCGGTCGGTCTGTGAACTGCCGGTGCTGCGCAAGGAATTCATCATTGACGCCTATCAGGTCTATGAGTCCCGGGTGCTGGGTGCGGATTGCATTCTGTTGATTGTGGCGGTCCTTGATGATGGGCAGTTGAGTGAGTTCTCGAAGCTGGCGCATGAACTCGATATGGACGTGCTGGTTGAAGTTCATGATGGTGAAGAGCTTGGTCGTGCTCTCAAACTGGATGTCAGGCTGATCGGAATCAACAACCGCGATCTGCGCAGTTTCGAAACTACGCTGGATACCACACTCGGCCTGCTTGCTGGAATTCCATCTGACAGGATCGTAGTGACTGAAAGTGGTATCCATGGACAACAGGATGTCCGCCTGATGATAGAAAACAACGTGCATGCCTTTCTCGTAGGTGAAGCCTTTATGCGTGCTGATCAACCGGGTGGAAGGCTGTCTGAACTGTTTGGAGAATATCAATGAAAGTAGACGTGAGCTGGGCCGATGGGATGGCCTTTGAAGGACATAGCGACAGCGACCATAAGGTCATGATGGATGCCGGTGAAGCGGCAGGCGGAATGAACCGCGGTGCGCGGCCGATGGAGTTGCTGCTAATGGGGCTCGGTGGTTGTTCCTCCATCGACGTGATGCTGATGCTCAACAAGTCCAGGCAGGATGTGACTGACTGCCGGGTAGAGATTGAGGCGGAACGCGCCAATGACATCCCGGCCGTTTTCACCAAAATTCATGTCCATTTTGTCGTAAGCGGCCGTAACATCAAGGTCAATCGCGTTGAGCGCGCAATCAAACTGTCTGCGGACAAGTATTGTTCAGCATCAGTCATGCTAGGCAAGACGGCCGAAATCACGCATGATTTCGAGATCATTGAAATTGAATAATCACTCATAATGCACGACCCCAAAGAAACAGCCGATCGCTTCGATGGCATCCTGGATAGTTATTACAAGGCCTGGTTTCGATACCATCCGGAAGCTGGAGTCGAAGCAGGTCATGACGAATATGCGGGCTGCCTGACACCTTACGGTGACGACGATGCCGGCGCGCTTGCTGCGCTGAGCCGCGAGCTGATGTTCAGTCTTGAAGAGCTGGACGCGGAAATGCTCGATGCAGACCGGCAAGTTGATTATGAACTGGCGTGGAGCAGTGCGGCACTTGAGGCCGAAGAACTGCAGGTGGCGGACTGGCGCTATCGTGATCCGGAGCGTTACCTGCCGGTCAATGCCATCTACCAGCTGCTGATTCGTCCGGTTGGAAATTTCGAGGAAGCGCTGCAGTCACGCCTCGAACAGATACCTGAATATTTGCGTGGGGCACGCCGGCAGCTGGCTGCCCGTGCTGACGAGATACCTTCTTTGTGGATGCTCTCATCACTGCAGACGGCCCGCGAAGGCAGCCGGTTCCTACGCAGCATCCCCCATCACCCGCGACTGCAGCAATGTGAGCGCGCTATCCCTGGTCTTGAGGAATTAGCGGCACGTGGTGCAAAAGCACTACAGAATTTTGCAGACTGCATGGAATCTGATTTGGCACCAAAGGCGCAGGGTGATTTCGCCTGCGGCGAGCGTATCTTCAGTCACATACTCAACTACCGCCACTTTCTAGATGTCAGCGCTGACCAGGTCCATGAGCTGGGACGTGAACTGTTCGAAGAAACACAATCGCGCTTGCGTGAAGCCTGCATGGTCATCAACGGCAACGACGAAGTGGATATGTTGTCGGAGAAGCTTCGTTCCAATCACCCGGCCGCAGACAAATTGCTGTCCACCTACCGGTCGGAAATGTCGGCTGCACGGAAATTTCTGACTAAGCACGACATCGTCAGCCTGCCGGAGCAGGAACATTTATCTATCGTCGAAACACCGGCGTTTTTCCGTCACGAAGTTCCATTTGCGGCCTACCATGAGCCGGTCCCTGCCGACCCGGAACAACGTGCGTTTTACTACGTGACATCCACTGACGATCCAGAACTGCTCGCACATCACGACCTGGCTTCAATCCGTCAGACTTGTGTACACGAAGCGTGGCCCGGCCATCACCTGCAGTTCGTTACGGCCAACCTGAACTCGACGGCAAGCAGCCTGCCGCGTTTGCTCAATCCCTCTGCGACACTCTACGAAGGCTGGGCGCTGTACTGTGAGCAGATGATGCTGGAAGAGGGCTTCCAGGCATGGCCGGAACAGGAATTCATCATGCTTAAGGACAGGTTGTGGCGTGCCATGCGGATCATGATCGATGTTGAGTTGCATTGTCGCGGACTGGATCTGGAAACGGCTGCAAAACGTATGGGCGAAGAACTGGGCATGTCACTGGAACATGCCATGGCCGATCTGACCTGGTACACGCGATCCCCCGGGGTGCCGATGGGCTATGCGACAGGCTGGTCGTTGATCAATGATCTGCGTAACAGGGTGAAGATGGAAGAAGCTGATGCATTCACGCTTAAATCATTCCATGATCGCCTGTTGTCCGGCGGCTCCATGGCTCTGCCGCTGGTAATCCGGCGCACGTTCGGTGATGACGTGTGGGCTGAGGTGGAAAAGAGTGTGTTCAGGCTTAATGAGAGTCAGGTATGAAGGGTTCACGACCACCTGCCACCTCCGGTATGCGGCATGTTGCGTTGAATGTCGCTAAGCTCGAGGAAACCGAACGCTTCTATGTTGAGCTGCTTGGAATGCAGGTGGAATGGAGTCCAGATGAAGACAATGTCTACCTGACCTCAGGCAACGACAACCTTGCCCTGCACCGTGCCGAACCCGGTGATGGCGCCCAGCACCTCGATCATATTGGATTCATCATTCCGGTCATGGAACAGGTTGATGAGTGGTACACATTCCTGACCGCCAACGACATTGAAATCTTCAAGCCACCCAGAACCCATCGCGATGGGGCTCGTAGCTTCTATTGCCGGGACCCGGACGGAAATGTTGTGCAGATCATTTATCACCCACCGCTGGCCGAATAAATTCGGCCCTACAACGGGGCTACCCACATGGCCAGACGAAACCTGCGTAGGGTCGAATTCATTCGACCAGGGAAATGAACTGCGATCCTTTTCCCGGCAGGCAGAATTTATGTGCCACCCTCCAGCTCACCCCAGCGCTCATAGGCTTGTTCAAGTTCGCTGCTAATGTCGGTTAATCTGGATCTATCTGCTGCAATACTGTCTTTATCTTGGCTGAAATAGTCTTTCTGCAGCATGTCGGCCTGCAAGGATTCCTGTGCAAGTTCAAGCTGCTCGATTCTGCCGGGCAGTTCGTCCAGTTCGCGCTGCAACTTGTAGCTGAGCTTGCGGTGTACAGGCTTTTCTTTTGCCTCGGGCCCCGTGGTTGGCACTGCATCTGCGACGGATAGGGTGTTTTTTTCTTCTACACTACGCTGCCGCAGCCAGTCTTCATAGCCACCGACATACTCTTTGATGACGCCATTTCCCTCAAACACCAGGGTGCTGGTCACGATATGGTCCAGGAAGCTGCGGTCATGGCTGATCAGCAGCAGGGTGCCTTCATAGTCGACCAGCTTTTCTTCCAGCAAATCGAGTGTGTCGATATCCAGGTCGTTGGTGGGTTCGTCCATCACCAGGACATTGGAGGGATGGGAGAACAACTTTGCCAGCAGCAGACGATTGCGTTCACCGCCTGACAGGGCATTGACCGGCGACCGCGCGCGATCCGGCGCGAACAAAAAATCCTGCAGGTAGCTGATCAGATGGCGCGGTTTACCATTGATCTCGATATGGTCTGATCCATGCCCGAGGTTTTCGATGACCGTGGCATTTTCGTCCAGCTGGGCGCGTTGCTGGTCAAAGTAGGCGATATCCAGCCGGGTGCCGTGCCGGATCGTGCCGCTGTCAGGCATTAGTTCGTCCAGCAGCAGGCGCACCAGGGTTGTCTTGCCTATGCCATTGGGTCCCAACAACCCGATTTTGTCACCGCGCATGATCATGGCAGAGAAGTCCCTGACGATGTCTTGTCCATTGTAGGCAAACGACAGCTGTTCAGCCTCGATAACGATGCGTCCAGATTTGCTGGATTGCTGAATGTTAAGGTTTGCCTGCCCGGTTCTGCTGCGGCGTGCGCTGCGTTCTTTGCGCAGCTGTTTAAGGGCTCTTACGCGCCCTTCATTGCGCGTCCGGCGTGCCTGTATGCCCTTGCGTATCCAGACTTCCTCCTGGGCAAGCTTGCGGTCCTGTTCGGCATCCTGCTTCAGTTCGGCATCCAGCTGCTGCTGGCGTCGTATGCGGTATGTATCGTAATCGCAGTCCCAGTCAGTCAGCTGGCCGCGGTCCAGTTCCAGTACACGGCTGGCCAGGCGTTTGATGAAGCGCCGGTCATGCGAGATGAAAAGCAGTGTGACCTTGCTGGCAAGCAGGAACTCTTCCAGCCAGCCGATCATAGTGATATCGAGGTGATTGGTCGGCTCATCGAGCAGCAGTACATCCGGGTCGCGAACCAGTGCGCGGCCAAGGAGTACGCGACGCTGCTGCCCGCCTGACTGGCTGTTGAAATTAGTATCGGCATCGAGCAGCAACCGGGACAGGACAGTGTTGATGCGCTGATGGCTGTTCCAGCCGTCTGTCGCATCGATCTCTGCATGCAGGCGGTGGAGTTCATCCATGCCGTCCTGATCCAGTTGATCCGATTTCATGCTGAGGTGGTGGTAGCCTTCCAGCCGTTCCCCGGCAGGGCCAAGCCCACCGGCGATCACATGGTAGTTGCTGCCCTGGATGCCTTCAGGCACCTCCTGGCTCATGCGGGCAATGACTGTGCTGCGCCGGATTTCAACATCCCCGGAATCGGCCTGTAGCTGGTTATCGATCAGCTTCAACAGCGTGGATTTACCTGAGCCATTACGGCCCAACAGGCAGATGCGCTCGCCCTTGCTGACCTTGAGGTTTACATGGTTCAGCAGAGTGGGCAAGCCGAAACTGAGGCTGACATCACGCAGGGTAATGAGATTCATGGGAGGCTTGTTACGCGGTCTGACAGAGACAGACCGGGGTAGAGGTCAGTCGTCGGTCAGTTCTATCATGTCGAATTCGGATTTGGTGACACCGCAGTCCGGACATTGCCAGGTATCCGGGATGTCATCCCAGCGAGTTCCTGGCGGTACACCTTCATCCGGCAGACCTTTCGATTCGTCATAGATAAAGCCACAGACCAGGCATTGCCATTTACGCATTATTATTCCCCCGAACCTTTTTCATGGTCATAGTTTAACAGGAACTCACGAAGGTTTTGATGCTTGATCTGCATAGCCATTTATTACACCATCAACCCAGCACAACTTCCCGGTAAACTGTATGCATCACGAAGGTAATCTGCGCAAAATGGAATCCCTGCTTGCCGACCCGGTCGAGTACGGACTGCCCATTGGTAATTTTGTTGTTCCGATGAACCCGTTGATTGGGCAATTTATCTCACTTCAGTATAAAGGCCTGATTAATTGTATCCATTGCGGCCGTAAAACCAGTAAAAGCTTTGCCCAGGGATACTGTTACCCGTGCATGCGTTCACTCGCAGAATGTGACAGTTGTATCGTTCGCCCCGAATCCTGTCATATTGCCGAAGGCACCTGTCGTGATGAAGAATGGGCGCAGAATCATTGCATGCAGGACCATTTTGTCTACCTGGCCAACAGTTCCGGCATCAAGGTTGGCATCACCCGTGGAACCCAGATACCAACACGCTGGATAGACCAGGGAGCCTTTGAGGCGATGCCGATCTTCCGTGTACGTGACCGGCTGCTGTCCGGCAAGCTTGAGGTCATTATCAAGCAGCAGGTTTCCGACCGCACGGACTGGCGCAGGATGCTCAGGGGAGAGCCTGAGAATATCAATCTTGCCGATGCCAGGGAGCAGATCATGGATTCCGTCGGCAGTGATATCGAGAACCTCATCGCGGCAGAAGGCGAAGAAAACATCATGCCTGTAATTGAGAATAATCAGGTACAAATCACTTACCCGGTGAGAGAATACCCCGATAAGGTTGTATCACTGGGCTTCGACAAGACACCGGAGATCCACGGCAGGCTGCTGGGCATCAAGGGCCAGTACCTGATACTGGATAAGGGTGTCATCAATATGCGCAAGCATGCCGGTTACCATATCAAACTGACTGCCTGACGCTTCAGCAGCCGACCTGATATCGATGCTCACCATTGAGGAATGCCTCGATGTTGAGTCTTAGCTCTTCAACAAGTGTCTGACGTGCCTGGCGACTGGCCCATGCAGAATGGGGCGTAACGATCAGGTTCGGCAAGTCGGCCTGCAGTAGCGGGCTGTTGTCCGCAGGCGGTTCCTTGCTGAGCACATCGATGCCGGCACCGCCAAGCTTCCCCTGTGATAAGGCTTCGGCCAGAGCCGCTTCATCGATAATTCCGCCACGTGCTGTGTTAATCAGCAGCGTGTCTGTTTTCATGAGGCTCAGCTCCCGTGCGCCGATCAGGTTGCGGGTTTTTTCAGTGAGCGGCAGGTGCACACTGATAATATCGGCCTGCTCAAGCAGATCATCCATTTCCAGGCGGTCCGTCTGAGCAGCGCCAACTAGAGACTGTGCCACCAGCACATCCATCCCCAGCGCCGGCGCCACTGCAGCGACTGCGCGGCCAAGCGTGCCGTAGCCGATGATGCCGAGCTTCTTGCCGGTAACCTCTTCTATGGGGTAATCCAGCAGGCAGAAGTTATCGCTGCGCTGCCAGTCCCCTCTATTGACCGCAGCACTGTACTCCAGTAGGCGCGTGGACAATGCGAGTATCAATGCATAGACATGCTGTACGACCGACTGGGTCGCATAATTTCTCACATTTGATACCGGTATTTTGGCTGTTCGGGCAGCGTTTATATCTATGTGGTTGAAGCCGGTAGCTGCGGCGCATATGTATTTGAGATTGCTAGCCGCCCTGATTGATTCTGCCTCCAGCACGCATTTATTGCTGACGATAATGTCTGCATTAGTGATGCGATCAGCCAGTTCATGTGGGCGAGTCGTGTCGAAATAGCTCCAGTTCAGCGGTAGCTGTTCCAGTGGATCCAGTGATAAATCATCCGGACCAATCGTGGCGAGATCGAGAAATACGGCTTTCATGGTCACTATTAAATCATGAGTGGTTATTGGCGCACAGATGCTATTGAAATCCATTCTTCATGGATATTCAGATTTTACAGGGGTTGTTGATCAGTTTAGTTTTGTAAACATCTGGTGATATCCACCGGCCAAGGGCGTACGGCTTTCAGGGGACGCCATGAATACATCCATGTAGGCTTAGCCGCGGCCGTCCATGGCCGCGGATACCCCTGAAAGCCGCACCCCCTTACCCGGCGGATGTGACGAGTGGATCTCCGAACTTAGAGTCTACAAGGGGGCTGGGGGAGGCCTTTTCAAGACCTTCATTTGCATGGCCGTTCCATGGCATCCGTGCAATCACGGCATGTGTACATGGATGTACAGCAGATGCCTACAGTTGCGTACGCCGCACATGGATGTGCAAGTGTCGCGTGAGGCAGGATGCCGGAAGCGACCATGGACGTATTCACAGCGTGTCTTGAAAAGGCCTCGCGCAGACCCCGACCCAACTCTGGATTTATGGTAATAACATGACCAGATATCCCCGCATACATAGGCGAGCACACCTCGTGCGTGTAGAATCATCACCTCGGAAAATCCAGTTCAAACTCATATGACTTCATACGCCGGTCCAGAACACTATAAGCATGCAACGCAGCAGCGCATCGGTGTTCTGCTCGTTAATCTGGGCACCCCTGATGCTGCTACGACATCATCGGTACGCAGATTTCTTGCCGAGTTTCTTGCCGACCCCAGAATAGTTGAAATGCCTCGCTTGATCTGGTGGTTAATACTGCATGGCATCCTGTTACGTATCAGACCGCGCAAGGTTGCAAAGGCCTACCAGAAGATTTGGGGAGAAGAGGGGTCTCCATTGCTGGTGATCGGCAGGCAGCAGGAAGAGGCGGTACAGAGAGAGCTTGATATTCTGTATCCCGACACCTTCGATGTTGAGCTGGCGATGCGTTATGGCAAGCCTTCCATTCGCGATAGCCTCGATGTATTCCGTCGCAAGGCCTGCCGATGTATTGTGGTTCTGCCTCTGTTTCCCCAGTATTCGGCCACAACCAGTGCATCGGTCATCGATGAAGTCGGGCGTTGCTTGCGTAATTGGCGGCTGGTTCCCGAGCTGCGCACAATCATGAATTATCATGATGATGTGCGTTATATCGATGCGCTGGCACAGAGTCTTGAGAGAAGCTGGCTGGATAATGGCCGAAAACAGCTGCTGTTGATGTCTTTTCATGGCATTCCACAGCGTTATGTGGATGCAGGCGATACCTACTATTGTGAGTGCCACAAGACGGCACGTCTGCTTGCTGAAAAGTTGTCCCTGCAGCCAGAACAATGGAAACTCGTGTTTCAGTCACGTTTTGGGCGCGAGCCCTGGCTGCAGCCGTACCTGGACAAAACGCTTGAGAAGCTGCCGGGTCAGGGTGTAACTTCGGTTGAAATTGTCTGTCCGGGATTTTCGGCCGATTGTCTCGAAACGCTTGAGGAAGTGGCTATACAGAACAAGGAGCTGTGCATGGCGTCTGGTGGACAGGACTATCATTACATCCCGGCCTTGAACAGCGACGATGCACACATTGGATTGCTGGCCGGGCTCGTTGAAGAGGAGAGTCATGGCTGGATTGATGAGATCAGGCAAAACAACCAACCAGAATTGTTGCAGCATAGAGAAGAACTGGCCAGCTCAGCTGGTTTTGAACAGTAGAAAATATGGTTATGAAGCTATGGCAATGGAGGAGATGACAATGAAAAAATCTATTAGAACACTCGTATTGATGGCGGCAGCGATGATGACGTTGCATGCCAGCGCAGGAACTAAAGTCCCTGATTATTCACCACAGAAGTTATCGGATCATGTACATGTGATTCATGGGCCAACGTCTTTCCCAAATCCTGAAAACCTCGGTTTCATGAACAACCCTGCCATCGTGATTTACGATGAGGGCGTGGTGATTCTGGACCCTGGTTCATCGCTGGAATCCGGGCGCATGGTGTTGAGACAGCTTGCCAAACTGACAGACAAACCTGTAACGCACGTTATCAACAGCCATGTTCATGGCGACCACTGGTTGGGCAATCAGGCGATTCGCGAAAAATACCCGCAGGTACAGCTGTATGCACATCCGGAAATGATAAAACGTGCTAAAGAGAGCGAGGCCAGGGTCTGGGTGGAAATGATGGAAACTCTGACTGAAGGTGCCACGGCGGGCACTGAGGCCGTCATACCTGAAAATGCATTGAAAGACGGCCAGGAGTTCAAGCTCAGTGGGCTGACACTGAAGATTCATATCGTGCCAGCAGCCCACAGCTATACAGATGCGATGACCGAAGTAGTAGATGATGCACTGCTGTACACCGGTGACAATGTTACCTACAAGCGGTTGCCACGATTTGATGATGGCACTTTTCGCGGCAGCATCGCTGCATGTGACCATGCTCTGGCGCTGGGACTGAAACATTATGTACCAGGCCATGGGCCGTCAGGTGGCTCGGAAGTCGTCGAAACTTTCCGCGACTATACGAAGATCTTGTATGAAACTGCAGCAGAACTGTATGAGGAGGGGCTGGCGGACTTCGAAATGAAGGAGCAGATTTCAGCGAAGCTGACTGCTTTTCATGGCTGGTCAGGCTACGACGAGTTTCTCGGCAAAACCATCAGCCTGGCGATTATCGAAGCAGAGAAGGCCAGTTTCGAGTAGTCATTATATGGGGTAATTATCCAGCATCCTGAGTTCGTTGAGGCTTCCGGGCTGTGTTTTACAGCAGACGCCGTGAACACGTCCATGTGGGCTCGGCTTCTGCGTCGCTAGAGAAGACGATGCTGGAAAACACAGCCTGAAATCCTTCACTACGCAATAAGATCTAGGCAAGCTGAATAGGTACAAAAAAGGCGGGCATGATGCCCGCCCCGAGTTAAGCCTGTTTTCTGTTATTTATACAGTACTTCAATCGACCCGGTCTGGCGCACCTTGCGGTTGAACATCTTGCGATAGTAATTGACGGCACTGACGCCGTTTGTTGTGACGTCAAAAATGCGCCAGCCATTCGGTGTCTTGTGGAAAGAGAACGTGACATTTATTGGGTAGTTGTTACTGGGATAGACGCGTGCAGCGACACTTGCTTCATCATTTTCCAGGAAACGTGGGTACATGAAGCGCACACGTGGAATTTCGCCACGGTAGCCGCTTACGATGTCGGCCAGTGAGGTAAAGAAGGATTTGGCCAGTTTGGCAGTAAAGGCCTGTTGCTGCTCCGGTGTCATCTGCTTGAACCAGTAGCCGCCGGTCCAACGCGCCATAGTGTACATGTCGAACTGCGGTGCGATGCGTGTCTTGATCATGCCAATCAGTGCCTGCTGGTCAGCTGCCTGGTCGCTGCCGAGAAAGGCCTGCAGGTCATCGATGCCGAGTTTCAGAATCTGGTCGGGTGTTGGCTTTTTCTGCTCAGTGTCAGGTCCTGGTCTGGCTGGCGTACCCGGTTGGGCGAGTGCAATTGCAGGTGCGAGCAGGCAGGCGAAAAGCAGAGGTAGCAGTTTTTTCATGTGCAAGAATCCTTGGTTAGTTGTCGTTTCTGGGAAAGCGGAACTTATACTAGTGATCGCTAAAGATGCTGTCCAGCAACGATTCACGATTATAGAAATAAATACACCATGAACAATAAATCCTTCTGGAAACAAAAAGATCTTTCCGAAATGAGCCGGGATGAATGGGAATCACTGTGCGATGGTTGTGCCCAGTGCTGTGTCGTCAAGCTGGAAGATGCAGACAATGGAGAAATCTATTTTACGGATGTTGTCTGCCACCTGCTGGATCAGCAGCAGTGTCGTTGCACAGACTACAGTTATCGCAGCAGCCTTGTCCCGGACTGCATCACCTTGACGCCTGAAAACCTGGATGAGCTGTCGTGGATGCCATACAGCTGCGCCTATCGTCGTCTGGCAGAAGGACGTGGCCTGGCCTGGTGGCATCCTCTTGTTTCGGGGTCTGCCGAAAGCGTGCACGAATCCGCTGCGTCGGTTCGGGGCAAGGTCGTCAGTGAGAACTATGTCGATGATGAGGACATGGAAGATCATATTATTGACTGGATACGCTAGTTACTATTGTTTAGCGCTTCCAGAATGCAGGAGTCAGAACTACCAGCAAAGTGAACAGCTCCAGCCTGCCTAGCAGCATCGCAAAACTCAGGATCCACTTGCCGCTGGTCGTGACCGACGCATAGTTATTTGCAACATCACCCAGACCGGGGCCGAGATTGTTCAGGCACGCTGCAGTAGCCGAGAAAGCAGTCACTAGGTCTTCACCCGTCAGCATCATCAAAAGTCCCAGCGAGGCGAAGCTCAGGACGTACAGCGAGAAAAACCCCCACACTGCGTTGATGACATTGTCCGGTACGGGTCGCTTGTTGAGCTTGATATGCAGCACTGCATTCGGGTGTAGCAGTCGCTGTATCTCGCGCCGGCCCTGCTTGAGCAGTAGTTCGGCGCGCACGATTTTCATGCCGCCGGCTGTAGAACCGGCACAACCACCGATAAAACTGGCGAGTATCAGTAATACGGGCAGCAGGCCGGGCCATACGCTGAAATTTGTCGTGGTGAAGCCTGTTGTCGTGGCAATTGACACTACCTGGAACAGGCCGTGGCGCAGTGTTTCACCCCATGTCGAAATCATGCCGGAGCTGCTGAGCAGGATGAGTGACGGGATGGCAATCATGACGATCATCAACAGGAAGGCCTTGGTCTCTGAATCTCCGAGGTAGTGTGAGAAGTGCAGACGGCGCAGGTCGAAGTGCTTCTGATCGGGTTTTACACGCCGCAAATAGACCTGGTGCAGGGCGGCGTAATGCAGGCCGAAGTTCATGCCGGCGATTATCATGAATGTGATCGCGATGCCTTCAATCAGGGGGCTGTTGAAATAGCCGATACTGGCGTCATGGGTTGAGAAACCACCGATGGCCAATGTGGAGAAGCTATGTCCGACAGCGTCGAGAAAGCTCATGCCTGCCAGGTAATAGGCCGCAGCGCAGAGTAGTGTCATGCCGAGATAGAGTGACCACAGTGCTTTTGCCGTGCTGGTGATGCGGGGTGTCAGCTTTTCATGCTTCCTCGGTCCGGGTGTCTCAGCCCGGAACAGCTGCATACCGCCAACACCCAGAATAGGTGCAATTGCGACGGCCAGTACAATGATGCCCATGCCACCCAGCCATTGCAGCTGTTGTCGGTAGTAGAGGATGGATGGCGGCATGTCGTCGAGACCTGTCAGTACCGTGGCACCGGTAGTCGTCAATCCGGACATGGATTCGAAAAATGCATCCACGATGGACATGTGTGGTTGTGTTGCAAGAATCAATGGCAGGGCACCCGAAATTGCGAGTACCAGCCAGAACAGCACGACGATGAGAAATCCATCCCGGATACGCAGGTCGTCGGACACGCGCAGGTTGGGCAGCCAGAATACAAGACCGGTTATCAGTACAGCGTACCAGGCATGCACAAAAGACATATGCGTGCCGTCGCCGTCATACCAGCCTATCGCCATAGGCGGCAGGAAAGTACTGCTGAACATCATCAGCAGCAGGCCGAGAACTTTAAGGATAACCCTGGTCTGCATCGTATGTGTGTGTTCTAGATAAAGGTAGCGCTGACCTGGAACAGTGACACAACGTCCTGGATGTGTTTCTTCTCCTGAACGAACAGGATGATGTGGTCTTCGTGATTTATGACCGTATCGTGATGCGGAATGATGACTTTTTCTTTGCGCAGTATAGCGCCGATTATCGTACCCCGGGGCAGGGGAATCTGCTCGATGCTGCGCCCAACGATCTTACTGGATTGATCTTCCAGTGCGATGGCTTCGATTGCCTCAGCAGTGCCAAATCTCAGTGAATGGACTGCTTCCAGGGTGCCTGTCCGGAACTTGGGTAAAACACTGCCGATGGTGGCCTGTTTTGGAGAATAGGCGATGTCGATGGTAGTGCGCTGAACCAGGTCGACATAAGCCGAACGGTTGACGATGGACATGACTCGCCGGGCACCCAGTTGCTTGGCCAGCATCGCTGACAGGATATTCGCTTCGTCTGCATTTGTAATGGAACAGAACACATCGACAGCTTCTATGTTTTCCGTACGCAGCAGATCTTCGTCTGCAGAATCGCCGTGCAATACGATAGTCCGTTTCAAAATTTGCGAAACTTCACTGGCGCGGCCGGCATCCTTCTCTATGAGTTTGACTTTGTAGCCCTTGTCTTCAAGTGCCGATGCCAGGCGTACGCCTATATTGCCAGCGCCGGCCAGCATGATGGATTGCACGGGCCTGTCGAGTTTGCGCATTTCGGCCATGACAGCCCGGATATGCTCCGTCGCAGCGATGAAAAAGACTTCGTCATCAACTTCGATGACTGTATCGCCATCTGGCATGATGGCCTTGCCGCGCCGGTAGATCGCAACGACGCGCGTATCGATCTCCTGGCCCAGGTGGTCCTTGATAGCTCGCAGCTCATGACCGACCAGCGGCCCGTCATGGTAAGCCTGTATTGCGACGAGCTGTACGCGGCCATTGGCAAAATCCAGCACCTGTAGTGCACCGGGCCGTTCGATAAGGCGTTGCAGCTCGGTAGTAACAATCTCTTCCGGACTGATGATGTAATCGATATTCAGTCCACCCTCGCCGATCAGTTCTTTTACATTGGTATATTCAATGGCGCGCACACGGGCAATTTTGCGCGGCGTATTATAAAGAATCCATGCAATCTGGCATGCCGCGATATTGGTCTCGTCGCTGTTCGTTACGGCCAGGATGAGGTCTGCATCCTCGCAGCCAGCTCTCTCCAGCACGTCAGGGTGAGCGGCGTGACCCACAACGGTGCGGATATCGTAGCGGTTCTGCAACAGGTTAAGGTGTTCTTCGTCCACGTCGACGAGGGTGATGTCAGCCCCAATCTCACGGGACAGGATGTCAGTCACGGACGTGCCTACCTGACCGGCCCCGAGAATGATGATCTTCATGATTTGATCAGATATACCTTAGAAGGTTAACCGCGAGATAGCTTTGGATTGATGTTCAGGGTCTTCAGCTTGCGATACAGATGCGTCCTTTCCATGCCCGCCACGTTGGCCAGTTCACTGACGTTACCTGCAACCTTCTTAAGATGGTACTCGAGATAACTGCGTTCGAATTGATCACGTGCCTCGCGCAGCGGTAGATCCCAGTCACCGGTATAACCGGTTTGTTCATCGGCAGTCAGCCGCCTGCCGATGGCCTGTTCGATTTCACTGGAACCGACTTCTTCTCCCCGGTTCAGAATCAGCAGTCGCTGTAAAAGGTTTTTCAGTTCACGTACATTGCCGGGCCAGCTGTGCTGGCGCAGTGTATTGAGTGCTTGTGTACCGAATTTGCGGTAGGGCAATTTCTCGTCGTCAACCAGCCAGCGCAGGAAGTATTCGACCAGTGACGCAATATCTTCTGGCCGCTGGCGCAGCGGGGGGATATTGATGGGTACCACATTGAGGCGATAGTAAAGATCTTCACGGAATCGTTTGTCACGAACTTCTTCGTCCAGTTGACGGTTTGTTGCTGCGATGACGCGTACATTCAGGTCAACAGGGGTGCTGCCACCAACGCGCAGGAAGCGGTGTTCCTCGAGTGCGCCAGCCAGTTTTGCCTGTGTTTCGAGGTCCAGGTCTGCAATTTCATCCAGGAACAGGGTGCCGCCACGGGCCTGTTCAAATGATCCTGTAGTGACATGTCCGTCTTTCTCAGCACCAAACATCTGCACTGCAATATTTTCGGCAGGAATTGCTGCCAGGTTAACGACAACAAATTTTGCATTAGCACGTGGACTCAGTTTATGTATCTGGCGTGCGGCGACTTCTTTGCCGCTGCCTGGCTTGCCACTGATCAGTACCCAGCTTTCGGATTGGGCAACGCGTTCTATCTGCTCTCTCAGGTTCTGCATGGCCTCGCTGTTGCCGATCAGGTCTGTAGCTGGCTCCAGCTGTCTGCGCAGATCGATGTTTTCTGTACGCAGCTCCGTTGCCTGCAGAGCACGTTCAACGGTGACGATGAGCTTTGCCAGAGACAATGGTTTTTCGAGAAAGTCGTATGCACCGTATCGTATTGCCTCAACAGCTGTTTCAACATTGCCATGGCCGGACATCATTACTACAGCAGGCAGGCTCGTCTCGCTGTCCACCCATTCCTTTAGCAGCGTGATGCCATCGGTGTCCGGCATCCAGATGTCGAGCAGAATCAGGTCGGGATCGAATTCTTCACGTGTCTGGCGGGCAACACTGGCATTTTCTGCTGTCCTGACGGTGTAACCTTCGTCCTCGAGGATTTCCTGTACCAGTCGGCAGATTTCAGGTTCATCGTCTACGATGAGGATGCGACTGTTATTCATATGCTGTGCCTTAGGTGGTTGATCTAATGGGCAGTTTGAAGGTCATCCGCGCACCGTTATCGGTGATATTATTTGCCCAGATAGCGCCGCCATGTTCCTCAATAATTTTCTTGACGATGGCGAGTCCGAGCCCGGTGCCCTTTTCCTTGTTCGTGATATAGGGTTCAAAAACTTTTTCCAGTATATTTTCAGCAATACCCGGGCCATTGTCCGTGATCGTGATGCGTGCAATTTTAGTACTGCCGTCACGGTCTGTGGTGATTTCGGTACTAATGTTCAAACGTGCATCCGGATTATTCTGCACAGCCTGCAACGCATTGCCAATCAGGTTGTTAAAAACCTGCCGCATGCGGCCGCTGTCTATCATCATCTGCGGTAATAACGCATCCAGGCTCAGATTGAATTCTACAGACTTCGTATGGTCTCTGTGAAGTTCTACAACGTCGCTGATCAAACGGTTTAGATCCACATTACCGAGGTTCATAGTGACGGGTTGTGCATAGTTGGAAAAGGCATTGACCATGTCCTTCATGGATTCGACTTGTTCGGAAATGGTGCGTGTCGCCCGGTCGAGCGTTTGAGTGTCATTGTCGCCCAGTTGTTTCAGGTATTTGTGACGTATGCGTTCGGCTGACAGCTGGATAGGCGTCAGCGGGTTCTTGATTTCATGGGCGAGGCGTCGTGCTACCTCGCCCCAGGCGGCATCACGCTGTGCCTGGATGAGCGTCGTTACATCATCGAACACGAAAACATAGCCATAACTGTTTTCATCTTCACCGGGTAATTGCGTCCCGCGGCACAACAACACCTGACGGCCCTGTGAGGCAAACAGGGTAATCTCCCGCTGCCATTCCTTCTGTTCTCCCCGCATGACTGCCTTGAAAGTTGTGAAGAGGTCGCTCAGCCCATCGTGCTGCTCACCAAGAATATCGATGTGCTGTTCACTCAGTGTCGACAACTGCTCGATGCCTAGAATCTCCCCGGCTCTGCTATTGAATGTGCGCAAACGCTGATCGGTATTGAAGGAAAGCACTCCTGAGGAGAGGTGCTCGAGCACTGTCTCGAGATAGGTGTGTTGATCTGCCAGTTTTCTTCGACTGATGATGGCATTTTCACGCGCACGCGAGATCTGTGTCGTCATACGATTGAATGAACGGATCAGGATGCCCAGCTCGTCGTTACTTTTTACCGGCAGGCGCTTGCTGTAGTCGCCATCCGCCACAGCTTTGGTACCTTCTGCCAGCTCTTCCAGCGGGGCAGCAAGGCGGCGTGCTGCGTAGGTGGCCATCCATACCGCCAGCAACAGCGTCATCAGGCTTACCAGGCTCAGCGTCAGAATAAAGCTGAACTTGAGGGGGCCACGCAGATAGACCAGCCTGTCGTATTCACCGATGGCGGTATTGATGCTTTGTTCGAGGTTGGCGAAGCGCAGCGGGATTGGTTTGATTGCCTGCAGGTAACGCAAGCCGCCGCCTACCTGCAGTGACGGGACGGGTATGACCATGCGCAGGATTCCGCTGCCGTCCAGGCCGGTTTCACGTTCGGCATATACGCCACTGGCCTGGACTGCTGAGAATACCTGTCCGGTGGGCTGATCCGGCAGCAGCGTTCCGGAATCCGCAGAGCTGGAAGCTATGATCTGGCCGTTTTGCCTGAACAACGATGTCTCTCGATAGCCTTCGTCTCTGCGTACAAGTTCCAGCAAGCGGATGATTTCTAGGTTTTCTGACATGGATGCCAGTTCGGGTACGTACAGGCGCAGTGTTTCTACCTGCGATTCTTTCAGTGACTTGAGCGAAACCTGACCAAGTAATACCGCATCTTCCATTGCCTGCTCGATACGCACATCAAACCAGCTGTCGATGCCGCGGCTGAGGAACTGAATAGAGATGTAATAGACAGCAGATAACGGCAGGAAGGCGAGTAGTGTGAACATGAGCACGATGCGCAGCGTCAGGCGTGATCCGATAACATGAGCGCGTACCTGTCGAACCAGCTTGACCAGGCTGGCGAGGCTGAGGATGAATAGCAGGGCAATGCCGGCCAGATTGACGATCAGCAACGGAGCAAAAATATCCGCCAGTCTGGCTTCGTTCTGGGCGGCAAAACTCAACAGTAATAGAGCGGTCAGCAGCAGTAGAGACAGGACCAGTGCCGGTATCGGACCGGCAACCATGCGCTTTAGCGTTTGAGTGGCCACGCTGTCCATTTACTGTTGAGGCGCCAGGATGATGAAAAGTAAGCAAGAGGGCGCATGGGGGCGGGTAGCTGGCTGAGGTCTAGCGTGATGCGTGTCTCCAGGACATAGTTTTTGTCATCGTCTGGCAGTGAGGACTCTAGCGGCAGCCTGAGATTCTGGAATATACCTGCCCGTTTCAGTGCTTCCATCTGCGTATGGAAAGACTCTTTCTCATTGACCAGATCGGGCCGGGTGACGACATATTGATCAGACACGGGTTTATAATAAATCACGGCGGGCAGCGTCCAGACCGCGATTTCCTTGTCCCACATGTAGTTTCGTTCACGCGTCAGGATAAACTCGACATTGAGTTGTACCGCAATGCTCTTGGTCAGGGCTTTCCTGACGTCATCAGTCAGGTTAACGGTAATGTCGCCGTCCACGAGTATGTTTGTGTCATCCAGTCGCGCATCAATATGATTAACTGTGAAACCACGCGCAGATGCCGGCTGACATGTGAGCGTCAGCAGGATTACTGCAAGCAGGATATGTAGATCAGGTTTTAACCAGGCAGGCATAGAAAAAGCCATCCATGTTGTTTGTGCCGGGAAATATCTGTATTCCCGTATCGCATATGTGGGCGCATTTTACATGGATCTTGCGTTCCTGTGCATCATACTGACTGGCTAGAAAGCTATCTACCAGTTGAGAGTTCTCATGTGGCAGCACGGAACAGGTGGCATAGAGTAGCAGACCGCCGGGTTTGAGCAGGGGCCACAAGTTCTCCAGCAGGCGCATCTGCAGCGCAGTGGATGCTTCGATATCTTCGTGGCGACGCAACAGTTTGATGTCCGGGTGCCGACGTATGACGCCGGTGCCGGAGCAGGGCGCATCCAGCAGGATGCGATCGTAGGGTTTGCCATCCCACCATTGATCTGGCCGGGTCGCATCTCCCACCTGGACATTTGCATGCAGCACCAATCTCTGCAGGGTATCTGCTATACGCTGCGCACGTTTTTCATCTATCTCCAACGCCGTCAAATCGATGTTGCCGGCGGTATGCTCTAGCAGGTGTGCACTTTTACCACCAGGTGCTGCACAGGCATCAAGAATTCTCATGCCTGATTCTGCCTCGAGCAGGCTGGCGGCAAGTTGGGGTGCGATGTCCTGGACTGACACAGAGCCTTCGTTAAATCCGGGCAGTGACTCGACATGCAGCGGTTTATCCAGTACCAGCCCAACCGGGCTGTCAGCGCTGGCCTGTGCCTCGATCCCGTAAGTCTCGAGTTCCTGCAGGTAATCGTCACGTGACTGTCGCCGTGAATTTATGCGCAGTGACATCGGTGCCTGGCGGTTGTTCTCACTGGTTATGCTCTGCCAGTCATTCGGCCATGCATTACGCAGCAGTTTCAGCAGCCATTGAGGGTGGGACGTCTGGGCAACCAGGTTGTCTTGCAGGCTGGTTTCTATGTCATTGTGCCGCCGCTGATAGTTGCGCAGTACAGCATTGACGAGGCCGCGTGCCCAGCTTTTACGCAGGCTGTTAACAGCGTTGACGGATTCCGATACTACGGCGTGAGGAGCAATGTCAGTATGTGCCAGCTGATAAAGCGCAACCAGCAGCAAACTACGGATATCTACGTGTTTAGCAGCCAGAGGTTTGTCGAGCAGTGCATCCAGAATGACATCGAGCTGGTGATACCAGCGCAGCGTGCCGTAGGTGAGTGAGCGGGCAAATGCGCTGTCACGTGAATCCTCAAGTCTGTCTATTTCAGCTGTAGAAAGTGCCTTATCCAGGCTTTCTCCCCGGCCAGTGATGTTCTGGATGGCGCGGCTGGCGACCAGACGTGCTGTGTGAGGCTGCTTATGTGATGATTTACTCACTATGCAGGATTGCCGAGGCGCATGCCTGCTGTCATAGGCATGCCGTTGAGAAAATCTTTGCTCGGCAATGGTTTGCCACCGGGTCGTTGCAGGCGTGTGATCCTGAGAGCGCCCGTGCCACACTGGACGATGATGCCTGGCGGATCAGCAGCGAGAATTGTGCCGGGTGCGGAATCACTGATCATGGGATCGGTTTGTGCGGAATGCAGGCTCAGTAGTGTGTCGTTTAGTCTGGTCTTTGCCAGTGGCCAGGGGTTGAAAGCACGGATCTTTCTTTCAATATCGATGTTGAGATTGGTCCAGTCGATGTCTGATTCATTGCTGTTGAGCTTGTCGGCATAGGTGCTTTTTGAATCATCCTGTGGTCTGGCATGCTGCTGGTAAGCTTCGATATCGGCAAGAACCTCCACAATTGACTGTCCACCCAGGGCGGAGAGCCTGTCATGCAGGGACTGGCCAGTCTCCTGCTGGTCGAGGGTTTGCGGAAAACTCGCCAGAATGTCGCCTGTATCAAGTCCTGCGTCCATCTGCATGATTGTAATTCCCGATTCACTGTCTCCATGCTCGATAGCGCGCTGGATGGGTGCGGCTCCCCGCCAACGTGGCAGCAATGATGCGTGGATGTTGATGCAGCCATGTGCTGGAATGGACAGGATGTTATCGGGCAGAATCAGCCCATAGGCGACGACGATCATTACGTCTGCATTGAAGCTGGACAAGGTATGTGACGCAGCTTCATCCCGCAGGCTGGCAGGTTGTTCGACTCTGAGACCCAAATCCAGGGCGGCCTTCTTGACGGGAGTGTATGTCACCCTGCGCCCCCGGCCTGATTCGCGATCCGGCTGGGTATATACCGCTGCGATGTCGTGGCCGGCTTTAACCAGTGCCTGCAGAGCGGGTACGGAAAAATCCGGTGTACCGGCGAAAATGATTTTCATGCCTTCCCAGAGGCTCCCTGGGCGCTGTGACGCATGACTTTATTGAGCTTCTTGCGGATTCGATCCTGTTTCAGGCGCGACAGGTAATCGACGAACACCTTGCCATCAAGATGATCGATCTCATGCTGGATGCAGACCGCCAGCAGGCCGTCTGCATCGAGTTCAAAGCTGTCGCCGTTTCGATCCAGTGCCCGCACACGGATATTTTCAGCCCGTGTTACTGAACCGTAGATGTCAGGGACTGACAGGCAGCCTTCCTCGGATTCTTCGCGGCCCTCACTGCTGATGATTTGCGGATTTATAAAAATTCTTAGTGAGTCCTTGCTTTCGCTTATATCCACGACAATCAAACGTTTCAGGAAATTCACCTGTGGGGCAGCCAGGCCGATGCCAGGTGCTGCGTACATGGTTTCAGCCATGTCATCGATGAGGGCGCGAATAGTGTCATCGACATTTTCAACGGGTGTCGCCATGTCGTGCAGTCGCGGATCGGGGTAGATAAGAATGTCCAGTAATGCCATGTCATTCACACAGCATTGGCTGCGATTGAGAAAAATGGAGGTGTATTTTAACTCACAATCGCAGGATCAGGCAGGTGAGAGGTGCTCAACATGGTGATCACATTACAAATGTCAGTTAATTGTCATGTTAATTGGTAGCTTAGCTTGATTTATACATAATTCACTTTAAGTTGATGCTATGATCCTATATAAAAGCGGATAGATGTGTGTCATTACGGGATAACCGGCGTGGTTTTCTGTTTTGGAATCATCTAGACTGCCGATATCACAAGGGATGGATAAATGAATATACGTAATCTGCTAAAGGTTTTTCTACTCACCCTGGGCCTGGCCGCCACTGCTGCTGTCAACGCTGAATCACTTGAACTGGCTGACAATCACCCGGTGGATTATACCGTCAAGGAAGGGGACACCCTCTGGGGTATATCCGGTCGTTTTCTTAAAGACCCATGGCGCTGGAAGCAGATCTGGCGCGAAAACCCGAGCATAAAGAATCCTGATCTCATCTACCCGGGCGACAGGCTGGTTCTTCGTTACGATGAGAACGGTGCCTACCTGGATCACTTAAGCAGCAGGGAGCGCGCTGCCCGCAAGACCGTTAAATTGACGCCAGCCGTTTATATCGAACAGCTGGATCGTGCCATCCCAGCTATTCCGCCAGGCGTCATCATGCCGTTCCTGACTGATCCGCGCATTATCGAAGAAGGCGGATTGAATGACGCAGCATATGTCACGGAAGGTTTGCAGGGAAATATCATCATGGGCCAGCTCAGTGATGTGTATGTACGAAATGTTGATGGCGCACCCGGATCAAAATTCAAGGTTCTGAGAAAAGGTGACCCGCTTATTGATCATGATTCAAAGAAGGTGCTGGCCTACGAGACGGTCTATCTGGGAGAGGCAGAAATGCTGCGCCCCGGAGACCCGGCCAAGATGCGTCTGACTCGTGCAGTAGAGGAGGTTCAACCCGGTGACCGCCTTCTTCCCTATAACAAGAAGGTCAGCTTTCCTTACTATCAGCCGGAAACTGTCACACGGCCGGTGAATGCCTACATCATGTCGACCTATGGCACCTTGTCAGAAACCGCTATCGGAGAAATCGTCACCATCAGTGTCGGTGATCAGGATGGAATCCGCCAGGGCGATGTTCTGCAGATCATGCGCAATGCGGGCCTGGCGACCGATCCCGTGACCAAGAAGAAATACGAACTGCCAGTGGAGCGTTCCGGTGTTCTGATGGTGTTCAGGACATTTGATCGTGTCAGTTATGCACTGATCATGCGCTCTACCCAGGCAGTTCACGTCAACGACAGAGTCATTAATTTTAACTGACTTTCTCTTTTAGGAGCCTCTGAACAAGTCATGACTTGTTCAGAGGCTTCTTGTACATCTACTCTCGGACAAGGAGTGTCTGATGAATGAGCAGGAGCTCACCGCCCGTCTGGCCCTGAATCGGATTCCCGTAATCGGACCGGACCTGTACCACACACTGATTGCACATTTTGGATCGGCATCAGCTGTTTTCGCGGCTAATCGTAGCCAGCTGGAAATTATCCCGTCCCTTGGGCCTAAGCGACTAACAGGACTGCTTGCCGGGCCTGATACTGCGGGTGTCGAACAGGACCTGGACTGGCTTCAGTCAGAGACTCACCACGTTATATTCAGCGGCAAAAAAAACTATCCGGAATTACTGAATCTGATCTCCAAACCACCGCCCGTGCTTTTCCTCAATGGCAGAAAAGAACTGCTGGGCGCTCCCCAGCTGGCAATAGTCGGCAGTCGAAATCCTACCCCTGCCGGCCTCGATAATGCGCGTGCTTTTGCTCGTCATCTGTCACGATCGGGGCTGACGATTTGCAGTGGACTGGCACAGGGCATCGATGGAGCGGCGCATGAAGGCGCACTGGAAGGACAGGGCAGCACAGTTGCCGTTTCCGGAACTGGCATGGACCGTATATATCCTGCATCACATCGCGAACTGGCGCACAGAATTGCCGATGATGGCCTGCTGGTTTCCGAATTCCCACTCGGGACCGGCCCACAAAAAAGAAATTTCCCACGCCGAAATCGCATCATCAGTGGGCTGAGTATGGGATGCCTGGTGGTTGAGGCAACGCGGAAAAGTGGTTCATTGATTACTGCCCAGTTTGCGCTGGAGCAAGGCAGGGAAGTGTATGCCATACCGGGCTCTATACATTCACCGATGGCGCGTGGCTGCCACTGGTTGATCCGGCAAGGTGCAAAGCTGGTCGAGACGGCAGACGATATCATTGAGGAATTGCCTCCAGTCGTGCTCAATGATGCAGACCAGCCAGCTGGCATAGTCGATGATCTTCATTCCCAGCCTGATATCTTTGATGACCTGTCAGATGATGAGCGTGATTTAATGGCGGCCATTGGGCATGACCCGGTCACGATTGATGCGCTAGTTGAAAGAACAGGCTGGGTTGTTGAGCGAGTATCCGCATTGCTGGTGGATCTGGAATTGCGATCATGCCTGAATGCGTTGCCTGGTGGTATTTATGTTCGGACATATCCGTAGCAAGAGAACCATGGCCTCGTCATAGACACCCTAGTTGAACCAGCTACAGTCTGGTACAATTATTGCGTCGCAGTAATACAGGCGGAGCAAGAGTCCTATCTGCATTTTGTTGCCAGTAGTGTTTCTCGCCAGGGTTTTGAAGTTTTTCAGACCCGCGTCCTTCATCCCCCAGATTAGAAGATATGCCGATGAAAGAAAATATGCTTGATGTGCTTATGTACATCTTCGAGAACTATATTGATGATGATCATGGCGATGAGCCAGATGAGACAGCGCTGACAACAGAACTGGGCGCAGCGGGTTTTCACCAGGGTGAGATCAACAAGGCCTTTGCGTGGCTGGAAGACCTGTCTCAGTTGTGCGATCAGGAATATGATGACTCGCAATCCATCTCCTGCTCAGCATCCAGTATCCGTGTCTACTCTGACCTCGAGAAGCACAAAATAAGTCTCGATGCCCGAGGCTTCATCACCCGTCTCGAGTTTTACCGCATCATTAATCCATCTGTACGGGAAGTTATTCTGGACCGTGCCATGGCGCTGGAGTCAGATCACATTGATATCGACCAGATGAAATGGGTCGCCATGATGGTTCTGTATAACCAGCCGGGCAGAGAAACCAGTTACCTGTGGCTGGAAAATCTTCTCTTTGAACTGGAGCAGGAAGTCCTCCACTGACCCGCGTTACAGCTCGTCCGGAAGCTGGTAGCACGACGCGGTCACACCACTAAGGAAGCTCTGAATAAGTTGCTACGCAACTTTTTCGGAGCACACTTTCAAGGTTATCTACGAGGGAAGGGTTATTTATCAATGGGTTATAACTGTCATAGTACAGCCCTTCCCCCGAACCCCCATCCCTTTGATCTTGTTCGCAGGTTCCCTGGTGTTTCAGCCTGTTAATCAGGTTTCGTTTGTTTTCTGTTTGAGATATTGGCAGAATCGCCGCTTTCCAGGCTAGGAGCATCTAGCCGATAATCGTCTCGCAGTCAATTCAGAGGCGTACACACACAGGAATAAATGTGAGCGAAAACCTCGTTATTGTCGAATCGCCGGCCAAGGCCAAGACCATAGAAAAGTTTCTGGGCAAAGGCTTCGTAGTCATGTCGAGTTATGGTCATATCCGTGATCTGCCAAAGAAAAATGCGATCGACATAGAGAACGGATTCAAGCCCACTTATGAAGTCAGTGATGACAAGAAGAAGGTGATTGCTGACTTAAAGAAAGCAGTAAAAAAGGCTTCGTTAGTCTGGCTGGCTTCTGATGAAGACCGTGAAGGTGAAGCAATTGCCTGGCATCTTGAAGAAACACTCGGGCTGGACGAGGATAAGACCCGGCGAATCGTATTTCACGAGATCACCAAACCCGCCATCATCGAGGCGATCAATAATCCACGCTCTATCGACAGAAATCTTGTCGACGGTCAGCAGGCGCGACGTGTGCTGGACAGACTGGTGGGCTTTGAATTGTCACCGGTGTTGTGGAAAAAGATCCAGACCGGCCTGTCAGCCGGGCGTGTACAGTCCGTTGCGGTACGCTTGATAGTTGAGCGTGAACGTGAGGTTGAGGCATTCAAGCCAGTATCTTCATTTCGCATCCAGGCAGATTTAGATGCCGGCAATGATGCAACACTGCAGGCAAAGCTGACCAAGGACAAGCCGGATATCGAGACTGCAGAGCAGTTTCTTGAAAGTGTTAAAGGTGCGGGCTTTACGATCGCGGATATTACAAAAAAACCCGCTAAACGTTCTCCGCGTGCGCCATTCATAACCTCGACACTTCAGCAGGATGCTTCACAGAAGCTCGGCTTTTCCGTCAGACAGACAATGGTGGTTGCCCAGCGCTTATATGAGTCCGGGAAAATCACCTATATGCGTACTGATTCGGTCAATCTGTCTGAACTGGCCGTTGAACAGGCACGCGAGGTGATCGAGAAACGTTACGGCACTGAGTATGTAGAGACTCGAAAATATAAAACACGTTCAGCCGGCGCTCAGGAAGCGCATGAGGCTATACGGCCAACGGACATGGGCCTCAGTGAAGTGCCTGGAGAGCGGAATGAACAACGGCTTTATCAGCTGATCTGGCGTCGCGCCATTGCATCCCAGATGGCAGATGCCAGAATTGAGCGGACGACTGCAAGTGTGGCCGTATCAACTGTAGAGGAGCAACTGCTAGCGAAAGGCGAAGTACTCATATTTGATGGTTTTCTGAAAGTCTATGGCAATGGTGACGGCGATGATAACAAGATGCTGCCGCCACTTGAGGTTGGACAGAATCTGCCACTCGAAGTTATGCGTGCCCAGGAAGCCTTTACACGCCCGCCCGCCCGCTATACTGAAGCCAGCCTGGTTCGCAAGCTTGAGGAGCTTGGAATTGGGCGTCCTTCTACCTATGCACCGACGATATCAACGATTCAGAATCGCGGGTATGTCGAGAAGGGTGAACGCGAAGGGATGGAGCGAACTGTCAGAGTGCTGGCTCTGCATGATGAAAAAATCATCAACGAAGACAGAGTTGAATTAACCGGTGCTGATAAAGGCAAACTGGTTCCTTCCGAAATAGCGGGTATCGTTACTGATTTTCTAGTCAAACACTTCGATGAAGTCGTTGACTATAACTTTACTGCCAGGGTGGAAGGTGAGTTTGACCAGATCGCTGCTGGCAAGCTTGCCTGGCAGGACATGATTTCGGAATTTTATGAACCATTTCATAAAGATATCATCAAGTCAGATGATATATCCCGCGAAGAAGCTGCCCAGTCGCGCATACTGGGTATCGACCCGAAATCCGCTCGTCCGGTCAGTGTCAGGATTGGTCGGTTTGGTCCGTTTGCCCAGATCGGCACGCGCGATGATGAAGAAAAACCTCTCTTTGCCGGTCTCCGGCCGGGACAGCGTATGGACAGCGTCACGTTAGATGACGTGCTTCCCTTGTTTGAGTTACCCAGAATCATCGGCGACACACCTGATGATGATGAGGTAATGGTAAATGTCGGTCGATTCGGTCCCTACGCAAGCTTCATTAATAAAGAAATCCGGACGTTTCTGGATGAGCGCGCAGTAAAAGGGATAGACCTGATCGCGCAAAATGTCTCCATCGAGCCTGAAGACCCGCACACGGTTGAACTGGACAAAGTGCTGCCATTTATTCAGGCAAAGAAAGAGGCGGATGCCGACAAGGAAATCATGCTGTTCGAGGGTTCACGTATACAGGTGCTCGATGGTCGCTGGGGGCCTTTCATCACAAATGGATTCAAGAACGCCAAAATACCCAAAGACAAAGATCCCACGAGTTTAACGCTGAGCGACTGCAAAACATTGCTGGAAGAAACGAAAAAGGTCAGGAAACGTCTTTCCAGGCAATACTATGGTGGTGGTTTCAAGCTGATTCGGAATAGTGATGGCTTGCCCGATGCAACGATAAAAACTGATGATAAGAAAGAACCGCGCGCGCTCGAACTCGCGGCAGAGCTTAGCGAGCAGGGCAAAAAGATTCGCGTTATATCTGCCAGGGGTGCGGCCAGCATACGCGCTGCAGAAAATCGGAAACCCGCTCCAGCGAAGAAGAAAAAGGCCAGTACGAAAAAGAAAGCCAGAAAGAAGTCAGTCAAGAAGAAGTCAGTCAAGAAGAAGTCGAAATCCTGACGGTAATAAATACAGCTTGAACTGGAACATTTCTACATTATGTCCTCAGGCAGCATGCCATCTGCATTCTCGTTCACGCCATTGTAGGGATGTGTAAATGTCGGCTGGCTGGCGCCAGGCTCTGTCCCTGCAAAAAAGTATTCCAGATAAGCCGAGCTATTTGACTGTGGCACAGCCTTACCAGTCTTTTTACTTACATAGGCTGGTTCAATTCCCACCGGTATGTCAGGAAGCACTGTGGGTTTATCAGCGAGTGCTACGGCCATATAGTCTATCCAGACTGGCAGTGCTGCCCGGCCACCGACTTCATTGCGACCCAGCGGTGCCGGCTGGTCAAAGCCAACCCATACAGTGGTTTCAACACCGGGGCCAAATCCACTAAACCAGGCGTCGCGCTGCTCATTTGTTGTGCCTGTCTTGCCGGCGATATCCGTACGTCCGAGGCTGCGCGCCCGTCTGCCGGTTCCATGTTGAATGACACTTTGCAGCATGCTGCTGATAATGAATGCATTCTCGCGACTGGTTGCCCAGGGTGCATGGCCAGAAAGGTTTCCTTCCTGTTCGGCAGCGCTGTCGTTTGCCAGCCCAGCTGGTTCCTCGGCCGTTTCTACTGGTTCCGCCTGATTTTGTGGAACTTGCTCCTTATTGATGTCGAATTCTTCAGGGCTCGGACAAAGTCGACATGGCGTAAGGGGTGTGGCCTCGTAGTCAATGTTGTCGTGGCCCGATTCAATACGTTGCACCAGGTAGGGTTCGATCAGGAAGCCGCCGTTTGCGAAGACGGAATAACCACGTGCTACCTCTATCGGAAGCAGGGATGCTGAACCCAGGGCAAGAGTCAGGTTATCGGGCAGATGCTTCTTCTGAAAGCCAAAATTTGTCAGGTAATTTCGTGTGCTATCGATGCCTACAGACCTGAGCAGACGTACCGAGACCAGATTCAGTGACCGCGTGAGTGCCTCACGCATACGTATCTTGCCGAAAAATTTCTTGCTGTAATTCTCAGGTCGCCATGATGAACCGAGGTTGCTGTCACGTATCACAACTGGCGCACCGCTGATCAAGCTGGCAGCAGTAAAGCCATTATTAAGGGCTGCAGAATAAATGAAGGGTTTGATGTTCGAGCCTGGCTGGCGGCGTGCCTGGGTCACTCGATTGAATTTGCTGGCGTAAAAATTGAAACCGCCAGACAGTGCCAGTATTGCGCCGTTGTCCGGATTTAGAGAGACCAGCGCTCCTTCTACAGCCGGGAGCTGGGATAAGCGCCATTTATCGTCTTCGATTTTACGCAAATACACGATGTCGCCGCTTGCGACAACCTCAGAGGGTATCTTTACAGCAGGACCTCTGCTGTCCGCATCAAGATATTTACGTGCCCATTTGAACTGTTCCTTCGCTACATTTACTGTCTGATTATCGTGTGTCAGCGCACTGAAACCGTCGTCCTGCAGCTCCAGAATGATGGCAGGTATCAGTTTGCCGACGGTTGGATAGCCCTCAAATAGTGATGAGGGGTTATCCTTAATGGCAGGATCACTGATATCGACTGAACCGATGCGGCCACGAAACCCGTGACGTTCGTCGTACAGCACGAGGCCATTGAACAGAGACTCGTCAGCGGTTTGCTGGTATTTAGCATTGATGGTGGTATTAACCCGGTAACCCGTTGTATAAGCATCTTCGCCATAACGGTCGAACATGAAATCTCTAACCATTTCAGCGATATATGGCGCTCGTACAACAGATGAAGAACTATGTCTTGATGCGGTAACAGGCTGTGAATGCGCCTGCTTTTTCTGCTCAGCTGATATGAATTCCAGTTGCAGCATGCGATTGAGGACATGGTTGCGACGAGATTGGGCGCGATCAGGATTTGATATGGGATTATCACGTGATGGTGCTTTGGGCAGGCCCGCGAGCATGGCAAGTTGAGAGAGATCGAGTTCGCCCAGTGGCTTGCCGTAATAAACCTCTGCGGCGGCACCGAAGCCGTAGGCGCGATGTCCGAGAAAGATTTTATTTACATAGAGTTCGAAGATTTGATTTTTGGTAAGCTGGTTTTCCAGCTTGAATGAAAGCAACACTTCCTTTAACTTTCGTGTATAGGTTTTTTCTGGTGTCAGGAAGTAATTGCGGGCAACTTGCATAGTAATTGTGCTGGCGCCCTGGCCATGACCACCGGAGCTGAGATTTGCGACTACAGCACGCAGTATGCCGAGGAAGTCAACACCGCTATGTTTGTAAAAATTCGCATCTTCAGTAGAAAGAATGGCATTAATCAGCATCGGAGGAGCATCAACAATCGATATGGGCTGGCGTCTTTTTTCACCGAATTCCGCAATCAATTTGTTATCGGCTGTGTATACTCGCATCGGTACACTTAACGGAATCTCCATGATGTTGTCGGTGGAAGGCAGGTCCGGGAGCAGATACAGAACCAGCCCGGCTGCAGCAATGGCACCGGTGAGTATGAGGCCTAACAGAGAGGTGATGAGGCGTGTAAGTGTTTTATTGCTGGTGGGCATAGTGCCTGTGGTCTGTTTGATGTCTTTGCGGGTAGTCGATTCTAATTGTGTAAAACAGGCAAAACCAGAAAAAAATGCAGAAACTGATTGTAAGAGATGGCTTTGTTGTTCTATAGTTGCAACTAACAGTTAATCTATAATGACATTAAAATAACATATCTAGCTGATTCCAAAGGAAAACATTGGGCATTTTCTCAAATAAATCAAAGTCCGTACTCGGATTGGAGATTAGTTCAACGGCGGTAAAAATCGTCGAACTGTCGAAATCAGGGAATAATTACCGGGTTGAGCGGTACATCGTAGAATCCTTGCCGCAGAATGCTGTTATCGAAAATACAATTGCGGATATCGATCAGGTAAGTAACACAATCGCACGTGCCGTGAAACGTTCCGGAGTATCTTCGCGAAACGTTGCTACCGCAGTTTCCGGTTCGCACGTTATCGTCAAGAGGATTTTCATGCCTCGGGGACTGCGCGATGACGAACTGGAAGGCCAGATCAGCCTGGAGGCGGATCACTATATTCCGTACCCGCTGGACGAAGTGAATCTTGATTTCGAAGTGCTTGGTCCTTCAAGCGAAAATCCAAATGAGGATGAAGTCCTGCTGGCAGCCTGCCGTAAAGAGATTGTCGATGATTATATTGCAGTGATCGAGCAGGGCGGTCTGACAGCGACGATTCTGGATGTCGAATCCTTCGCGATGGAAAACAGCTATGAGCAGATCGCACAGGCATCACCCGGCGGAGGCATGCATAAAGTCGTGGCGTTGCTTGATTTTGGCGCAACGACGCTTCACGTCAATATTCTTCAAAGCAACAGATCCATCTATACGCGGCACCATACGTTTGGCGGGAATCAGCTGACTGAAGAAATACAGCGCCGTTACGGTCTGTCCTTCGAGGAAGCTGCCCAGGCTAAAAAAGTTGGCGGTTTGCCGGACAATTATCAGCCCGAGATACTTCGCCCATTTATGGAGGCAATGTGCCAGGAAGCTATGCGCGGCCTGCAGTTCTTCTATTCATCCAGCCCGCACGATAGCGTAGACAGTGTTTTGCTTGCTGGTGGCTGTGCACAGATTCAGGGTATCGATGAGATGCTGTCCGAGAAAATTAATGTGCCGGTAGATGTGGCAAATCCTTTCGCCAATATGAGTTTATCGCCCAAGTTAAAACCTCAGAGCCTCGCTCTTGATGCGCCGTCGCTAATGATTGCCTGTGGGCTTGCATTAAGGGGGGTGGCGTAATGAGCCAGCTCAACCTGTTGCCCTGGCGTGATCTGCGTCGTCAGGAAGTAGATCGTCAGGTTCGAAATCTTGCTATTGGTGTGGCCCTGGCTATGGCCGGTCTTGTGTATTGGGGCTACTATTACATGAATACCCAGATTGATTTCCAGAAGGATAGAAATGCCTACCTGAATACGGAAATCAAGAAGCTGGATAAGCAGCTTAAGGAAATAAAGAACATACGCAAGAGGCGAGCAGCGCTGATTGCAAGAATGGAAGTCATTCAGAAGTTGCAGTCCGATAGAACTAGAATGGTAAAAGTATTTGACGGCCTGGCTAAAAATCTACCACGAGGAATGTATCTGACCTTGTTCCAGGTTAAAGGGAAAAATATCACTGTAAAAGGGTCAGCAGATTCGAATGGAACAGTCTCTAAATTTATGAGCCTGGTTGAAAAGAGCGATGAGTTCACTACCCCTAATTTGAATATTATCCAGGTTAAGAAAAGTGGTGGCATCAGGGTCAGTAACTTCACGCTTAAAGTCAGGATGAAGCCACAAAAAAAGAAAAAAGATATGGATCAGGCCAACAAGCAAAATGGCGGTAAAAATAAATGAAACTGTCAGATTTCGCTTTTAGAGTCGAAGATGTCAAAAATGCAGACCTGAACGATCCGCAGACATGGCCTGTTTCTTTAAAAATGCTGTTAATTCTGATAGGTGCCGGTGCAATCCTCTTCGCAGGTTACTATTATATAATCAAAGATCAAATTGAAGAGCTTGAGAAGCACCAAAAAACAGAATTAAGCCTCAAAAATACTTATCTTAAAAAGAAAGAACTTGCCATAAACCTGCCTGCATATCGAGTGCAGATGGAAGAGATAAAGGAGAAATTTGGATTTTTGTTGCAGCAGCTGCCAAATAAGACTGAGATCCCGGAACTATTGATTGATATTACCCAGGCTGGTTTGGGAGAAGGATTGAAATTTAATCTTTTTGATCCAGGTGGACGACGAGTACGTGATTTTTATGCGGAACTGCCAATTAAAATAAAGGTAAATGGTAGTTTTCACCAATTTGGTATGTTTGTCAGCGAAGTAGCTGCACTGTCACGGATAGTCACTATCAACAATCTCACTATAAAAAGACAAAAAGGAAGCGGGTTGACAATGTCTGCGGTGGCAAAGACATACAACTACCTTGATGAGGATGAAATCGCATCTCAGCAGAAAAAGAAAAAGAAAAAGAAAAAATCGAGGGCTCGGTAATGAAGAGCACACAGTTTCTTAAAAATTCTATAGGCCTGATATTAATGGCAGTAATATTATCTGGTTGCCAGCAGAACTCTATGAGTGATTTAGAGCGTTTCGTGGCAACAGCTCATCAAGGGAAAAAACCCAAGATAGAACCATTGCCATTAATTAAGCCTATTGAAGGATACTCATATAGCGCACTAGGTTTTGCCGATCCTTTTAACAGGCAGAATTTAAAACCAAGACGTGTCGTGGCAAGCCAGTCTGGAACCGGTCCTGATAAAAACAGAAGGCGTGAACCACTTGAAAACTACCCGCTGGATTCATTGACAATGGTGGGGTCCCTGTTCAGGGAAGGCGATACAAGAGTAATTATTAAAACACCTAGAGGTGCAGTGCAAACAGCAACTCTTGGGAATTATATGGGCCAGAACTATGGGAAGATCACCAGCATCACTGAAAGTGAAGTAAAAGTTAAGGAACATGTACTTAATTCATCCGGTATGTGGATCGAGCGTGAAGCTACAATCAGAGTTAAAAGATAATGCAACGAGAACAGAATAATGAGGAACAAGTGACCATGATTAAAAATTACCAGCTACGTAATTTGGCGGTTCTCGTTGCAGGTATGCTCGCTGCCGGTAGCATACAAGCAGCAGAACTAAAGTCACTCGAATGGAAGGATTCATTCGGAGAAGAAGCTATTATCGTTGGCCTGGATGAGACAGTTCAGGTTCAAACTGAAGAGCTTGATGGTGGAAAAAGACTTCGTGTGAGTTTTCCATCCTCTGATATTGCAAATATTGCCCCACTCGAAGGAAAAGGAATCGTAACAAAAGTTACTCCTGTCAAAGAAGGTAAGGATTTACATATAGACCTGGCTACGAGTGTTCCAGCTCATTTAAGTGTTATATCGACACCAGAGGGATACCGCATCACGACAGAGCCGACAGTTGAATATTCAGCTCTTCCATCAACTGAACCTGCAGTAATTCCTCTTGCTATGACAGCACCTGCTGCTGCAAGTGGTGCCGCTGGAGCAAATTCAGTAAATACGATTAATGATATAAGTTTCTCGAAACTTTCGGGTGGTAGAGTTCAGGTCAAACTGAAAATGGATTCCAGACCAGAGGGTCCAGCGAGTTTTATAACGAAAAACCCATCCAGGATCGCGCTGGATTTCTTTAACACTGCAAGTGGCCTGGAAAAATCCAGCATCCCTGTAAAAGAAGGTGCACTGGACAGCATTACTGCAATTCAGGTTGAAGACAGAACGCGTCTTGTATTCAACCTGCTGGAGAATGTCAGCTACGAAACCGTCATTGAAGATGACGGCCTGGTACTGATTTTGAATTCTATCGAAGTGGCTGATGCGAAGACCACTGAACCAAAGAAAATCAGCTTCGCGGAGGGATCGGGTAGTGGTGTCTATAGCATAGAGAATATTGATTTCCGTCGCGGAAAAGTTGGTGAAGGTAACATCATTATCAGCTTGTCAGACCCATCAATTGGCATAGATATTGATGATGAAGCAGGCACGGTGACAGTGGATTTTGGTAAAACAGGTCTGCCTGAAGATCTAGAACGACGCCTCGATGTTATCGACTTCGCTACACCTATACAAACCATTGACACCTATCGTGAAGGGAAAGGTACTCGCATGGTTGTCTCAGTCACCGGGCAGTATGAGCAGCTTGCCTATCAGACAGGTAATGTGTTCACGTTGAGTGTGCGGCCGCTAACCAAAGATGAAATCAAGGAGCAGGAAGTAGATGAATTCGGTTATTCCGGTGAACGCCTGTCGCTGAATTTTCAGAAAATCGATGTTCGTTCCGCACTACAGGTGATTGCCGACTTTACTGGATTGAATATCGTCACCAGCGACACTGTAAAGGGAAACCTGACATTACGGTTGCAGGATGTGCCCTGGGACCAGGCTCTGGACCTGATTCTGCGCACAAAGGGACTTGCCAAGCGCGAGAAAGGCAATGTTGTCTGGATTGCACCTGCCCGTGAAGTCGCAAAACGAGAAAAGGAAGAACTGGAAGCACAAAAGAAGACGCGTGAACTGGAGCCACTGGTTTCTGAGGTTGTGCAGGTAAACTATGCAAATGCATCTGACATAGCAAGGTTGCTGAAATCCATTAAGGCCATTGAAGGGCCATTTTCACAGCAAGGCCAAGGTAATCCGTTCTCCTCGGTCAGCGTAGGCGAAATACCTACAGAATCAAACAGCCTGCTATCCAAACGGGGTAATGTGACTGTTGATAAGCGCACCAATACGCTGTTGATTCAGGATACAGCTTCCAAGATCAAGGAAGTGCGTAAACTGATCGCACAGCTGGATCAACCAGTCAAGCAGGTCATGATTGAGACGCGTATTGTTGAAGCGGGAGATGATTGGAGTAAAACGCTTGGCGTGAGGTTAGGCGTGGCAAATTACAATAAGAACTTCAATTTTCCGCATGGCTCTGATAATTCGGCCGGACAGGGTATTACTTCTGGTTCGATTGAAACCAACACATCGATATTCAATACAGTCAATGACACAGATTTTGGTGGTGGTGACGAAGGAATACCGACAACCGCAGATGCGCTCAATGTGAATCTGCCGTCAACGGGTCTTGGAAATTTCCTGGCCGGGACATTGGCCTTTTCTCTGGCAAAGTTTTTGCCCGGGTATGGTCAGTTGCTGAACATGGAAATATCTGCCCTGGAGGCTGAGGGTAAAGGCAAGATTATCGCCAGTCCCCGTATAATCACAGCGAACAACGAAGAAGCTCATATTGAGCAGGGTCAGGAGCGCATATTTACGACCAATGTACTGGGCGTAGGCAGTGTGGTTACCAAGAAGGCTGTACTTGGGCTGACAGTCACACCTCATATCACACCGGACAATCGCATAATCATGGATGTCTTCATAACTAAGGATAGCTTCGACCCTGCGAATCCAGCAAACCCAACTATCGATACCAAGCAAATTGAAACCCAGATTTTACTGGATAATGGTGAGACTGCAGTGATCGGTGGCATCTATCAGGAACAAACAGCTGAAAGCGTTACCAAGATTCCACTACTCGGTGATATCCCTGGACTGGGTGTGTTCTTCCGCAACAAACAGAGCGGTATCGATAAATCGGAACTACTGTTTTTCCTGACACCAAAGATCATTACACCGTCATTCGGCTTCGCAGCGAATTGATTTTTTCCTGACAAGCCTGTATTCAGGTAAACACTGTGACCGGTTTCGGTCACAGTGTTTTTTTATGCACGGGAGACAATGTGTCTGATAATATCTTTTTAGTAGGGCCTATGGGGGTTGGTAAAACGACTGTCGGCAGCCAGCTTGCACGTATGCTCAAGTATGAATTCATTGATTCCGATAATGAAATCGAAAAACATACAGGCGCATCAATCAGCCTTATATTTGATATCGAAGGTGAGGAGGGATTTCGCCAGCGCGAAGCGCGAATGATCGATGAATTGACCCTTAAGAAGAATATTATTCTGTCTACAGGCGGTGGTTCTGTTCTCGATGAGGTATCCCGTCAGCACATTCGCAGCAGGGGCTTTGCTGTATACCTTAAAGCCTCAGTAGAGTTGCTCTACGAACGTTTACTAAAGAGCCGAAATCGCCCGTTGATGGAAGCGGAAGACAAACTGGCAGTCATTGAGAAGCTGAATAAGGAACGCGAACCCCTGTATCTGGCAGTAGCAGACGCAACCGTTGTCACAGACGGACGCTCAGCACACGATGTCGCCCAGGAAATCCACCGCCTGTATACAAAGGCTTAGCAATGCCCACCCTTAATGTAGATCTTGGCAAGCGTTCCTATCCAATCCTGATCGACCGCAAACTGCTAGGGAAGGCTAGTTTGCTGCAAGCCTATATTCCTGCGCAGCAGGTTATGGTGGTCAGCAATGAAACTGTTGCCCCTCTGTATATGGAATCTATTCTAAAAACCTTGTATGGGTACGAAGTGAACACTCACATACTTCCTGATGGTGAAGAATTCAAAAGCATGCAGATGCTCGATGGAATTTTTGATGCGCTCCTCAAAGTGCCTTGTGACAGACAGACAACGCTGATTGCACTTGGTGGTGGTGTAGTGGGCGATATTACCGGGTTCGCAGCAGCCTGCTATCAACGTGGAGTGCCGTTTATTCAGGTACCGACAACACTGCTGGCACAGGTCGATTCTTCAGTCGGAGGAAAAACGGCCGTTAATCACCCGCGTGGCAAAAACATGATAGGCGCGTTTTACCAGCCCAGATGCGTCATCGCTGACACGGATAGCCTGAATACACTGGATGATCGACAACTGTCAGCTGGCCTTGCTGAAGTCATTAAATACGGCCTGATTCGTGATCCTGAGTTTTTCAGCTGGCTTGAGATGAATATGGACGCCCTTATCGATCGGAATCCAGCGGCACTATCATATTGCATAGAGCGCTCCTGTCAGAACAAGGCAGAAGTGGTAGTGGAAGATGAGCATGAGTCAGGTGTCAGAGCGTTGCTTAATCTTGGCCATACATTTGGTCATGCAATAGAAGCTGGTATGGGGTATGGCCAATGGCTCCATGGTGAAGCCGTAGCTACAGGTATGCTGATGGCAGCAGATCTTTCACGCCGTTCTGGCTGGCTGACCGATGAAGATGTTTATCGAACAGGGGTGCTGCTTAAGAGAGCTGGCCTGCCAGTTGTCCCCCCTTCCGCATTGAGGCCACAACAATATCTGGAACTGATGAAAGTCGATAAGAAGGTTCAGCAAGGACATGTCAGGCTGGTATTGCTCAAATCCATCGGCGAAGCGTTTATTTGTGACGACTATGACCCGTCCCTACTGGATGAAACGCTGCGTGCGAACACATTTTTTTGATTATTAACATATGCAGAAACTGGCCCCTTTTAGCGCAGACCCTAAATTAACCAGAGGCCGTTCTGTTGTAGAAGACTCTCCAGCCTATAGAAGTGATTATCAGCGTGACAGGGATCGCATTATTCATTCTGCCGCCTTCAGACGGCTGGAATATAAAACACAGGTTTTCGTAAATCACGAAGGCGATCTGTTTCGCACGCGTCTTACACATTCCATTGAGGTTGCCCAGATCGCACGTTCCATAGCACGTGTGATGGATCTCAATGAAGATCTCACCGAGGCGATTTCACTCGCACACGACCTGGGTCACACACCGTTCGGTCATAGCGGCCAGGACGCGCTGAATGCCTGCATGAAAGATTATGGTGGTTTTGAACATAATCTTCAGTCCTTGCGTGTGGTGGATCTGCTGGAAGAAAAGTATGCAGAATTTCCAGGACTCAATCTGACCTACGAGACCCGTGAAGGAATTCTCAAACACTGTTCAAAAGCCCATGCCCGAGAGCTCGGCGATATAGGGCAGCGCTTTCTGGCGGGTACACAGCCTGGTTTGGAAGCGCAGCTGGCCAACCTCGCAGATGCCATTGCCTATAACAATCACGACGTCGACGATGGACTGCGCTGTGGCCTTATCTCAGTTGATCAACTGCGTGAGGTAAAGTTGTTTGCTGATCAATGCCAGTCAGTGAGCCAATTGTATCCGCAACTGGAAGAGCGCCGCGTGATACACGAAACAGTACGTCGCATGATCAACTACCTGATTGTAGACCTGGTGGAAGCCAGCCAGGAAAGCATCAGGAAAGCGGGTGTTGCCACGATTGATGAAGTCAGGGACTACCCTCATCCACTGATTGTTCATAGTGACAAGGTCAGGGAAGAGGCGCTCGAACTAAAGCAGTTTCTGCGCCGCAATCTGTACAGTCACTACCGTGTGCTGCGCATGAGCAAGAAGGCTGCACGCGTAATATCCGAATTGTTTGATGTATTCCTCGATGACTATCGTTTGCTGCCGGAGCACTATCATGCACTGTCTGCGGAGATGGCAGGGAATTCAACAGCGTTACTCGCAAGGGTCATAGCCGATTATGTAGCTGGTATGACAGACCGTTTTGCTATTAATGAATACCGGCGTGTGTTCGAACCCGGTGAGTTGACCTGAGGAGCCTCATAATATGACCCAGAGTTCTGAGTCTTACCAGTTTGATGTCATCATCATCGGCTCCGGACCCGCAGGCGAGGGCGCTGCTATGAAGCTCGCCAAGGCTGGCAAGCGAGTTGCAGTGATTGAAGAGCATGAACAGGTTGGCGGAGGCAGTATTCACTGGGGCACGATACCCAGCAAAGTTCTGCGCCACCAGATCCAGACGCTGGCAGACTATCGTAAAAATCCGTTGTTCCAGGGCCTGGATCATCGTCTCAAACCGGAACTGACTGCCTTACTAGAATCCGCCAGTACGGTGATCGACAATCAGGTTGAGTTGTCCAACCGTAATTACGAACGTAACAATGTCTGTGTGATACATGGTCAAGCACGGTTGCTCAACCCCACAAGCGTTGAAGTCATAACCGGCTCCGGGCATGCAGAATGCCTGTCTGCCATTGATATTGTCCTTGCAACGGGTTCTCGTCCTTATCATCCAGATGACGTGGACTTTTCTCATCCACGTATACACGACAGCACATCTATTCTGTCCCTTGACCACACTCCGGCATCCATCACGATCTATGGAGCGGGCGTCATTGGATGTGAATACGCGTCAATCTTTTGCAACCTCGATATCAAGGTCAACCTGGTCAATACACGCAGCCACCTTTTATCATTTCTGGATGATGAAATCACCGATGCGCTTGGCTATCATCTGCGCGAGCAGGGCACACGGATTCGTCATAACGAGGAGTACGCTGCCGTACAGGTCGATGATGGCGGCGTGGTATTGCAATGCCGCTCGGGCAAGAAATTCAGAACCGAGCAGCTGCTCTGGGCCAACGGACGTAGCGGTAATTCGGACGAACTGGGCCTTGAGGAGCTCGATATTGCCGTCGATTCCCGTGGTTATATTCAGGTAGACAGCGAATATCGAACAAGTACCGAAAATATATACGCTGTCGGAGATGTTGTGGGGCCGCCTGGTCTGGCCAGCGCCAGCTATGATCAGGGCCGTTTTGTAGGTGCCAGGATTGCTGACCCGGATGGACGCTGGGAGCTGACCCGTGATTTTCCAACTGGCATCTACACTAGCCCGGAGATCAGTTCCCTTGGGCCGACGGAGCGTGAATTGACCGAGCAGGGCATTCCTTATGAGGTTGGGCAGGCCAGTTTTTCATCTATTGCGCGCGCGCAGATCGCCGGCCATACGGTGGGTATGCTGAAAATACTCTTTCACAGGGAATCTCTGCAGATTCTTGGCATACACTGTTTTGGCGAGCGTGCTTCAGAGATTATACATATCGGCCAGGCTGTCATGACACGCAAGGATAATGGCAACAGTATTCGCTATTTCACCGAGACAACATTCAATTTTCCGACCATGGCAGAGGCCTATCGCGTAGCTGCACTTAACGGTCTCAATCGTTTATTCTAAGCGTTAACAAAAGGAGACAAATATGTCAGGCACAGCACTTTTTCTGATCATACTGGCAGGTGTCGTAATCTACGGCGTTATGCTTTACAACCGCCTTGTCGGTTTACGCAACGGGGTCAAGAACGGCTTTGCACAGATCGATGTGCAGTTGACTCGGCGGCACGATTTGATTCCAGGCCTGATCGAGTCAGTCAAAGGTTACATGAAACACGAAAAAGAAACCCTTGAAGCCGTGATTCAGGCGCGCAATCAGGCCGTTACCGGTCTCAAGGCAGCGGCAGCAGACCCTGCCAACGCCGAGAGCATGGCAGTGCTTTCCGGAGCAGAACAATCACTAAGCGGGGCACTCGGTCGGCTGTTTGCACTAGCTGAAGCCTATCCGGATCTGAAGGCCAACGAGAATATGCTCGAGTTCCAGGAGCAGCTGACAACGACCGAAAACAAGGTGGCCTTCTCCCGCCAGGCATTCAACGATGCAGTCATGGGGTATAACAACGGAATCGAGATGTTTCCTGGCTCGCTGATTGCAGGCTGGTTCAAATTTTCGCCTGCCACATTCCTGGAGATCGAGTCTGAGGAGAAGCGCGAAGTCCCGGAAGTGAAATTCTAACCCCCTAACTTCATGAATTTTTTCGCCCAGCAGGAAGCTGCTCGCAAGAAGACGCTGCGTCTTATCCTGGTATACGCGATTGCAGTTATCCTCATCATAGCCGCGCTGGATATCATATTTGCCATTGCACTGATTTTTATTGAGGGGGATTCATCACAGACATGGAATCCGCTCTCATGGATGGAGCGGAATGTCATGGTGATGGTGGCGGTTTCAGCCGCTATTCTTGCCTTTATTGGGCTGGCAAGTCTGTACAAGATGATCGCCTTCAGGGGCGGCGGCGGTGCTGTTGCAAGGCAGTTGGGTGGTACGCAGGTAAATGATGAGAAGCGTGATCCGGCAGTGCGGCGCCTGGTAAATGTGGTGGAGGAAATGGCAATCGCCTCCGGTTTGCCGGTGCCTGAAATCTACGTCATGGAGAATGAATCCGGAATCAATGCATTTGCTGCGGGCTTCGATACGGGCGATGCCGCTATAGCCGTGACGCGTGGTGCGCTGGACGTCTTCGATAGAGACGAACTGCAGGGCGTAATCGGACATGAGTTCAGCCACATCCTCAATGGCGACATGCGACTCAATATGCGCCTGTTAGGTCCGCTGTTCGGCATTATGCTGATCAGCATGATGGGTCGAATTATTCTGCGTGGCATGGGTAGAACACGAACACGCAGCAGCAAGGAAGGGGCGGGAGGTATAGTAATCATAATGCTGCTGGGCGTGGGCCTGACCGTCATCGGTTATATCGGTTATCTCGCCGGACAACTGATCCAGGCAGCCATTTCGCGTCAGCGTGAGTTTCTGGCCGACGCATCAGCCGTGCAATTTACGCGTAATCCAGACGGCATAAGCGGAGCGTTAAAAAAAATTGCTGCGTGGCAATATGGCTCAGAAATCATCAACGATGGTTCGGCAGAGATCAGCCACATGCTGTTTGCGCAGGGAATGAGCAGCCAGGTTAACGGGCTGCTGGCAACACACCCACCGCTCAGTGAGCGTCTCGCCAGGCTGGGCCACAGGCTGTCCAACCAGGAGCTTGCAAAACTGGTCATGCAGATGGGCGGTGCAGGCCGTAGCGCAGCCCCTGTGGGCGACGAGGTGTTCGGGTTTGCATCGGGCAGCACTCATTCTGAACATGTAACTGCGAGTCCAGCGTCCATGCTAGATCCCGATATGGACATAAAAGCACCAGTATTGTCAGTAATTACACAGGAATTGTATGAGGCTGTACACGATGTCAATTCGGTGGGGCAAGTGGTGATCGCCCTGCTGCTCGATCCGGCCATTGATCTGCGTACACGTCAATTGTCCATTCTTGAACAGCAGGGCAGTGAATTCGCTGTTGAGCGGGCTAATCATCATTGGCAGCAAATTGGCAGGCTCGAAACGGATTTGCGCCTGCCTTTGCTGGAACTGGCATTTCCGGCCATACGGAAGCTCACCTGGCAACAACAGACGGCATTGTATGGCCTCGTTGATGCGCTCATCACGTTTGACGATGCCATCAACAGCTTTGAGTACCTGTTATCCAGACTGCTGATGCAGATCATGCAGGAAAGCCAGCATCCACGGCGCCGTGTAAAGACAGCCAGGTTTGTAAAACTCTATAAGTATCAGTATGAGCTTGGAGTGGTGTTCTCTGTACTGGCCAACTTTGGCCACGAGAGCAAACATGCGGCTGAACAGGCCTATACGGCAGGTTTACGATATTTGTCCCCCCAGTATGACTGGCCAGCACTGCATGTGTCGAAAAACTGGTCGGGGGCCATGGATGACGCTTTGCAGCGACTCGATGCACTACGCCCTCTGGTCAAGGAAGTCGTGATTGATTCTCTGAAAGTAACTGCTGGTCATGACGAAGACAGTAATGTCGTGGAGCAGGAACTATTGCGAGTCATTGCGGGTCTGATGCATGTTCCCATGCCGCCAGAACACCTCCTGAACCTTCCGACAGATTAAGCGGCTTAATAAAAATACCGTTACCTGCAATATAACCCATCAACTGTAGGTGATATATGTCTTCTACTGGGCTAAACATATTGTCTAGTGAAGGATTTCGGGGTGCATTTTCCAGCAGCGTCTATTGCAAGGCCGTTCCATTGCATCCCTGCAATCACGGCATTTGCACATCCATGTGCGGCAGATGGAATAATGCCTAGCCTACGTCATATATGGATGTATAAGTGTCGCGAGAGGCAGGACGCCGGAAGCGACCATGGACGTATTCACGGCGTCTGCAGGAAAATGCACCCCGGAATCCTGAGCGCTCTCGATATACAGATTAGCTGCGCAGACATAGGAGTTATCTTTGTTTTCACTCAACCTGTTCCCGCATTCGAGCCACTTCATTTGTCATCTCCTGACAACGTAATGCTTGATTTTTATCAATTTGTAGACTTGAATAGGGGGTTGATGTGCCCGAAATCAGGAATTAATCCAACTTATAGGATGACAGCATGCAGCGTGAATTGACCCATATAGTCAGCCATTTCTCCCGCAAAATCACAGGTTTACTGTTTGCCAGCGTGGTCATTGGAGTTAGCCATGTGTCTCTGGCCTGTGCCAGTGATGTACAGGTGACTCTCCCCCTGGCTGAGCATGGCATGTCGACCTACTATGCCCGCGTAACAGTGCAGGGAACCGCTGAACGCAGCTACATGGTGGACACGGGTGCGGGCTACACGACTATTAATCAGTCTATGCTCAAACAGCTGAAGAAGGACGGGCAGGTAGAGTTCAAGCGCTGCATCACGGCAGTCATGGCAGATGGCAGTGAAAAATCCGTCGATATCTATTCCGTGCGCAAGATGACGCTGGGTGGTAATTGCAACTTCCATAACGTCGAAGTAGCCGTGCTGCCGGGCACATCGCGGACGATTCTCGGTATGAGCCTGCTCAAGCGTGCAGCACCGTTTACATTCAATGCCGAGCCGCCGTCACTGTCGCTGGGTCAATGCGACGACACGGGTGAGCGTGTGGCTCTGGGTCCTGATGTATAGAGCTGATTTATCCGCATACCAGAAAAAAGGCCCGGCATTGCCGGGCCTTTTTTATTCCGTCTGCTAGTGTTCAGGTGTGATACGGCTTACTCAGTTCGTGAACGGCATCGATCATGGCTAGGGCATGTTCGGGATCAATGCCGGGATGGATGCCATGTCCCAGATTGAAAACATGGCCGCTGCCGTGTCCGAAGCTTTTCAGCGTTGCGGCAACTTCGTCACGGATCGCCTCTTTGGATGCATATAGTACACAGGGATCGAGATTGCCCTGCAGTGCGACACGATCACCGACCCGACGGCGTGCCTCGCTCAGGTCAGTCGTCCAGTCCAGACCCAGTGCATCGCAACCACTATCAGCCATGCGCTCCAGCCATTGCCCACCGTTCTTGGTGAACAGGATGACAGGCACTTCGCGCGTAGTTTCTGCAGATTTCAATGTACTGACGATGCGACTCATGTAGTCGAGTGAAAACTGCTGGTAGTGGGTTGGTGACAGGGCGCCACCCCAGGTATCGAAGATCATCACAGCCTGTGCACCGGCTTCTATTTGTGCAGCAAGGTAAATGGCTACGCTGTCGGCGAGGACAGACAGGAGCTTGTGCAGTACAGCTGGCTGATCGAACATCATTCCCTTGATAGTGGAGAAGGTCTTGCTGCTGCCTCCTTCGACCATATAGGTTGCCAGCGTCCAGGGGCTGCCGGAAAAACCGATCAGGGGCACTCGACCATGCAGCTCTTTGCGAATCAGGCTGACTGCGTCCATGACGTAGCGCAGTTCTCCAGCGGGATCCGGTACACCGATCCGGTCGATGTCGGCGGCCGTTTTCAGTGGATGTTTGAAGCGCGGGCCTTCTCCTTCCTCGAAATAAAGGCCCAGTCCCATCGCGTCGGGTATCGTAAGGATATCCGAGAACAGAATTGCGGCATCCAGCTCGAAGCGATCCAGTGGCTGCAATGTAACTTCACAGGCCAGTTCCGGTGCCTTGCACAAGCTCATGAAATCGCCTGCTTTGCTGCGTGTGGCGCGGTATTCAGGCAGGTAACGGCCGGCCTGACGCATCATCCAGACCGGAGTCATATCCACTGGTTCTCTGCGCAGGGCACGCAGGAAGCGGTCGTTTTTAAGTTCTGACATATTGTGTAATGTATTTTGTTTAACGGGGCAGGTCGGTTTCGCCCATCAGGTAGGCATCGACTGACCGTGCAGCCTGGCGGCCTTCACGTATCGCCCAGACCACCAGCGACTGGCCGCGACGCATGTCACCGGCGGTAAACACCTTATCCAGTGAACTGCGGTAGTCATTTGTGTTGGCGGATACGTTCCCGCGTGTATCCTTGTCCAGCTCGAGTTCATCGATCATACCGTCATGCACTGGGTGTACGAATCCCATGGCCAGGAATGCCCGATCTGCTTTCAGCTCGAATTCAGAGCCTGCTACTTCCTGCATCAGCCATTGCCCGCGATCGTCCTTGATCCATTCAACCTTGACGCATTCGATGCTCCCAAGTTTGCCGTTGTCGCCCTTGAACTGTTTTGTTGCGACGCTCCACATACGCTCGCAGCCTTCTTCCTGGGAACTCGAAGTGCGTAGCTTGTTGGGCCAGTCAGGCCAGGTAGCGGCCTTATCCTCCTTTTCAGGAGGCATGGGTAGTATTTCCAGCTGTGTAATGGATTTTGCGCCCTGCCTGGTTGAAGTGCCGATGCAATCCGACCCTGTGTCACCGCCGCCAATGACTACAATATTCTGATCCGTCGCCAGGATATTATCCTCGACAGGTATGTCATCGCCAGCAACTCGCCTGTTCGATTGGGCAAGAAAGTCCATCGCGAAGTGGACGCCCTCCAGCTTACGGCCAGGAACAGGCAGGTCGCGTGGTTGCTCAGAGCCGCCGGTCAGGACGATAGCTTCATATTTCTCCAGTAGCGTTTTCGCCGGGATGTCGATGCCAATATGTACGTTAGTGCGGAAATCGACACCTTCG
>Ga0209013_10000005_pt1 | contig 161482 bp, 140 predicted proteins | sample Cruoilmetagenom2_FD_187291 | JGI IMG/M metagenome (GOLD analysis project Ga0209013, IMG submission 187291) | Oil polluted marine microbial communities from Coal Oil Point, Santa Barbara, California, USA - Sample 2 (SPAdes) (version 2) | ecosystem: Environmental > Aquatic > Marine > Oil seeps ... | reverse complement strand
GCCAGAACCAAGCCAAGCCTCATAAGATTGCCAGGCAGCAATTGGTACACCAATAAAATTAACCAGATCATTTCCGGCAAAAGCCAATGCTAATGCAAAAGTACCTACCAGAATAATAAGCTTATATATATTGCCCTTGAATAATTTTATAAAAACATAAGACAGTAAAGACCAAATAATAAAACTCGCAATAATAATTAATGCAGTTTTTCCTTCTATAAGTGGTTTAATTTGTTCGTAATAATCAGTTCCTTTTAAGCCTTTAATAAATATAAAATAAGTTATTGCAGCTAATGCTATCCCACCAAAGACAGCACCCACCCACTTGGCTTTGTTTTCAAAATTAAATGATAATAATACCCGGGCAACATACTGTACAAGAGCGCCTATCGAAAAAGCAACAACGACAGATAGTAGGATACCCATTATAATTTCTGTTGCTTTCTTAGTATTGATATAGTTACCCAAATCGGAAAATGATCCATTATCAGCTCCAATTTTTATCAAAGCCATGGCAACAGCCGCGCCTAACAACTCAAATACGATGGAAACAGTTGTGGAGGTTGGCATTCCTAATGTATTAAAGAAATCAAGTAATAATATATCCGTAATCATTACCGCCATAAAAATGATCATGATCTCATTGAAGTAAAATTCACCTGGAATAAAAATACCTTTACGAGCAACTTCCATCATACCACTGGAAAAAACAGCACCAAATGCAATACCAAGGCTTGCAACTATCATTATAGTTCTAAAAGAAATGGCCTTAGAACCAATGGCAGAATTTAGAAAGTTGACGGCATCATTACTAACTCCAACTATCAAGTCAGCAACAGCCAAAATCGCTAACGCCACTAACATTAATAAATAAATATTGTCCATATTATAAATATAATTAATGTTTAAATTAATTTATGAAAAAAACAAACTTACAATAAAAATTCTATTTAAATAAAAATTAAACAAGTCTGTAATAAAGGAAATTCATCTAGTTAATTCAGCCATAATATTTATGAAATTGTATCAGATAAATTCAAAATAATGTATCTTTCGAACATTAATTTTTAGCCATGAACTGGGAACAACTTTTATCATTAAAGCGTTTTGGGGATACCGAAAAAAGGAATAGAAAAGATCAGGATGAAACCCGTTTAGGGTTTGAAGTTGACTACGACAGAATAATTTTTTCTGATTCATTTCGTAGTTTACAAGATAAAACACAGGTCGTACCTCTGTCTAAAACGGATTTTGTTCACACACGTTTAACACATAGTTTAGAAGTTTCTGTCGTTGCCAGATCCTTAGGCAGAATTGTAGGAAAACAAATTCTCCAAAAATATCCAGAACTAATAAAAAAAGGATATCAGGCTAATGATTTCGGAACGATCGTAGCCGCAGCGGCACTGTCACATGACATAGGAAATCCGCCCTTTGGCCATAGCGGAGAAAAAGCCATAGGAGAATATTTTATATCCGGTAAAGGGCAAAAATTTAAAAAGGATCTAACAGATAAAGAATGGCAGGATCTAATTGATTTCGAAGGAAATGCAAATGGATTTAAAATATTAAACGAAACCAGACAAGGTGTAGAAGGGGGCTTGAGATTATCCTATGCAACCCTGGGAGCATTTATGAAATATCCTAAAGAATCCCTCCCTAAAAAACCTACAACAAATATTGTTGACAAAAAATTTGGTGTTTTTCAAAGTGATAAATCATTTTTAAACGAAGTTGCCATTGAATTAGGATTACATAAATTAAGAGATGATAATCACATGGCATACACACGACACCCACTTGCATTTTTAGTGGAGGCCGCTGATGATATTTGTTATACCATTATTGACTTTGAAGACGGTATTAATCTTGGATTAATATCTGAAGATTATGCTTTAGAATATTTAATTAATCTCGTTAGAGATACCATTAATACTAAAAAGTACCATTCATTGATGAATACAAAAGATCGAATTAGCTATTTACGAGCTTTGGCAATAGGTAATCTGATTCAAGAAGCAACTTCAGTTTTTATTGAAAATGAAAGTTCAATCTTAGAAGGAAAATTCATACGGTCCTTATTAGATAAATGTAAGTACGAAGCTCAAATTAATGATATTATAAAATTAAGTGTAGAAAAAATATATCAAAGTAATGAAGTTGTTGAAAAGGAGATAGCAGGTTATAGTATCATTGCAGATTTACTTGACGTTTTTATAAATGCAATTGACAATACTTATCATAACAATGCATCTAATTACGATAAGTTGATATTATTACTATTACCAGATAATTATAAAGATATTCATGAAAATTTGTACATTAGAATATTAAATATGTGTAATTTAATATCTTCTTTTTCTGATAGTTATGCAATATTTATACATAAAAAAATAAAAGGGATCCAAATATAATAAGGTGATTTTCGGACCTCTAAAAAGATAATTTCCTGCTTAAAATTTATACAAAATACCAATTCCTAATTGTTGTTTCAGTTGTACCTTGGGGCCGAAACTATCATTTTCACCATCTCCATTAGTATCTTCGCCGAAAAGAATATCTTCATCGTAAATTAGATGCGCCCCAATATTGGCTTCAAAAAATTTACTTATTTTAAACTTAAAAACTAACTCCCAATCCACATCAATACTTCCAAAGCTGTTTAGGTAGTCAGTATACAGTCCAATCCTATTTAACATGGCTACATTTTTAAATATTTCCGTATCCCAATCAGATTGTATTGATGCACCAAACTCGCGTCTCATTTTCTTACCTGGTTCAACGCCATAGGCACCATCATTAGATAGTGCTTCGTCCAGAACAAAAGTAGATTTAAAAGTAACTGGCGAGAAGTATATAAAAAAATGTTTGTTCTCACTATTATATTGTGTTCCTCCTCCTACAAACAGATATGCCGGCGCAAAGAATCTCGAAATTGGGTCGTCTGTATTTGGATATTTATAGCCATTTGTGAATTGGGTACGAAAATTAAGCTTTGCCGTAAAGTACCAATTGGAACTCTCTTTATTCCTATATCCAAAAGTAGAATTAATTCGAATTTGATCATCTGTTTTTCGCCATTCTCTGTCATCTTGTTTATTTAATCCATAACGAGCTGATACTTCTGTTTTCCACAATGTAAATTTCTTTTGAAATATTCTGGAAAAATATATTTTAAGCAAACCGGAAATCGAATTATCACCACCAGAGGTCCAATTCTTGAATGCCACCTCATTAAAATCAAAAGCGATACTGTTACTATTTTCCCACCATGCAAGAGGGCGTACCTGCTGTTGGGTAACAATATCAACCGGCAATTCAGCTGTGGGGAAAATTTTAAGCGTATCAATGCCAAAAGAATGCTTTACAGGTATTGGGTCTCTAGCTACAGGAAATGGGATATAAGAGGTATCCTGAGTAAATATATTTACAGACCTTCTGAATTTGGGTGTAAAAATAGTATCTTCTGTTATGTCATGGACATCTATCAAATAAAATGGCTTCAGAAGAGAATCCAGCAAGGAAAAATTTATATAAACTTTAGCAATTCTTGAAGAATCAATTTTTGACAAATCCATTCCTGTAAAATACAGAGTGTCAATTTTGAGTGCCTCGAAATTATTGACAATTACCGCCGTGTCTATTTTCTTCGTGAATGTAGGTATATTCAATGGATATTTAGCAGCCGTAGAATCCGTTACTTGCGCCTTCGAAATGCCTATCGAAAAGAAGATGACTAAAATGGTGAAGAAGGCTTTCATTTATAGAAATTAATCTACGAATATATAAAATTTTAAACTTTTTTCGTCATAATTTTTGTGATGGTATTTACGATTGATTTATCATCTAATCCAACTATTTCACGCAATTCTTCAATCGTTCCGTGTGGTACAAATTTATCAGAAATACCAACATTTTTAATAATCTTATTCATGAAATTATTCTGAAAATAAAAATCATTTATTGCACTTCCAAAGCCTCCTGCTAATGTTCCTTCTTCAACAGTGACTATTTTATCAAACTTGTTAAAAATCTCTCGCAATAAATTTTCATCTAAAGGCTTAACAAAGCGCATATTATATTGAGCAATTTTTCCTTTTGGAAATTTTTTAATAACACTTTTTATCCTTTCTCCGATTGGTCCAATACATAGAACTGCTACTTCACTGCCCGTTGTTAATAGTTCTCCTTTTCCAATTTCTAAGGATTCAAATTTTTGTTTCCAATCTACAATATAACCCCTACCCCTCGGGTATCTAATTGCAATTGGCTTTGTTAAACCGGCCTGAGCAGTAAACATTATATTTCTCAATTCAATTTCATTCATTGGAGCACATATTATCAAATTAGGTATTAATCTCAAATACGCCAAATCAAAAACTCCATGATGGGTTGCACCATCCTCACCCACAAGACCAGCACGATCTATGCAAAAAATTACTGGTAATCGTTGTAAGGCAACATCATGAATAATTTGATCATATGCCCGCTGTAAAAAAGTAGAGTAAATGGCACAAAAAGGTACCATGCCCTGAGTGGCCATACCTGCCGACAATGTAACCGCATGTTGTTCGGCTATTCCAACATCAAAACCTCTATGTGGAAACTCTTCGATCATATATTTCATAGAGCTCCCTGTTGGCATAGCAGGAGTTATACCAATAATTCTTTCATTCAATTGGGCTAATTCAACCAGAGTTAAACCAAACACATCTTGATATTTCGGTGGCAGATTTAAGTCCGTTTTTATGGATAGTTCTCCGGTTTTGGCATCAAATGTTCCTGGAGCATGATAAGTTATCTGATCTTTCTCTGCTTGGTATAATCCTTTTCCTTTTTTAGTAATAACATGTAAGAATTTTGGTCCTTTTATATTTTTTAATTTTTTTAACACTGCCAGTAAAGCATCAATATCATGTCCGTCAATTGGTCCAAAATAACTAAAGTTCAGGGCTTCAAAAATATTTTTTTTATACGCATCTTCCCCCTTTTTTACCTGGGTCAAATAGTTTTTTAGAGCCCCAACATTGGGGTCTATTCCCATCTCATTGTCGTTAAGAATTATCAGTAAATTAGATTTAGCAACACCCGCATGATTTAACCCTTCAAATGCCATTCCACTTGCAATACTCGCATCACCAATAACAGCAATATGATGTTTGTCAATTTCTCCTTTTAATCGAGAAGCTATTGCCATTCCAAGTGCAGCAGAAATTGATGTTGACGAATGGCCAACACCAAATGTATCATATATACTTTCACTCCTCATGGGAAACCCTGCAATACCTCCAAGTGTTCTATTGGTCTCAAACACATCTCTTCTCCCTGTCAATATTTTATGAGGGTACGCCTGATGTCCTACATCCCACACCAACAAATCATTCGGGGTATCAAAAATATAATGTAAAGCGATCGTGAGTTCAACAACACCAAGGCTTGCCCCTAAATGGCCCTTTTTTACAGAAACAATTTCTATAATAAACTCTCTGAGTTCGTGGGCCAGATCAACCAATTCATCAGGAGATAATTTTTTAAGATCTTGTGGACTGTTGATATGTTGTAATTGTTTTTTTTTCACAAAAACAAAACTACAATTATCTTTGGTGGAAGCAAAATTGAATAAACCTTCTTTCTTAGATAATATGAGTGTTGACCCTATTGGTATTTTTGACTCCGGACTTGGAGGTATTACTATTTTCGACGAAATTCAAGCCCTTCTGCCTAATGAAAATATTATCTATTTAGCCGATAGCATTCATGCCCCTTATGGAAAGAAATCGAAGGAAAAAATAATTGAACTTAGTATTAAAAACACGGAATTCCTGTTAAACAAAGGATGTAAACTTATTGTGGTGGCTTGTAATACTGCTTCCACAAATGCTGTTAAAACATTACGTGAAAAATATGATGTGCCTTTTATAAGGATTCAGCCTGCCATAAAACCGGCTGCCCTTAATTCAAAAACTAAGACCGTTGGTATTTTGGCCACAGAAGGAACAATTACAAGCGATCTGTTTTACGAAACCTCGCAAAAATTTGCCAAGGGAGTTGAAGTTGTTGAACAAATTGGAGAAGGTATTGTTGAATTAATTGAATCGGGCAAAATGAACTCTCCTGAAATGGATGTACTTCTCCGGAAACACTTATATCCCATGTTGGAAAAAAAAATTGATTATCTGGTCTTAGGATGTACACACTACCCTTTTTTAATTCCACAGATTAGTGAAATTATCGGATATAATGTAACTATTATTGATTCAGGGGAAGCAGTGGCTCGTCAAACTAAAAATATTTTAAAATTAGAAAACTTAATAAATAATACAATATCGAAAACATACCAGCATTTTTATATCAATAAAGATCCTGGCGTATTTCAAAGTATATTAAGCACAATGAATAAAAATTTCAAAGCGGTACAACTTGATTTTTGATGATGAAAAATCCATTTAATGATGAATATTTTATAAGAAAAGCCTTAGACGAGGCACAAATTGCTTTTGAAAAAGGAGAGGTACCTGTAGGAGCGGTTATTGTAATTAAAGATAAAATAATTGCACGAGCACACAACCTAACAGAAACACTAAATGATGTTACTGCCCACGCCGAAATGCAAGCATTTACTTCCGCATCCGATTATTTAGGTGGTAAATATCTGAAAGATTGTACCTTATACGTAACTCTTGAGCCTTGTCAAATGTGCGCAGGCGCAAGCTTTTGGACTCAAATAAGCAAAATTGTTTTTGGCGCATTTGATCCACACAGAGGGTTTCAACATTTGGGTACAAGTCTTCATCCAAAAACAAAGGTAATAGGAGGTGTTCTAGAAAAAGAATGTAGTGAACTTATTAGTAAATTTTTTGTGCAAAAAAGAAATTTAAACTAGTCAGTATCAAATTCAAAATTAAATAACGGATACATTAACCGCCATAATTCCCTTTTTCCCTTCTCCTTCTTCATAACTAACATGTGCTTCTTTATCCAAGCCTCTTAGTCCATCATTTAAACTAGTTGCATGAACGAAAATGTCATTTCCTGTTTCGTCATTGGTAATGAATCCGTATCCTGCAGCTTCATTAAAAAATTTTACTTTACCTGTCATTTTAAAAATATTTTATTAATTACTTCAAAGTTAAAAAAAATTGTTCAAAAAACAATTTATTCATTTTCATTTTCATCTTGGTTAAAATTTTTAAACGTATAACGAGATAAATCTTTATTTTTATATCGGTGATAAACGAAAAGTGGCATTAGAATGAACGCAAAAATTAAAACTCCAATTCCTATAAACTTTTCTCCTTCACCTTCATTGGAATAATTAGTGTAATACCCAAATGCCACAAAACCAAGTATGATAGCAACTAAAATCTTTAAAAATATGTTCATTTCGATCTTATTTAAAACACAAATTTACGAAAAGTTCTGTTCCTATATTAATTATAATTCGCTGAGTCATGCATAAAAATCTAATCATTACATTGTTCATCTTGCTTCCCAGTTCCAATTTTTTTTCCCAAACTATTATAAGTACAACTAATAATAAAGTTGTTATTGCACATAGGGGTGCTTCGGGTTATCTTCCTGAGCACACCATGGAGTCTAAAGCCATGGCATATGCCATGCATCCTGACTTTATTGAGCAAGATTTAGTACTTAGTAAGGATGACGTGCCCATAGTTATACATGATATTCATCTAGGTGATATCACAGATGTAGCTGAGAAATTTCCCAATAAATCACGAGATGATAACCGATTCTACGTGATTGATTTTACATATAAAGAATTATTACAATTAAATGTTTTAGAACGTTTCAATCGAAGAACTAATCAGGCTGTCTTTCCAAATAGATTTCCTTATGGGAAATCACATTTTTATTTGCACTCACTACAAGATGAAATTGAATTAATTCAGGGGTTAAATAAAAGTACGGGATATGATATTGGAATATACCCTGAAATTAAAAATCCGAAATTCCATCGTGAAAACGGAAAAGATATTTCAAAAATAGTTTTGGATATCCTTAGTGACTATGGGTATAGAACAAGATCAGATAATTGTATTTTGCAATGTTTTGATGATCATGAATTAAATAGAATTAGAATCGATTTAAAGTCTGAATTATTTTTAGTACAACTAATTGGATGGAAGATAGAAGATGGTCAATTGGAAAATTATCGAAATTATGCCGACGGAATTGGACCCTCTATTAGACTCATAATGAATGGCTTTGATCAAAATGGGAATATAATTTACTCTAATTTGGTTAAAGATGCACATGATTTAGATCTAAAAGTTCATGCTTTTACATTCAGAGCGGACCAATTGGAAGGAATTCCCAGTTTTGAAAAATTACTTGAGTTAGGTTTTTATGGAGCCAATGTTGATGGCGTTTTTACAGATTTTCCGGATAAAGCATTCGAATTCCTCAAAAAAAACAGTCCTTAAAAAATGAATTATTGGAAGCTCTTTAGGATGTAACTTGTATTAATTTTCGTCTATACGCTGTAAGTAATCTCGATTTGGAAATAAATCCAAAATATTTACCTTTTTTCAACACAACTAAGTTCCAGGCACCGGTTCTTTTAAACTTGTTTAATATTTCTTCCACAGAATCCTTTTCATAATTAATTATTTCAGATGCGCTGTGCATCAAGCTTCTAACCCTTACTTCATTATATAAACTTTTGTCAAACATTATACTTCTAATATCATTTAGCGTAAGAATCCCTAAAAATTCATTTTGTTCATTCACTACGGGAAAATGATTGCGAGAGGATTTAGCCACCGCATTATTTACAATTTCTCCCAAATACATTTCAGGAGAAAGAACTATAAAATTCGTTTCAATTACTTTATCAACATCCAACATCATCAATACGTTTTTATCCTTGTCATGGGTAATAAGCTGCCCTTTTCTGGCTAATTCAGCAGCATAAATATTATGTGGTATATATTTTTTTGTAATTAAAAAAGAAATTGAAGCAACTATCATTAAAGGAATAAAAAGCTCATATCCACCTGTAATTTCAGCAATTAAAAATATAGCTGTTAGGGGTGCTTGCAATACGCCTGCCATCAATCCCGCCATACCAACCATAGCAAAATTTGTTAATGATAATTGGTGTTCAAATAAATTACTGTGATTAATGACCAACGCTATTAGATAACCTGAAATACTTCCTGTGAAAAGAGTTGGTGCAAAAACACCCCCAACTCCCCCTGCTCCAAAAGTGAATGACATTGCAACTACTTTAAACAAAATTAATCCAATAAGTAAGGTTATAACTATCCAAATATTATCACTTACCGTATGAAATATGTTATTGGTAAGTACCTCATTTATATTACCTTTTAGTATATTATTAATTGTAACAAATCCTTCTCCAAAAAGTGGCGGGATGAAGTACACAATGGTTCCCAACAATATACCTCCAATGAATAAACGTTTATAAGGGTCTTTAAATCTCTTAAAATAATCAGTGACACCAAAATAAACCTTACTAAAATATATGGAAACCATTGAAGAGGCAACACCTAAAAGAATATAAAAGGTGACATCGGTCAATTGAAACTTATCTTGTACTTGAAAATGGAGTAAAACTTCATCTCCGAAAAAGAAATAAGATGTTAATATTGCAGTTATTGATGCCAACAATAAAGGGATCATAGAGGCAAACGTTAATTCTAAACTAAAAATTTCAACAGCAAAGAGAATTGCAGCAATGGGTGCTTTAAAAATAGATGACATTGCTCCTGCTGCAGCTGCCCCTATTAGCAATGTTCTTGTCGTTTGATTTAAATGAAATACTCGTGAAAAATTAGATCCAATTGCCGAACTTGTAGCAACCGTAGGTCCTTCCAATCCAACAGACCCTCCAAAACCAACAGTTATTGGAGCTGTAAGTAATGATGCCCATATTTGGCGACGTGGTATTAAACCTTTTAATTTAGAAATAGCGTATAAAGTAGATGGAATACCATGTTCTACAGGTTGCCTAACAATATATTTTATACTCAGAAGTACTATTAACAAGCCTAGAATTGGAAAAATAAAATAGAATCCGGAATGGATCTCCTTTATAAATTCTCCTTCTAATAATTCTTGGATAAAATGGGTTATGTTTTTTATGGTTACGGCTGCGAGCCCTGCCATTAAACCAATAATTGCACTAACTATATTAATAAACTGATTATTAGAAATATGCCTGTATTTCCATTTCAGAAATTTTGTTAAAATTTTTTTGAACCACAATTCCATAAGGTTAAAAGTAACAAAAAATCCCGCTTAAAAGCAGGATATACATTCTAAGACTTTAAGTTTAGTTTTAAACTAAGCTCAGTTAATTGATTCACATCTATTGGGGCTGGTGCATCGATCATTACATCGCGTCCTGAATTATTTTTTGGAAAGGCAATAAAATCACGAATTGTTTCCTGTCCACCCAATATAGCAACCAATCTGTCCAATCCAAAAGCTATTCCACCATGAGGTGGTGCTCCATATTCAAATGCGTCCATTAAAAATCCAAACTGGGCCTTTGCTTCATCAGGAGTAAATCCTAAATAATCAAACATCAGCGCTTGGGTCTTTTTATCGTGAATTCTGATAGAACCTCCACCTATTTCATTTCCGTTTAATACCAGATCATAGGCATTTGCTTTTACATTGCCAGGGTCTGTCGCCAATAATTCCAATTGTCCAGATTTAGGAGATGTAAACGGGTGATGCATGGCATGATAACGTCCTGTATCTTCATCCCATTCTAATAGAGGAAAATCCACCACCCAAAGAGGGGCAAACTCATTCGCATTACGCAAACCTAAACGCTTTGCCATTTCCATACGTAAAGCACTTAATTGAGTCCTCACTGTATTTGTTTCTCCTGAAAGAACACAAATCAAATCCCCGGGCTTAGCTCCTGTAATCTCTGCCCATTTCGAAAGATCATTCTGATCAAAAAATTTATCCACTGACGATTTAAAACTTCCATCTTCATTACAACGGGAATATATCATCCCCAAAGCTCCTACCTGTGGGCGTTTTATCCAATCAATTAGTTTATCAATTTCTTTTCTGCTATAGCTATTTCCTCCGGGAACAGCTATTCCTACCACCAACTCGGCATTATTAAAAACACCAAAATCTTTATGTTTCGCAACAGCGTTCAATTCGCCAAACTCCATACCAAAACGAATATCCGGCTTATCATTTCCATATTTTCGCATGGCATCGTCAAATGTCATTCTTGGAAATTTATCTATCGTAACACCATTAATTTCTTTTAGTAAATGACGTGTTAAGCCTTCAAAAGTATTTAAGATATCCTCTTGTTCCACAAAGGCCATTTCGCAATCAATTTGTGTAAACTCAGGTTGTCTGTCTGCTCTTAGATCCTCATCTCTAAAACATTTTACAATCTGAAAATACTTATCCATTCCACCCACCATTAATAACTGTTTAAAGGTTTGTGGAGATTGTGGTAAAGCGTAGAATTGGCCCTCATTCATACGTGATGGAACTACAAAATCCCGAGCGCCTTCTGGGGTAGACTTGATCAAATAAGGCGTTTCCACATCAATAAATCCTTGTTCCGTAAGGTAATTTCTTACCTCCATAGACACCTTAGAACGAAATATTAAATTCTCACGAACAGGATTTCTTCTTATGTCTAAGTAGCGATATTTCATTCGTAACTCATCCCCTCCGTCAGTATCATCTTCTATTGTAAAAGGAGGTGTTTTGGCGCCATTTAGAACCATGAGTTCAGAAACCAAAATTTCTATTTCTCCAGTTGGAATATTCTTATTCTTGGACTCCCGTTCAATAACCTTTCCTTTCACTTGAATTACAAATTCCCTTCCAAGGGTTTTCGCTTTTTCCATCATTTCTTTTGGAGTGCGCTCTTCATCAAAAATCAGTTGGGTAATGCCGTATCTATCTCGCAGATCTACCCAAATCATAAATCCTTTATCTCGCACTTTTTGCACCCAGCCGGATAATGTTATATCCTGATCTACATTTTCTAATCGCAATTCTCCGTTCGTATGACTTCTATACATTATTTTCTTAATAAATTTGAAGCTGCAAATTTAGTAAAATAGTCCGTAGATAAACTCATTTCGATTCTATTTTTTGGATTCATCCTAATTCGTTCTATCAGTGAGAACATAACTCCAAAACGCGTCATAATAAAACAATATTCAACTTATCCTTCCTTTTCAATTTTATAACTTACATCCATATATCCCTGATTTTTCTTATCTTAGAAAATTATGCCCCAATCTAACAGACAATTAGCTGCTATAATGTTCACCGATATAGCCGGATATACCTCATTGATGGATAAGGATGAGGATGCAGCCTTTGAGATGCTTGAAAGGAATAGAGCCATTCACAAAGAAAGAATAGCGCAATACAATGGAACCTTTCATAAAGAAATGGGAGATGGAATTCTGGCTAGCTTTAATACCGTATCGGATGCTGTTTACTGCGCCGGATTGATACAACAGGCCTGTGAAAAAGAAATCCATTTGAATCTTCGAATTGGCATTCATCAGGGGGAGATCGTAAACCAGGAGAAAGATGTATTTGGAAGTGGTGTCAACATTGCTTCTCGAATTCAAGCGATTGCTCCTGAAGGTGGAATTTGGGTTTCTGACTCGGTGCAGCGAAATCTTCAAAATAAAAAAGGGATTGAAATCAAGTTTGTTAAGGAAAAAGAATTGAAGAATGTAAAGCAGCCTGTAAGAATTTATGCTGTAAGTGTGGAATGTGAAAATCTCATTGGAAATACCAAGCTTGATGCCTCCACTAACCATTCTAAACCCGAAATAAAAATAAAATCTATTGCTGTACTTCCTTTTGCAAATATGAGTAGTGACCTGGAGCAGGACTTTTTTTGTGAGGGCATTTCCGAAGAAATCATTAACACGATTGTACAATTACCCGATCTTAAGGTGGCTGGCAGAACCTCCTGTTTTAGTTTCAAAGGGAAGAATGAAGATCTTCGTTTAATAGGGTCACAATTAGGCGTAAATAATATTCTGGAAGGCAGCGTTCGAAAATCAGGAAAGAGAGTCCGGATCACGGCACAGTTAATAGAAGCATCTACCGGATTTCATTTATGGTCAAACAAATACGATCGTGAATTAATTGATATTTTTGAAATTCAGGATGAAATAGCCCTGGAAATTGCCAGCCAATTAGAGGTAACTCTATTGGGTAAAAAATCCATGCCTAAGTCTCGGGAACAAACGCAAAGTATTGAGGCCTATCAATTGTATTGTAAAGGTAGGTCACTATTTTATGAACGCGGCATGTCATTATTTGAAGCACTAAAATGTTTTCAATCGGCTTTGGGAATTGATCCTAATTACGCGTTGGCATCTTCAGGATTATCAGACACTTATATTATGCTCTGTTTTCATGGGTATTTAGCACCATCTGATTGTTGGGCTAAGGCCATTCCCGCTTCACAAAAAGCATTCAAATATGGTCCGGATCTAGCCGAAACCCACAATACACTTGCCGTAATCTCATTGTTGCATGATAGAAATCTTGAAGACGCCGAAAGAGAATTTAAAAATGCTCTGGCACTAAATCCTCTAAATATACAGGCCAGAGTTTGGTATTCCCTCTTCTACCTCACCTACGCTTTGAACAATTTTAAAGAGGGAATAGAGCAGTCGAAAATTGCCATTGAAAATGATCCATTGTCTTCCTATGTCTTTGCCTGTTATGGACTTGTTTTAGCCGCAGCTGATAAAATTCAAGAATCAATAAAAATTTCTAAATCTTCTGTTGCATTAGAACCAAGCGCCATGCTTCCTCGATATACTTTGAGTCACTGCTACCTGTGTTCAGGGCAGTTGGAAAAAGCTCTTCAAGAATGTATTACCGCTCTGGAGGCATCTAATCGTCATGCATGGAATCTAAACCTGATTTCAACAATATACATGGAAATGGGACGTACAGCCGAGGCTTTAAAAATTTATGAAGAATTAGAGAGAAGATATCAAGATCAAAACTTGCCTCCGTCCCTCTTAGCCATAACAGCTGCAACCGTGGGTAAAGATAAATATGCACTCGAGCTTGCCCATACCGCCGTGGATGTTTTTGATCCTTATCTGCCTATTAAAGGCGTTAATTTTAAAAATTCCAAAGCGATTCGTGAAATTCCTGGTTTTGATCAAATTTTAATCCGTTTAGGATATTCCAAAAAAAGAATAGAAATATTTCAAAAAGAGGTATAGGGAGTATTTATATCTTAAAAAGTAATGGCATGGACAAGAAGTATTTATTCTTTGTAGATTTACCTATTCAAAATTTATACATTACAAATGTCCAAACTTTTTATCGTACCAACACCAATAGGAAACTTAGATGACATTACTTTTAGAGCAATAAAAGTTCTCAAAGAAGTGGATATTATACTTGCTGAAGATACTCGTACTTCTGGTAAATTACTCAAGCATTTTGAGATATCAACTCATATGCAAAGTCATCACATGCACAACGAACATAAAATGGTGGATAGAATAATTGAACGTCTAAAAAGCGGTGAAACTTTTGCTTTAATTTCAGATGCCGGTACTCCAGCAATTTCAGACCCTGGCTTTTTGTTGACCAGAGCTTGTATTGAAAATGATATTGAAGTGGAGTGTTTACCAGGTGCAACAGCTTTTGTACCTGCATTAGTAAATAGTGGTCTACCTAACGACAAGTTTGTTTTTGAAGGCTTTCTGCCTGTAAAAAAAGGGCGTCAAACACGTCTTTTATATCTCGCGGAAGAAACACGTACAATGATATTCTACGAATCTCCACACAAGCTAATCAAGACATTAAAGAATATCGCTGAATACTTTGGAGAGGACAGATTTGTTTCAGTTTCTAGAGAATTGACGAAATTATTTGAAGAAACTGTTCGTGGAACAGTAAAAGAAGTAATGGGTTATTATACCGACAAACCACCAAAAGGAGAAATTGTCCTCGTTGTCGCCGGGAAAAAATAATAAGAGAGGATTTATTGTTTTCGAAGAGCATGGCATCTATCATCTCAGAATCAAACTAAAATGTCCCTTTTTTTCTCTTATAATTCCATTTTTATCTGTTAGAAGAACTGAAAACCAGTAATCATTTGAAGGTAATAAATAACCATTATAGAAACCATTCCATCCTTCTCCGGTAGCTTTCATAGTGAACAACGGTTTTCCATACCTATCATAAATATAGATCAGTGATGTCGGATAATAGAATTCGGTGATACCCACAACTTGCCAGGTATCATTGTATCCATCACTGTTAGGTGTAAAAAATTTAGGAAATCCAATAACAGGTACTTCTATTTGAGCAATCCCACAATTGTTCTTATCTCTAACATAGACCGTGTGAATACCTGAAATTACGTTTTCAAAATATGGCTCATCCTGATAGGGTCCGTATCCATAGTCTAAGGCAAATTCATAATCGCCAATTCCCAAATTATTATTAGCATTATTAATTGTAATTGAATTATTCTCAGAATCATCAATCACTGTGATATCATCCTCTGTGATTGTAGCGATTATGGATTCGTCCACAGTAACTGTTTTAGGGAAAGATTTACAATTTAAGTCGGAGGTGGCAATTACAGTATATTTTCCACCAGACGCAGCCTCTATACTAGATTGTGTACCAATAACATTACCACTTTCATCCATCCATTCATAGGTGTATGACTCTAAGGGATCGAAAGTTTCTAAAGTAATTGGAGGCAGGTTCAAGCATACAAATGCATCTGGGATTACTTCAAATTCAGGACGTGGATTTACAATCAGAACCAAATGTGGTCCAATACCAAAGCAATCTCCATTATCCGTACTTTCAACACGTACATAAAGGGTTTGAAAAAATGGCACCTCATTTTTATAATTATTTTGAGGAAGGATCTCATTCTCTTCCAATTGGGCATCAGTTAAACTCCTGTAGTATTGCACTGTTAAATTTTGATCAGGAGGCAATTGTGCTAAAAAATACTCGGATGCTTCAGTAAGATCGAAAGTACTCAATCCATCTATAGTATCATCGTCATCACAAGAATTTATCTCTTGGTCAAAGCCAGGAGGGAAAGAAGTAGTTGAAACTATCAATTTCAAAGTTGCAACATCATGACAGCCATTGGCATTTTCCACACGAGCATAAACAATATTGGCATTAGCATTGTTAAAAGGAGATGGATTAATTGGGTTTACATCGTTATCCGCATCCGAATAGGATTCATAATAATTAATGATCAGGCTCTCATCTCCTAAGCTTATAAACTCATCTGCTTCTCTTAGATTAAAATCTATGAATCCATCCGGATTTCCATCTTCATCACAGTTTTTAAGCACAACGGCAGCTTGAATTACCGGTATTTCGAACACATTTGCCACAATCTCTGTTCTTTCACCTTCAAAACAATTATTTTCTGAAGCCATAACATAATAAGATCTGGTAGTAGAAAGAACAGGCGTAATAAAAGCAGTTCCGGTAAATATAGGTGCTGTAGAAGATTCAGTATCAAACCAAAGAACCTGAGCTGAAGGAGAGATATCCCCCACTTCTACAGTTAAAGTCACTTCTCCCGATCCGCAGGTACTTCCATCCTGAATTGAATTTAAAGCAGGAACATAGATTTTTGAAAATGCTGAAATATCTATTTCCGGATCACCGGGCATACCCCCATATTCAACGATATAACCTTTTGGTTGATAATCTCCAGAAGTTGCTCCCGTAAGGCTTAAATCATTCCAAGAACCTCTAATTCCAACATTTGGAGCCGTTATATGAGCATAATCCTCATCTCCCAAATTATTTGGCTCCAGATTATTCCAAAACGAATAAGTAACCGTATTTCCAGTTGGATATTGACCTCTATAAAACAAAGTACCTGCCTCTGGACCCGTCATCCACTTCCATTGTCCTTCTACAGCAGCATCGCTACCTCCGATCCATCCAGCACCTGCTGCCTGCTCTCCGGATAATTTTGCTTCTTCAAAGCTTGTAATTGTGGCCAGATAACCTTGTTGTCCGTAAAAATTTAATCCATCAGCTGCAGCGCGGGCTTGTGACCAGGTTATTCCTGTTTTTGGTACATATTCATAATAATGCCCCGTTGAAGGTAGATAATTTGCATTACCAATTGTAAAAGAAAAGAATTTTTCATCGGTAATATTCAAATTATTACTTTCGAAAATAACATCTTTAGCAGCGGCAATTAGATCGTTTAATCTATCAATTCCAATATTCGAGCTCTCCAAAGTCAATTTTGCTTCAGATATACTCCATTTTATGGTAATATTCGGATGAGTTGTCTCATTTGAAAGAGAAAGAACATCTTCTCCTAACTTGTACCCGGTAGAAATTTGTATGTATAATGCTTTAATTTCAGAATCATCAGGATCAATAATATCAAAATCAGTAACTATATTTATTTTACTTGATGGGCAATAGGCCTGATTTCCAATTGCAATTATCTTTGGAGGCGTATTGGACTGCGCCCTGACAATTTCCGAATACAACCCTAAAACCAGAAAGAGGTAGATAATATTTATCTTGAAATACATTGAAAACTAGCAATTTATTTTAAAGTAAATGTAGTGAAAGTAAATACATTTATTTTAAAATCATCAAAATTCTCAAGTAGATCGTGATGATAAATCCGGCAGACTTAAACAGTTTTATTATCTTTAGAGATGTTTTCCTTTATTCCATCCATACTTCCCTAAATATTTTTCTCCACTATCGGTTGCATCATCTTCCAAGCTTGTTCCCATGCTGTCATTCCATCTATTGAGATATCCAAATAAGGAAATCACTCCGAGCATTTCTACAATATCCCCTTCATCCCAAAATTCATATAGTTTCTCCTTAATGTTTTCATCAACAGCGTTTGGTATTACAGATGCAGCTACAGAAAAATCCAACGCTGCTCTTTCCGCTTCAGAAAATGAATCATGTGTCTTATAATCCCAAATATTATCCAATTGTTCTTGCTCAGCTCTATATCGCTCGGCGGCCCTAATTGCGTGTGCCTGACAATATCTACATCCTGATGCATTACTACTTACCCATGCTATCATCCTTTTTAACGCCGAAGAAACACGTCCTTTATTTTCCATAACCGACATATTTAATTTTATAAATGCTTTTGCAATATCAGGGCGTATTTGCATAGTCAATACCGAATTTGGGCAAAAGCCCAAAGTTTCATTAAAGAATTCGGCTAATTTTTTTACTTCAGGATTCGTATCCGGGGAGAGAGGTTTTACTAGTGGCATTTTTATTAAAATTCGATTCAGGCAAATATAATTTATTTAAATTTGTCACTAATAAAATAATCCTAATTCATGCAAATTATACTCAGGCCATACGAACTTCGTTTGAAACATACTTTTACAATTTCCAGAGAATCTTATGATGTTCAGCAAACCTTAATAGTAGAACTGCAAGACGGTGAATTTATAGGTTTGGGCGAAGCCTCATCAAATCCTTACTATGGTATTACAATTGATAAAATGACCACTGATCTATTGTCTATAGAGCATATAATTGAATCGTGTAAAGATCAAACTCCTGAGGATTTTTGGAATTTTATTTTTCCGCATTTAAAGAATAACATGTTTGCCTTATGTGCGTTGGATATTGCATATAACGATTTATATACTCGGAAAAAGGGGATGAAATTATATGAATATTGGAACTTCGATATTTTAAACAATCCTAAAACAAATTTTACCATAGGGATAGATTCCATGGAGAAAATGGTTTCAAAATTAAATGAAATGCCATGGCCCATCTATAAAGTTAAACTTGGTACAAAGGAGGATATTAAAATTATTAAGGAGTTACGCAAACATACAGATGCTATTTTTAGAGTGGATGCCAACTGTGGTTGGACAGTTGAAGAAACAATACATAATTCTGTAGAACTTAAGAAACTTGGGGTTGAATTTATTGAACAACCGTTGATCGCAGATAATTGGGATGGCCATAGAGAAGTTTTCTTAAAATCCAGTTTACCGATTATTGCTGATGAAAGTTGTCAGATAGAATCCGATGTTACCAAGTGTCATAATCATTTTCATGGCGTAAATGTGAAATTGGTTAAATGCGGAGGGCTTACATCGGCTAAACGCATGTTGCTGAATGCCCAATTTTTAAACATGGAAACTATGGTTGGTTGTATGACTGAATCATCTGTTGGAATATCGGCAATTGCGCATTTATTGCCATTGTTAGACTATGTCGACATGGATGGTGCTCTATTATTGTCCAAAGATATTGCCAAAGGTGTAATAATAAAAAATGGGGTTGTTTCTTATAGCGAACAAAACGGAGTGGGAGTTACACTTATATAAAAAAACATGGTTATCGATAGTTTTCCGGATAGAGTAATTACTGTAAAGGGCGAAGAATTTTTATATTTTGGAGGCACTTCCTATTTAGGAATGGCCACACAAAATGAATTCCAAAAGATATTATCGGACAACATCGGAAAATGGGGAACATCATATGGAAGTTCTCGAAATTCAAATGTAAAACTATCTATATACGAAAAGTTTGAAAGTCAATTTTCAGATAATGTGGGAGCTCAAGATTCTGCGGCGATATCATCGGGTATGTTAGCAGGAAAATTTGTGATTGAATATCTATCTAAAACCATAACTTCATTCTATCATTACCCTAAAACACATCCGGCTGTTGTTGGACCAAACAGTTCACTTCTTTTTGTGGATGGTAAGATAAATGGAAAGTTACAAAATGACCAAACAGAAGAAGTAGTAATCTCAGTTGATGCAATTTTATCTTTGGAAGTAACTCCTATCAATTTTGACTTTTTGAAAGGAATATCTCCGAATAAAAAAGTAACTCTTGTTGTGGATGAATCTCATAGCTTAGGAATTGTAGGAGAAAAAGGTGAGGGTATATTTGAAGATATCCCGACGGAGAATTTGAAAAGAAGAATTTTGGTTTCTTCTCTAGGGAAGGCACTAGGGTTATCAGTTGGAATCATTTGCAGCGATCTTCAATTTATCGATTCTATCAAAAGTGAATCTAACTTTATCTCCTCATCTGCTACTAATCCGGCCTATTTAGCAACCTATTTAGATGCTCACAAAATATACGCAGCACAGCGATTAAAATTAAAAATCAATTTAGAATTTATCTCGTCAAATTTAAACTTAAATAAAAAATATAAATTTGACAAGAGCTACCCCATTATTTACAGTAATGATGAGACAATATTTTCGTCTTTGTTAGACGAACATATCGTAATAACCAGATTTAAATATCCAACGTACAAAAATTACATGAATAGAATCGTAATTACAGCGAATCACAAAAAATCAGATCTAGAAAAATTAGTTAACCTATTAAACAAATAATTATGGCAGTAGAAATAAAAACAACCTGGAAAGGAAATATGCAATTCGAATCTACAAATCCAGGTGGAAATTTAATGATCGATGCAGGATCAGAGAATGATGGCATTAGAGATGGCTTTAGGCCTAAAGCTTTAATGTTAAGCTCTTTAGCTGGATGTTCTGGATTAGACGTTGTATCATTGTTAAAAAAAATGAGAGCCGAAGTTGAAAGTATAGTGCTTGATGTTACTGCAGATATGACCGAAGAACATCCCAAATATTATAAAAATGTTCATGTTGTTTATAAATTTTATGGAAGTGATTTTAAAAAGGACAAAATAATAAAAGCAGTCCGTTTATCTGAAGAAAAATATTGTGGCGTTATGGAAATGTTTCGACAATTTGCGGTAGTAACTACAGAAATCATTTATATAGAAAAGTAATTGGCACTTTACTCATCGGGAGACTCGGAGTCTCCCGATGAGTGTGCAAATGGAAAGTTTTAAAAATTATAGGTGTAACCAAGGCTAAATCCTATACCTGGATTTATTTTGGAAAATATTTGATCCTTCGCTTTATAGGATTGGTAATGACTCTCAAGCTCAGAGTCTAAAATATTCTTTATCGAGAAATTTATTGTGGATCTCTTGTCCTTACCAAAAGACTTATTCAATATATAGTCCAAACTATGAAATGGCATCGTATAGGCATCAGGTACATCACCTGTTCCAACAACCTGCAAAGTCTTCCCTTGTACATTATAGTATAAACTAGTTTGCCATCCTTTCTCCAGGTTTGCATAAGTTAAACCTGCATTTACTAAATATGGGGATTGACCTTGAAGCTCTCTTGTATTGTCTAAAGACTCTCCATCGCGCAAATTCAATTTGCGTCTTTCCAATTCTGCTTCCCCCATTTTAAGCTCTGATTGGATCAAAGAGGTATTGACATTGATACTTAAGTTTTTAAGACTTTCTGATATGAACTCGAAATTTTTTCTAATTTCAAATTCAATCCCATATACATTTGCGGAACCAAAATTTTCCGGAATGTATTGATCTGATGCGGATGCGAAATAAGTAAGTTCTATTGGGTCAATAAAATTTTTGTAAAAAGCACTTACTGCTAAAATTTGTGCGTTGGTGCCGAACCTTTCATATCTCACATCAAAATTATTAATATAAGTGGGCCTTAGATCTATATTTCCATTAAATGTAGTACTTGATATCGGGTCAAAGATTTGTGTTATAGATGCTTCCTTAAAAGAAGGTCTCGCGGTAGTTCTACCATAAGTTGCTCTAATATTTGTCTCGTCATTTAATCCAAAAATAAAATTTACCGCGGGAAAAAAATCCGCCTTATCCTGTACTTGCTCATTATCATATATTATATCTCCCTGATTATTCTGACCTGTATAGAACATCTCAAATTTTTCGAAACGCAGACCTAAAATACTCTTTAATCTATCCGTAATCTGAAACTCCTCTGAGATATAAACTCCTGCAATTGTTTGTGATGCATCAAAAGTATTTGTAGGTTCATAATTTCCAACAACATATGTTCCTACATCTGTACTAACAGTCCATATGTTCTGAGTTTCTAACAATTGATCCGCATCTCCCCCATAGGCCTGGCCAATATTTCCTCTGGGCCTGAAAACATATTTATCAATACTAAAATCTCTTTGTTTATAAGTATATATTCCTCCAAATAACAAACGTGCTTTTTTGCTAAATAACTGATGTCTATATGTTAAGTCTACCTTACCCACGGTGTTAAGTTCATCCAGGTTTCTCCAATATCTCGACGGGCTACCGGCAGAGCTTTCACTTATAAAATAGGTATCCGTATCCACATCATACTCAAAAGGAGTAACTCTAGAATCTTTATCCTGTATTTTTGATTTCGTTGGTGACAGTTTCCATTCAATATTCCATGAACCACTTTCATTTGAATGCTTACCGGAAAGCATTGCATTTGTAATCTGACTTTGTTTATAATCCAGATTGTCCTTAAAAATCGTTACCGCATCGGTAAATTGTACGACTTGTCTTAAATAACCGGCTGAAGAAATGCCATTTTGAATGTGCATAGCGGTCAATTTGTACTTGTTCCTTGGTGTTTTAAAGGTCAATCCTGCCAAACCACTGAATAATACACTCTCCTTACCAATATCTCCGATCTGACCTTTGTCTAGTTCCAATTCGTTCACAGATTTATCTGCTGATTTTCTATAGTTGTTATTTTCAAAATCCTCATAATAAAGATAGTCTAACCTATAAGATGCCGAAGCCAAATAACCCAATCTGTTGTCTGTTCCTACATCGTATTGATTTCCTGCCGTAAAACCAATATTAGAATTTATATAACTATTTTGACTTTTAGCTTTTAATTCCGGGTTAAAAACACTGGTCATATAGGATAACTTTGGATTCTGATCGGAAGGAGCTGGTATAATCGCTTCCCGTGACAAAGGCATGTCTCTTGAACCACTGTCGTAACCCATAAATTGAGATTTACTCCCTTTATAACTTAAATAATTTGAATTAAAATGCATATCCGGGCGATACTCTGCTCCTATAGATACGCTATATTCGCCTTTATTAGGGAAATCTTTCGTAACAATGTTAATCATACCTCCGGTAAAATCTGCCTGTAAATTTGCTGTAAATGATTTAACCACCTGAATATTATCCAAAATATTTGTTGGGAATATATCCATTCGAATTGTATTCCTATCCGGATCCAATCCGGGTACATCTACGCCATTAAGTATTGTCTTTGTATATCTATCTCCCAAACCCCTGACATAAACATATTGGCCATTTTGAACGGATACTCCAGGAACAGTTTTTATTGCTTTTGCCGTATTGCCGGCGCCGATCTTACTAAATGTTTGTGCAGATATTCCATCCATTAAATTTATAGATTTCTTTTGCACGCTTAAAAGAGATGCTTCTGTATTTTTTGCTGTTTGTGCTTTTACTACAACTTCTGTTAATTGATTACTAAGTGGACTTAAATTAACGTTCACCTCGGTAACCTCATCCGGCTTTATAATAACTTCAGCTACTTCAACTGTTTCATATCCAATAAAGGAGAATAAAATCGTATAGGTTCCAGGCTCTAGAGCCATTTCATATTTTCCTTCAAAATCGGAAGTCGTTCCGGATTCAGATCCTTTGACAATTACATTTGCAAATGGCAAAACATCATTATAATCTGTATCAATTATAGTTCCCATTAAATCTCCCTTTTGAGCAGCAATAAAATTTGTCGCCAGACCAACTATAATAAATAGTGCGTATCTAATTTTCATTATTTTCATTAATTTTTACTCGGTTGTTTATTACAACAATTGCCCACCTTAAAAAAGGTGAGCAATTACATAATTTTTTATTTTTTTGTTTGGTACTAATAGGCCCCTTTCATTTTTGCATATGTCCAATCAAATACAGATGTGTCCGCACCCACCGATTGACTTCCTTCGTTAACTTCCGTTGTCCACGAGGCTGCTCTCGTAGTAAAATCAGGATCCACTATTATTTTTTCTTCTGTTGGATTATCATTTGCGTCTTTCGCAACTTTCTCAACAAAAATGGTATTATCGAAACCAACAACTTCCCAAGATTCAAAGGTTATAATTCCATCTAAGAAATTTTGAGATACACCATTATTATCTAATTCTATGTCAGAACTTTCTTTAAATCCATAGGCATAAATATTCTTTGTATGTCCCATTGCACGACTTCTGAAATCCGCATACTCTCCGGCTGGTGTGTCCAGATTTCCCTTCAGAGTAATCCCATCCATCATAAACTCTGCAGCGTAAGAACCTTCAGGGCCGTCAATTTCCATTCCATGGTCAGATGAGATTCCTAAGATTACCATAGCATTTGTGACGGTTCCAGCGTAAGCCTGATCTATGTCTAATCCATCATCCCCCTGAGCCCATACTAATAAGTTCGTAGGGTTGACAGTACCTCCAAAGAATTCTATCCCATCGTCAAGATTTCCAACTACTTCCACATTGTCTATTACTGTTCCACTACCTACTGCACCAAGTGTAAGACCGTTTATCTCGTTGCCTTCACCAATTTCAGCACCACCATGTCGAATTGAGATATATTTTATAGTACCAGAATTGTCAGTGTCATCATCTCCTCCATACAATCCCCAATCATCTCCTGCCGGTATTCCTTCTATTTGTACTTCTGTAACATCTCCTTTGAATGATCCTTTCGCATTGCCGAGGACAATTAAACCTCCCCATAGCGCATTATCGTTTTCACTTAAATTCGTTCCTGCAGTTTGACCTACTTCAATATTGTCTTTAACAGTTGTGAAGACAATAGGTTTTTCAGCTGTTCCTTCAGCCATTAATTTCCCTCCTCTGGCAATAACCAATGCAGATGCCAAAGATCCTGTTCCTTCTTTTCCTTTAATAATCGTTCCAGGTTCAATGGTTAAAGTAATACCATCATCAACTACTACTTTTCCCACGAGATTATAAATATTACTACTGGTCCATGTTGTATTCGATGTTATCATACCACTTACTTCAATCAAACCTGTACATGGCTCGCAAGAACCGCCACAATCTACACCAGTTTCATCACCGTTTTGAATGCCATCATCACAAGTAGGACAAGCAACGCATGATCCACCACAATCTACACCAGTTTCATCGCCATTTTTAATGCCGTCAAAACAAGATGTACTTGACCCTGTATCATCGCTACAACTTGAAACAGTAACTGCTGTTCCAATTGATGCAACCAGTATGAATACTAAAATAATTTTTTTCATTTCTGTTTTAATTTTGTTTATAGTTTTAGTTTTAAATCCGCAACAAATTTGATACTATAACATTAAGTTAATGTTAAATAGACTTTAACTTTTGTATATAAAAGCGTAACTAATTTGTTATTAGGTTAAATTATGGTTAATAGAATTGAGAGTTGTTTTTTTTGATTAATTTTGGTCAAAATATTGTAGGATGACAAACAAAAACATCAAAATATTATTAGTTGATGATGAGCCGGATATCTTAGAAATCGTCGGATTTCATTTACAAAAAGAAGGGTATCAAATTTTTAAAGCCAAGGATGGAAATGAAGCTGTTGAAAAAGCAAAAGACATAGAACCGCATCTTATTTTACTCGATATTATGATGCCAAATATGGATGGTATTGAGGCGTGTGAAAAAATTAGAGCAATTAAGGGGCAGGAAAATATACTGATCGTCTTTTTTACAGCCCGAGGTGAAGATTATTCCCAAGTTGCCGGTTTCAATGCCGGGGCAGATGACTATATTACCAAACCAATTAAACCCAAAGTTCTAATTAGCAAAGTAAAAGCGCTACTTCGCAGACTTTATTCTGAAAAGAAGGAAGAAAAAAGAATTCTTCAATTTGATAATTTTATTATAAACAAAGAAGAATATTTTGTAGAAAAAAATGGTAAAAGAATAATTTTACCAAGGAAGGAATTTGAGCTGTTGTCTTTGATGGCAGGTACTCCGAACAAGGTATTTAACAGGGATATTATTTTAAATATGGTTTGGGGTCAGGACGTAGTTGTTGGTGGCAGAACAATTGATGTCCATATAAGAAAGCTCAGAGAAAAGATTGGCGATGAATATATCCAAACCATTAAAGGAGTGGGCTATAAATTTGTAATTTAAGATCTTGAAAATTAATCCTATACAAATTCTTGCGCTAAGAACAGCAACTGTTATAATTCTCTTATTATTAATTTTATATATTATTTTTAAAATTGTATTTGAGTTGGAAATGGTACTGCCTGATCTTATTCTTTTTGTTTCTATACTTTACTTTATAATATTTCTAATTATAAAGCACAATTTGGAGCGTTTTTCGAGTAAAAAAATTCAAAGTATATTTAAACAATCTTCTTTATTCGAAAATATAAACTTTGACAATAAAAATATTAAAACCGATTTTGATTCTTTCTTTAATCATCTAAGTGATGTAATCGATAAAAAGCATGAAGAGATTGAAGAATTATTATCGCGTGATGATTTTAGAAGAGAATTTTTGGGAAATGTATCTCATGAACTGAAAACGCCTTTATTTACTGCTCAAGGTTATATTTTAACTCTTATGGAAGGGTCTATCGATGATGTAGATCTACAAAAAAAATATTTAAAAAGAGCCAATAGAAGTATTGAACGATTGGAGTTTATAGTTAAGGATTTGGATCTAATTTCGAAATTAGAAACAGGAATGAGCCTCAATTATAAAACTTTTAATATTTTGAAGCTGATTGCTGATGTTTTTGATATTTTAGAATTAAAAGCCGCCAAAAGAAATATAACTCTTCTTTTCGATAAGGTCTACGAATTTCCAATATTGGTGAACGGAGATGTAGAGCGGATTGAACAAGTTTTAATTAATTTGATAGCGAATTCCATCAATTATGGAAAAGAAAATGGCAATACTACAGTAAGTGTTCAATTATTTGCTAAAAATAAATTTAAAATATCCGTTTCAGATGATGGTATCGGAATCAAAGAACTTAATATTCCCAGATTATTTGAACGCTTCTACCGAGTTGATACCAGCCGCTCTAGAGACCAAGGGGGATCAGGATTAGGACTATCTATTGTAAAGCATATTATTGAAGCCCACAATCAGAAATTACATGTAGAGAGTAAATTAGGAACAGGTTCAAAATTTTCTTTTACCCTCAATAATGTTACTTAATTCCTTTAATTTACAACATATTGTAAATTAGTTAGTTGTAATATTTTATTAAATTTAATGTTAACTTAACGTTAAGTTATCGTTTGTTTACTGTAAATATTTATATCTTTATATATATAAAATCAAAATTATGAAAATCAAAATAGTATTATTTTTAACCCTAATGATGATGACTATGGGGTTTACACAGGAAGTAGCTCCTAAATTTGAAAAGCAAGGTGATTTAGTTAAAGCCACCTACTTTTATGAAGACGGGTCCATTAAACAAGTTGGGTTTTTTAGTAATGATAAATTGCACGGAGAGTGGGTTTCATTTGACAAAAAAGGTGAAAAAACTACGATCGCTCAATATGAATATGGTAAAAAGACTGGAACTTGGTTAGTTTTAACTGACGGTGTGGTTAAACAAGTAACTTATGAAGCTAACAAAGTAATAAATGTCAAAGATTTAAAAGAAACAGATTTGGCGTTTACAGATTAGAGTATTTGGGTTATAAATCTTAAAAACCCTGTTTAAAAAAAATAAAAAAAGGATCAATTTCACTGATCCTTTTTTTTTATGTCTAAATTTTGTTTTGTCAACAATGTTATCTTTAACTTAATTCATGATATTACGTACTAATGAATCTTCCTACAATTTTTTGACAAATTTAGTAATAATTACTATTTGAGTAGGGCCAACTTTTCCTTCTATATATTCCTCATTATCAAGGTCTAATGAAATTCTACGGATGGCAGTTCCTTGTTTGGCTACCATACTGGATCCTTTAACTTTCAGATCTTTTACCAATACAACATTATCTCCTGCCTGTAAAATCACCCCATTTACATCTCTATGAATAATTTTATCACTTTCCTCTACTCCTTCGCCTGTCGCTTTTGCCCACTTTAAAGTTTCTTCATCCATGTATAACATATCCAATAAATCTTGTGGCCAACCTTCGTCTTTTAATCGAGAAAGCATTCTCCAAGTTACTGCCTGTACTGCAGGAAATTCACTCCACATGCTATCGTTTAAACAACGCCAGTGATTAACGTCTGCCGTCTCTGGATTTTTTATTTGATCGATACAAGTTGAACAAGCAAGTAAACTCCCATCCATCCCACCAGTAGAAACCGGAGGCACTTCGTAAATTTTAAGGTCATCATGCGCACCACAAAATTCACATTTTGATCCACTACGTTTATTTAACTGTTCATATAAACTCATTATTTCTTTTTTTAGAGTCGCAAAACTACATTTTATCAGCGCTAACCACAAACTAATTGAATATTGATTATTTTTGACCTTCGCTAAAGAGTATTATGATCTTAGAAACCGAACGATTAAAAATCTCAGAATTATCCATTGAGGACGCTCCTTTCTTCTATGATTTGGTTAATGATCCTGCATGGATAAAGTATATTGGAGATAGAGATGTAAAAACTATTGCCGATGCTAAAAATTATCTTAGTACTAAAATAATTCCGAGTTACAAAAAAAATGGATTTGGCTTTTATTTGGTCTCTACGAAAGTTGAGAATCTGCCAATAGGTATAAGCGGATTGATAGACAGGGATGGGTTGGAACATGTTGATGTTGGCTATGCCTTATTGCCAAATTTCAGAGGTGAAGGCTACGCTTTTGAAGCGACAAGTGCCATCCTGGACTTTGCAAAAAATACACTTCAAATAGATCCTATTATAGCAATAACTAATTTAGATAATACAAAATCCTGCCAATTACTGGAGCGCTTAGGCTTGAAGTTTGATAAAATTATTCAATTGGAAGATGATCCCGAAAAATGTAGATTATACCGTACCGTTTGAAGGTAAATAATTTTTCCTTGCTCGATTTTAACAAAACTTTAGTATTCTAATATGTAACAATTCCATGATTTTAACCGTTTTATAAGGTTATAAACCTTATACTAATGATCAAGCAATTCTTTTGGATGTGCTCCGGCGCAGACCCCGATCTTCTCAATGAGAGCCCAAAATCTGAACAAATAAAATATGCCGGTATAGGTGGAACAGTGTTCTTCACGGCGGTGATGGCCTTCATATCGGGTTCTTATGCCCTATTTACAGTTTTCGATAATATTTATATCGCCGTAGCTTTTGGTATTGTATGGGGATTACTGATTTTTAATTTGGATAGGTTTATTGTCTCAACTATCAAAAAACAAGATAATTTTTGGAAAGAATTTTTACAAGCATCTCCAAGAATAATCTTAGCCATGATCATTGCCGTTGTTATTTCAAAGCCATTGGAGATTAAAATTTTTGAGAAAGAGATAAATCAGGTGTTATTGGAACAAAAGAATGCATTAACACTTCAGAATCAAAATCAAATTGCACAACAATATACACCTGAAATACTACGTGTAGGGAGCGAAATAGAAGCGTTAAAAACTGAGATCGATACTAAAGAAAAAGAAGTAAATGACCTGTATGAAACCTATATCGCGGAAGCCGAAGGTAGAAAAGGAACTCTACTCTTAGGTAAGGGTCCGGTTTACAAAGAAAAAAGAGAAAAACACGATGCTTTATTACAAGAATTACAACAATTAAAGGAAGCTAATAAATTAAAAATTTCTGAAAAAGAAATAACGCTTGGAGGTCTTCGAGAAAAGCAAGAAGAACAAATAGCTGGAAGTCAGCCAATTATTGATGGCTTTGATGGTTTAATGGCAAGGATAAATGCCGTAGGTGAATTGGCCTGGTTACCATCATTTTTTATATTACTATTGTTTTTAGCAATTGAAACAGCACCCGTTTTAGCAAAACTATTGGCTCCAAAAGGTGCTTATGATCTGAAATTTCAGGACCAGGAAGACGCTCTTCTGGTTTGGGTAACACAGCAAAAAAATCAACGGGCTGAGCTACTCAAAACAGATAATTCTCTTAATGAAAAAGTTTATTATGATGTTGTTGAGGATGAGGAAGTTTATGCCTATAAAAAACAAAAAGCCAAGGAATTGATGCAGTTACAATCCGATGTCTTTTATAACAAGCAAAAGGAGGTTATGTCCTAGAATCTGTTAAGATTTAGTTTTATTCCAGTCGCAGATTTACAATGCTTATACCATGTTTGTCTTCCAGTTGGTTCTCAGGTATTTCCGGACCAATTGAAAATTGAACACTTTCAACTTTTGATATATCAAAGGTTGTGTTAATATTATGTTCCAAATAATAAGGTAAAAACGTTGGATAAGGCCTTGGTAGAGTAACTGTTTTGACCGGTTTTAAATTTTTAAGTGATATATAATAATCTTTTAATTCTTTCCCTATTTCTATGACATCTCCATAAGCCATACCATCATTCATAATAAGAGCGATTTGAAGTTTACAATTTTTGTCGTTTAGGGCTCTCCCATGAAAAACAATTTTTTCTTTAAATGCCAGATCTGCTTTTCTTTCCTGAATTATATCTAAAATAAAATACTTGAAGGAATAATCATAATTCGGTTTTGCATATTCATTTTCATTATCAATAACAAATAATTTTTCAATATTCATTTGGTATTCCGCTTCATTATAGTTTTCTGTAGGTATAAGCTTGAAGGTATTTCGCCATTGTCTAACCAATAAATCAGAGTCATGGATTGCTTCGAATAAATTTATTGGATTCGATCTTGGTACTATCCGGACTTTATAGGATTTTCTGTCGTAAAAATCCCAATCAAAAGGACGTCCTTCTTTACCAGCAGGGTAGGTCACAAAATTATCCTCATCAGATTGAACTATAATATTATAGTTTAAAAATCCCATATTTATACTTTCTGCTGGAATGGTTGCTGTATAATTATAGCCATTTGATTTAACCATTTCTATATTATTTGTTTTAAAACCTCCATAGATATTCAAAGTAACTTTTTCTGGGGTTTTGGAATCAACGATTTGGACATTGATTTTTAGATTGGTGTTTTCAGAAACCTCTTTTGGAGATTCATGCCTAAGCCAGAGTTTAGTTACATTGTCTTCAGGAGCATAATAATCATTGAGTCTATTCACCCCAAAATCATCGAAAGAAGACCAATTTTTATTCGACCCCTTTCTACTAATAATATAAGTTCCCGGTTTAACTGAGAAAGTATTGTTGTTAACAGTAGAAGTAAAGTTATTTCCGGCATTAATGGTTTCAACTGTAAAATTTTCAGCTAATTCGTTTATACTAAGCTTCATATTGTGTTCTTCCCATTTTACAATTCCTATAGTTTTTTTAGGGCTATTTCGGCCAAATGGATCGTTTACCCATATCGCATCCGGTAATACTTCTAATCTCCATACTCCCTCATCCAGCTTATCCAAAAAGTATGCTCCCATACCATCATATTTCACGAGAACTGAATTCCCATAACCGGCGATCATTTCCAAATTATTTTCATTCTTAGGGATTGTTCTGTTGGAATTCGTATAAATAAATTTCTTTTCAGAATTAAATTCTGCTAAATCCTGATCATAATCAACCCTAAATTCATCGAAGGAATTGTTTCCCGGGTATGTTCCAAAGTCTTTATACATAGGTATTTCATGGAATATTTCAGAGCATATCATTAAGCTTAATGCTTTCTGAGGTGTATAAATTAAATTCATATAATGTGTATTATACTCTGTATTTGATTGAGCCATATAAGTGGGGTCATAGGCAAAATGCGTTCCTATTTGTATCCCGGCCTCTCGAAAACTTCTTGCCATTGCTGGATAGATATACGATCTTCCGACATCGGCTGCATCAAATTCATAAACTAGTTTAGCGCCTTTATTTTTCCTGATGGTCTCCTCAAATGGTATATAATATTGATCTACATTTGGTAATAAGTTTCCTGATAATTCACGTTGGTACCCTAATCCGGTTGGATACCACTGAAAGGTTCCTCCTTGAATATTTCCCTTAAAATATGCATCCATAAAATGAACGCCATGACTTACATTGTAAAAAATTGGCTTTTTTGTCCCTGTTTTACGCATGGCCTTTGTCATGCCTTTTACAAATTTTGTGACATGCTCTGCTTCACCGCGATGGTGAGGTTCATTACTCACTTCAAACGCAATAATGCTTGGTTCATTCTTATAGGCAACACCTGTATATGGATTAACATGATTTAAAAACTGATAGAGATAATTTTGCTGTGCTTCTATAGCATTGGAATCGGTAAGACAATCTTCTTTACCATATTTACTAGAAAACCCGGGCGTATCCGAATCAGGTTCTGGCCATCCGTCTCCCCAAAAAGCAATAGGAGTAATCACATAATTAATATTCTTTTCTTTTAACTTGTTAAGTAAATAATCAAACGTGTCTAAATATTCATTTTCTAATAAATTCCCCAAAGAATCACTAATCTGTGTGTCCCACACGTGAAGACGATATAGATCAAATCCCAATCTTGAAAAATGATAAACGTCATTATCAATTGCTTTTTTTGGGTCAACACCCATACGTTTCGCGGTACGATAGGCATGAGCAAATGGTACAGTGTAATTTACTCCAAATCCCTTTACTTCCTCTCTTGTATCTTCCCAGCGCATAACTCCTTTTTCATCTACATAAACATCCCCTTTTGTAGAATTCGATTGAGCCTGAGCAACAATAGAAGTTAAAATTATGGCTAAAACAATTATGAATTTATTAGTACGAACCATTTGTATGTTTTTAATATATTACTTCCAAAATAAGGAGTACAAGACAACAAGAATAATCATAATTGCAAAGGAACCAATATTAAATTTAGGACTCGTTTTAAAGAGGTTCCTTGAAAGTGGAATAGCCTTGGAATCGTCAGCTCCCTTATTTTCTAACAGACTGACCAACATAATGGCCAACATTGTTAAAATGCATGTGTAGCCCATTTGATCCATAAAGGGTATGTCCACAAAAAATGCATTCGTTGACCATCCTTTTGGGGCTACTTTAAAATACATTGCTATTGGGATGGAGACAAGAGCTCCAATGATAGCGCCCTGATTTGTTGTTTTTTTCCAGAATAACCCTAACAGGAACACCGCCAAAATACCGGGACTTACAACACCCGTATACTCCTGAATAAATTGAAAAGCCTGGTCAATTCCTCCCAACAAAGGAGCCATAATACTTGCTATAATCAATGCAGTGGCGGCAGAAATTCGACCTACATTTACAGTAGCTTTATCACTGGCTTTTCTATTAATATATTGTCTATAGATATCCATGGTAAAAATAGTAGATGTAGAATTCAACATGGATGCCAGGGAAGATACAATAGCTGCTGCTAAGGCCGCAAAAGCAATACCTTTCAATCCAACAGGTAAAAATTGTAACAACCATGGATAGGCCTTATCCGCTTGTTCTACAGAGGGTAAGTTCTTAAGTCCTGATTCCCCTAATCTTGCCATTATCTCCGGATCATTAACCATTACGTAAGCCGCAATACCAGGAATAACTACAATTAACGGGATTACCAGTTTCAAAAATGCAGCCATCAAAATACCTTTTTGTGCCTCAGGTAATGATTTAGCTGCCAGGGTTCTCTGAATAATATATTGATTGAAACCCCAGTAGTATAAATTTGCAACCCACATACCCCCAACCAAAACTCCCAGACCTGGCAAGTTTTTAAATTCTGGATTTGATTCATCTAAGATCATGGCAAATCTTTCGGGAACTGCATCATAAACAGTTTTTAATCCTTGTAACATACCTTCACCGCCAGAAACTGTATTTAGGGCAATATATGTTGTTGCTAAACCACCTAAAACCAAAAAAATCACCTGTATAACATCGGTCCAGGCAACTGCCGAGAGACCTCCGTATAAAGAATAAGCAGCTGCAAATAAGGCCAAACCAATTACGCCATAGATCATTGGAATTCCCATAATGGTCTCTAGGGCCAATGAACCCAAATATAAAACAGTTGCCAGGTTAACAAAAACGTAAAGGGCAATCCAAAAAATAGCGAGTATGGTCTTTAAATTTGTCGAATATCGTTGCTCCACAAACTCAGGTATCGTATATATTCCTTTCTCAATAAAAATTGGCAAAAAGTATTTACCAACAATAACTAATGTTATTGCCCCCATCCATTCATAGGACGCAATTGCTAACCCCGAAGCAAAACCAGAGCCAGACATACCTATAAACTGCTCAGCAGAAATATTTGCTGCTATTAAAGAGGCCCCTATTGCCCACCATGGCAAGGATTTACTTGCTAAAAAATAGTCCTCAGCATTTTTTTGATGGCCTTTCTTATCTCTTGAAACCCATAAGCCCACACCTAGAATCAATAAGGCATATACTATAAAGATAAAATAGTCTAAAGTGCCAAAATGGGTAGTCATTTTCTCTGTTTTTTTATTGGTTATTGTTTATTTTCATTGAAACGAATGCAAATATTTTTTTATTTTACCCGCTTACAATCCACATAAAATATTCCATCTTTAATTTGCATTAAAGTAATGATTCCTATTAATCGTTAATTATACTAGTTCCTCCGTTGGGATTTGCCTCAAAGGCATCTAATTTAATATTAAATTTTTTAATATATGCTCTTGACACATTTTCAATAAATTCCTCGACTAACGATTCATTAATTAAATTTATGGTACAGCCACCGAAACCTCCACCCATCATTCTTGCGCCAATAATTTGGTCATGTTTTTTTGAAAATTCAACTAAGAAATCTAATTCCGGACAACTAACTTCATATTCCCTAGATAATCCATCATGCGTTGCATACATCAATCTGCCAAAATCTTTTAATCTATTTTCCCTTAATGCTTTAACTGCTTGCAGAACTCTCGTGTTTTCATCAACAACATAGTTACATCTTCTGTAAATTAATTCCGGCATAACTCCATTAAACTCCGACAGTATTTTTTCATCAACATCTCGTAACGAATTTACTTGATGATACTTTTTTTTGATTATATTAACCCCTTTCTCGCACTCTTCTCTCCTTTTATTATACTCACTCGAAACCAAGCTATGAGATACATTTGTATTTAGAAGCAAAACCTTAAACGGTTTTATTTCTATTGGAATATACTCATGATTTACGGATCTACAATCCAATAGAATCACATGATCATCTTTACTCATTACTGAAGCATATTGATCCATAATTCCACATTTCGTGCCTACATAATTATGCTCGGCTCTCTGTGATAATTCAACTATAGTGAGTTTTGATAATCCCAGTTCAAACAATTCATTCAAACCAAAAGCCAAACCGCACTCCAAGGCTGCGGAACTGCTAATTCCCGATCCAACAGGAATATCACTAGACAAAACACAATCAAATCCTCTAAGTTTATCCGTTAATTGCTTAATTTCATGAATAACTCCTAAAATATAGTTTTCCCATTCTTTTTTACTTATGAAAATATTGTTCAGATCAATAGAAAAACCATTATTATAATTTGCACTATAAACATGGCAATTATTTGTAGAGTTATTCTTCCTTAATTTAAAGATTATTCTCCTGTCTATTGCAGTAGGTAAAACAAAGCCCATATTATAATCAGTATGCTCTCCAATAAAGTTGATTCTGCCCGGTGATGCAACGGTAATTTGAGAATTAAAGCTCTTAAATGAACACATGGTTTATTTTTATATTGTCTGTTATAAGTGATCCTATTCAGAAGAACCTACTAAATTCAACAGACTAAATTATACAATTCAGCGCCATATATCTCAAATTTTACAAAGAAATAATAATAGAGTGATCACAAATCAATCTTCAACATCAAGAAAAAATATTTCATTTACACTTTTCTCAAAAATCTTTGAAATTTTAAGAGCCAAAACAGTAGATGGTACATACTTATTTAGTTCCATAGCATTTATGGTTTGTCGACTAACATTAATTAGCTGTGCCAATTGTGCCTGTGTTATATTTTTTATGGCTCTTTCTACTTTAAGATTATTCTTCATAGCGTATCATTTTTTTCGTTTTGAATATCAAATAGTGAAATCTCAAAATAAAGAAAAGTAAAATAGTAAACATATTGTAAATTAGAACATTGAAGAAAGGCATGTCGAATACAAAGACAATGCTTAGAATAAGTATAATATAGTTCACGTAAGTTGCCCAGATCAAAGATTCAGTTCTAATTGTTGCGCTGTATTCATCTTCATCCTTTAACTTACTGAAAGCTACTAGTATACCACCAATAATTATCATTAATGATGCTAATTCATCCGCAATATTATTGTCTGACCAAGCCATGCTAACATTGCTCGTAAGAACTCCTTCTTTTTCCCCTATTAATGGAAATACATTTGCGGACCAATTCGGATATTCAAAATCATTTATGGATAAAATTATACCCAATACCATTCCAATTATAAGAATGATCCAGCCAAATAGTTTATAGCTGTTCGGAAATAAATAACGTGTTTTCATTATTTCTGATTTAAAATTATTATTCAAATGTAAAGTTTTTTTTACTTTTAGACAAGTATTTATTACTTTTTTGTATTCTTATTTATGAACCTTCATGATTGTTATGACAAATTCAACAAATTTATATTTACTCCTAATTAAGAATTATCTATTTTTAACAAATGGAAGATCTCTTTCAAATAAGCACACAAAATGCTGAAAAAATAGTTTCAGAATTCTTTGATATAAAGGGTGTTGCAATAGTACTTCCCGGAGAAATTCATATTAATTTCAGAATAAAAATTAAGAATAATGAGGGCTACATTCTTAAAATTTCCAGTCCTGATGAAGATCAAGAATATCTTGAATTCCAAAAGGACCTTCTTCGATTTATAGAAGAAAATGGAGAGAATATAACTGCTCCAAAAATAATAAAGGACAAATTCGGAAAATTTAATTCTGAAATCACAGACAGATCTGGTAACATTAGAAAAGTTCGTCTCTTGACATGGGTTTCTGGCCGAATTTGGAATACTGTCCATCCTCGATTAAAGGATCTGCACCTCAGTCTGGGGGAACAGTGTGGTCTTTTAACAAACATACTACAGCCTTTTGAACATGCTAAAGCTTCCCGCAAATTTGATTGGGATATTTCACAGGCGCTCTGGACCAAAAGATATCTTTATTTATTTAAAGATGAACAATTAGAAATTATTACTCATTTTCAAAATAGCTTTGAATCCAATATAAATTCATATCTCAAACTAAGAAAAGGAGTTGTTCATAACGATATTAATGATAATAACATCGTTGTCAATTCTGAACTAGTTTCTCCTCAAGTTAAGGCTATTATTGATTATGGTGACGCTATTAAAACAGAGATCATAAATGATGTAGCCGTGACTTGCGCCTATGCAATAATGAATTATAACGATCCTTTAGAAATAGCTACTCAAATAGTAAAAGGTTATCATTCAAATTTTCCGTTACAAGAAGAAGAATTAAATCATCTCTATAATGCAATCGCAATGAGATTGGTTATTTCGGTTACTAAATCAGCTATAAATAAAAATGAAAACCCGAACAATACATATTTATTGGTCAGTGAAAAATCAGCTTTAGAATTGCTCAAAAAATGGTATCACATAGATCAGGAGTTTGCAACCATCAACTTTAGAGAAAGTTGTGGACTTACTGCTCACCCAAATGAGGATAAATTTATAAAATGGGCTAATGAAAACAATTTTGAATTGACTGATTTATTCCCTACGGTTAATAAAAATAAGATTCATTTAATTGATCTAAGTGTTTCGAGCAAATGGTTAGGGCATCGAGTAGAATATAATGATGTCGATCTATTTCAATATAGAATGATAAAACTTCGAGCTCTATATCCCAAAAAAATAATTGCTGGAGGTTATTTAGAAGCAAGACCAATTTACAACTCCAATGCTTACAAAAAGACTGGAAATAACGGAAAAGAAGATAGAACTATACATCTGGGAATTGATTTCTGGTTACCTGCCAAAACTCCTGTGCTCGCACTTCTCGATGGTGAAGTAATAATAGCAGTGAATGATGACGGTAACAAAAATTATGGTGGTCTTATAGTTCTAAAACACACTTTAAATGATTTTGTATTCTATACTCTTTATGGCCATGTATCCGTAGAAAGCGTCTTGAAATTTGCGATAGGAGACTCAATAAAGAAAGGTGATATCATTTCATATATTGGAAATTATCCTGAAAATGGAAATTGGGCTACGCATCTTCATTTTCAGATACTGCTCACGATGTTCAATTTTAAAGAAGATTTTCCCGGAGTTACTTACCACAATGAAATTAATGTTTGGAAAAGTGTTTGTCCGAATCCAAATTTATTGTTCAATTCAGATGGCTTAAAGAGTAAAATCAGGAAGAAAAATGAAGATTTACTTTCTTATCGTAAAAAACACTTGAATAAAAGTTTGAGCCTACAATATAACATACCAATTAGAATAGTACGTGGGTCAGGTCAATACCTTTTAGATCAAAATGGGAAAAAATATTTAGATACAGTAAATAATGTAGCTCATGTTGGTCATGAAAATTACAATGTTGTTAAAACAGGGCAGGAACAAATGGCCTTGCTAAACACAAATTCTCGTTATTTAAATGAAAATATAAACGAATTAACAAAAGAACTTCTTAAAACATTACCGTCAGAACTAAATGTTTTACAATTTGTAAATTCTGGTAGTGAAGCGAACGAATTGGCCATTCGAATGGTAAAGGCCGTGACCGGAAGTGAGGATATTATTGCCAGTGAAATGGGATATCATGGAAATTCTAATAGTTGTGTTGATATAAGCTCGTATAAATTTGATCGCAAAGGAGGTTCAGGAGCTCCCGAGCATACACATATATTTCCCCTGCCAGATACCTTTAGAGGAAAATATAGAGGCAATGGAGCCGAAGAAAAATATGTAAACGAGGTTAAAAATCAAATTCGAAATATTCAAGCCAAGAAAAGAGCTGTTGGTGCTTTTATAATTGAGCCGATAATTAGTTGTGGCGGTCAAATCGAGCTACCAAAAGGGTTCTTGAAAAAGTCATACGAAGCAATAAGATCGGCTGGCGGATTATGTATCTCTGATGAAATACAAACAGGGTGTGGAAGAATGGGCTCAGTTTTTTGGGGATTTCAATTACATCATGTCCTACCTGATATTGTAACCATTGGAAAACCTTTAGGCAATGGTCATCCATTAGCCGCAGTAGCTTGTACCAGAGAAGTGGCAGACAAATTCGCAAATGGCATGGAGTATTTTAATACATTTGGTGGAAATCCCGTTTCCTGTACAATAGGAACAGAAGTTCTAAAAACAATAAAAAAAGAGAAGTTACAAGAAAATGCAAAAATTACAGGGGGTTTCTTAAAAGTTCAATTAGAGGAACTTGCATTAGATTTTCCAATAATTGGTGATATTCGTGGGCAGGGATTTTTCTTGGGTATTGAATTGGTTAACAGTGCAATGCAACCGCTTGAAGCAAAAACGAGTTATTTAGTAAATAGAATGAAGGACTATGGAATTCTAATGAGCTCTGACGGGCCTGATAATAATATAATAAAAATTAAGCCGCCAATGGTTTTTAATATGGACAATGCCCGTGAGTTGATCTTTTATTTAAAAAAAGTATTTTCCGAAGATTTTATGTTGGTCCATTGATTTTTTGTTAATAAATAGATGAAATTATTTGAAAATAAAATAAAGGACTGCATAAACAGTCCTTTATTTTACTATAAATATTATTCTATTTCCATAACTCAGGAATTACGCTATATACATAGTCTCCGTGAATACCTGTAAAATATGTACTCCATTTCTTGCCTCTTGCCTTTCTTGCCTCTTCATCCGGCCATGCTTCTTTAGCTAATTCCCCACTTCTAGCGAACATTTTATCCAGATCTGCCATTGAGTCTAAATAGAACGCCTCAACAAACTCGGTTCTATCCGAGCCATAGGCATGATTACTTGGGTAATATCCTTTAACGAACTCATTTTTATGGACGATTTTTTCCAAATGTTCATCACGAAGTTCTTTATATTCTTTCCATGATCCATTTCCTGAGAAAGAGAAATGACTTTTTCTTATATACAAGATCATGTCATCTGATTTCTCTCCAACAAGTTTTGCACCGGACATGGTTGCGTAAATCTCATCAGAATGATCAGGGGCATAATAAGCTCCTCTTTTTTTGAAATAGGCTTTTCTTGCGTTCTCATCCGGCCATGCTTCATTTTCCAGCTCTTCATTTCGTTTTGCCGCCTTATCAATAGCATCCCAATCCTTATATACTTGAACATATAATAATTCAGAATTGTCGGGTGTTAGTTTGTGTAAGTATATTCCCGCTCCCACCAAATGTTCATTTTTCATGGTAACCTTGTCCAGGTATTCCTTTTCAACAGCTTTCCAGCTATCCATATCCCAATCTTCATTATCCATATTCCAATGCATTGTAGTCACAGAAATGTATTCAGGTCTTTTTTGTTCTTCTTCTTGTGCAAATGAAATAGTGCTAATCAATAAGAAGGTAATAGTAAATAAAATTAAGAGTTGGTTTTTTGTTTTCATAATGGTTTAATTTAGTTATTATTGAATAGCAAATTATTTATATTTCCAAGCATAATAAAATGCTTAAGGACGAACTGTACCATAAATTGTCCGAAGGCATATAATTATTTATCAAACTAATGGTAAGATGTATCGATAATGTTGAAATTGGCTGAGCTTATCGCAAATAGACAAGGAGGAAGCGTTAATTTCACCTTAAGCCAATTTATCCCGAAGCTTTTTGGGCATACCTTGTACAACCAGATTATAGGAATGATCTATTAATTCTTTAAGCAGACCTCGGGGCATACTTAATATTTCTATAGTATTCCAATGTTTTTTGTTCATGTGAAATCCTGATATTATTCTACCATCATATTCTTCACGAAGTGCTATGGCTCTTTCCGGGTCGCATTTCAAATTTACGGTTGGTGGATGATGTTCCAATCCTGCTAAAGCGAACATTTTTCCCAATACCTTGAACACCAGAGTTGTCTCATTAAAAGGGAATTCTTCTGTTACTTCATTTTTACTGATACAATATTCTCTAAACTGTTCTATGTTCATATTAATATTCTTTGCATCATTCTTTCAGGATGTTTTAAATCCGTAAAAGAAAACTTCTTATAGAGCTCATGAGCGTCTTTTGTTTTGAGCATCCAGGCATTGCAGGTTTTTAAACTTGGTTCTTCTACAATTACTTGCATAAGTTCCTTAAAATATCCTTTACTTCTGTGTTCCCGCAATATAAAAACATCCATTAGATAAACAAAAACTGTATAATCCGTGCATATTCTAGCGAAACCAATTTGTTTGTTATTCAAATAAACCCCAAAATTTAACGAGTTATCAATAGATCTTTTAACCTCGTTAATCGTTCTTCCTTTTGCCCAATAACTATTGGTTAAAAATTGATGAATAATATCAATGTTCAATTTCTTTTTATCCGTTGAAATATGAATCATTTTGAATTAAACTTTTAAGAATTACTACTGGATAAAAATCGGAACAATTCCATTAGTACGAAAGATCTATTGAAACAATTCAATGTTTTTGTTTCAATAGATCTTTCAACATCTGGAATTTTTATTCATGAACAAAAATAAGCAAAAAAAACTCCTTTAAAAAAGGAGTTTTAAAACAATATATTATAAATCACTTATTTAAGCATCAGCCAAAACATCAAAATTAGTAGTTACTGTAACCGATGGTGGTGTAACCAAGTGTTGTTTTACAGGACATTGATCAACAACCATTTTAATTGCTCTATTGTATTTAGTAGGGAAATCTTCATTCAAATTTACCTTTATACCCATATCTTCCACCATATTAGTGGCCGGGTTATGTCCTATTTTTTGAGTTAATGTTACTCCCTCTAAAGACATATTTCTTTGGTTTAAAAAAGCTCTTACATAAACTGCAGAACACATACCTACGGTTGATAAAAAGATCATGTATGGAGAATCCTCCATAGTGATTTCTCTTCCGTTATAAGAAGGAATTATTTTTCCTGTTTTATCAAATCTAATATCTATATTCATTATTAAAGTTTTTAAATTCTTGCACAAATTTAGGGCTCTTCTGTATGGGATTGTGTAACCTGGGTTACGCAAATTAAATAAACATTTATTAAAATTTTTATGTGACAAGAAACAAATCTGAAGCAATTCCATCTGCTAAAAACTTGCCCTTCCTGGTAACAAAGAGAACATCGTTTATAATTTCTAAAGAATCATTCGCTATATGATTTTTTCCATTTCTTAAGAGTTCCTTTTTAACTTCCAGACCATATTCCTTTTCAACCCTACTCAAAGAAACACCCCAGATAGTTCTCAACCCAGTCATTATAAGTTCATTAAATTTATCGCTCTGGCTTAAGGTTTCAATTTCACAACTTAATTCGTTAGCGTTAATACCTTTTAGATATTTCGAATTATTCGCAACATTCCAACTGCGTTGTTTTCCGTTGAATGAATGAGAAGATGGACCTACTCCCAAGTAAGCTCGACCTTTCCAATAGGATGTATTGTGCTTGGAATAATAATCAGGTTTGCCAAAATTAGAAATTTCATACTGAACGTAGCCATGTGCTGAAGTTTCATCAACTAAAATATCAAAATGCTGAGATGCCAAATTCTCGTCCAATGGAGGATACTTTCCGGTCTTTATAAAGTTATAAAGGGCTGTTTTTGGCTCAACCGTTAAAGCATAGCTCGAAATATGAGAAATGCCAAAATCGAACGTTTTATGTAAATTCTGTTTCCATTTGTCTGTTGACATGTTAGTTATTCCATAGATCAGATCTATTGTAATGTTCTCAAAGTAGTTAGTGGCTACCGACAAACATTTTCCTGATTCTTCTGAGGAATGGGCGCGATTCATCATTTTTAGATCATCGTCGTAAAAAGATTGAATTCCAATACTCAATCTATTGATTGGAGTTTTTGACAATTCAATAATTTTTGTCTTAGATAGATCATCCGGATTCGCTTCTAGAGTAATCTCTATATTATCAGAAACTCGATAGTTCTTATGAATTGCATCTATTAAAAAATATAAATCCTCAATATTCAGCAAACTTGGGGTTCCTCCTCCAAAATAAATCGATTCTACTACCTCATTTACCTCATTTTTTCTTAGCGCTAACTCTCTAGCAATCGCATTTATCATTTCTGACTTTCTCTTTAGAGAAGTAGAAAAATGAAAATCGCAATAGTAACATGCCTGTTTACAAAATGGGATATGAATATAAATTCCGCTCAAAATAACAATTTTTTTAATCCTATATTTAAAATTTAAAAATACTATATGTTCATTTAAAATTATGAAAAAGTAGATTAAATTTTTCTATGGCAACAGATCTAAAACCTCCCAAAGTTAAGTAACATTTGTTATGTTTATTATGCTCCAATATCGTAACTTTATTACAAATTTTAAAAGCTTTTATTATGTATGTACATGTGGTTTCATTTAAGGTAAAGCCGGGAGAAGAAATAACTTTTGTAGAATTGCAAAAATTTGAGGAAAAAATGGACGCAAAACCTGCTGGGCTAGACCATTTTCATATATTCAAAGATTTGAACGAAGAAAATCGATTTTTTTTAATCGAATATTGGCAATCAAAAAAAGACAAAGAAAAATTAGAAGCATCGTCAGACTACCAACATTTTCAGGACTTGCGCAAATTGGCAATAGAGAAAAAATTTGACACACATGAATGTGATCTAGTGATTTAAGTTATCCCAATCTATTTTTATTTTTATTGACAAATGCCCCCCAGCCTGAATAATTTTTATCAGAAATTACTCTTCCTGAATTGTAGTAATGGCAAACGGCTGCGGCTAAACCATCTGTTGCGTCTAAATTTTTTGGTAATTCATTTATTTTCAAAGTGTTTTGTAGCATTTTAGCTACTTGTTCTTTTGAAGCATTTCCATTACCCGTAATTGCCATTTTAATTTTTTTTGGGGAATACTCCGTTATTGGTACTTGTCTTATCAAACAAGCTGCCATTGCAACACCCTGTGCTCTTCCTAATTTTAACATGGATTGTACATTTTTACCAAAAAATGGGGCTTCTATTGCTATTTCATCGGGATGGTAAGTATCAACCAATTGTAATGTTTTTTCAAATATTAACTTTAACTTGGTATAATGATCCTTTTCTTTCTTTAAGATCAACTCATCTAATTGAATTAGATGTATGTTCTTATCTAATACCTTGATCAATCCAAAACCCATTATTGTAGTTCCTGGATCAATCCCTAATATAATTTTTTCCGAAAGCAATTTTATATATTATTTTGTTTCTTTGTGTAAATGTACAATATCTCACAGAAATATAAATCAGCATTTATTTTACTCGTTAAACTCCTCATAGTTGGTGGCGCATATTATTTTATTTCTCAAAAAATTAAAAATAATGAGCTTATCTATAATACTAAATTCCTTACTGATCTAAGCAAAAATATTTTAGACAATACTTACGTACTGTTTCTCATTTTTTTATTTACTTTTTTCAATTGGCTCTTGGAAATAATAAAATGGAAAACCTTAGTATCTTCCATAAAAAAAATATCGTTTTATGAGGCTTTCAAGCAGAGTTTGTCTTCTCTCACAGCATCTTTGCTTACACCAAACAGAATTGGTGAATATGGAGCTAAAGCAATCTATTATCCTAAGAATGAAAGATATAAAATATTATTTCTCAATTTCTTAGGAAATGTTAATCAAATGGTCGTAACTCTTCTATTTGGTGGTATTGGATTATTGTTTTTAATAGCAGTCCTACCTTTCAGTCTAAAATTATCTACCTTGCAAATGATTGGTATTTCTACCCTTTTTACTTTGGTCCTCTCCTTATTTCTAAATAAAACGGGCAGATCATATTTAAATAAATTTGCTGATCAATTAAAAACCATTTCGACAAGAGTTCATTTTCGAAACTTTTATTACTCCTTTTTAAGATATCTTGTTTTTTCGCATCAATTTTACTTTTTATTATTTCTATTTAATACTGATCTCAATTATTTTAATGCAATGCCAATTATTTTTACCGTGTATCTTTTCTCATCCATAATTCCGGGTTTCGTTGTTTTTGATTGGTTGATCAAAGGTTCTGTAGCCGTCTCCTTATTCAGTATTTTTCACATAAATGAGATTGTTGTTTTAAGCACAACAAGTATAATGTGGTTGGCAAATTTTGCTTTTCCTTCCCTAATTGGAGGCTATTTTGTGTTAATGTTTACAAAGCCTGTAAACTCTGACTTGGAAGAAAATATTATTCAATCATGATAGCGCTAACTATCATTATATCATTAACCTATTTCTTGCTTATATTTTTTTATATACTCGGTTTTCATCGAATTAAAGATTTTAAATCTGAAGAATCAAACCTGACTTCGAGTTTCTCCATTGTTATACCATTTAGAAATGAGGCTGAGAATCTGCCAAATCTATTGAAGAGTATTTCCCAAATTAATTACCCAAAAAACAAGTTCGAAATAATTCTTGTGAATGATGATAGCGATGATAACTCCATTGAAATTATTGAAAAATTCAAAATTCAAAATTCAAAACTCAATATATCCATCATTAACAACCAAAAAAGATCAAAATCACCTAAAAAAGACGCTATAAACATTGCCATCAAAAATTCGAAATTCAATTGGATCTTAACCACAGATGCCGATTGTATTTTATCGGTCAATTGGTTAATCGTTTTAAATGGCTTTATACATTCTCAAGATCCAAAAATGATCGTCATGCCAGTTTCTTATGAAATCGATGGTGATCTGCTTGATGGATTTCAAATTCTCGAACTACTAAGCCTGCAGGGAGCTACCATGGGGGGTTTTGGGATTGGGCATCCAATCTTATGCAACGGAGCCAATTTGTGTTATAAAAAAAATTGTTTTTTGGAACTGGAAGGCTTTTCTGGAAATGATAATATTGCTAGTGGAGATGATATTTTTATGCTCGAAAAAATGGTCAGAAAATATCCAACTAAAGTCAGTTATTTAAAATCAAAAGAAGTAATTGTCAAGACAAAAACGGAAAAACAATTTTCCGATATGGTTAACCAGCGAATCCGGTGGGCAAAAAAAACCACTTCCTATAAAAATATCTTTGGAAAATTAGTTGGCTTTTCTGTTTTTTTGATGAATTTTTGGGTTTTAGTATTGCTGTTATTGACAATTTTCAATGTTATTGAATGGCCGGTTTTAGCCATCATTTTTATTATTAAATTCTTTGTTGATCTCTCATTATTAGTTCCTGTTGCTATATTTTTTAAACAACAAAAGATATTAAGAAACTATTTGTTTAGTAGTTTTTTATATCCTTTTTACAACACTTTTATTGGTGTTTTATCTTTGAATAGAACCTATGAATGGAAGGGCAGGAAGTTTTCAAAATAGCAAACGACTCCTCACTGCCTAACGTTTATCAAAATTGGTAACTTATATTTCGACTTTACGGGAATTCCCCTTTTTATCGCTGGTTGAATGAGTGCAGGTAATTGATTAATACTGGCTGTCAAAACGCTATCCAATTTGGGTATTTTATCCCTAATTATATCTGAGGAATTTATTTCAGCTATTCTAATTATATTGTCCTGAGCTATGGATAATTCAATATAAATAGTGTCATATGTGGCGATAGGGCCCTTAACTTTTTCCAATACAATATGTTGTTCCAGTTGTTCTACCAATTCACTCCCAAAGCAATGCTCCTGTTTTTCTTCTCCATCCAAGTTTTCGCAATTTTTGAACATTGGATAGACATCAACAGTGGAATAATCAATTATGGTGTCCATTGCCATGACTTCATTTTTCGCTGATGTTCTTTTTGATGAAAAAAAATCACAGGAAGTAAATAAAAAAACAAATATTATTGCAATAAATAGGCGTTGCATCAGTGTTATTCAATTAACAAGGTGAAAGTACAAATTATTTTGAGATGACTTCTAAATTGTTAAAAACCTATAGTAAAATGTGCATTAAAGCTTAAAGTTTTAAATGGTTCTAAGACTATTTTTAGAGAAACGATTCAAAAAATATTATCGATATATTTATTTAAATGTTTGCACTATTTACTTACTAAGTATAAATTATATTTAGTAAAATAAACCCCTTCATTTATTGAAAGTTTGCTAAATTTGAAACAATAGATTTTCGTTTTATTAATGAGTACACTTTTTTCCTTTTACGCAGGATTAATTGCCTCTATCTTGCATGTTTTAACCGGACCGGATCACTTAGCCGCGGTAATGCCATTCGCAATCGAGTCGAAAAGAAAGGCATGGAAAATTGGCCTGTTTTGGGGTATCGGTCATCTCATCGGAATGCTATCAATAGGTATTTTATTCCTAATTTTCAAAGACCTAATTCCTGTAGAAAAAATATCAGATTATAGTGAGCAAATAGTTGGTGTTGTTCTGATTGGTATAGGTTTATGGTCGTTTTATAGAATTTTTTATCAAAGAAAAAATCATAAACATTTACATATTCATAGTGAAAATACTCCAATAATTCACAAGCATGAGCATGAACATTTGCATGAACAATCTCATCATCACAAGCACAAAAAAGATCTGAAACAGAGTAATTTTGCGTCTCTTTCTATTGGGTTTTTGCATGGATTAGCTGGAATATCTCATTTTTTATTGTTTCTGCCTGTATTGGGTTTTGATTCTCAATCTGATTCCGTGTTTTATGTTTTTGGTTTCATGGCAGGAATAATAATCGCTATGACTACATTTGCCATTGTCATTGGAAAAATGTCCTCATCAATAAAAAATGGACATAATGAAGTTTTGTTTAAGGGTATCCGTTTAGCAGGTGGATTATTCGCAGTAATAATTGGTATTTATTGGTTGTTTAGTAACTAAATTTAAAAGTCATAAGATCAATTAATTTTCTGATCATACATCATTCATGCTGACTGTTTTATTTTATTTTTCTTAATTTACTAGCATATCCTTGGCAATTGTTCCCCAATTAACGGAGTAACAATTCTCTTTCCTCCAATATTACTCTGCATCACCACTTTATCTGGATGAGCTTCGGTAATTTCTCCAATACAAATAGCGTTTTTCCCATTTTCATCATTATTCATTAAAATGACTACTTCATCTGCTACCTCTGCATCAACGATAGCGATAAATACTCCCTCATTTGCAACGTACAGCGGGTCTAACCCTAAAATTTCGCAAGCCGCGGCAACTTGCTTATCGAGAGGTAATTTATCTTCAAAAATAATAATACCATTATTGATGTCATTGGCAATTTCCGATAATACACTTGCCACTCCTCCTCGCGTAGGATCACGGAACAGGTGAACTTTGTTTCCAAATTTATCTAATAATTTATTGGTCAAAAAATTTAGATTGGTCGTGTCACTCACGATGGTTGATTCAAATTCAAGCCCTTCTCGTTGTGACATGATCGCCATTCCATGTTGTGCTATTAAACCGTTAAGAATAATTTTATCACCGACTCTTATATTAGCCGTTGAAATATTTGCTTTTGGATGTACTTCTCCAAAACCTGTAGTATTTATAAATATTTTATCGCCATTTCCCCGTTCTACAACCTTCGTATCTCCAGTTACAATCTGAACACCACTTTTATCTGCAGCAATTTTTATCGAATTTACAATTTCAACAAACTCCTCCATTTTCAAACCCTCTTCTACTATAAAAGCGAGTGATAAATACTTAGGAATAGCACCACACATAGCAACATCATTTACTGTTCCATTAACTGCTAATTCACCAATGTTTCCGCCCTTAAAAAATATTGGAGAGATAACAAAACTATCCGTAGAAATGGCAATTTCATTTTCTATTTTCAGGATGGCCCCATCGTGTTTTTGATCTAAAAATGGATTGCTAAAGGTTTTAAATATAATTTTATCAAGTAATTCTCGGGTCATTAGACCTCCACTACCATGACCCAAATTAATTGTGTCAAAACCAAGTTCAGATAAATCCATATTTATGAAGAAATTAAATTATTAGAGAAATGATAATAAGCTGCACAGGCACCCTCAGATGAAACCATAGGCGCTCCCAAAGGTTTAAAAGGTGTGCAATTATTACCAAATTGACTGCATTCAAATGGTTTTTTTATACCCTTTAAAATATCACCGGCTATGCAATCAGAATTTTCAGGAACAACTATATTGCTAATACCAAATTTTAGTTCTGCATCAAAATCCTTAAATTCTTTTTTTAATCTGTATCCACTTAAAGGAATTTCCCCAATGCCTCGCCATTCTCTATCTCCAATTTCAAAAACCTGATGGATGACCTTCAGAGCGGCTTTATTTCCTTCCTCTTTTACAACCCTTGCATATTGATTTTCAACATTATAAATGCCCTTTTCCAATTGCTCAACAGCCAAATAAATTCCCTGCACAAGATCAAGTGGTTCAAAACCTGTTATTATTATTGGTATTTTATACTTTTCTGCTAAGGGATAATACTCCTGAAGACCCATGATAGCACAAACATGTCCTGCGCCTAGGAAAGCATTTATATTACTGAACTCATCATCTAAAATTGCTTCCATAGCAGGGGGAACGAGCACATGAGATACCAGAATAGAATAGTTTTTTATCTTCTCCTTTTGAGCGTGCAAAACAGATAATGCGTTAGCCGGAGCCGTTGTTTCAAAACCAACTGCGAAAAAAACAACCTCCTTATTTGGATTGTTTTTTGCTATTTTTACGGCTTCCAGAGGTGAATATAAGATGCGTAAATCCCCTCCCCTCGCTTTTGCTTCCATGAGACTTTTTTTACTCCCAGGAACACGAATCATATCGCCAAAAGAACACACAATTACATCATTCTCCAACAATTCAATGGCTTTGTCAATTAAGTTCAACGGTGTCACACAAACAGGACAACCCGGACCATGAATCATCCTGACTTTCTCCGGTAGTAATTCTAAAATTCCATTCTTCACCAAACCGTGAGTTTGACCCCCGCAAATTTCCATGATATTCCATGGTTTTGTGATTATTTTTTCAATGAGGTTCAAGTAACTCTTTGTCGCTTCTAAATTTCTATATTCACTTAAATATTTCATCTGAAATTAAGGATTCGTACAATTTATATGATACATAATTTGACCATACGCTATGTTCTCATCATTTGGAGCTAAGTTACGGTTAAAATATAATTTATGTTTATTTCCTGCCAATTCTTTCAGCATATCAATCAGAACTGTATTCTGAAAAACTCCCCCACTACATGCAATTTTTCTATATTTATTTTGCTGAGCAAAATCTAATATAATTGAAGCTAAAGTGTATATAAAATTTAAGATAATTTGTTCTCTTTTTGTCCCTTTTTTATAATCTGAATAAAGATTTCTAAACAATAGACTAGTTGAAATTGTATTCTCGTTATCGACATGAGAATAAGATTTACAATTCTCCAAATCGAAACGTGTTATTCTATTTTCTAACAAGATGGCCGCTTCTCCTTCATAAGTGTTAATATCGCAAATCTCCAATAAGGATGCAACGGCATCAAATAATCTACCTACTGAAGAGGTCTTTAACTCATTTTTCCTTTTAAGCGTTTTGTAAACAGCAATTTCTTTCTCCTTAAATTTTTCGCTTAGAACCGATTCCATGTCAGAAGTTGCTAAGGACACTAAGGATATTCTTGGTTCTTTAGCCATTTTATCTCCTGCTAACCAATCAAAATATTCAAAGTGAGACAATCTATTTATTTTATTGTTTTGGTAATTAAAAAATTCGCCTCCCCAAATCTGTCCATCCTCTCCGTATCCTGTTCCGTCCCAAACAACCCCCAAAATAGGGTCCGTATCTTCAAAAAGTTCATGCTCCCCCAAAACAGATGCAAAATGAGCTTTATGGTGCTGAATTTCATATAAAGTTGACCTTTCCTTTTTTGCTATCTCTCTCCCATAAAGACTACTATGATATGCCGGGTGGCTATCGATTAAGACAACATTCGGCTTTTCGTCAAATAAGTTGATGAATTGTTCAATAGTGTTCGTAAATCTTTTATAAACATCATAGTTGTCCAAATTTCCTAGGTACTGACTTATGTATAAATAATCGTTTGGTAGAAAGGCAATAGTGCTCTTCAAATGTCCTCCCATAGCCAGAATGCTCTCAGTGGCAATTATCTTTCCACCAAAATAATTTGGTGCATAACCCCGAGACCGTCTGAACAAAACTTCGTGGTTAAATTTAGTACTATACTTAACCACCGAATCGTCCTGTGGGTTGACGATCTCCAGATTGTGATCTAGAAAGTAATCAGCAACATTTTTTAAAACATCCAGAGACTCCTTATCATCAAAAAGAATTGGAGAACCATGCAAATTCCCACTTGTAGCTATTATTGGAGTTTTTATTTCTGTAGATAATAGTTCTAAAATTCCGGTATATGGCAACATTATTCCAATTTGATTTAAGTCAGGAGCTATATCTGTTAGGGCTATAGACCCTTTAAAATCCGTCTTGGAAATAATGACAATGGGTCTTTGTGTAGATTCAAATGCTCTGCGTTGTTTTTTGTTGATTTTAAGATGTTGTTCCAATAAGTTCATACTGGGGTACAATATGGCAAAAGGTTTTTTTGGTCTTCTTTTTTTTTGCCTCATGGTTTGAACAACCTTTTTATTGCTCGCATCACAACAGAGTAAATAACCGCTGGTGTTTTTAATCGCAATTATTTTTCCATCTTTTAGAAATTCCGCTGTTTTCTTAAATATTTCACCTCTCGAAACATTTAAATTCACTCCCTCATGATCTCTCAATACCATTACTATTCCACATGTTTTGCATGTATTCGTCTGTGAATGAAATCTTCTATTATTTGAATTGCTGTACTCTCCATTGCACTCTGAACACATCTCAAAATCGTCAATGGTTGTATTTGATCTTTCAAATGGAAAAGTTTTTGTTATCGCCCATCTTGGCCCACAATTTACACAAGTAGTAAATGGATAATTGTACCTTCTGTTTTCAATCTCTACAATTTCGTTTTTGCAATTTTCACAAATTGCAAAATCAGGAGTGAGTGGCAAATTAAGTTTTCCATCCTTTGTAGAACTTACAATTCTAAATTCATCAAATTTTTGAAATGAGACTTCTCTTAAATCACTTGTTTGAATAAAGGAAACTGGTGGAGGATTTTTTATTAATTTTTGATAAAAAGATCTTACTTCTGATTCTGCTCCGGAAAGGTATATAATGACGCCTTTTTCATTATTGGAGATCTTTCCAGTAAGGTTTTTTTTGGTTACCAGAACAAATACGAATGGACGAAAACCGACTCCTTGGACTTGCCCGGTAATAGTTATTTTAAATGTTTTAAGCATTATTAAATCTTAAATCAAGATAAAGAAAAGGCTAATTTAGAAAAAATCAGCATGCAATTTTTTAGACAGCTCTAAGATTTGTTTTATTGTTTTGGGAATGGCTTCTTTTACGCTTGATGATAATTCAATTGTCATAGGAACCATTTCTTTTATAGAAATTGTAAATAAGGGGATTTTCGGTTTCGAGTCCATCAAATAAACTGCTTCTATCATATCCTTTAATCCTACATCATGAACGCTTAAGGCCGATGGGAAATCGGATGCAAATTTTGGGCGGATCAATGAGATCGTGCCCTCTGCTTTACCGTCCATAGTTGCATCAACAAATATTACCGTCTTATATGCTTCAAAACAACTCAGTAATAAGAATCCTCCGGTACCGCCATCCAGGATATCCAAATATTCGGGTAAGTCCATTTTTGCCATTTCTTGAATAAGATGAACCCCAACACCTTCATCTCCCATTAAATAATTTCCAACTCCTAAAATTAAGATGCTATTAGATTTATCTTTCTCAAAAAAGAAAGCATCACTACTTATAGCTACCGGAGCTCTATCAAAATTCGTCATTTTTTGTTATTTAAATAAAAAGACTGCCTCAAAAGTTCTATTATGCCTTTTAGCTATTCTTAAATGATAGCTTTACTGCTTTTGAGGCAATCGCTGTAAAATTTAATTTGTCATTACCAAAATATTTGACAATAACATAATAATCAAGATCGTACCCTTATATATGATCGTCGCTTTCTATACGTTCCTTGCGGACAAATTTATATCCACTGATCATAGATGAAGATTCCGCTCGTCCTTCCAACCAATCATGGTAGAAAACTAAATAAACATGGATTAAAGTAAAAATAATAAACAACCATGTAGAAATATGATGTATTGATCGGGTCGTTACATCTCCACCAAGAAAGTCAGGAACCCATTCAAAAAGTTTAGGCAACCACCACCCTGATGTTGGAGCGTATAATCCAAAGCCAGTGAATATTTGAACTAAAGCCAAAAAAAACAAAATAACATAGGAGAAGGAAGCCATATAATTATGTCCAACACTAATATTCTTATATACCTCCTCTTCTTCATTTTGTAATAAAACATCTATTTTTACTACATGAAGTATATTTTTTCGAGCCTTCTTTGACAAAGGTAGAAATGCACGCCAGTTAGAATAATAATTCCCTCTAAACGCCCAATAAATTCTTACTATGGCATTTGCCAAAAAGATATAGGCCGTTATAAAATGAATTACTCTTATAGTTCCAAACCAGTAAGATTCTGAGGCTTCAGCGCTAGACATGATAGCAGGTGGATCGGCAATAATAAAACCTGTTATTGCAAGAACTGTTATACACAAAGCATTCAACCAGTGAAACAGGCGAACAGGTAATTCCCAAACCAATACTCTCTTAAAATCGTTTGTAGGTGTTGTTATCGTTTGCATTTTATCTTTCTTTAAGGTTATACCTCACAACTGCTAACATTGCTAACTTTCGATATATGATTTCCGTGTTCGTCATACAAATGAACGGCACAAGCCAGACATGGGTCAAACGAATGTATGGTCCTAATAATTTCTAATGGAAGATCCGGATCGGCAACCGGTGTACCAATCAAGGAAGATTCATAAGGAGATAATTGTCCTTCAGGATCTCTTGGAGAGGCATTCCATGTAGTTGGAACGACTTGTTGATAATTTTCTGTTTTACCATCTTTTATTCTTATCCAATGTGCCAACGCTCCTCTTGGTGCTTCTGTAAAACCTATCCCTTTAGCTTCTGTCGGCCATTTAGAAGGATCCCATAATTCCATGCTAGCCATACGTGTATCACCATTTTTAATATTAGTCAATAGTTGATTATAGAACTCCATGGTCCAATTTGCAACCAATTGCGTTTCAATTCCTCTTGCAGCAGTTCTGCCAAGAGTTGAAAATAAAGCATCCACAGGTACATTTAAATGAGTTAAGGCACCATTGACAGCATCCTGAATTTCTTTATTCCCTCTGCCATAGCCAATTAACAATCTAGCTAATGGTCCTACTTCCATAGGTTTTCCTTGCCATCTTGGTGTTTTAATAAAGCTATATTTTTGATCAACATCTAGATGCTCATATGGAGGTTTTGGTCCTGAGTATTTAATATTTGTCTCACCTTCCCATGGGTGCCTTCCCGTATCGGCTCCTTCTTTATAATTGTCGTACCACGAATTATTAACAAATTCTTCTATATCGCCATTGCGATGATCTACATCATATACCTTTGACAGATCTCTGTTTAAAATAACTCCGGATTGGAATTTAAAGCTTGATGGGTCATTATATCCGTTAGTTGGAAAATCGCCATAAGACATATAATTTCCAACACCTTTACCAATTGCTCCCCAATCTTTGTAAAAGGAAGCAATAGCTAACAGATCAGGTATATAGACCTGTTCAATAAATTGTTTGCCTTCTTTTAATAATTTTCCAACATGGGCTAAGCGTTCTGCATTTAATCCTCCTGTACTATTTTCGTTTATGGCACATGCCATACCTCCAACTAAATAATTTGGATGTGGATTTTTACCACCCAATATAGTATGTACTTTAACGATCTCTTTTTGCCATTCCAGGGCCTCTAAATAATGAGCAACCCCTAACAAATTTACTGCAGCAGGCAATTTCATTTGTGGGTGACCCCAATAACCGTTGGCAAAAATTCCTAACTGACCACTATCCACAAATTTTTGAATTCTTTTTTGAACATCAGAAAAATATCCCGGTGAACTTTTTGGCCAATTGGAAATACTCTGTGCAATTTTAGATGTTTCCGCAGGATCAGCGCTAAGTGCATTAACAACATCCACCCAATCCAAAGCGTGCAAATGATAAAAATGGACAGCGTGATCGTGCATATATAAAGCACCTTCCATGATATTCCTAACCAATTCTGCGTTCGGAGGAATCACAATACCCAATGCATCTTCAACCGCTCTTACTGATGTTATGGCATGCACCGTGGTACAAACACCACATGTTCTTTGAACAAACGCCCATACATCACGAGGGTCGCGACCCTTAACTATATTTTCAAGTCCACGTACCATGGTACTAGAACTGTATGCGTCAACTATTTTACCGTCTTTAATTTCGGCTTCTATTCTTAAATGACCCTCAATCCTTGTTACAGGATCTACAACTATTCTGTTTCCCATGATAAATTAATTTTCTTCGTTTTTTTCTAATTGTTCTTCGTTCGCTCTACCTCTGGTATATCTTCCTTTTAATTCTTTACGTTTTGATATATTAGCTGCTATAGCATGTGCCGTCAAACCTGCCACAACGGCTCCCGTAGCTATTTTACCAACATTATCGGCAGTACTTTCAATTCCGAATCCCGGCACATTAGTTATTCGTTCATAGAATGGTCCATTGTCCCAGAAATTGGCTTCACTACACCCTATACATCCATGTCCCGATTCAATTGGGAAACTCACTCCATTATTCCATTTCATACTTGCACAAGCATTGTATGTTGTTGGTCCTTTACATCCTAGTTTATATAAACAATACCCTTCTTTGGCATTATGATCGTCAAAGGTTTCGGCAAATAATCCTGCATCAAAATATGGTCTTCGATAACATGTATCATGAACTCTTTTTCCATAAAATGCTTTTGGTCGACCACTACGGTCTAATTCAGGTAATCTGTCAAAAGTTACATAGTGAACGATCAGGGCGGCCATTGCTTCTCCAATTGGAGGGCAACCAGGCATCTGAACCAAAGGCTTGTTCTTTATTATTTTATGAATAGGTGTTGCTCCTGTAGGATTTGGTTTAGCTCCTTGTACACAACCATTAGTGGCACAACTACCCCAAGCAATTATAGCTTTTGCTCCTGCAGCTGCCTCGGTAAGTTGATCTTTAGCTGTCCTACCTGCAATTGTACAATATACACCATCTGCTCCCATTGGTACTGATCCTTCAACACATAAAATATAATCTCCGTAATTCTTTTTCATAGAATCATGCTTGGCAGCTTCTGCCTGATGACCGGCTGCAGCCATTAATGTTTCAGTATAATCCAGAGAAACATTGTCTAATATAATATCCGCTACCATAGGGTGGTCAGAACGAATAAAAGATTCACTACAACAGGTGCATTCTTGATAGTGCTCCCAAATGATGGGTAACCTGTACTTTGTTTCTAATGATTTTGCCACTTGACCTACCATGCTGTGTTCAAAGCCCATATAGGCCGTAATGAATGCAGCAAATTTCATAAAATCTCTTCGACTATAACCTTTTCTTATAGCGCATTCATAATAAGTTTCTTTTACTCCTTTTTTTGTTGCCATAACTAAAATTTAATTAAAAAAAGATCCTTTAATTTATACCAAAAATATGAAGGTAATGACCTTAAATTTAGAAAATTATATTTGTTTCTACAAGATAACTTGCTTATTTATAACGATTTAAAATTATCAAAACATGATAAATATCATGTTTTGATAATTTTATTATAGTATCTTATTCAATCATTATTTTTAGGCAGTTAATTAACACCTTTTGTATGCATGAACTCTCAATAGCCCTTGGTATTGTTAAAATCGCTGAAAACGAAATAGCAAAAGTAAAAGCTAAACAAGTTGATGTTATTGAGCTAGAAATAGGGACATTGGCCGGAATTGAATTTGACTCCTTAGATTTTGTTTGGCCTTCTGCGGTTAAAGAAACTGTTTTAGAAAATGCTGTTAAGAGAATTAATATAATCAAGGCAAAAGGCAAATGCCTGGATTGTGATACAACCTTCGACATAATTAATATTTACGAACCTTGTCCAAGTTGCAATAGTTTCCTAAAAGGAATTATTCAAGGAAAAGAGCTCAAAGTAAAAGCCTTAGAGGTTTCATAGGTATAACTATAAAATTTTTAATTTCTACCAGGTATTTCGTTTAGAAAAAATGTCTCTTAAACGAAGATTACTCTTCTAATTATTTAATTATAAAATGATATTTGTCATGTTTAGAAATATCATTCTCTGCTATTTTTATTACATAATATTTCAATTTATTTTCGTATGGATACAATAAAAGACACCATGCATAAAACCTTATTAATGAAGGTTTTATGGGATATTCAAAAAAAAAGAAGGTATATCAGTCGGGATGATATGACAAAAATTGCTCATGAATTTAACATCTCCAGGATGGAATTGGAAGGTGTTATCTCTTTTTATCATTTTTATCATAGGAAACATGCTGGTAAATACACTATATATTTAAACAATTCGATCATTTCAAAACACAAAGATTACGATCTTGTTAAAAAAGCTTTTGAGAATGAACTTGGCATTTCTATTGGAAATGTTACTGATGATCAAATGTTTGGATTGTTTGAAACACCTTGTATTGGTTTAAGCGACCAGGAGACGTCTGCATTAATAAATTTTAATGCATTTACCGATCTCACCCCAATAAAAGTAAAAAAAATAATCACCAAATTAAAACAGGGGGAGTCGATTCAATCTATAAGCAAAATTCCTAAAAATAATATACAATATACGCCGGATGATGATAAAACGGTATTTTTTAAGAAATACATTCCGGGAACAGGTTTAAAAAAATTAAAAAAAATGAATGCTGATCAGGTTATTGACCTGGTAAAAAAATCAAAACTAACAGGGCGAGGAGGTGCCTTTTTCCCAACCGGAATGAAATGGGAATTCTGTAAAAAGAACAAGGCAGATCAAAAATATATAATTTGTAATGCAGATGAGGGGGAACCCGGAACTTTTAAAGACAGGGTCTTAATGAGTAAATTTCCCGGACTCTTGTTAGAAGGTATGGCCATGGCCGCTTATGCTGTTGGAGCAACAAAAGGTGCTATCTATTTAAGAGCGGAATACTTTTACTTAAAAGATAAAATAGAACAAAGAATAATCGATTTTAAAGAAAAAGGATTTCTTGGGAAAAATATTCTTGGAATAGAAAATTTTGACTTTGACATCTATGTGCATATGGGTGCAGGTGCTTATGTCTGTGGCGAAGAAACTGCTTTGATCCATTCTATGGAAGGCAAAAGAGGTGAGCCCAGCACCAAAGAGTATTTTCCAGTTGAAAAAGGTTTTTTAGGAAAGCCTACCATAGTAAATAACGTAGAAACACTGTGTGCGGTACCACGAATATTGGAAATGGGATTGGAAAAATATTTATCCATTGGAACGGAGGCAACACCAGGGACTAAACTACTAAGTGTTTCCGGTGATTGCAAAAAACCGGGAATATATGAAATTGAATGGGGTATTAAATTACAAGAATTTCTACATTTAATTGATGCCAAAAATCCAAATTTCGTACTGTTCAATGGTTTTTCGGGAGAATGTTTATCTCCAAATGATTTTGATAGAGAAATATCAGGAGAAAACTTATTGGCCGAGCATATTCAATTTGAATTTAATGATCCCATAGAATATTCACAAAAAATGAGTGCGGTTGGTTTGAGAAGTGGGGGTTCATTTATGGTATTTCATAAAGACAGAGATCTTTTAGAAATATTAAAGAACATTAATGATTTTTTTGTAGCAGAGTCGTGTGGAATATGTGTCCCTTGCAGAACTGGCAACTTCTTACTAAACAAAAAAATACAAAAAATCATCAATTGTCATGCCGATACAAAGGACATAAATGATATTAAAGAGTGGAGTACAATTATCAAACAATCAAGCCGGTGTGGCCTGGGAAAATCTTCTTCCAACTGTTTGTTAACTGCCATGTTGAAGTTTCCGGAAACATTTCAAGAAAAACTCACTTGCAATAGGGATATCAATAATGCTTTTAATTTGAATAAGGCAGTAGAAAATTATGAAGAAATTGTCAACGAAATAGAAACTACTTATGAATAATTCAGTCAAAATAAGAATCGATGGTAAAGACTACCAGGTACAGGGTGGTAAAAATTTGGTAGATACCGCAAAGGAACATGGCATTTATATCCCAACACTTTGCCATTTTCATGAGGTGAATCCACCTCTTGGAACCTGTAGAATTTGTACTGTGAAAGTTGATGGAAAAACAACAACAAGTTGTACCACTAAGGTTTATGAAGGAATGGAAGTTGAGATCAACACGGAAGAGCTCATTGATATAAGGAAAGCCATTATCGAAATGCTCTTTTCAGAAGGGAATCACTTCTGTCCTACCTGTGAGAAAAGTGGAAATTGTGATATGCAAAATCTTGCATATGATATGGGATTAACAACTTCAAGATTCCCTAAAGTATTTAGCAACAAGGCTGTAGATTTTAATGCAGAACGAATAATTATGGAAAGAAACAGATGTATTCTTTGTAAACGTTGTGTTGAAGAAATCAAAACGGAAGATGGTCAGAACGTGTTTTCATTTGTAAACAGAGGCGTCAAAACACATGTACATATTGATTATGAGCAAGAACAAAAGTTAAGTGATTCCGATGCCCTTCGAGCAATGAATTTATGCCCGGTTGGTACTATTTTAGTAAAAGGAATGATCTATGAACAACCCTTTGGAGAAAGGAAGTACGACTTGCTTGGTAAAACCAAAAAATCACCAACAAATGGCAATGGCACATGCATCAATGAAAAGGAAAAATTTATTGTCGCCACCACTTCCCTTGCTGGTTGCTTTGGCTGTCATATGTCTCTTTTAGATATTGACACTGATATTATAGATGTTCTTGAAATAGTTGAATTCAATAAATCTCCTCTAACGGATATTAAAAACTTCAGTAAACGCTGTCATGTTGGTCTGGTGGAAGGAGGCTGTGCAAACTCTGAAAATGTTGAAGTATTAAAAGAGTTTAGAAAAAAATGTGACATTTTAATAGGTTTTGGCGAGTGTGCACTAATGGGAGGAATTCCTGCCATGAGGAACTTTGTTCCTCTAAAAGAATGTTTAGAAGAAGCATATATCAATGGAATGACCAGTGAGATAGGAGCCAATATCATTCCAAATCATGAAGACATTCCTAAACTTCTGAACAATGTTTACCCTTGTTCTGAAATTGTAAAAATCGACCATTTTATACCTGGTTGCCCTCCCAATGCCAACCACATTTGGAAAGTAGTAAAAAGTATTTTACTGGGTAAAGAATTTTCTATTGCTCACGATGAATTTAAATACGACTAAATTTAATGAATATGAACAAAATTGTAATTGATCCCGTAACAAGAGTGGAAGGCCATGGCAAAGTAACCATCCATTTAGACGAACAAAATAAAGTAAAAGAATCTTTCTTTCATACCGTTGAATTTAGAGGCTTTGAAAGATTTATTCAGGGACATCCTTATTGGGAAGCTCCTGTTCTGGTCCAAAGATTATGCGGTATTTGCCCGGTAAGTCATCATTTGGCAGCGGCAAAAGCAATCGATCAAATTGTGGGTTTGGAGCCGGAGGAATTATCCCTACCTGCTCAAAAAATAAGAAAATTATTACATTTTGGTCAAATATTTCAATCACATGCTTTGCATTTTTTCTATTTGGCTTCTCCTGATTTATTATTTGGATTTGATGCCGCACCATCTAAAAGAAATGTAGTTGGTGTTGCCATTGAATATCCGGAATTAGCAAAAAAAGGAATCCTAATGCGGAAATTCGGACAGGAAATAATAAAAATGATCGCCGGAAAAAGAATTCATGGAATTTCAACCACACCAGGAGGAGTTCAAAAAAAAGTGAGTGTAAAAGAGCGGGATTACTTTTTAAATGGTAAAGATATTCCTTCGATAGATACGATGATCGAGTGGTCAAGGGAAATTATAGATTTTATAAAAATTTATCACTCCAACAACAAAAAGTGGCTCGATACATTTGCAGAATATCCATCCGGTCATTTAGGTCTGGTAGATAAAGAAACAGGATTTCTTGAACTGTATGATGGAAATTTAAGGGCTATTGATGCCTATGGTAATACTACTTTAGATGATATAAATAATGATGATTATCAACATTATTTTTATGAAGGTGTTGAAAAATGGTCTTATCTTAAGTTTCCATATATTAAAAACTTAGGAAGGGAAAAAGGATGGAATAGAGTGGGTCCTTTGGCTCGTTTAAATGTAATAGATGGCATTTCTTCTTCTCATGCCCAAATAGAATGGTTAGAGTTTAAGGCTGCGTCCCAAGGTAAAACCAATAATAAAACCATGTATTCTCATTGGGCGCGACTGATAGAAATACTGCATTGTGCTGAAATGATGAAATCCCTTCTTGAAGATGATGATATTTTAGGTAATGATTTGATCAGAAGAGGAGAAAGGAGAAATGAAGGGATTGGTATTATCGAAGCCCCAAGAGGTACCTTGATCCACCACTATGAAGTTGACAATAAGGACAGAATTACACGTTGTAATTTGATCGTATCCACTACACATAATAACGAGCCCATGAATCAAGCCGTAAACTGGGTGGCAAACAACGTATTAAATGGTAAGCCAAAAATAACAGAAGGTATGTTGAATCAGGTTGAAGTTGCTATTCGGGCCTACGATCCTTGCTTGAGTTGTGCTACCCATGCCATGGGTCAAATGCCTTTAGAAATTTCGCTCTATGATCATGCAGGAAAAATAATTGATGAAAGAAGAAGATAAAATACTTGTACTGGGTATTGGTAATATCGGACGACAAGACGATGGTCTTGGCTGGCTTTTTATAGATTACCTCGATACGTTGAAATTTGGAAATTTCGATTTGGAATACCGCTATCAATTGCAAATCGAAGATGCAGAATTACTGTCCAATTATAAAACTGTAATTTTTGTAGATGCCACTAAAGAGAACACAAAAGAAGGTTTTTATTACAGAACTTGTGAGACCTCTAACAATCACAGTTTTAGTACACATGAACTGCGTCCTGAAACCGTACTGTTTTTAGCCAATAGTTTATACCAACAAAGGCCTAGAGCATTTATTCTTGGAATAGAGGGATTTAGTTGGAATTTAGATATCGGACTAAGTAAAGCTGCAGCATTTAACCTGGATAAAGCAAAACAATTCTTATTTGAAAAAATAGTAGAATACGACGATATAGGCATGGTTTCTAACGACTAATATGTCATGAATAGACATAAATATTGACTATATTTGAATAATTTTAAATTTATAATTATGTGTGGTACCTGTGGTTGCGGTAGTGAAGAGAACGGAGTAAAAATTCAAAATCCAAGAGAAACTGAATTACATGAGCATCATGAACACGGGCATCATCATCATGAACATCATCATCACGACGGCCATACACATAGCCATTCTCATACTCATGAGCACGAAAATAAAGTGGCTCACAAAACGATATTAGAAATTGAACAAAATATCCTTCAAGAAAATGATATTATGGCTGCCAGAAATAGAGGATATTTTGATGCTAAAAATATTTTTGCCATAAATTTAGTTAGTTCTCCTGGTTCTGGGAAGACATCATTATTGGAGAAAACGCTTCAGGATATGAAAAATGAATTACCTTTTTATGTTATTGAAGGAGATCAACAAACACTCAATGATGCCAACCGAATAGATGCTTTGGACATACCGGTAATTCAGATTAACACGGGTAAAGGATGTCATTTAGAAAGTGATATGGTTTACAATGCCGTAAAGAAATTAAATATTGAGCAGAATTCAATTTTAATGATCGAGAATGTTGGCAATTTGGTTTGTCCGTCCATGTTTGATCTGGGTGAGAGCAAGAGAGTTGTGATTATTAGTACTACTGAGGGAGAGGATAAACCTATTAAATACCCGGATATGTTTCTGTCTTCTGATCTCTGTATCATCAATAAAATGGATCTGTTACCCTATTTAAATTTAGATGTGCAAAAATTAAAAACTTATGCCAGGCAAGTCAATCCGAAACTGGAGTTCGTAGAAGTATCCGCCACTACCGGTGCAGGGATGCAAAATTGGTATGGTTGGTTGCGAAATAATTTAAATTCTTAACTATGTGTTTATCTATTCCCGGAAAATTAATTGAAATTACAGCCGAATTAGATGAAACTTTTCGACTTGGTAGAGTTTCATTTGACGGGGTTATAAAAGAAGTAAGCCTGACACTTGTCCCAGAGGCAAAAGTTGGTGAATACGTCTTGGTTCATGTTGGTGCTGCAATAAGTGTTGTAGATGAAGAAGAGGCAAAAAAAACCTTTGATCTTCTTAAACAACTAGGTGAATTGAATGATCTAGATCCTTCAAATCTAGATTAGACTGTCTTTATCATGGTCTCGTAGTAAAACATGTTATTCAACATATTCCCTAACTTGCGTTTTTTTTAAGAAAGAGTGATGGATGTTTTTTTACTAATTATTGGTTTTATTTTTATGCTTATAGGAATCGCGGGTTCCTTTTTACCTATTCTTCCAGGGCCATTTATGGGATGGATTGGATTATTACTATTGCATTTAACTAGTATAATACCGATGAGTTATCCTTTTTTGATTATCACTTTTTTAATCTCTGTTGTAATTTGGATGCTGGATTATATAATTCCATCCATGGGTACAAAGAGGTTTGGCGGAAGTAAATGGGGTGCTATAGGAACAACTATAGGTCTAATTATTGGAATCATTGCACCAATTCCTTTGGGCTTTCTTCTTGGGGCTTTTTTAGGAGCTCTAATTGGAGAGCTACTCTATAACCATAAAGATCTTAAACGAGCGTTTAAAGCTGCCTTCGGTTCGTTTGTGGGGTTTTTAGCTTCTACTACTTTAAAATTTATGGTAAGTTTGGTATTTGTAGGGCTCTACTTTTATACAGTTATAGATTATTGGGAAGAATTTAATTTGTTTTAATAAAAAGTTAAACACTGTCACCTTTTAATATTCTTCTCATACAAATCAATCCAGTTCTCAACTGTCATTTTTTGCATTAATTCAGCAATAAGGTCAAATGGAATTTCTTCTGGTTTTTTGAAACGGATACAACTTTTTCCCATATCTAATTTTCGTTTGTCATGTTTTGGATATTCTTTTACAAACCAATCTAGCAATTCCGGGTTGGCGTAGATTCCCATATGATATAAAGCAATAAAATTCTTTTGAGAAGCAATATTAACAAATGGTAAAGGTAAATTCATATCACAATGATAACCTGCTGGATAGATTTTTTTTGGTACCACATATCCAATCATTCCATAGTTCATTTGCTCTTCAAAACCTTTAGGAATATTGTTTAAAATAATTTGACGTAATTTTCTAAAATAGACAATACGATCTTCAGGAAGTTTAGAGATATAGTCCTCTTGGTTTTTTGCGGGAATTTTCATTTTATTGGTTTATTAATTACTATTCGTAACGAAAGCAATTCTTTGACTATCTTTTGACCAACTTGGCACGTTAATAGTCCCTTGTCCACCATAGATATATGCAATTATTTTTGGTGTGCCTCCGCTAGAAGGCATTATTCGAAGCGTACAGTGCTTATAAAAAGGATGGTCTCCAAATTCCGTTTCCGGGGGGAACGATATGAACGCAATCCATTTTCCATCCGGAGAAATATGAGGGAACCAATCTTTGAAATTTTCGTCAAAAGTTAATTGCTCAGGATTGCTACCATCAGGATCCATCCTCCATAATTGCATATTTCCTGTTCTATTAGAATTAAAATAAATATAATTTCCATCAGGAGAATATTCCGAGCCATCATCCAGATCCTTCGTATCTGTTAATTGAATTTCTTTATGCGTTTCAACATTTATTCCATAAATATCATATTTATCGTTGCGATTCCCAGTAAAGAGAAGTGTTTTATTGTCAGGAGAAATACCGTGCAAATAAGATGGTCCAACGCCATCTGCTGTTATTTTTTTTGGAACCGAATCCCCTTTAGGATTCATAATATAGATAGACGAGATTCCTTCGTCTTCTTCATTGTGATTACTAATTCCCAATATTTTTTCATCAAATGAAAATACATGATCATTGTTATTGTTAATTGCAAATCCAGTGTTAATTTGCTTTACTTCTTTAGTTCTAAATCTATATTTATATAATAATCCATTAGAATTATAAACGAGTTGTTTGTCGTCATTGATCCAATTAGGTGCTTGAAGAGAATGTGCAGAATAAAAAAGTACCTCTCTATGCCCATTAACAACATTCAATATTTCCATATTGCTGCCGATATAGTCTCTATACGGCTGATAATTTTCCGGAGTAGGTTTGATGATTCGAACGTTTGTAAATATTGCGTCTTCAATTATATCCTGATTATGCGAACATACATAGAGCCCTACAAATACTTCATTCTTTAAGTTTAGATCATCAATTTTTATGGTTGTAAATGGTTCCCCAAATTTTGCAGTAGACATCAAGTAAGTATTTCCCTTTCGTTCAAGTTGGACAACATCTGGTGCTGTATCTGAAGACACTACCTCTTCTGTATCAGCACCGCTAGATCTTCTATATTGCAATGATGTTAATCCATCACCATGAATGGTTGCGTTCACGTGAGCCGAACTTCCGCTTAAATTATTTCGAACGATCCATCCTATCTTTCGATGTGGTTCAACACCCTCTCCAACAAATTTAACTCTTGCTCTTAGGATGAAATCTCCCTGAACGGATTTGTAGAGATACTGAAACTGATCTTTACCTTCCCACATATTCATTCCCGATCCTGAAATTGTATATTCCTGTTCTTCAGAGTTGTAATTAATTGTGCCATTCAGAATTGGCTTTCCAATATTCGTTTGGTTTTCAAAAATGCCATAAGAAGTTTTCATATTTGAGATATCTGAAACTATGGTTTGACTTGAGGCACATAAAAAAGAAAACAAAAAACTGGAATAGAGTATTTTTTTTATCATCAGAGATTTACTTTATCATTAGAAACTGGATAAATTTACAAAATTTTAAGTAAGAATTAAATATGCTTAAATTACATCTTGTTCTCTATTTCAGTTATTTATCAATCACTAGTTCCTTGGGATTGTAAATGCTAATATGTTGCAAAAAATGGCTTAATAAAGTTAAGAACGGATTAGCTGTCAAAATAATCTCCAATCATATAGGTATTACACTTTAAAAAAATTAAAAACTACCAATAACTGTAATCGATAAATTCCTTCCTGGCGCACTTATTGCAGAAGCAAATTCCCTATAATGTTGATCAAAAACATTATCAAATGCCGCCAAGAAATCAATGTTCTTCGTGGCCTTATATCTAAAATAAAAGTTTAATGTTTGCCAGGAAGGGCTACCGTAATATTCATTTTCCTCCACCAAAAAAGGAGTTTGTTCAATATTGTCAATTCCCTCGGTGATATTATAATCCTCTAATTTTTTTCTTCCGTTGAAATCAATATAAAAACCGGTCTCAATACGATTCTTAATATAATTTAATTCAATTCTTCCAAAAAGTGGAGGAATAGAAGATAGTGGTTCTCCGGTATCGTAAGCTTGCCCTTTAGTGTAAGTTAAAGAAGCTCCCGCATTAAAAGTGTTATTCAATTTACCTTTAAATGATAAGGTTGTTCCAAATATATAGGCTGTTTCATTATTTACATTTGACACTAGATCGTATACTTCTTCGTCATAAATCATTGTCGTTCTTTCATTCAAAATAAACGGGACTCTAGCGATGTAATCGTTCAATAAAGTGTAATAGGAAGTTAAGCCAAGATAATAATTTTTATTTTTAAAGTATTTTAAAAATCCAATTTCAAAATTATACGCAAATTCTGGTTTTAAATTGATATTTGGAACGGTTAATTGACCATTTTTTTCTCTAATTTTTCCTATATCATCAATATTTGGTGATCGAAATCCAGAAGAGAGAACACCATTGATCTGCCAATTTTGGTTCGGTTTAAAAACATAGCCTACCGTTAGTGTTACAGCGGTATTTCTAAGATTAATATCTTCATGCGGTAAAGCAATGTATGTTGTATCAATCCACGAGGCCTGAAGATTGGTATTAGTTAATCGTATTCCTGTATTTAGTGTTGATCTCTTTTTTATGTCTTGTCGATAATCTGCATATATTGCGGAACTCAAATAGCTGCTCCCACCGTCTGGATATCGAGTTTGTACCAAAAAAGTATCTGAAATTCCTGTAATCTCATTATTATTTACTTCTAGCACTTCTCCTTTTGAAGTTGATCTTACGTCGTTATAGGCTATTTCAAATCCATAGCCGAAATTCTTATCTTTTAACTTTGTGAAGTTTGTTGTGAAATCGCCATTTAGACTGTATACATTGACATCTTCAAATCGAGAAGTTCTATCCAAACTATCAAAATTTCTTTGTATTCTAGATTCTTGAATATTCTGGTATGCCATTGTTATAACTCCTTCGTTCATGCCTTTTTTATCCAGATCCAAATTGAATTGTGTAGAGAACAAAAACCTATTCTGAGGCCCATAGTACCAATTTGCATATTTTAGCTCATTATCTGTCATTTCAGTCAATTTATCAAATCTTCCAATATCGGAAGATATACTATATTGTATATTGAAGATCATGTTATTTTTATCATCAAATGGTATCAAAACCTTTTGAAGTAAATCGAGTTGACTAAACCCAACATTTCTTTGCTTATCAGGATTGGTATTATCCACAGGGACTGGGTTGTATAGGTTATCACTATTATTGGAATATTCATACTGTTTTCCCCATTCTTGGAATCCATGAGATCGCGACTCGCCCATTTTTAAATCGCCAAACCTACTGAAAGAAACACTTGTATATGTTGCCGCCTTTTTCATTTGGGCTTCAATTCCGGCCTGAACTGTAAATTCTTCATTTACACTACTTACCCTAGATAAAAACTCTGTGTTAATATTTGTTTTTTCGCTGGTCTTTGGTGTTCTAGTATAATAATGAATCACTCCTCCCAACGCATCTGAACCATATACTACTGAGGATGGTCCAAAAATTACTTCTATTCGCTCCAAGAGATTTGGTGAGACAGTAATAGAATTTTGAATGTGACCCTTTCTGTAGATTGCATTATTCATTCTAACTCCATCTACAACCAAGAGTATTCTGTTTGCCTCCATTCCTCTGATTACAGGGCTACCTCCACCAAATTGTGTTTTTTGTATTTTAATCCCGGGGACCTCTGCAAGGATATCTGCAGTAGTCTGAGAAGTTGAATTCTGAATATCCTTGTTGGAAACTATAGCAATCTGTTCTGCTATTCTTGTTGTTTTTTCTTGAGCCTTACTTGCCGATAAAAAAACTTCATTGAGCAGTTCAGAGTTAAATTGTAAAAATATAACAATGTTATTTTTATAAATCTGCTTTTTTAATAATTCAAATTCAACATAGCTTACATGAGTAAAAGTCAACAATTCCATCTGGGTAAAAATTCCCAAATCCACTTTACCGTTTTCATCAGAAATGGCTATTTTGCTTTTATCTTCATTCGCTACTTGAACATTTTGAATCGGATCTTCAGAGTCCTTATCCAAAATTATGCAATTCTGTGCAGAGGTATATTGCCAAACTAACAAGAATAGAATTAAATATATACACCTCATATTATCTAAATACCTCCTTTAGTACATTTAATGACTTCGGTTCTTTAAATGCCGGTAAATGTAATTCGTAATAATCTAGTAAAATATCTAACATTATATTTCTGGATCTCGAGTTTAATCCTAATTGACCAATTACATCAAAATTTATGCCGATTAGTGATTTAAACATAATTAATTTTTCTCCATAAATACAGTTATTCAAAGGTTTTTCATTTGTAAAAACCCCCTCTCTTAAATCAAAATATGGATAGCTCAGATTTTCCTTTTCAGGGAAGAAACCTAAGTATTTCGTTAAATTTACTAGAAAAAGAATATGAAAGTTGGATGTTTTATCGTGCGTATCCAACCAAACTAAAGCCGTTTCAATATATTGATATAACTCTGGATTTTTTTCTTCTTCAAACAAAGAATAGGTCAGTGTTTCAGCCAAGAACAAAACTATAGACTGCTTAAGAATATTAAAAGGTATCGTTTGATATAAATGGTTTATTCTTGCTTCTCTAATACTATTTAAATTACCACTATTGTTGTGATTTGCAGTTATCGTTAATTGTGTTAAAGGTTGAAAATAAGCAATATTTATCTTTTTATTCTTTGCTCTTAAAATCCTCTTGAGAAGATAGCTTTTCACTCCTTCTTCGGTGAAGCACTTTACAATCAAGTCTGACTCACCATATTTCAAGGACGTTAACACTATTGCTTTCGTTTTAACAAGCATGCTAATTTATTATGGCTATTTTTGTGGAGGTTGATTCTGATTTATCCTGGCTTGTTAACAATACAATATAAACACCAGAGGCCACTACATTTCCAGAGAGATTCTTCTTGTTCCAAATTACCTTGCCCCCTTTGATTTCCTGTCCTATTTCAACATTTGTCTCATAAACTAATCTTCCCGCCGTATCTAGTATTTTTACATTTGTTCCGCTAGGCAGGTGTGTTCCGTTTCTTCCATCGATGGTAACTATTTCGTTTTCTTTTCTAACAGGATTTGGGTATGCATAAACCTCTTCTAAAGTTTCACCAAAAGGAGCAACATTATTATTAAATGCTACTATTCCTTTATCCGTAGCAAAGTACACCTTTCCATTACTGTTGTCCACTCTTACTTTTAAAATTCGATTAGAGGGAAGAGGTGAATTGTCCTTATTAAAATTGAAAAGTGTTTCATTACCAGACGGATTAGTGCCTAGAACTCCTCCTGTATCCGTAGCAAACCATTTATTTTCCGCACCATCAATGGCAATTGAATTAACCGGTTGATCTCCGAGTAGTTTTTTTGGAACACCATCGTCATCAACAATTACTGGTTCGGCATCATAAATCTCATCATCAAAGATTCCTTCCGAATCTGAAAAAACAACCAGTCCTTTTTGTGTACCTATCCAAATTCCATTATTTCTGTCCACTACTAAAGTTCTTACATTTAAATCGGGTAATGAACCTTTTGTAACTTCCGTTTTCAGAGCTTTCCTTTGGTTACCTGATTCATTAAAAACCAAGGCTCCATTTCTTCTGGATCCAATCCAGATGTTTCCTACTTTATCAATAACCAATTCGTTCAGCCCGAATGCCGGGTTATCAAAATAGGGGTGTAAACTAAAACTACTCCAAGTGCCACTTTTACTGAGTTTCTTTAGTCGATTATCCACCCAAGAATTTGTAATCCAAAAATTACCCTGATTGTCAAAAGCCGATCCGTTTATTCTGATGCTTGAATTGGGAGAATTGTCAGGATATAGATCTTCTAATCCACTATTAGCATCATTCCAAAGAACAACCGGCTCATCATTCTGTACAACCAGTATACCGCTATTCCATGAGCTTATATACACTTTGTTTTCTATATCGGGATCTATAGTTACATGTGCCAAATCTAAAGCGGGAAAATCACTACTGTACGGTGTATTTATCCATTCCTTATTTTCTTCGAGATTTCCATTAAAATGACTATATCCCAGACGCTTTGTAAGTGGCGCATAAGATGCGTCATAACCCCCATAAACAACCCAAAGATTATTATTGTCTGCTGTAATTGAAAAGACGAGATTCGAGGTTGGTCCGTTCGGGTGAATCTCTGCATAATCGCTTCCAATGAAATTATTTTTTAAAATACCGAAAGTAGTAGTTGCCAGGTTTAGACCATCCTCATCGGCATAAGCAGAATTTAGACTAAATGGATATGTATCGGATTGTTCGGCAACATACATTCTTATCCATGCTGTATTCAAGACATAGGCAAAAGAACTTGATGCTACTGTTAAAAATTGGATAGATGATTTTATACTAATTATAGTTTCAGGATAAGTATCAATTAGTTCTAAATTAGTAGACACTGCTAATCTATACAGGTTTGTACTCTGTGAGGTGATTACATCATTATTAAATATTGATATCGAACTAAAATCTCCTAATAAATCTCCTTGTGGCTGGGTCCAGTTATTAAAATCGATTAGATTAGGATTGGTCAAATCTGCCGAATAAATACCCTTTTTTGTCGCGGCATAAATAGTGCTTTGTAAAATTGCTGTTTGATTTACGAAAACGGCACTTGAATTTTCATCAATATAATAAGTGTCTCCAAAATTTAAATTCACAATATCATACTGAACGATCCCAAAAGGAGTAGAAAGGTATAAATCATTTTCAAACTCTGAAATCTGATTTATTTGCTTTAAGCCAGTTATGTCCAGACGTTCAATATCATTAGCTATAGTAATTTTTCCTTTATCGTCAATTATTTCAAGTAGTCCTGATTCATATCCAATAACAAATCTATCTGTAGCAGTACTATAATAAATACTAGATGTTTCCTTTCCTGACAAGCCATGTACAGATGAAATTTTTTGAGTTTCATTTGTGTTCAAGTCGTAAATAAATGCTGCATTGTCTGAAATAGCATAAATAGTACTATTAATTTTTATAAAGTCTTTGACATTGTTATACGAATAGAAATCCTCCCACTCTGAACTATAATCAATTTGTGAGATGGTACTATGACATATAAATAAGAATATTGTAATTAGAATTGATTTGATATTACTCTTCACTTTTATGAATTTTAAATACCCATGATATAAATTTATTCCGTTCAAAGATATTTAAATAAAACGATATTAATTAGGCGAAATATATTTACGGCTATAAACAAAAAAACCCCAGGATATTACCTGAGGTTTTCGTTCTATTAGTTGTACTGTATTAAAAATTTTCCAGAGTCAAATTTGAAACTGCAACCAGTTCTCCTTCTAAAAACAATTTTACCGGATAATTTCCTTCTTGGTATTCTCTTAACTTCTTATCTAGATACAGAACTACATTCACGTCTTTATTATCAACCTCAACTGTGGTATGATCAGTAAATTTTTTTTCCTCTTTAGATTTTTTGTCAATAAAAACTCCTTTCGCGTTTGTTACATGCCCTTTAGGGTTTTGCACTACTACGTGTACATCTTTTACACCAGGAGTAACATTTTGATTAACCTTAAAGCTAACCTTTATGATATCCGTTTTATTTGGATTTCTAGTAGGTAAATATTTGCCTTCTGTGTTAACCTTAATGGCAACAACTTCAACCTCATCTACTTTTAGGTTCTCATTTACTTTATCCTGAATTTCCGAATCTATTAGAGCGGTTTTTTTCTGCCCATCATTACTGCTCTTATTTCTATTTGTTCCATTACTTTTTGGAGCTTTACTTAAAGTTGTTCTTTGTCCACTTTCTTTTATAAGCTCATGATATACTCTATTGAAATTTTTTATTTCGATTTTATAATTAATTATATTAGACCACCCTGTTTCTTCTTGGTCAACTACCGATTTCTTAAATTCTGAAATTCTCTTTTTTTGAACTACGGCTGAATCTAATAGATTGGAATTCTTGGCTATTACTTCTTCATATTTATTTTCTAACGATGTTAAATTATCAATGATTTTTACTTTCTGTTCTTCTATATAATTTACCGCTTTATTTACACTTCTTTGCTTAGGTTCTGCTTTCGGTTCTGCTTTCGGTTCTGCTTTTGCGACTTCGACATTGCTAACCGCTCGAGATTCTGCTTTAGTATCAGTTGCTTTTGGCGGTGGACTCTCAACTATTTTTGTCTCGTTCTCCTGTTGTTTCACCACTGGCTTTTCCCGATTAATTTTGGCTACTCCCTTCTCTGTTTTAGTTTTCTTTGGCGTCTTAACTTTTGCCTCTATATTCTTAAAATTAAACTCGGTACGTCGATTCATTTCATGTGCATGTTCAGTGCACTCAACTCCATTAACACATTGATTTACTAATTTATCTTCTCCATATGCCTGTCCTTTTACTCTAGTAGCATCTATACCTTTTTCTGTAAGATAATCGATTGCCGATTTAAGTCTTCTTTGAGATAGTTTTAGGTTATAAGAGTTACTACCTCTAGAATCTGTAAATGATGATGCTTCAAGAACTAAATTAGGATTATCGCTCATTATTCTAACTATCCTATCCATTTCATTAGCTGCTTCACTCTTAATAGAAGAATCATCAAAATCATAATAAATTGGTTGTAAACTTTCAACAACAACTTTTTCTTCTTTAATTTTACTTAAATTCAAATTAGTGTGTAAAGCTTTATGATAATTTTCTTCTAAGATTTCGATTCGCTTAACATCTGTAATATAGTTTTCATTCGATGCCACAATTTTATATTCTTTGGCACAGGAAACTGTAAACTTGTACGTTCCATCATTAAAGGTTGATAAGGATTCTAACAAATAGCCATCTAGGTCATATAGTTCAACTGTTGCTCCAGAGATCACGTTTTTACTTTCTTTATCTTTTACTTTTCCGTCAACAGAGATAAAACATTCTTCAGGTTGAATTTCCTTTTCCAGGGTAAAAGAATACAGATCATTAAAGTCTTTTCCTTGTAATCTATTTGAAGTAAAGAATCCTAGGTTACTATCCTTATTAATAATATAAGCAAAATCATCATTCCCACTATTAATAGGTGAGGCCAATTGATAAACTTCAGACGTAGAGCTTTCAAATACTTCAACAGCAAATACATCTAATTTTCCCTTTCCAGGATGTCCATCTGAGGAAAAATACATAATGCCTTCATCTGTCAAGAAGGGTGTTGTTTCATTTCCTGCGGTATTTACATTATTACCTAAATTTCTGGGTTTACCATAAGTTCCGTCCTTTCTTATATCAACTACAAATATATCGGTACCGCCCATTGAAGGCATTCTGTCGGAAACAAAGTATAGTTTTGTGTTGGCCTTATTTAGAACCGGATAGCCACTTGATACTTCACCTTTATTAAATGGCAACTCTTCGATATTTCTAAAATATCCATCAGCATCAACAGATGCTTTATACAAAACAAGTCTTTGGTTCTTGTCTGATTTTTGTTTTGATTTTTTCTTGTCATATAAGTTTCTACTGAGATAAACAGTTTTTTTATCCGAAGTATAGGCAGCTCCCACTTGGTTAAATTTAGCGTCTATTTTCTTAACTATGCGAGTTGGGTTGACAACTTCTCCATCTGCATTAATGTCACCCACAAAAAGTGTTTTTCTCGGGTTATAATTTCTTTTGGAGGATTTTGGTTTTTCTGATGCTGATGTAAAAATTAACTTATTATCATCTAATAATGCAACTCCATAATCGGAATTTTCTTTATTGATTTCTAAAAATTTAATTTGATACTTTCCTGTAGATTGAGCCGAAAGGCTAGATACAGTAGCAAGTAATAAAAATAATAGGATTCCCTTTTTCATGCTTAATTGATTTATTATGTTATTGATATAGAGCACTTAACAATATTTTTAAATTAATCATTGAGTGCAAAAAGTGCCGATTGGATTTATTCTACACGAAGTAAAAACTTATCAACAGCTTGTTAATAACGCAAAATTGATCATAAAATTATATGAAAGACCAATATTATTTAATCAATCTAATAGTAAATAAAAAAAGCCCAAATAGACATTTGGGCTTTTTATCAATGGGCAATATATTATTTGATCTTATTCAGATTCTTCTTCTGTAGTTTCTTCAGATTCATACTCATTATTCAAGGATTCAATAATTTCACTAGTAATATCCCTAGAACCGTCAGCATAAAGTACTGATTTGGTTTGACTAGAGGTTCCAAGTACCATAGTAAAACCATTTGATGTTGCATATTTTGAAATAAAGCTTTCTATATCTTCATCAATTTTGTCCATTTTAATTTTACTCTCCTCTTGAATCAACTGCCTTGCCATTTGTTGTCTTTGCTGAATCTCTTGCTGTTCTCTCATTAGTTCTTGTTCTTTTTGTTGTTTGTCTTTATCAGACAAAGACGATGAAGTGCTCTGGTACTCCTGTACCTTTTGTTGGAAACTCATACTTAACTCTTCAATTTCAGCAGACATTTTTTGAGATTGCATTGTCATCTCCTGTTCTGCTTCTTTAGCCTTATTGTATTCCTTATAGATTTCTTCCACGTCTACATATGCCATCTTTTCTTGCGTACACGAGCTTAGAAGAAATATCATTGATATTGCTAATAATAAATGTTTCATTTTATCTTATTTAAAAATTAGGCACAAAAGTATAAAAATGAAATTAATAATATGTCGAATTTTGTCTAGATTATTCAAACTATAGATCAAATTAAATCTCTATAAGTAAATATTATAGATAAATATTTTAATATAATTTTTTATTATGTAATAATGTGATAAATAACCCCTATTTAAAACAGTATTAAGATTGTTTTATATATTCCTGTCTTTAACCCGAATAAACCTCTTAAAACTTCTTAAATCGATTATTAAGCCTGTTTTATAATATAAATCAATGAAGAGTACTCATCTGTTCTTTTTGCTTTTAGATTTGAGATTAATCCGTAATAGAAAGCCTTAATAAAATTTGATCTGCCTGTTTTATACTTTTCTGACAACAAGCTCACGTAATATGCGTCAAACTTCATAGGCAAGGTAGCGGACACCTTTAGCCCTTCCTTTTCAAAAAGAAATCCAATAGATTTTTTAGAGAAGTGCCACAAATGTCGAGGCACATCGTATGCCGCCCAATGATCTTTATAGTGTTCTGCGTCAAAACTATTAAAATTTGGGACAGCTATTATTAAGGTCCCATTTGTATTGAGCAACTTTTTTAATTGTTTTATGTATTCTTTTAAATTATAAACATGTTCTAATACATGCCACATTGTAATTACATCATATCTCTTATTAGCCTCTACTAACTCCTGAATTTCATTGTAGATAATATTTTCACCTTTTGTATTGTTCTTTAACTGTAGTTTTTCAACCGTTAATTGTCGTGCCTTTTGATTAGGTTCAATTCCCTGAACTTCCCAGCCATGATCCGCACATGCCGCTATAAAATCACCTGTCCCACATCCAATATCGACAATTGATTTATCATACAACTTAAACGGTTCAATTAATTTCACCTTTTCCTTAATTGTATAATTCTTTACTGCTTGGTAGAGTTTATCAATAAAAGAATCCTTTGAATCGGTATGAGAAATATAAGCCTCACTTTCGTAATACTTATCTAACTCTCCTTCATCAGGTCTGGGTGAAGTAATGTACATTTCAAATTGATCATCCCACTCCAAATTAAATTTTTCCTTAGTTACTGTATGATCTATACAGGTCAATCGTTCTTTTCGTTTAGCTTTCACCTTAATAAATTAAATATTGGTTTCACGTGGAACATAGTGCTATCTACCCATATACACCAGCAATACCGAAATATCACTTGGAGATACCCCGGAAATTCTACTTGCCTGAGAAATAGACGTAGGTTGAATTTGACTCAGTTTTTCTCTTGCCTCGTATGATATAGATTGGATATTATTATATTCAAAGTTTGCAGGAATTTTAATGTTCTCTAATCTCTGAATCTTATCAGCACTGTTTTTTTCCTTTTCAATATAGCCAGAGTATTTAACATGGATCTCTGTCTGCTCAACAATTTCGCTATCAATATTATGGTCCTGGATAAACTGTTCAACACCAGGAAACATTCTTACATCAGTAAAATTTAATTGAGGTCTTGCCGCTATTTTAAACATCTTCATTGATTGTGATACTAAGGCAGAGTTTCTTTTTGTAAGAATAGGGTTCACATCTTCTGGTTTAATACTGGTATCTCTCAAAAATCCAATAAATAAATCCGTTTTTGTTTGTTTCTCAACTACCCTATCCATTCTTTCCTTTGAAGCCAGACCCAGCTTATAACCTTTAGGTGTTAATCTAAGGTCGGCATTATCCTGCCTTAAAAGAGTCCTGTATTCCGCACGTGAAGTGAACATTCTATAAGGTTCTTCTGTTCCTTTAGTAATCAAATCGTCAATTAAAACTCCAATATATGCCTCATCTCGTTTTAAAATAAAGGGATCTTTTTCCTGAACTTTTAAAGCAGCGTTAATGCCTGCCATTAAGCCCTGAGCTGCTGCCTCTTCATAGCCTGTTGTTCCATTAATTTGTCCGGCAAAAAACAATCCGTCAACAAGCTTTGTCTCTAAGGTATGTGTTAATTGAGTCGGTGGAAAATAATCATATTCTATTGCATAACCAAACCTTAAAAACTTTACAGCTTCAAACCCGGGTACCTTCCGCAAAGCTCTGAATTGAACATCGTGAGGTAAAGATGTAGAGAAACCATTGACATAGATCTCAGTAGTGTTCCACCCTTCCGGTTCAATAAACAACTGATGCCTGTTCTTTGCAGAAAATCTGTCAATTTTGTCCTCAATGGAAGGACAATAGCGAGGCCCTACTCCCTTAATTCTTCCGTTAAACATAGGTGATTTTACAAACCCTTCTCTCAACAGATCATGTACTTCTTCCGAAGTATAAGTCATATAACAAGAACGTTGTTGGGATAAACTTTTTGTTACAGAAGAATAAGAAAATTTAGTTGGGAACTCATCCCCTGGCTGTTCAATCATTTTGGAAAAATCCAGAGATCTTGAATCAACTCTTGGAGGAGTTCCGGTTTTCATTCTTCCAGAACTAAATCCAATTTTTACCAGATCTTCGGTAATTCCTGTAGAAGCACCTTCTCCGGCTCTTCCACCACCAAAATGCTTATCTCCAATATGTATCTTACCATTTAAAAAAGTTCCTGCCGTAACAATTACCGTTTTCGCAAGAATTTTTAAGCCTAATAAAGTCCTTACTCCAACAATCTTCTCTTCTTCAAAAATTAATCCATTAACCGAGTCCTGAAATAAATCTAAATTGTCAATTACCTCCAATTGATTTCTCCATTCTTCGGCAAAACGCATTCTATCGCTTTGCACTCGTGGACTCCACATAGCTGGTCCTTTGGATTTATTTAACATCTTAAATTGTATGGCTGTTTTATCCGTTACAATTGCGCTTAATCCACCAAGTGCATCAATTTCTCTAACTATCTGTCCTTTTGCAATTCCACCCATTGCCGGATTACAGCTCATCTGGGCAATATTCTGCAAGCTCATTGTAATAAGCAAGGTTTTCGCGCCTAAACTTGCAGCAGATGAAGCGGCCTCACTGCCCGCATGTCCACCACCAACAACAATAACATCATACGTGTCCGTAAATAAATTCATTGATTCTAATTAATTGTTCCACGTGGAACCTCGTTTGACTAAACTCAAAAAGTTCGCAAAGATAGGTAATAATCTTCTTTTGATCTCATAGTATTCTTATCCTCCTTATTTTTATCCTTATAACCACAGAAATGCAGAATTCCGTGTATCATAACTCTATGAAGCTCGTTCTCAAATGTAATATCAAGATCGTGAGCATTTTCTATGACTCTATCAACAGAAATAAATATATCTCCCGAAATTAGTTGTCCTATACAATAATCAAAACTAATTATATCGGTTAATGTATTGTGTTTTAGATATTTAATATTCTTTTCCAATAAGTATTCATCCGTGCAAAATACATAGGCTATATCCCCTAACTCGCTTTGTTCCTGATGAATAGTAAACTCAATCCATTTAGATATATTGTCCTTTAGTGGCAATACAAAGTCCGATATTGAATGAAAAGTAATCATCTAATTTAATTCTATTAATTATCAATAAAATAATTCTTAACCTTATCTTGGAAATTGGGTTGAAATGGCAATGAATTCCTAATAAGCATTTCATTTTGATCAAGAAAGATCTTTTGACTCTTTATTGATTGAATATATCTATCATTATCCTTCAAATCTCCTGCTTCCGCTTTTCTTTCATTATCCTTCTCTTGGCTATAATTGGCCTTTTCAAGCTTTAGAAGATCATGATTCAAATTTTGCATATTACGTAAGACCTCCTCTGTAATTCCTTTATCAAGTAACATTTTCTCTATTTCCAGCATTTTATCAGTCGTCTCTTTTCCTTCATTCCCTTTAATTAAACCTCTTCTTAACAAATCATTCAATTGATCCCTTAATTCTTTTTGTTCTTGATATATTTGATATTGTTCTCCACTCATTTCCTCTTTAGATCTACCATTTTCAGACTTCTCTGAAGGCATTCCATTCTTCATTTTTTGAATAAGATTTTCTTGTTTTTTAATAATATCAGGCAATTCTATTGTCTCTCCATTCTTTCCTTTTCCCTTACCGCTTCCAGGCTTTTTATTTTGTAAACTCTTTAAAACATCACTAAGCATATCCGCCAGATCATTCGCTGCAGTCATAGTGTAACGCTGATGTGTAACACCATTCTCAATCCTATTTTCCGAGATGGCCTCTAATGATTTATCTAAATTATAATGGGCATCTCTTACGTGTTTATCTATTTTTGATGTTAATTGAACCAATCTCATAGATAATGTAAAAAGACTGTCATCAATATGTTCAAAATATTCTTTTAAGGTCTGCTGGTGTTTCAATTTGCTTGGATATTCAGACTTTCCTGAATTAATTCCTTCCATAGAAGTCATAAGGCTTTCTTGATCAAAAGAAAAAATAAGCAAGTTTTCTAAAATTTGCCTAAGATCTTCCATGTTTTCTTCACTGCTTTCCATTTCCATTTGGGCCATTTGCTTCATCATTTTATCTCCTAGCTCTTTAATTTTTTTTGAAGCACTCTTTTGATTTTTAATTGCTTCCATGTTTGCCTCCTTTTTTAACTGATTGGAGTTTTTTTGCTTTGACTCCAGGTTATTTTTGGCATTCTCCATTTTGTCTTTAATAGCATTCTCTTCGTTGATAGTCTCGGGAATATCCATAGGGTTTTTAAGCTGCTCATTCTGCTCTCGAAGTTGTTTAATATCATTCTGAAGTGTATCAAATTTACGATTAAGATCTTCTTGCCCTTTAGGAGTGCTACTCTCATTCTTTGCTAATTTATTTTGGGACATGGCTAACTCTTTCAATTTCTTAATAATTTGCTCAGCCTTTCGCTCCACGTAAAACTGCTTGGTAAGTTCTAAAATCCTTTCCAAAGACCTTTCTTGTTGCTTGGCTTGCTTTTCAAGATTTTCGGCTCTATCTAGTAAATTCTCTTTTTTTAACTTTTCAGTGAGGTCCTGTAGCTCTTTTAACATTTCCTCTTTTCTCTCAAGCTCTATTGTTTCTTCAATTCTTTTCTTCAGCTCATCTTGTTTCTCTCTTAATTTTGAATCTGAAGGTCTCTCCGATTCATTCATATTACGTAATATGTTTTCCTTATTCTTATTCATTAGTTTCTGATAGGCATTTTGCCTGTCTATAAAATTCTCTAACTGTTTCTCATCATTCCAGTCCGTATTATTTTTAGTTTTCAATTCATCAGAAAATTTTATCAAAGCCTTTTGTAGCTCTTTATAGTTTTTAGATTCATTCTGCAATTCTTCTAAATTTTGCTTTTGCTCTTTTATAAGCTCTTCCTCTATTTCCTGATTGGTCTTGTTTTTATAGTAGAATGTTTGTGATTTTGATCTTTTTGCTCCATTAATTCCATCATTATCAAATACTTGAAAAAATATTTCGTAACTTACTCCCTCCTCTAAACTTATTCCTTCAGGGAACGTGTAAAAGAATTCCTCAAAATCAGAATGGCCGGTATCTATATTATAAATACTCAATGAATTTTCTATCGTATTTTTCGCTAAAACTTGGAGATGTGATATTCCGTGGTCATCTCTAATTTGACCTACGAAATTGACTGGGCCTCTACTTACAGAATCAATATCAGACCTTATAAATATTTTAGGATATAGATCCTTAATCACTCCTAGTCGATAACTAAGGACTTCATAATTCTTTAAATCACTATTTGAGGTAGATACTTCGTAATCAATGGTATTTCCAAGTGTCTTAGTTAAACGATAATTTCCATAATTATCAGTTTGCAAAGCTTCTATTAAAGACTTGGTTGTATTCTTAGTATTTATTTCCGTGGTTGTAAGATCAATATTTAGAGTATGCTCAGTACTAATATTCCAAATAACTTTTGTGCCTTCCGGAACAATGGCATTACCTGTGTTCTGAATAGTTTCATCTTCTTTGAATATATAGGGCGGGTATTTCAAATACATTTCAATGTTTATAATTTTAGGAGTTTTAATTACTTCTACCTGATACTTCTTAGATACAACTTCATTTGACTCTAAATAAAATTGAAAGGATTTGCTAGGCTGTACAAACTCATAAAAAAATTCATGCACACTTTTGTTGTTATTCAAATAATAGACCTCTTTATTAAAAATAATTTTAATATCATCAGGTTTAACATCCCCTAAAGTAGTTACTTGTAGCATAAAAGGAACTCCTTCGATAGCAACTAATTCATCATTCAAAATATGAAATTCAAAAGGGGCTAGTGGCAAATATGCAGTATTATGGTTCACTACTCTTGTTAAACTATCTTTGAAGATATAATTATTTCCACTAAAATAAATTATTCCAAAAATAGTAATTGGAATGGCTAAATATTTTAGATAATGGAAATTTATTCTAAAATCAATTGCATTTTTAAAGGGAATTGGCTGAAGCTCTGTAGATTTTTGCTCAATACTGGCCAAGAGTAAATCTGTATGGGTTTTACTTTCATTTAATTGAAGTAGATTAAGTAATTTATCGTCAATTTCATTAAAATGTTTTCCTATAATCTTAGATGCCATTTCTTGAGAAATTCCACGTTGTAAACCAATAAGCTTAAAGATAGGGAATAGTATAAATTTGAGCAATAATCCAAATTCTACCAAGATAAAAATCCAAAATAGAAAAGTCCGAGCAACTGGTCTCAGCCACAGAAAATACTCAATAAACAAGGTGAAAATAAAATATAACAAACCAAACAAAAGGAAGAAAATACTCCCTTTAATAATTTCATTAGTGTAATACTTACTAATAAAATCATGTAATTTATCTTGTATGTTCTTAAAATTACCCATTTATTAAACTATAAAAATACTATTTTCATATTCAAGTAGTATCTTTGCGATTCATTTTTAACAAAAATTTTAATCTGATGAACGACATACGTGTGCGCTTCGCTCCAAGTCCGACAGGTCCACTCCATATAGGCGGTATAAGAACAGCTCTCTTCAATTATTTATTTGCAAAGAAACATAATGGCACTTTTATATTAAGGATTGAGGATACAGATCAAAATAGGTATGTTGAAAATGCAGAAAAATATATAGTTGATGCATTAAATTGGTGTGGTATTCCTTTTGATGAAGGTGTTGGCAAAAACGAAAAATTTGGGCCTTATCGCCAATCTGAACGTAAATATATTTACGCAAAATATGTTCAAAAATTAATAGATAATGGAAATGCCTATTATGCATTTGATACTTCCGAAGAATTAGACGCCCATAGAAAAGATCACGAAGAAAAAGGTAAAACCTTCATTTACAACTGGCATAACAGAAAAAAGGGAAGGCTAAAAAATTCTTTAGTTATGTCTAAAGAGGAAATACATGCTAAAATTAAGAGTAATGAAAAATATGTTATTCGTTTTAAAAGTCCATCTGATAAAATATTAAAAATGCATGATCTTATTCGTGGGGAAATAAAAATTGACACTAGTACTCTCGATGATAAAATTTTATTTAAATCTGACGGAATGCCAACCTATCATTTAGCAAATGTTGTAGACGATCACCTAATGGAAATTAGTCATGTTATTAGAGGTGAGGAATGGCTACCATCTATGGCATTACACATTTTACTGTACGAATCTTTTAACTGGGAAACTCCTGAATTTGCTCACCTGCCGTTAATCTTAAAACCCACAGGTAAAGGAAAATTAAGTAAGCGAGATGGTGATAAATTAGGATTTCCTGTTTTTCCATTGGCCTATGACAACAGGGCAACAAGTGAAGTTTTTCCAGGCTATAAAGAAAATGGATATTTTCCTGAAGCTGTAATTAACTTCCTGGCATTTTTAGGTTGGAATCCTGGAACTGACCGAGAAATATTTAGTTTGATGGAACTTATAAATACATTTGATCTCAAACGAGTGAATAAATCGGGTGCAAGATTTGATCCTGAGAAAACGAAATGGTATAATCATCAGTATCTGCAATTAAAGACGGATTCCGAGTTGACCGAATTGTTCCTGCCCTTTTTAGATGAAAAATTAGACGATTCTAGTATTCACAAGAACGATATTTCATACAATACTCAAGTTGTTCACTTAATTAAGCACAGTGCGACCTTTGTAAAAGAATTCTGGAGCTTAGCTAATTTCTTTTATGAAGCTCCAACATCTTATGATGAAAAAGCATCAAAAAAACAATGGAAAGAAACAACACCTCAAATAATGAAGGACTTAATTTCAGTACTTTCTGCCATCGATAACTTCTCAGCTAATCACATAGAAACTATTGTTAAACAATGGGTTACAACCGAAGAAATTGGTTTTGGTAAAGTCATGCCTTCATTCAGATTGGCATTGGTTGGAGCGCTAAAAGGTCCGGATCTGTTTGAAATTGCAGCGCTAATCGGGAAAAAAGAAACTATTATGCGCTTAGATGATGCAATAGAGAACCTTTAATCTTCTAATTGAATTAATACATTATATTTTTCTAGTGTTAATTTATAGTCCTCAACTATAAAATTTTTCTCATTAAATACCAATGAACGCTCTTTTCTCATTTGTATGTGTTTAATGGAGCGTAAAAATCTCCGTATTCCATCTTTGTCCTTAAGAATTAAGCCCGGAACTTTTACTGATCGTCCATTCTCGTCTTTCGCAACATAGAAAAATAAGAAGAATTACAATGCTGTATTATTCCAGTTTGAATGTTTTGCGATTCAACTCTAATTCCAACTACCATAGAAGAGTTTCCTACATAATTTATTCTGGCTTTTAAAGTAACCAAATCTCCAACTTCAATTGGGCGTAGAAAATCAACTCTATTTACGGAGGCCGTTACACAATAATTGCTGGAATATTTAGATGCTGAGGCAAAGGCAGCCTTATCCATTAAAGATAAAATAAATCCTCCATGAATTTTACCACTAAAGTTAGAATGAGAAGGTAACATTAACTCTGTTAAAATAACTTCTGAATCATCTGATGTCCTATAATGCTTTTCCACAATGTTTATTTCGTCTTTTCAACCTTCGTAACATAATACTTAGTGTCACCAAGCCATGGAAAGGTACCATATCTTTCTATATAAGTAAGGTTTACCTGATGGCCTTGCAATTCTTTAAGTAGTTCGATCACTTCCACATTCTTCGATTCAATAGAAAATTCAAAATGTTGTTCTTCTGCAACACCTTGGCTTATTTTTCCTTCCCAGGTTTTAAACAGAACACCTTTTTTGGTTATTTTTATCAATTCACCAGATCTGTACCCATCACTATAAGTTGCGTAGTAAATAAAAGTAAAATATGCTACTGCAACAAAAATAATAGCAATACCACTAATAGTAAGAAATTTTTTCATTTTGAACAGTTTACTGACAAAGATAATATTTTTATTATCCAATAAATTGAATATATAATTTGTAACTTTATTTTTTAGTTAAATTCTAAACTTCACATTATGATAACAACTATTCCTATAATAATAATTACTATACTCCTGGTGTTCTCAGCTGCTTTTATTGTAAAACATCAAACCGCAGTTGTATTGGAACGTTTCGGAAAATTTTTAAGTATTCGTACCGCGGGATTACAATTTAAAATTCCTTTAGTTGACCGGGTGGCTGCTCGACTAAGCTTAAGAATTCAACAATTAGATGTAATTGTTGAAACGAAAACTAGCGATGATGTTTTCGTTCACATAAAAATTTCAATACAATTTCAAATTCTCAGTGAGAAAGTATATGATGCGTTTTATAAATTACAAAACCCACATGAACAATTAACTTCTTACATTTTTGATCTTGTAAGAGCTGAAGTTCCAAAGATGATCCTGGATGATGTTTTTGAAAAAAAAGATGATATTGCTCAAGCAATTCAGCGAGATTTAAAGGAAGCAATGTTAAGGTATGGATATGATATAGTGAAAGCTCTGGTTACCGACATTGATCCAGACTCATCCGTAAAAGAGGCAATGAACAGAATTAATGCAGCCGAAAGGGAAAAAATAGCTGCTCAACATGAAGGTGATGCGCAAAGAATATTGATTGTAGAGCGGGCAAAGGCAGAAGCTCAAAGCAAAAGATTGCAAGGTCAGGGTATAGCAGATCAGCGCCGAGAAATTGCACGAGGATTGGAAGAAAGTGTGGATACTTTAAATAAAGCTGGAATTAATCCGCAGGAAGCATCTGCGTTAATTGTAATAACTCAGCATTATGATACATTACAATCTATTGGAGCAGATACTAACAGTAATTTAATTCTGCTCCCTAATAACCCTAATGCAGCTAGCAATATGCTGAATGACATGACAGCTTCCTTATTAGCGGCTAATAGCATCATCGATGCATCTAAAAAAACCAAAAAATAAATCTTATTACATCCTATCAAAAAACCTCAATACATTGTGAGTGTAATGAGGTTTTGTATTTAGATATAAAGAAGAAAACTATTCTTTACTTTCTTCCTTTTTCTTATCTTCTTCTTCGGTATTGGTTGCACTCTTAAATTCCTTAATTCCAGTACCTAAGCCCTTCATTAACTCTGGTAATTTTTTTCCTCCAAAAAGTAAAAGAATTGCCAAGCCAATAATTATCCATTGCCATGGACCAACAAATCCTAAAAATATCGTTTGTAAAATCATCATCTATTATTTATAAAGCAAAGTTAATAATATTATTACAAAATTATACTTAATTACGCACATATCCTCCGAAAGATTCTTTAATCTTAACTTCCTCTGGTTTCCCTAAAACTGTAATAGTAGAGCCCAATTTAGCATTTGCATCAACTAATTTAGTTCCATTTACCGTTCCAAGTCCTCCTGAAGATGCGGTAATCTTAGTCGTATTAGCTAATAAGTTCTCTCCATCATAAAACCCCCCGGTATTAGAAACAATAGTTTGGTTTTCTGTAAAACCATCCAAAATAACTTTACCTCCTGATATTACTTTAATAGTTAGCTCTATGGCCTCTATCTTGGCAATTATCTTTGCTGCTTCTTGAGATTTTAACTCAATATTATCTTGTATAATAATTTCATTTGAAGTAATCACCGAACCTTCATTTGCATCGATTATATCTATTTTTTCCTTGTAATATAAAGAAATACCTACTTCTTTTGAAGAAAAAGATTCAGGTACTTTCAAAGACACTTTTAAAACACCATCAATGTTTTTTATTAAAACTTCTTTCGCTTTATTTCCTTCAATCACAATTTTAGCGTCATCACTTTTTATAATTTCTACATTTAAGCCTCTATAAGTTTTTAGTTCATGAAAGTCACCTAATTTCTTTGTTATTATCTCTTGTGAAAAAATAATGTTTGATATTAAAAATAAAATTATTAAGATCTTTTTCATAATATTATTTATTTAAACTATTCCTCTATTAAACTGAAATCTAAATGTTTACGTTCTAAATCAGTATGTTTAACCATAACCATAACCTCATCTCCTAATTGGTATAAGTTTTTGGTTACTTGCCCGACAAGTGCATATTGTTTAATGTCAAAGATATAATAATCATTCTTAATATCATTTATTCTTATCATTCCTTCGCATTTATTCTCAATTATTTCAACATATATTCCCCATTCTGTAACTCCTGAGATAACTCCTTTAAACTTAATATCTCTATGATCCTGCATGTATTTCACCTGCATGTATTTTATAGAATCTCGTTCCGCTCTACTAGCCATAAATTCTCTTTCCGATGAATGTTTGCACTTCTCTTCGTAAATTTCAATATTAGGAGATTTACCACCGTCTAAATAATGCTGTAGTAATCTATGAACCATTACATCAGGATATCTCCTGATTGGTGAGGTAAAATGCGTATAATAATCAAAAGCCAATCCATAATGTCCAATATTATCAGTACTATAAATTGCTTTACTCATAGATCTAATAGTTAATGTTTCAATCATATTTGATTCTGATCTTCCGTGAACATCTGCTAATAGTTTATTCAATGAATCGGAGGTGCTTTTTTTAGATTCTGTGTTAATTTTATATCCAAATTTTTTAATAACACCCTGTAACGTAGTAAGTTTATCAATATTTGGTTCGTCATGAATTCTATATATAAATGTTTTATCAGGACTGTTTTCCTTTTTCTTTTTACCAATAAATTCAGCAACTTTTCTATTTGCCAAAAGCATAAATTCTTCTATTAATTTATTTGAATCATTGCTTTCTTTTATAAATACACCTATTGGATTTGCATCCTTATCTAATTCAAACTTAACTTCTGTTTTATCAAAAGAAATTGCCCCATGTTGCATACGTCTCTTTCTTATTTTTTTCGCTAAAACATCCAGTTTAATAATAGCAAAATCAATATCATCTTTAACAGTACCTGTATTATTATCTATAATATGTTGTGCTTCTTCATAAGTAAATCTTTTATCTGAATAAATGACTGTTCTACCAAACCATTCTTTAATTACATGCGCTTTTTCATTCATTTCAAATATAGCAGAAAAAGATAATTTCTCCTCGTTAGGTCTTAAAGAACAAACATTGTTGGATAATATTTCAGGTAACATTGGAACAACCCTATCTACAAGATATACTGAAGTAGCACGTTGATAAGCTTCATCTTCTAAAATTGTATTCTCTTTGAGGTAATGAGAAACATCTGCTATATGAATTCCAATTTCATAATTACCATTTTCTAATATCTGAAAGGATAATGCATCATCAAAATCTTTAGCATCCTTAGGATCAATTGTAAAAGTAGTAATCCCTCTTAAATCTCTTCGTCTTTTAATTTCCTCTTCACTAATCTCTAAAGGAAGTTTTGCGGCATAATGTTCTACTTCTTTTGGAAAAGTATAAGGTAAACCATACTCAAGTAAAATCGAATGAATTTCAGTATTATGATCTCCTGGTCTTCCTAATACAAGTTTTATCTCGCCAAATGGATTTTTAGAATTACCAGGCCAGTCTTTCATCTCTACCAAGACCTTATCACCATTTTTAGCATTATTTAACTTACTTTCAGAAATAAATATATCTGAATACATTTTAGGATCATCAGGTATGACAAAACCAAAATTTTTGCTAAGCTGTAGCACACCAACGAAATCTATCTTATCCCTTTTTAATATCTCAACGATATCACCTTCTTGTTTTTTATTTTTTCTACGATTATACACATATACCTTAACAAAATCGTTATTTAAAGCTCTATTTAAATTTCTTGATGGTATATAAATATCGTGTTCTAAATCTTCACAAATTACGTATGCATTTCCTCTTGAGGTAATTTCAACTATACCATTAAAATAATGGCTTTGCTCCTTAACGATAAATTTACCTCTTGAAATTTCATTAATTCTATCACTATTTTTAAGTTCTTCTAATTTTTTTATAATTTGATTTCTTCCATTAGCATCGGTAATTTCTAATTTATTTGCAAGTTGTTTATAATTTAATATTCTATTTGGGTTTCTATTAAACTCTTGTAAAATTATTCCTGTGAGATCTCTTATAACATTACTCTTTTTTTTATATATACCTCTTTTTTTTTTCGACATTTTATTCATTTTAAAAGTTTAAAAGTACTCATTATTAACCTATAAATCTTGATATACAATCTTTATTAAATAGTTATTAAAAAGTATTTGTATTTTGTATTAAAAATATACAATAAAATATGAATAACATTTGGTACGTTATCCTAAATCCAACCTCAGGAAACGGAAAAAGTATAAAGAATATAGACAAATTAAAAAATCTATTTATAAAATATAATATCGCTGTAAAAATTGTAAAAAGCGAATATTCTAAACATGAAAAATCATTAACCCAGAAGGCTATTAAAAATGGTTTTTATAAAATTATATCAGTTGGTGGAGATGGAACATTGCATCATATAATTAACGGTGTTATGTCGCAATCAAAAATTGAATATTCTAAAATAATTATTGGGGTCATTCCTTTAGGAACTGGCAATGATTGGGTTAAAACCTATAATATTCCATCGAATATAGAATTAGCAATACAAATAATAAAGCATGAAAAATACATTTATCAAGATATAGGTAAAATAAGGATAATTCATTCCAATGATTATTTTTATTTCAACAATATTGCCGGAGTAGGATTTGACGGTTATGTAGTTAACAAGATTAACAGTATAAAACAATTAGGAGCAATGGCATATTTAATAGGAGGTATAATGAGTTTTATAAGTTTCAAACAAAGTAATTTAAGTATTTGGTTAGATAACAATAAAAAAGAATCTAAAATATTTATGATAAATATAGGATTATGTAAATATTCTGGAGGAGGGCTTCGTTTAACTGACTATGATCATCATAAAGAAGGATTATTTGATGTTACTGTGATAAAAGATATTAAACTAATTAAGGTTTTATTGAATATTAAGAAACTTTTTAACGGAAATTTAAGAAAATTAAAAGAAGTAGATTTATCTAATAATAAAGCTATTGTAATAAAAAATAATGATACACATATACCTTATATTCAGGCTGATGGAGAAATAATTGGTAAAGGTAATTCAGAATTTAGCATAGTTAATAATGCAATAAAATTTATTGTTAAATAACAAAAATTAACATTTCTGTAACATATTTAATATTTTTCCGTCTTTACTTATATGAAACCTTATCATAAAATAATACTTATTTGTATTTTAATCTTTAGCCTTGTTTTATATATAGCTAAAAGAAGCATTGATAATACTTTTTGTAAAGTAGAAGAAACAGAAGTACTACAAATTTCTTCTTTAGATATTCTTCAAAAAATAAAAGAAGTTTAAATTACTTTATTAACAACTATATTATATATAAATATTTATTTAAAAATTTATAAAAATAAATGATGTTATATATAGTATGTTAATATATAACATTTATTTTTTTACATTTATTTGCATTATTAATTTTTTAAAAACAATTAACAAAATATAATTATTTAACTATTTAATAATCATAAGAAATATTATAGTTATAAACACCTTGTTTATTTATATATTAACCAATATATGTTTATAATTTATTCTAAAAATTATTTAATAAAGTAGTTAATATATGTTAATAAATTAGAATTAATTAATAACAAAAATATTTGTTTTATATAAAGAGATTGTTCTATTTAAAAATTAACTTAAAAAACAAAATATATTTATTATTTTTCAGCATAGTTTTATTAACAAATAGGAGTAATTATAATACGTTAATAATAAAGTTTTTATATAATTGAATTAACATTTATTATTCCTCGTGTTTATAAGATTCAAAACTGTAATTTTGTAGAATAATTTAATTAGATAAATATGAAAATAGCTATAGGTAACGATCATGCTGGACCAGATTATAAATTTGAAATTATTAAGTTGTTAGAATCTAAGAATATTTTAGTGAGTAATTATGGTACTAATTCAGAAAAAAGTGTGGATTATCCAGATTTTGTTCACCCAGTGGCTAGTGCTGTGAATGAAGAAAAAGTAGATTTAGGAATTTTAATATGTGGCAGTGGTAATGGAGTTTGTATGACTGCAAATAAATATAAGAAAGTACGTGCCGGTTTAGGTTGGAATAATGAAGTAGTTAAACTTCTTAAACTTCATAATAATGCAAATATATTATGTATACCAGCTAGGTTTGTATCTTTAAAGGAAGCTTTAAATTTTGTTGAAATATTTTTAAATACAAGTTTTGAAGGGGGAAGACATCAGAACCGAATAGATAAAATACCTCTAACTTGTTAAGTTTTAATGAGCCATAATCATCAACATTCCACACATTCTCATAATCACAGAGATCTTAAAGGTCGAAATCTCATTATATCAATATTACTTAATGTAGTTATAACCGTAGCTCAAGTAATTGGAGGTTTAGTATCAGGAAGTTTAGCACTTTTATCTGACGCCCTACATAATTTTTCTGATGTTCTTTCATTAATTATAAGCTATGCTGCAAATAGATTATCAAGAAAAAAAGCTTCTACTAATAGAACATTTGGATATAAAAGAGCAGAAATAATTGCGGCTTTTGTTAATGCATCTACGCTAATAATCGTTGCGGTTTTACTAATTATAGAAGCTATAAAACGTTTTCAAAATCCAGAGGAAATAGAATCTAATTTGGTAATTTGGTTGTCTTTATTGGGTATTGTTGCTAATGGATTTAGCGTACTATTATTAAAAAAAGATGCAGATAAAAACATGAATATGAAATCTGCATACCTTCATTTACTTACAGATATGTTAGCAAGTGTTGCGGTATTGATTGGCGGACTCTTAATGAAATTTTATGAGATTTATTGGATTGATAGTTTATTGACTTTTGGGATAGCTATTTATTTAATATATGTTGGATATGAGTTGTTAATTGAATCTATTAAAGTTTTGATGTTATTTACACCAACTGATATGTCTCTCAAAGAGATTGCTATAAATGTGAATAAGATAAAAAGTGTAAAAAACATACATCACATACATATATGGCAATTAAATGAAGATGAAATTCATTTAGAGGCACATATTGATTTTGAAAGCGATATTAAACTTTCGGAGTTCGATACTATTCTCGAAGAAATTGAGGAACTATTATTTAATAAATACAACATTAATCATGTAAATATCCAACCAGAATATAGAAAGTGTGATGAAAAGGATATAATAGTGCAAGATTAAAATTAAGATATACAATTAACTGATCCTTAAAATGCAAAAAACAACAGTTAAATCTTTTGATGAACTAACAAAAAAAGAACTATATCAAATATTAAGATTACGAAGTGAGATTTTTGTTGTAGAGCAAAATTGTGTATATCAAGATATTGATAATTTCGATCAAAAAGCATTGCATTTATTTATATCAATAAATGATGTAATTATTGCCTATACCAGGTTGTTTAATGCCGGAGATTATTATGATGAAGCAAGTATAGGGAGAGTTGTAGTGGATAAAAAACACAGAAAAAATAATTTAGGGCATCTGATAATTGAAAAAAGTAAGGAGGCTGTTGTTTCGCATTTTAAAAAATCCATTATAGTAGTTAGTGCGCAATTATATTTAAAAGACTTTTATGCTTCTCATAATTTCATTCAAAAAGGAGAAGGTTATTTAGAAGACGGTATTCCTCATATCAAAATGTTTTATGATGAGTAGATGTGTATAAATAAAGGTGTTATTTTTATCATTTCTTTATGGACTCTAAATTTTCTAGTTCCTAGAAACTCAGATTAAATAATTAGCTATAATGATTAATATCATTAATTAAATTAGAAACATAATGTAACTTTGATATTACAAAGAGCTTAAAATACGATAGAAATGATAAAAAAAGTTTGTTTGCTTTTATTTCTTTTATTTGCTTCATTCATTTATTCGCAAGAGAATGAAAATAAAAAAGTTGTCCCTGTTGGAGATATGTTTGAGGTTACCATCTACTATGATAATGGAAATATAATGCAACACGGTTTTTTATCTAAAGATTTAAAATTACACGCCTCCTGGGAAAGCTATTATGAAAATGGAAGAAAAAAATGTTACGCTACTTACAATGAGGGGGTTAAAGTTGGGGTATGGTATTACTGGTATGATAATAAAATTACTAAAGTAGTATATGATAATAATTCTGTAATTAGTGTTGAAGATTTTGATTATCAGAACATTATTTTAGACAAAATTTAAATTTATTAGTTCTCTTCAACAATAAAATTACTTTTTTTTATCAAATAAACATAAACTGGAAAATGATCGCTATATCCCTTGTTATAGGTTTCGTTTTGATATGTTCGAAAGGGATATCCAATGTATCTGCCATTTTGAGTAATTAAATAATGTGGATTGTATATTCCCGCCTTATAAAACTTAAAGGAATCATAGGTATTATTAAGACTTATACAAGCTTCACTTAGTAATATTTGATCGAATAAATTTAAACCATCTCTGTATCCCAATGTATTAAATCCTTTTGTAAACATTTGCTCCATTGGGTTAAATAAAATATTTTCATTTAATTTTTTTAGGCTTCCAACACTTTTTAAGCCTTCTTTTATACTAATATCAGTGGGATCATCATTAAAATCTCCCATTATTATAATTTTTGGATACTTATACTCAGCTCTAATTCTCTCAATAATTTGTTTTGTAACATAAGCAGATTTTTCCCTCTTTGAAGAACTGATTAATTGTCCTCCACGTCTTGATGGCCAATGATTTACAATTATATGTATAAGCTCACCATCTAATAAACCGGTTACTAAAAGTTGATCCCTTGTATAAATGCGTTTACCATATTCATCCCAAAGCCTAACCTCAAAGGCCTTTTGATCTAAAGGTTTAAATATATTTTCTTTGTAGAGAAGGGCTACATCAATACCTCTTCTGTCAGGAGAATCAAAATGAACAATATTATATTTTTCATTTATAAGATTTTTTGAATTTATTAAATCTTCAAGAACGGATCTGTTTTCAATTTCAGCCAAACCAACAATAACCGGGCTCGTTTTTGTTTTCTTTAGGCCAATTTCAGAAATTACCCTGCTAAGGTTTTCAATTTTATCCCAATAAATATTAGATGAGTATTTGTATTTTCCGTTTTTAGTGAAATCTTCATCCAGAGTATCCGGATTGTCAATCGTGTCAAATAAGTTCTCAACATTATAAAAAGAAATCGTTCTTATTTTGTAAGGCTTGGTTTGACATTGCGGGGTTTGTAGTGGTAAAACAAACAAAAATAAGAACGATATGAAGAACTTTTTCTTTTGAAGCAAAATTGAAATATATACTTTGGTTCTTTTTATAGAATAAAGTAAACATTAATTTTACTGCAAGATAGATGTAACAAGACAAATACAGATGATCTAAATATTAAGTTAGCATTATCATATCAAACATGAACCATAAAAAAAGAGGCCTTATTGAAGACCTCTTTTTTTATGATTATAAATTATTACGAATTACATATGATCATCTAAATGATGGTGTTCATCAATTAGCGGTCCGCCATCCATGATCTCTTGAGACGCCTGATTGGCAAATTTCTCAAAATTAAGATGGAAATAATGTGCCAACTGAATTGATTTACTAATGTAGGCACCTTTTTGTAACCATGTATTCATCGGATCTAAAATTTCTGTGGGAACATTAGGACAATATTTGGGAATATTTAGTCCAAAGATAGGATGCTGTTCATAATCAACATTATCTAAATGACCCTCAAGTATCGATGTAATCATTGCTCGGGTGTATTTAAGTTTAATACGAGAACCCGTACCATATGGGCCACCGCTCCAACCGGTATTTATTAACCAAACATTTACACCAGCCTCCTGCATTTTTTTACTTAACATTTCGGCATAAACCGTAGGGTGTAAAGGCATAAACGGAGCACCAAAACATGCAGAAAATGAAGGAACAGGCTCTGTAATTCCAGCTTCAGTTCCGGCAACCTTGGCAGTATATCCTGAAATAAAATGATAAGCAGCCTGACCCGGAGTTAATTTAGAGACTGGAGGTAAAACACCAAAAGCATCACAGGTCAAAAAGAATATATTTTTAGGATTATCAGCAAAAGAAGGTTTTTGGATATTGTCTATGTGATAGATAGGATAACTTACTCGCGTATTTTGAGTAATACTAAAGTCCTCATAATCTACGTCTTTTGTTCCTTCTTTAAAAACAATATTTTCTAGAAGAGCACCAGGTTTTATAGCTCTAAAAATATCCGGTTCTTTTTCCTCGGTTAGATCTATTACTTTTGCATAACATCCTCCTTCAAAATTAAAAATACTGTTCTCTTTAGTCCAACCATGCTCATCATCACCAATTAATCTTCGATTAGGATCAGCAGATAAGGTGGTTTTCCCCGTTCCTGATAATCCAAAGAAAATTGCTGTATCACCATCTTCACCAACATTCGCTGAACAATGCATTGGGAGAACATCTTTATCAGTTGGTAAAATCATGTTTAAAGCTGAAAAAATTCCTTTCTTCATTTCACCTGTATATGCAGAACCACCAACTAAGGCTACTTTCCTAGTAAAATCCAAAATAGAGAAATTGCCCTGACGTATACCACATTTTTTTGGATCGGCTTGATACCCAGGTGCGCAAAGCACCAACCAATCCTCTTCAAAATTTTCCAATTCTTCAATTTCAGGACGTAAAAACATATTGAACACAAACATATTTGACCATGGAAGCTCAGTGACTGTTCTTATATTCATCTTGTATTCAGGATCAGCACAAACAGACCCATCTCTTACATATAATTCTTTTCCGGATAGGTAATTAACAACTTCATCATATAAATAATTGAAGTTTTTAGGGGAAATAGGTTTATTTACATTACCCCACCAAACTCTATCTTTTGTATATGCATCCTTTACCAAAAAACGATCCTGAGGTGATCTACCTGTAAATTTTCCTGTATTAACAGCTAGCGTTCCATTAGAAGTTTCTTCACCCATTCCTTTTTCAACAGTAATATGTTGAAGATCTTCCGGCGATAAATTCCAATGTGCTTTAACTTCCTTTAAGCCATATTTTTCTAGATTGGCATCTTTCGGCATTACTAATGATTTTTTCATGTTGTATAGTTTAAAATTTGTAGTGTTCTTTTTTTTAATACTTAGAATTAAAGAGGACCAATTTAAGAAATATTTAAATGTATTTATAAAATTTAATCACTCATCTCCTTAGTAATATTAAATAGTCCTTGATCTTAATATTATGGAGCGAAATTACGGTAACAAATGTTGCCAAAACATGACTTTTATTATGTTTTATAATTAGAACAATTTTAGATATGTTAACTAATATTTAATTAGTGCATCAACAAGTATTAATTAAAATTTTAACCTGTAAAATAAGATGAGAGAGGTTTTTGGTTTCATAATTGTTTATTTATTCTCAACAGGAATTTTAAATTGCCAGGTTTCATATAAGATTAAGGGTAGAATAATTGACGAAGTATCAGAAAGGGAGTTACAAGGAGCATTAGTTATAATATTAGATTCAACTTTTAAACTGTACACAGATTCGAAAGGCGCCTTTGAATTTACAAATATTACTAATAAAAATATAGTTTTAAAAATAAGCTTAGAGGGATATGAATCAAAAAATATTCCAATTAAAATACAAAACAATTCAGATTTATTGGATTTAAGAATCATTCGTCTGGTTAAGAAAATCATTGAAGACATAAACTACGGCTTAATAGAGCTCTCTGAACAGGAATTGTTGGATGATGAAAAAGCAGAATTAAATACTATTTCTGGGTTTTTAGTTTCCTCTAAAGATGTGTTTTTGAAAACCGTTGCCTATGAGTTCAGTCCAACATTTTTTAGACCGAGATCTTTAGGATCAGAGTATACTAATATATTGCTCAATGGGGTTTCTATGAATAAAATACATGATAGCAGGCCTCAGTGGTCTAATTGGGGTGGACTAAATGATGTAATGCGAAATCAGGAGTTTTCAGCCAATCTCTTTCCATCACTTGTTTCTTTTGGACGAATAGGAGGGACTTTAAACATTACAACTCTAGGGGCTAATTTTAAAAAAGGAGCCAAAATATCCTATGCTATTTCTAACAGAAGTTATAAAGGCAGGATTATGGCGAGCTACAGTTCGGGACTTTCCAACAAGGGCTGGGCCTATACCTTTTCAGCATCCAAAAGATTTGCAAACCAAGGATTTAGAGAAGGTACGCCATATAATGCCAATTCATTTTTTGCATCTTTTGAAAAACGAATCAATGATAAAAACAAACTAAATTTTACAGTTATTTATGCACGCAACAGTAGAGGAAAATCATCATCAATTACCCAAGAGGTTTTTAATTTAAAAAGTATTAGATATAATTCTTATTGGGGGAGTCAAGAAGGAGAAATTAGAAATTCTCGAGTACGGACAATTAAAGAACCAATATTTCAACTAAATTATTTTTGGAGAAAAGATACTAAAATTAGAATTCAGACCAATATAACCTATCAAGTGGGATCTGTTAGTAATAGCAGGCTAGATTATGGGGGTGCAAGAATTGTGTCGAATGGCGACGGAAGCCAGAGTATCGTAGGAGGAGGTACAAACCCCGACCCAACCTATTATCAAAAACTACCAAGTTATTTTTTGAGAGATGCAGACGACCCCAATTACACTAAGGCATATCTTGCCCAAAAGAACTTTTTAAACGAAGGGCAAATAGACTGGCGAGATTTATATAAGGCAAATAGAAATATGGAGGAACAAGGAGGTAATGCAGTAAATGCTCTTTATGAAGATAGAAAAGATGACAAAAATTTAACTCTAAATTCCATATTATATCTTAAACTCGATAAAAAATTTTCCTTAAACGGATCTTTTGGATATAGAATGTTAAATTCTGAAAATTATGCAAAAATAATTGACCTCCTTGGAGGGAATGGCTTTTTAGACATTGATGTCTATGGAAATAATATGGAGGAAGCTCAAAATGATCTACAAAACCCAAATAGACTGGTTGGAGAAGCTCAAAAATATAAATACAACTATAATTTAAAAGCCATATTTGCCGATGGCTTTCTGCAAAGTCAATATATCAGCAAACGGTTAGAAGCTTTTTTAGCATTAAATTTTTCAACATCAAAATATCAGAGAACAGGATTATATGAAAACGGATCTTATCCAGGAAGCAGGTCCTTTGGAAAAGGAGAAACAGTGTTTTTTACCGGTTACGGTACGAAAGGAGGTCTGACTTATAAACTAAGTGGACGACATTTATTGACATTGAATGCTGCATACATAACACAAGCACCAACCACAAATAATACATTCTCAAACATCCGTGAAAATAATGATATTGTTTTGGGTCTAGAGAAAGAAAGGATTAGCACATTGGATATAGGGTATTTCTTAAGACACCCTAAAATAAATTTAAAATTCAATGCATACCTGATAAAACAAGAGAACAATACTCAAATATCATTTTATTTTGCCGATGGCCTAACAGGATTAAATACGGGAGAAAACACCGCTTTTGTACAGGAAATATTGACTGGTATTGACCGTGAAAATATAGGTGTTGAACTGGGGTTTGAAATACGTGTGCTTCCAAGTTTAAAATTAAAGGGTGTTGCAGCCATCGGCCAATCTGTTTACAGTAATAATCCAAACCTTTACCTTACTTCCGATGGATTTACAGAGCCACTGAATTATGGGAAAACCAACTTAAAGAACTACTTCATCGCCGGAGGACCACAAAGAGCCTATTCATTTGGTTTCGAATACAATGACCCTAAATATTGGTGGTTTGGTGCTACTACCAATTATTTTTCGAATTCCTATATTAACATTGCTCCAATTACTCGGACAGCAAATTTTTATACAGATACAGATGGATTGCCTTTTAATAATTACAATCCTGATATTGCAAAGGAACTCTTAAGACAGCAAGTATTTGATCCATACTTTTTAGTTAATGTTGTAGGTGGTAAGTCATGGAAAATTAAGCAATATTATTTTGGTTTTTTTGCTAATGTGAGTAATCTATTAAACACAATTTATAAAACTGGTGGATATGAGCAATCAAGAAATGCAAATTATGAAGCCCTACTTGAAGATAAAAGCAGAGATTATTCCTTGTTTGGACCTAAATACTGGTTCGGATATGGAACATCTTTTTATGTTTCCATCAATTTTAGACTTTGAAATACAATAGCAATGAGTGTAAATAAACCCTATTATTTTCTAGGATATTTTTTAATGATAACTAATCTATTTTCTTGTATTCAAGTAGAGGATTTTGAAGTAACTAAATTAGAAATTAATGAGCCACAAATAATTGTTAATTCAGATATTAGAGCGGTTAAAAATGCCTACAATCAGGCAGGTGAAAAAATATATACTTTTAAAGCAGATGACACGGCTATAATTGAAGCATATGTAATATCAAGCGATGAAGGAGGAAACTTCTATAAAAAGATGATTATACAGGATAAAAATGAAAACCCTACATCGGGAATTGAAGTTTTCATTGATCTAAGAGCATATTTTACAAAGTTTAATTTTGGAAGAAAAATATATATTAGAATGGCAGGACTGAGTGTTACCAATGATGAAGGAAAATATATTATTGGTTATACATCTAGAAACGAAATAGATGGAATTCCAGAATATTTAATTGATGATTTTATAGTTCGATCAGGAACAACAGAAAATATTATCTCAAAACCAATAACTTTAGCTGATTTTAATAATGAGCTTATAAGCATTTATGTTCAAATAAGCGATATTCAGTTTAGAAGTGATGAAATAGGTAAAACCTATGGAGGAGAAATTTATGATGAGTTTGATGGGGAGCGAGTATTAGTGCAATGCGATAACGAAATGTTGACAATACTTAGCACCAGCACTTTCTCTGATTTTAAATCTAATTTAGTTCCTGCCCAACGAGGAAATCTACAAGCGGTGCTAACGAAGGATTTTTATTCTGAAAAATTTATTCTCGTGTTAAATAATTTATCCTCAGTTGATTTTGAAAATGAGGACAGATGTGACCCTGAGTTTTTAAATTGTGAAAGGGAATCAATAGACAACAGACAAATCATTTTTTATGAAGATTTTGAGAACATTAATAAAACAAAGGATTTGGAAGAACAAGGCTGGACCAATAGCAATGTGAATTTTGGTAAAGAAAAGTATAAAAAAAGTTCTTTTGACGGAAATAATTATATGCGTATCTCGGCATATAATTCAGAGGAAAACCCACTGGAAGCCTGGCTGGTTACACCAGTTTTAAACTTCGATAATTCTAAAGAAGAGATATTAACTTTTGACACGAAAGCATCTTATGATAACGGTACTATCTTAACCGCTTGGGTTTCAACTGATTTCTCGGAAAACATTATAGAAGCAACTTGGCAACAACTAGAAGCTCAAATATCGGTTGGGCCATCAAGCACCTATGGATCGGATTATGTTTCTTCTGGTAATATTAGTTTGAGTTGTTTAAGTGGAAATGTTCATATTGCTTTGAGATATGTTGGTGGTGACCCTGGAATTGGAACAACTTATGATATTGATAATTTTAAAATTATAGGAATTTAGTTATACTAAAGTTTAATAATTTTCTGGAAATTAACATATACAGGAAAATGATCGCTATAACCACCCTGATGCCACTTACCGATATATGTTCTCTTAGGAGCCCCTTTTCTTTTACCAGATTTTTCCTGTAAAAAATGGGCATCAAAAATTTCTGCTTTTTTAAATTTCATTTTATTAGAACTACCTATTAAAAATGAATTACTCAAGATTATTTGATCAAACATGTACCATTTACCATGATATTTTACAGAACCTCTTTTATTTTGTTTTATTGGTAACATCGGATTAAACACACCATCGAACATTAAAAAGTTCTGGATGCTATTGCTATTTGGTTCATCATTAAAATCTCCCATTATAATAATATGAGGATTTTCATTTTCCTTTTGAAGACCTAATATGATCTCTCGTACTAATTTGGCAGCTTCAACGCGTTTTCCATCTGAAAAATTTACCCCTTTAGTTCTCGAGGGCCAATGGTTTATAATAACGAAAACTTCTTCATCGAATAGTTTACCCGAAACCAATAAAATATCCCTGGTAAAATCTCTATTATTCTTATCATCTGTGAGAAATAAGGTATAGGTATCAGAATAAGTTAGCTCAAAATATTTTTTCTGATAAAGAAAAGCAACATCTATTCCTCGTTCGTCCGGAGAATCATAATGTACAAAATCAAATGAGTGAGGTAATAATTTTTCCGAATTTATTAAATCCAATAGACAGGTTTTATTTTCTACTTCTGAAACACCTAAGAGAATAGGGGGTAACTTGGAGTTTTTGACTCCAATTTTTGAAATGACCTGGCTCAAATTTTCAATTTTTCGCATATATCTATCTCTATTCCAGTCCAGATCGCTATCGGAAGTGTAATCCTTATCCAAAGTAAATTTGTTGTTTTCTGTATCAAAAAGATTTTCTAAATTATAAAAAGCAATAGAAAAGTTATTTAACATAAAGAAAGGAGATTATTTATCGAAAATAAAAAATATTAAGCTTAAACCTAATAAAAAAGGATTGTAAATTTGCGATATGATAGAAAAAAGAAAATCAGAAATTGAAGATGTTGTGTTAATTGGAATAATAACAAATCATCAAGATGAGGAAAAATCAAAAGAATATTTAGATGAGTTGGAGTTTCTGACATATACTGCCGGAGGAAAAGCAATAAAAAGATTCACTCAAAAGATAGATTTTCCGAATCCAAAGACGTTTATCGGATCTGGAAAATTAGCTGAGGTTAAAGAATATACAGAAAACAATAAAATTGAAACCGTCATCTTTGATGATGAATTGAATCCTGCACAACTAAGAAATATTGAAAAGATATTAGATTGTAAAGTTTTGGATAGAACAAATCTAATACTGGATATTTTTGCACAAAGGGCACAAACTTCATACGCTAGGACACAGGTAGAATTGGCACAATGTCAATATTTACTTCCTAGGCTTACAAGAATGTGGACTCATTTGGAGAGGCAAAAGGGTGGAATTGGTTTACGTGGACCTGGGGAAACTGAAATTGAGACAGATCGAAGGATCATCAGGGATAAAATATCTTTATTAAAGAAGAAGTTAAAAAACATTGATAAACAAATGGCTGTTCAAAGAAAGAACAGAGGTAAACTAGTGCGTGTTGCATTAGTAGGATATACCAATGTTGGAAAATCGACTTTGATGAACGTTATCAGTAAAAGTGACGTCTTTGCCGAAAACAAATTATTTGCAACCCTGGATACTACTGTTAGAAAAGTCGTGATAAAAAACATACCATTTTTGCTGACAGATACAGTTGGTTTTATCAGAAAATTACCAACGCAACTTATAGAATCGTTCAAATCTACACTTGACGAAGTTAGAGAGGCCGATTTATTGTTGCATGTAGTAGATATTTCGCACTCGAATTTTGAGGATCATATCGAGTCAGTAGAAAAAATTTTGGATGAAATTACTCCAGAAAATGAGAAGATGTCAAAACCAACTTTAATGGTATTCAACAAAATTGACAAGTATAAACACGAAACGATTGATGAAGATGATTTGATAACTGAAAAAACAAAAGCTCATTATACTTTAGAGGATTGGGAAAAAACCTGGATGTCAAAACTAGATAATGATTGCATATTTATTTCGGCGTTGAATAAAGAAAATTTGAACCAGTTCAAAACTATCGTTTTTGAGAAAGTTAAAAAGATCCATATAACAAGATTTCCATATAACGATTTTCTATATCAAGAATACGAGTAATATCATTCTTCTTCTTTGTTATCCAAATCAATGATACCATGGCGTTTTGCTCTTATTTCCCACATTTTTCTGGCCAATTGCTGTAAATCTTCATGACCATCACTTTCATCAACAATCTCTAATCCTAATAAAGTTTCTATAATATCTTCCTGCGTTACCAAACCACTTAAAGAGCCATACTCATCCACCACCAATGCGATATGTTCGCGCTGGTCAATAAGTTTGTCGAAAAGGGACTTTATGGGTAAGTTTCTTGAAATAACATTTATTTTACGTGCAATGGACTTTAGTGTGTTATCTCCATTTCCTTTTATTATTGCCTCTAATAACTGATCCTTTAAAAAATATCCACTTATGTTATCGGGTAAATTTGTATAGATAGGAATCCGGGAGAATTTCAACAAGGGGTTTTCTTCATAGAATTTTTGAATCGTCATATTTTCATTTGCTGTACTCATAACTGTTCTGGGCGTCATGATATCCTTCACCTTAATTTTTTGGAAATCAATGATGTTTTTTATTACCCTGCTTTCGGATTCTTTAAAAACGCCTTCTTCTTGCGCGATACTGGTCATTGCTTGAAAATCTTCTCTACTTACGTATGCATCATGAGATTTTTTCCCAATTAGTTTTGTCGTAAGTTCTAAAAACCATAATATACCGGTAACTTTCAGGGGAAACATTAATAATACGATCGCTTTTGAGGAAAAGTTAGCCAACTCTTTCCAATAATTAGCCCCAATTGATTTTGGGATAATCTCAGAAATTACCAATATTAAAATCGTCATTATAGCAGACACAATTCCCACGGCATTATTTCCAGAGCCAAAAGTTTTTTCCGCTTGAACACCTACAAGTATAGCGCCAACAGTATGAGCAACTGTATTAACCGTTAGAATTGAGATTAATGGCTTGTTTACATCATCTTTAAGTTTTTTAAGAATTTGAGCATAGTTCTTGTTCTCATTTCTTTTGATTGCAATAAATGTTGGTGTAACACTCAGCAGAACGGCCTCCAGTATAGAACACAAAAAAGAAAATATAATGGAAAGTAAGCCATAAATAATTAGAAGTGTCATAAAAGAGGTTTATTAGCGAAGATAAGAAAAGCCCTCTAAATTAGAGAGCTTTTATGCATAATGTCCTGAATATTTTAAACTTATACTTAGAGCGAGTAATTTAATCCAAACAACCAGTAGTTTTGTAATTTGTTATCAATATTGTTAAATGTGGCAGTTGGATTATTCAAAACATTTCTATTGTAATCTAAAGCTTCTTGCTTATTTTTTCTTAGACCAAACTCAAATCCAAGGCCAAATTTTCCCCATAAAGTGTAACCAAATGTATTCGTCCAAGTCCAGTTCGAATAATTTACACTTTTGTAGCTCAAAAAGGTAGAAAGCTTCGTTTTGAATTTAATATCACCAAAATCCCTCATATAATCACCTATAATTTTTGCTCCAAAAGTAGACTTATAAATATTATTATCAGCCTGACTAAAGACAAAATTATAATTGAAAGGATGGACCACAACCACCAGTCCTTTCGCAGGGGTCCATGTTCCACCAACACCAAGATCAAGATAACCCGGATCGTTAAAGTTGTTGAGGATGGAAGTCCTATACTCACCAAGTGCCGACGCTGCAAAGTTACCACCAAGTTTGTACCCATATAAGGATGAAATTTCAAAAACATCTGTTGAAGCCGCGTATTTATCACTGTCTTCTGAACTGTCCTTATCATCTAATTTTACCCAACTCATCTTTAAATTTCCCTCATTTTTCCAAAAATATTTGGATTCGTCAAGATGGGCCAGAGCATTAACTGAGAACCCAAAATTTCCGGTAGAAGAATTTGGAATATCATAAGAATACCAGTTATTGGAACCAGCAATATTGCCACCAATTGTACCGAAGGCTTTTACACGCCATCCGGGAAGGGCATCTATTACTGATTGAATATCATTAACCTCCTGTTCAAGAGCTTTTATGGAATCTTTCTTAGCTGCTTGTTCTGCCTTAAGTTGATCTAGTTCTTGTGAATAAATTGTAATCGTGCCTAGTAATAAGGCAATGGTCAGTAGTATTTTTTTCATAATTATTAGGTTAGTTAATTTTGGAATGCAAAAATACAATTATTAAGTAAAATACAATAATCTATTGCTTTATCTTTTTATATAAGGGCACGCTCGAACAGGCCTCACCATACATTATAGATGACGCAAAGGGGAGTAACTTGTTAATTAATTGAGAATAGGCTGTCTCCGGAATAACTTTATTGGAACACCCTTTTATTATAATTAGTTTTTCTTTATACTTTCTTACAGGAAATTCACTAATTATTCTTTGAAATATTGCAGACTCCAACTCCGCTAAACCCCCTATGATCACTTGTTTTGCATAAGGAGAAAGAGAAACAGTTATAAGCAGGTAAGCCCATGAAGGTATAATTGCATCTGAGGAACAAGTAAGTGCAACATATTTATTTTGATATTCCTTCCAATCATGATCTTTTACGAATTTACGAAAGTCCTTCTCTTTTAATATCTGTTCTGCAAACAGCCATTTTTTTATATCAAATAAAATGCGGTCTTCATCGGGGAAATAATCTTCCAGATCAATAGAAACTAATTTACTATTGGCAACTCTATTTACAATTTTGTCGGACATTGAAAGGATGATAACTATAAAAAACCAAGTTCTAATTTCGCCTCTTCACTCATCATGTCCTGTGTCCATGTTGGATCAAATGTAATTTCAACTTCAGCATTTCTAACTTCGTCAATACTTTTAATTTTTTCTTCAACTTCTACAGGTAAAGTTTCAGCTACCGGACAGTTTGGAGAGGTAAGGGTCATGAGAACCTTCACATCCATAGAGTCGTTTACAAGCACATCATAAATCAATCCTAATTCATAAATATCAACCGGAATCTCAGGATCATAAATAGTTTTTATCATCTCTACAATTTTTACTCCAAGAAGTTCATTTGTGGTGCTTTCCATTTTCGCTTTTTAAAATCATTCTAAATAAGGGCAAAGATAATATAATTATATAAATTAACTGATTTATGTAATTAACTGCTTTTTACCTGATATGCGAGAGCATATAATTTTAATTGCTTCACCATAGACAATAAACCATTGGCCCGAGTTGGAGATAAATGTTCTTTTAAGCCGATTTCTTCTATAAAAAAAGCATCGGAATTAAGAATATCTTTTGGTGTTTGATTAGAGTAAACCCGTAGTAGTAATGCTATAATTCCTTTGGTCAAAATAGCATCGCTGTCTGCTGTAAATATTAATTTATCGTTTCTATAATCGGCATGTAACCAAACCTTTGACTGACATCCCTTTATCAAATTGTCATTAGTTTTATGTTGGTTCTCTATTAAAGGAAGAGATTTGCCCATTTCAATAATATATTCATATCGTTCCATCCAATCATCGAACATGGCAAATTCATCAATAATTTCGTCTTGTAATTCTTTAATAATCATTTTTTAAACTTATTTTTGCAAAAGTACACAAATCAACATTAAATGGGAAAACTTTTGATCGTAGGAACGGTGGCGTTTGACGCTATTGAAACACCTTTTGGTAAAACGGATAAAATATTAGGAGGTGCAGCTACCTACATCGGATTATCGGCTTCACAATTTGGTGTTGATTCCGGTATTGTTTCCGTTGTTGGTGGCGATTTTCCAGAAGAATATTTAAAAATGTTGAATGGTAGGAATATTGATACTTCAGGCGTCGAAGTTATTAGAGATGGTAAAACCTTTTTTTGGAGCGGTAAATATCACAACGATTTAAACACAAGAGATACATTAATAACGGATCTAAATGTCCTGGCAAATTTTAACCCTGTTGTGCCTCCTGCTTATTTGGATTCGGAATTTTTAATGCTGGGAAATTTACACCCTTCTGTACAACTGTCTGTTATAAACCAAATTTCGGTTAGACCAAAATTAGTAGTTTTAGATACTATGAATTTTTGGATGGATAATACTTTAGACGAATTAATGGAGGTTATTAAAAAGGTCGATGTTATAACCATTAATGATGAAGAGGCGAGACAGCTAAGTGGTGAATATTCTCTTGTGAGAGCGGCGCAAAAAATTCATAAAATGGGACCAAATTATGTTGTTATAAAGAAAGGAGAACATGGAGCTTTGCTTTTTAATAATGGAGACGTATTTTTTGCACCAGCCCTTCCGTTGGAGGAAGTTTTTGATCCAACAGGCGCGGGAGATACATTTGCAGGTGGATTTATTGGTTATTTAGCAAGCACCCATGATATTTCCTTTGAAAACATGAAAAGAGCGATTATTTTTGGGTCTAACCTAGCATCATTCAGTGTTGAAAAGTTTGGAACGGAGAGAATGGTGGATCTCAGTAAAATAGAGGTACAAAATAGATTGAAGGAATTTAAAGAATTAACTCAATTTGAAATTGAACTAAAATAATTGGTATTTATAAAATATTTTTAAAATGAGTGACACTATTAAACACGAATGTGGAATTGCACTTGTTAGATTACTGAAACCCATTCAGTTTTATAAAGAGAAATATGGATCTGCTTTTTATGGGATCAATAAAATGTACTTATTGATGGAAAAGCAACATAATAGAGGGCAGGATGGAGCTGGTTTTGCAAGTTTAAAGTTTGATGTTAAGCCCGGGACTAGATATATAAGCAGAATAAGGTCCAATGAACAGCAACCCATTCAGGACGTTTTTGCAAAGATCAATCACAGATTGAACAAAGTGATACAAGAAAACCCGAACAAAATTGATGATCTAAATTGGCAAATGGAGAACATGCCCTATATGGGAAATGTATTTTTAGGCCACGTGCGCTATGGGACCTTCGGCAAAAACAGTATTGAGAGTGTTCATCCGTTTTTACGGCAGAACAATTGGAAACACAAGAATTTGATCGTTGCAGGGAATTTTAATATGACAAATTCCAGCGAAATATTACAGGAATTAATTGAGATAGGTCAACATCCTAAAGAAAATACCGATACGGTAACAATACTGGAAAAAATCGGACATTTTCTGGATGATGAGGTGTTGGATTTATATTATAAATTCAAGCAACAAGGAATTAGTAAAAAGGATGCATCACCCTTAATAGGTCAGGAATTGAACATTCAAAGAATTTTAAGCAGAGCGTCTAAAAATTGGGATGGTGGATATGCAATGGCAGGACTTATTGGACATGGAGATGCATTTGTTCTAAGAGATCCATCAGGAATAAGACCCGCGTATTATTATAGCGACGATGAGGTTGTTGTAGTAGCATCAGAACGCCCTGTTATTCAAACAGTGTTTAACGCTGATATTAATGAGGTCAAAGAATTGGAAAGAGCACATGCTCTAATTATTAAAAAGAATGGTAATGTTACTGTAGAACAAGTAATGAATCAATTACCTAATAAGGCTTGTTCCTTTGAACGTATCTATTTTTCTCGTGGAAGTGATGCCTCTATTTATGAAGAGAGAAAAAACTTAGGAAAATTTATTTTCCCAAAAATATTGCAACACATTGATAACGATATAAGTAATACTGTTTTTTCATATATTCCGAATACAGCGGAAACATCCTTTTATGGAGTGTCTGAAGCAGCGGAAGATTATTTGAATAAGTACAAATTGAAGACAATTCTCGAGGGTAATAAAAACATTTCAGCAAAAAAATTAACCGAAATACTATCGGAAAGACCACGTTTTGAGAAAATTGCGATCAAAGATGCCAAGCTAAGAACATTTATCGCTGATGATAATAGTCGTGATGATTTGGTTGCCCATGTTTATGATGTTACTTATGGTGTAGTGAAACCTACTGATAATTTAGTAATTATAGATGATAGCATTGTAAGGGGAACTACTCTGAAAAAAAGTATCATTAAAATTCTAGATAAGTTAAACCCAAAGAAAATTGTGGTTGTTTCATCTGCCCCACAAATTCGTTATCCTGATTGTTATGGAATTGATATGGCCAAGCTGGAAGAGTTTATTGCGTTTAGGGCAACCTTGGATTTACTAAAGGAAAATAATCAGTATCATTTGATTGATGAGATATATCAAAAATGTATTGACAATTTAAATAATGATCATCCTGAGAACTATGTAAAAGAAATGTATGCACCCTTTACAGCGGAACAGATTTCGGATAAGATAGCGCAATTATTAAAAACGGAAGACATAAACGCTCAAGTTGTAATAATTTACCAGTCAATTGATAACCTACACAAAGCCTGTCCAGACAATCCGGGTGATTGGTATTTTACAGGAAATTATCCTACAAAAGGAGGAATGAAAGTTGTTAATAAAGCCTTTATGAATTTTTATGAAGGAAAAAAAGAAAGAGCATATTAAATAATATACCAGCCCATGATAAATTTAAAGAACTCAACCTTGTTTTTATTCGGAGCATTAATCTTCTTCGGATTTGCTATTCATCAAAATGTTTATTCACAAAAAAAAGTACCATTTACAATAGTTGAAAAAAGTTATTTTTATTACGTAAGCGGAAAAAAAGCGACTAATGGATTCAAAATTCAAATAGTGGGGACATTTGAGACTACAAATTTAGAATTTACTACAATTTATTTTCAAAATAGAGAACTGAAAGTTGTTCCAAATTTTCATCTTGATAAATTTACCATAGTTGGAGGTTATACAACATTGAGCTCGAAGGACATTTATGGAGATGAGATTGCAATAAGTAGTGAAGTTGTGAAAAAAGACGGTGACGACATTCCATTTGAACTGGAAGATGACCAGGCCGTTCTCGTTTATCAGATAAATGGTAAAGATTTTTATTATAAGATTAGTGACATTGAAAAATTGGAAACGGTTTATTATCCATAATTTAAATGCATACACTTAATCCTATGGCTCCGTAACTACCAAGTTCTGTATAAATACCAATTCTGTCATTAAAAAAGAAACGAATTCCTAGATAGGCCGCTAAACCAACGTTTTGAGATGACAAATATCCAATTTCTACTCCAGGATAGATATCTAACTTAGGAGGAAGATCCATTAGAGGACCAAGATGAAAACTTGCTCTAGCATATAAAAAATAGTCATTATCCTCATTATTAAAATAGTAGGTGGCACCTGCTCCAAGCGAAAAGAGATCACTTAAACCATAGCTATAAGTAGCTTTAATTCCACTTCCATTTTCATAGCCATAGATATTGTAACCAACATTGATTTTACTATCTCCTTTTCCGTCGTAAGATTGTGAATGGGCTGTAATAGCAATAAAGAGAAAAAAAATTGCCCCAAATAATATTTTCATAGCAAATGCAATTTAAATTGAGCGTCTATACTATAACGTATATCTTCTATGAAAAGTATAATATTTTTGTTAAATAATATTATAATGATTCCGAAGTTTACATGACATAAAATATTGATAAACAAGACTATACATTATTAAAATTCTCTAGAATCGGAATTTTAACATTTTGTTTTGAAACTATGTTTAAAGTTCTCCATGATTAGGGGAGGTAATGCATTAAGATAAAGTATTTCATTATGATTTATTTAGCATTTTGTTAAGAAAAATTTAATACTTTTATTTTTTTCAAAATTCATATTGGCACAGATGTTGTAATAAAGATTTCAGTATTTAATTAATATTTTATACTTTTGCATTTAAGATTTTCAAAATCTTTGAAACATAAAGCAACAATAATATAAAGAAGACGTTTTAATTTAAACAGAGAAGATAAATTAGGACTAAAAATATAAAGATAAGGTTTGGTTAGTTGATTTTGGTTGATTTATTTCAACCAGTATCCGGCCCCGAGAGATCGGGGCTTTTTTTATCTTTTAATCCTGATTATAATACAAAAATCAGGATTAAAAAATTACTCGTACATTTTTGTATAATACTCTTGATAAGCCCCTGAAGTTACACTATTTAACCATGCTTCATTTTTCAAATACCAGTCCACTGTTTTAGCTAGACCTTCCTCAAAAGTGACAGATGGCTTCCAACCGAGTTCTCGATTTAATTTAGTGGCATCAATTGCATAACGACGATCATGACCTGCTCGATCTTTTACATAAGTGATAAGTTTAGCAGAACTGCCCTTTGCTCTGGATAAATTTTCATCCATCAATTCACAGAGCAAATGGATCAGATTCAAATTCGTCCACTCATTAAAGCCACCTATGTTATACGTATCCCCAATTTTTCCATTTTGAAAAATTTCATCAATGGCAATGGCATGATCTTCCACATAAAGCCAATCACGTGTGTAATTTCCATCTCCATATACGGGTAAAGGCTTGTTATTTTTAATGTTGTGAATAAACAAAGGAATCAATTTTTCTGGAAATTGATTCGCACCATAATTATTTGAACAGTTACTAATTACAAATGGTAAATCATAAGTATTGCCATAAGCTCGCACTAAGTGGTCTGAAGAAGCCTTAGAAGCCGCATAAGGTGACTGTGGGTCGTATGGAGTTGTTTCCTTAAACAGCCCTGTTTTTCCTAAGGAGCCATATACCTCATCAGTAGAAACATGGTAAAATAATTTTCCTTTAAAATCCCCCTGCCATATATCTCGAAAGGCATTTAATAAATTGGCTGTTCCCAAAACATTGGTTTCAATGAAATCATTGGGGTGCGTAATTGAACGATCAACATGACTCTCTGCTGCTAAATGGATTATCGTATCGAATCTGTATTCTTTAAATAAGGAATTGATAAAAGTGATGTCTTTAATATCTCCTTTTATAAAGGTATAATTAGATTCACTCTCAACATCGGAGATGTTTTCTAAATTCCCAGCATAAGTAAGAGCATCCAAATTGTATATTTCAAAATCGGGATATTTCTTTACAAATAATCTGACTACATGAGAACCAATAAATCCCGCTCCACCAGTTATTAATACTTTATTATTCATTATTTTTTCATTTGCCATTTCCAAGCAGAGTCTAAGGCATCTTCCAAAGTCAATTTGGATTTCCATCCTAATTCTTTATTTGCCAAAGATGTATCTGCATAAGCAGACACTATATCACCGTCTCTTCTACCAACAATTTTGTAATTTAATGGCACCTTCGTTACCTTTTTAAAGGCTTTGACCACATCTAAAACAGAACTTCCTTTTCCAGTACCTATATTGAAAAATTCCATTCTTTCTTTATTCTTTTTTGAAAGGAGTCTTTTTAAAGCCGAAATATGAGCTTTTGCCAGATCGACTACATGAATATAATCGCGTATTGCAGTTCCATCATGCGTTGAATAATCATCTCCAAAGATCGATAGTTCCTTTCTTATTCCTGCAGCTGTTTGCGTCACAAAAGGAATTAAATTTTGTGGTACACCAATTGGAAGTTCACCAATTTTTACACTATCATGACCACCAATAGGGTTAAAATATCTTAAGGCAATTGCGCTTAGGTCATTAACTCTAGTTGTATCTTTAATTATTTCCTCTCCTATCTGTTTTGTATTTCCATAAGGAGATTCAGCAGGTTTTATTGGTGCTTTTTCGGTAATTGGCAGTTCATTCGCTTGTCCGTAAACAGTACATGACGAACTGAATATTAGGTTACCAACACCTTTCGCCACCATTTGTTTCAACAGGTAAATTAAGGTACTAATATTATTTTCATAATATTTTAAAGGTTCTTGCACACTCTCACCGACAGCTTTAGATGCTGCAAAATGTATAACACCTTTAATATCATGCTCTTCAAAAAATGTAGTTATCAAACTTTTGTTTTTTAAATCGAGCTGAACAAAGTCAGGTTTCACACCTGTTATTGAAGTAATTCCATCCAAAACCTCGATCCTTGAATTGGACAGATCATCAATAATCACCACTTCAAATCCTTCATTCTGTAGTTCCACTACCGCATGTGAACCAATAAAACCTAATCCACCAGTGACTAAGATTTTGCCTTTTTGACTATTCATTTATCAGTTATTTAACAAAATCTAAGATTGTATTGATGATTATATCCTGTTGTTCTTCACTGAATTCGGTATGCATTGGCAAGGAAATAACCGTCTCAACCAATTGGTTGGTATTTTTAAAATCATCTTCGTTATATCTGGAATCCTGATATGCTTTTTGATTGTGCAAAGCTACCGGATAGTATATCGCATTTGGAATACTATTTTTATTTAAATGCTCATGTAAACTATTTCTATCGACGTCTACAAGACGTAGGGTGTACTGATGAAAGACGTGTGTACTAAAATCGCTTGTGACAGGTGTAATTATCTTGGGAGATATTGCAAATGCAGTATTATAATAATCGGCTGCTTTTTTTCGAGCCTCACAATAGCTATCCAAATATGGTAATTTTATTCTTAAAATGGCAGCCTGGATGCTGTCCAATCTAGAATTCACCCCAATAACCTCATGGTAATACCTTTTGTACATGCCATGATTTACCATTCCCCGAATAGTATGTGCCAGATCATCATCATTTGTAAAAATAGCACCTCCATCACCATAACAGCCTAAATTTTTAGATGGGAAAAAAGAAGTTGTACCAATGTTGCCTATTGTTCCTGCTTTTTTTGTTGTCCCATCTTTAAAAGAATAATCTGCACCGATGGCTTGAGCCGTATCTTCAATAACATATAAATTATACTCTTTGGCAACCTCCAAAATAGCTTCCATATTAGCACATTGTCCAAATAAATGAACCGGAACTATTGCCTTTGTTTTTGGCGTAATTGCCTTTTTCAAGGCATCAATATCCATGTTAAAAGTATTCATTTCAACGTCTACTAATACTGGGGTTAATTTTAAAATTGCAATAACTTCAACTGTAGCAGCAAATGTAAAATCAGCAGTAATTACCTCATCTCCCTGTTCGAGACCTAGTCCCATCATAGCTATTTGTAAAGCATCTGTGCCATTCGCACAAGGAATTACATTTTTAACCTGAAGATATTCTTCCAATTCGGTTTGAAAACTTTTAACCTCTGGACCATTGATAAAAGCAGCAGAACGAATAACCTCTATGACTGCCTTATCAACTTTTTTCTGAATTTTATCATATTGACTTAGTAAGTCAACCATTTGTAATTTTTTCATTGGCTTGTATAATAATTATGCTAACAAAAATACAAATAATTTATTCCCTGTAAACCTAAATTTCTATTTTAGCAGGTCAAATGAATTTTCTTTACAACATAGCTATTTACCTTACCTGGTATTTATTAAAAATCATCGCACTTTTTAATAAAAAAATACATTCTTTTGTGAAGGGAAGAACTAGGACATTTGCCAAAATTTCTGAAAAAATTGTATTAAATGATCAAGTAATATGGCTGCATTGTGCCTCATTGGGAGAATTTGAACAAGGTCGACCACTCATTGAAAACATCAAGTCCCAATACCCCAATTATAAGATTGTCTTAACCTTTTTTTCGCCCTCGGGATATGAAATTCAAAAGAATAATCCTTTAGCTGATGTAATTACGTATTTACCCATTGACACTATTAAAAATGCAAAAACGTTTTTAGATATAGTAAACCCCAAGATTGCGATTTTTGTTAAATATGAGTTTTGGCCTAATATTTTAAAAGAGTTAAAAAATAGAAATGTGGTCACTATATTAGTCTCTGGAATTTTTAGAAGTAACCAAGTTTTTTTTAAAGATTATGGTTCATGGATGAAAAAATCATTGCTTGCTTTTTCACATTTTTTTGTCCAGAACGAGAATTCGAAGATGCTATTGTCCAGTATTGGATATTTCAATTCATCTGTCAGTGGAGATACCCGTTTTGACAGGGTTTATGAGATTACGCACCAAAACAATCATCTGGATTTTGTTCAAGATTTTGTCCAAAATAAATATACTTTAGTAGCCGGGAGCAGCTGGCCGAAAGACGAAGAATTATTGATAAATTATATTAATGATGTTGCCAGTGATGAAGAGAAATTTATAATTGCACCCCACAATATTACAGAAAAAGGAATTGAAAATTTACAAAGATCTCTAATAAAGAAAACCACACTATTTTCTGATAAAAACAAAAATAATAACGCACAGGTCCTTATAGTGAATACCATAGGAATCTTAACCAAAATTTATAGTTATGCTAACGTAGCTTATATTGGAGGAGGATTTGGTGTTGGTATCCACAATATCCTGGAACCCGCGGCCTATGGTATTCCGATAATTATTGGCCCTAACTTTGAAAAATTTAAAGAGGCGGTTGATCTGGTAAACTTAAAAGCATGCTTTTCAATTGAAAACCAGGAGGAACTTAATAAGTATTTGAGTCAATTGTATAGTGATAAAAAATTTAGAGAAGAGAAGATCCTTACTACAAAAGAGTACATATCAAAAAACATAGGGGCTACGGAAATAATATTATCGTATATTTCGAAAAAAATATAGGAATTGATTAACTTGTATCGCTAACTAATAAATCAAGAAATGATAAGACAAAAATTAGATGATTTTTACGGTGTTGTATTTGAAGAAGAGTTGATTACGGAAATTGCGAAAGTTGGCACCTATAAGAAAATAGAAGAGAATGAATTGCTAATAGATATTGGAGATAAATTGGAACAGATTCCGTTAATGCTAGCAGGAGCTATAAAAATAAGTCGAGAAATTAACAACGGGGACGAGTTGGTTTTATACTTTTTAGAAAGAGGAGATACTTGTACGGTTTCTTTTGCAAGTTGCTTAAAGAGCTCAGAAAGTAAAATTAGGGGAATTGCCGAAAAGACCTCAGAAATAATTTATATTCCTGTTCATAAAATGGAAGAATGGATGGTTAAATATAAATCTTGGCGAGATTTTGTAATTGAAAGCTATAATATAAGACTAAATGAAATGTTAGAGGCAATTGATACTTTGGCTTTTATGAAAATGGATGAGCGGATTTATAAATATCTCACAGACAAAGTTAAAATTATGCGAGACCCGAACCTGAGCACTACCCATCAAGAAATAGCAATAGATATGAATACCTCCAGAGTAGTTGTATCACGTCTTTTGAAACAATTGGAAAATGAAGGAAAGATAAAACTATTTAGAAATAAGATAGAAGTACTTGAATTTTAAGAATATTTATAATTATGTAACAATTATTACCGGGTGATTTTATTTTTCTGTTACATTTACAACTTACCTTATTAAGATTATGGATATTATTTTACAACCATGGGCGTGGTATGTTGCTGGACCACTCATTGCTCTCGTAATGTATTTGATGTATTATTTTGGAAAAAAGTTTGGTGTATCCTCAAACTTAGAAACGGTTTGTGCCATAGGTGGAGCAGGAAAATTTGTTGATTTTTTTAAGTTTGATTGGCGTAAAAACAAGTGGAATTTGATTTTTGTAGTTGGTTTGATAGTTGGTGGATTTATCTCTGATCAGTGGCTAACACCTGACCAAACGGTTGCATTGAATCCGCAAACGGTTGAAGATTTATCTGAAATGGGATTTTCTAATGCAGGAGCTAGTTATTTACCGAATGAGATCTATGGTGTTGAGGCTATGTTAACTGTAAAGGGATTTATAATTTTATTAATTGCTGGAATATTTGTTGGTTTCGGATCTCGGTATGCCGGTGGATGTACTTCAGGTCATGGAATCGTTGGACTAAGTAGTCTTTCGAAAGAGTCATTTATTGCGGTTGGCGGATTTTTTATAGGGGGGTTAATAATGACCTGGCTTATTTTACCGCTTATTTTTTAAACTAGAATAATAAAAATGAAATACATTAAGTTTTTATTAGTTGGTGTTTTATTCGGAATTATATTAAGTAAATCCGAAGTTATATCCTGGTATCGTATTTATGAAATGTTCAAATTACAATCCTTTCATATGTATGGTGTAATAGGTTCTGCTGTTTTCATAGGTATTTTTATTATGTTCTTCTTTAAGAAAGGAAAGCTAAAAACTTATAAGAGAGAGGCTGTTACTGTTAAGCCTAAAGTTAAAGGAATCTCAAAAAATTTATTAGGAGGAATTATATTTGGTTTTGGTTGGGCCCTTGGAGGTGCTTGTCCTGGACCTATGTATGTGCTTGTTGGGAAAGGAATTATTGCAATTTTAATTGTATTATTTGGCGCACATTTAGGAGCGTTTTTATACCATTCTGTAAAACATAGATTACCTCATTAAGAGAGTTCTCAATCCTCACTTTGTTAGCTACTCGATTAGTCAAGTCCCTTAATTTTCATAAATTTGCCAACCATAATTAATAATTATAAATGAGTATTTTACGAGACAAGTTTGGCAGAAAAATTTCTTATTTAAGATTGGCAGTTACAGATCGATGTAACCTCCGTTGCCAATATTGTATGCCAGCTGAGGGAATAGATATTGTGGAGAGGAAGGAATTACTGTCTTTTAAGGAAATGTATCGAATTACACGCGTTTTAAGTGAGCTGGGTGTAAATAAAATTCGCTTGACTGGAGGAGAACCATTTGTAAGAAAAGACTTTGTGAAGTTTTTAGAATCACTTTCCTTTAATGATAGATTGGAAGAAATCAATATAACTACGAATGGCGCCTTAATAGCTAAGCATATCCCTACTTTGGAAAAGCTTGGGATCAAAGCAATAAATTTGAGTTTAGATACTTTGCAAAGAAATAGATTTAAAACAATAACCAGAAGAGATCTATTTAAGGAAACCTACGAAACACTTGAAAATTTATTGGATAGTAGTTTAATTTTAAAACTTAATGTTGTCATTGTACCCGGATTTAACACTGATGAAATAGTTGATTTTGTGGAGTTAACAAAAAATAAAAATTTAGCGGTACGTTTTATAGAAGAAATGCCTTTTAACGGGACAGGACTGCGACAAACCAAAGAGGTCTGGAATTATGATAAGATCTATAACAAGATAGCAACGAATTATGCTAAGATTAGTGCATTAAAGAATAAAAAATCATCTACTTCCCGTAATTTTAGTGTTGAAAATTATTCAGGTACTTTCGGAATAATACCGGCATTTACACGAACGATTTGTAATGACTGCAATAGAATAAGAATTACTTCTACCGGCATGTTCAAGAATTGTTTGTTCGATGAAGGAGTATTTAATTTAAGAGACTTCATGAGAAAAGGTGCAAGCGACGAAGATTTAAAGAAATTATTTATAAACACTGTTCAACAAAAACCCCTGAATGGTTTTATAGCCGAAGCAAATCGAAATAAGAATAAAGATATATCGGAAAGTATGTCTACTATTGGGGGATAGTTCAATTTAAAAATGAACGAATTTGAAAATGACAAGCACACAAAGAGCACTTGAAATTATTCTAAATCAATCTGAGAATTTTGATATTGAAAAAGTAGATTTTATCCATTCTTTAGGTAGAATTTTAAAGGAGGATATAGTTGCTGATCGAGATTTTCCACCTTTTGATAGAGTTAGCATGGATGGTATAGCACTCTCATCCGAATTATTTAATAGTGGACAGAGAGCGTTTAAAATTGAAGGAATTCAAGCAGCGGGAAGCAAACAAACTACCCTTAATAATTCTGAAAATTGTATCGAAGCTATGACGGGTGCTGTTTTACCAAAAAACACGGATATCGTTATACAATATGAGCTAATAGATATTGTGGATGGGGTAGCTGAAATTAATACTGAAGCGATTAAAGATTTTCAAAATATTCATAAGAAAGGGTTAGACAGAAAACAAGGAGATGTTTTAATTAGGAAGAACACCATTATTTCTGCCGCTGAAATTGGCGTTTTGGCGACGGTAGGAAAATTGCAAGTTACTGTTGCAAAACAACCTAAAGTGATGATTATTTCTACCGGTAATGAATTAGTAGAAGTGAATCAAACACCTCAAGATCACCAAATTAGACGGAGCAATGTTCATACTTTGGTTTCATTATTAAAATACCTGAATATAAACGCAGAGACTTCACATATTTTAGATGACAAAGAAACTTTAAAATCTAAAATTGAAAAATATTTAAAAAACTTCGATGTTTTGCTTTTTAGCGGCGCAGTATCAAAAGGAAAATTCGATTTTATTCCAGAGGTGTTAGATGAATTAGAAGTTGACAAATTATTCCATAAAGTTTCTCAAAGACCCGGAAAACCATTTTGGTTCGGTAAGAAAAGAAACAAAACCGTTTTTGCTTTTCCCGGCAATCCGGTTTCCACTTTTGTGAGTTGTATGAAATATTTCTATCCATGGTTTCACAAATCAATGGGCATAGATTTTATAAATGATAAATTTGCTGTTCTTTCAGAGGATTTTTCATTCAAACCCGACCTTACATATTTTTTACAGGTAAAACTTGAAAATAAGAAAGGAACTTGCTTCGCAACACCTATTAAAGGAAAAGGATCAGGAGATCTTGCAAATTTAATCGACGCAGATGCTTTTTTGGAATTACCGGAAGAGTTAACTAATTTTAGCAAAGGAGAAGTTTTTCCATATTTAAAATATCGGATCTGAAATAAAGAACTAAAATCCCTTCCCTCGTTAAGCGGAGTTGGATTATTTGAAGAATAAGATTAAGAGTTAAATAATATTAAATTAAAACTGTGACACAATTTTCACATCTGAATAAAAAGAATCAACCAAAAATGGTAAACGTAAGTGATAAAAAAATCACGAAGCGTACAGCTATTGCAAAAGCGACGATGTTTTTAGGTTCAGAGATCATATCTCATTTTAAGAACGAAGAAATAACTACGAAAAAAGGACCTGTTTTTCAGACGGCAATTATTGCAGGAATTCAAGCAGTAAAAAGAACCTCAGACCTGATACCCATGTGTCACCCATTACTTATTAACGGAGTGGACGTTGACATTGAAGTTTTGGATGAAGAAACTATTGAAATAATTTGTCAAGTTGTAATTGTCGGGAAGACAGGAGTTGAAATGGAGGCACTTACTGGAGCAAATATTGCTGCATTAACTGTATACGACATGTGTAAGAGTATATCTAACAAAATGGTTATAAAAGAAGTGAAATTATTAAAAAAAACAGGAGGAAAGAGCGACATTAAAAATGGATGACTTCTTAATCCCTTCCTGAATTTATAAATTGAAAAGCCAGTGAAATAATCTTCACTGGCTTTAGTCAAATTTCATCAAATGTCTTCTTATAGACTTACCGTAATTTTGACGGAAAGAGTAATTTCTATTGGAATATCCATATCCTCATTATCGCACAATGCATCTCCGGAATATTTAGCAGTCAGCTTTTTATTTGCTTTTAACTTAGTTGCTATTTCATTCAATGCAGCAACTTCGGTAATTTTAAATATTGTACCATTGTCAGCCTCAGTTTTAACAACAAAAGCATTTGTCAGATACACAATATTGTCAATAAGAAATTCCCCGTTCACGTCACCGGTAGGGTCACCGCTAAAATTAATTATTTTATAGCTTAAGCTTTTAATTTCAACGCTTTTTATCTTATTAATATATGGCTGTAGTTCAGGATCATCTATTGATAACACTTTAGTATTAGAAAATGTAGCCCTATTTCCAGTTGTTTTATCAATGCTTATAGCTATGGTCTCTACAATAGTATCATCAAAATCTCTAGTAAGATTTAGGAGTTCTTCAGCTTCATCACAACTACTGAAAGACAAAGTTATTAATAGTAAGATTAAAAATTTTAATTTATTTTTCATGATTAAAAATGTTTTAGGTTTCGAGGTTAAAGATGGCATTCAGTGTATTGCACCCTTCACTTGATCTCTATAGAAACTAAACTATAAAGTAAAGGGATATTGCTATAGCCTTAGCATTAGAATTTACTGGAGGTAGTTGACACAAAAAAAATATTAATGGATCAACTTAAAACAGTATAAAATTAGTACGGAAGAATATTCAAATAAAGATTTCATATTGGTAGATTCTTTAGAGGGGGTTAAGTCTTTATTTTTGCAATATAAATTTAATGAAAAAAATCTATTTTAATGTGATTTTTGTATCATTTCTAAAATGTGTCATTAATTAATTTTTGAAACGATCTATATTAAGTATTTTTGCTAAAACCATCTATCTCTTTGAATAGGTAAAATAGTTTAAAATTTATTTGAAATGGCTAATCATAGAAAACATGCAAAGCTGGAATTGCGCAAAAATGGAAATTTTGCTTCAAATGAAATTTCAATTTTAGGCACAAAATGCTCAATTATTGCTGATTTAGTTCAAAATATTGGAAAAAAACATCAAAAAACATCGAAAATCGCTTATTTAGACGCAAGTCATAATTCTGATATTCAATCGCCAATATTAGACTCTTTTACATTTAATGCTTCCGGGAACTTAGAAGTAATTTCAGAAAGTATACTGAACAAATTTAATACACGAATACTTTTTTCAGATTACGATTTTTTGTTCATAAATGGAAATCATTATCAAGGAGAACAGCAGATCTTAATATTGGATAATGAAAAAGAAGCCTCCGTGTTAAAACGCTTGGATCATTTGACGAATATTCAATTAGTAATTCGGCGTAATTCGGATTCCTCATATTTTAATTTTTTGATGGATAAATACCCAAACATTAAAAGTTTACCTTGCTATAAAATAGGTGAGATAGACAAAATTTCCGATCATATTGAAAAATTAATTAAACGGACAATTGCCCCAATTCAAGGTTTGGTACTTGCAGGAGGAAAGAGCACTAGAATGGGTACAGATAAAGGGACTCTGGATTTCTATGGTAAAAACCAAAGGGACATTGCAATCGAGTTGCTGGAGAATCAAAAGCTAAAAACATATTTATCGATAAGAGAGAATCAGAAGATTAATATTAAAAATAAAATAACAGATAAATTTATTGGATTAGGACCTTTCGGGGCCATCTGTTCAGCTTTTCAAGAAAACCCAAATACAGCATGGTTGGTTCTTGCAACCGATTTGCCTTTTGTAAATAGTGAGGTGGTCAAGCTATTACTAAAACGTAGAAATCCGTCAAAAGCAGCAACTACAATTAAAGGGAAGAATAAGCAATTTCCTGAACCCTTGATAACAATTTGGGAACCAAAAAGTTATAAATTACTACTTAACTATTTATCTCAGGGATATTCTTGTCCGAGAAAAGTATTGATAAATTCAGATATTGAAATCGTTGAGATTGATGACATGTATATCAGAAATATAAATACTCCGGAAGAATTCCAAGCAGCTCACAAAGAAATTAATGAATAGAGTATTACATATTCTAAATGGAGATAGCACAGCGTATATTTTTGCAAAATCTAATATACTCGGAGATGTAATTGTTTGGAGAGAAATGTTAAGTGAGGGACCTTTAGATAAGGACATAGGGAGTGATAAATTCTGGCGAATTCGATATTCATTTTTTGAAAATGAAATAGATACCACCCGATTGGATTATTTCGATAGAACCATTAAAGAAATTATTAGAATTGAAAATATTGGAAATTATAACGAAGTTGTATTGTGGTTTGAATTCGATTTGTTTTGTCAAGTCAATTTAATGGGATTATGTACTTACTTGCTAAAATTCTATAGGAAAGACATTAAATATTCGCTTGTTTGTACTGGAAAGGAAGAAGGGAAGAGGTCTTTACAAACCCTCACAGATTACAATCCTGAGAGCTATCAAGGCCTTCTTAAGAACAGCATAACACTATCGAGAAATAATTTGCTTTTTGCGGAACAATGCTGGAATTTGTATGTTGAAAACGACAAGGAGAAATTTAAAGAATTTGACTTTGATAGAAGCTATAAATTTAGCTATCTACAAATGGCGATCAATCAACATTTACAAAGATTTCCAAAGCAAAATGGATTAAATCAAATTGAGAATAAAATTTTAGAATTGATTAATTTTGATGTTTTAGCAAAAAAGGATCTTATTAAAAGATTATTGATCTGGCAGAAAAAAGAAACTGTTTATGGTTTTGGAGATGTACAATTTAACATGGCTCTTGATAAATTGAAGGCATATTATACCGTAAAAAACAAGAAGTATATTTTAAATGAAATGGGTAAAGAACTTTCATCATGACTAAAATTACTGAAAAGCAATTGTATCAGAGGCAAACTACTCTAGCTGAATTTGGTAATGTTGCACAAGAAAAGTTACGAAAAGCCAATGTGATTATAATAGGTTGTGGTGGTTTGGGTAATGCTGCTGCCGTATTTCTAGGGGCAAGTGGTATAGGAAGGATTCATTTGGTTGATTTTGATATTGTTGATGTAAGCAATATACATCGACAAGTTTTTTTTAAAATAAAAGATATTGGAAAGTCAAAATCAAAAGTTCTCGCCAAGTATATACGAAATGTTTCTCCGTTTGTTCAAATATCCTCTAGTAAAACGGCAATCTCAAAATCTAATGTGGAGAAAGCAATAAGCAATTTTGATATTGTTCTTGATTGCACAGATAGTTTGCCCATAAAATATTTGATAAATGATGCATGTGTTTCGCAGGATAAAATATTGGTCTATGGGTCACTTTACAAATTTGACGGCTATGCAGCTACCTTTAATGTATTAGGCAATGATGGACTTAGATCGAGTAATCTTAGAGATGCTTTTCCGGAAATTCCTCAAAATTATATTCCGAACTGCTCCGAGGTCGGGACACTAAACACAATAGTTGGAATTATAGGATTGATGCAGGCAAATGAAGTTATTAAAGTTGTAACCGATATAGGAATGCCATTGACAAATAAATTACTTATTTACAACAGCTTGGATAATTCCCAATATAATATGAAATTGAAAAATACTTTTACCAAAGAGAAGATTCAATACCTTTTTGAGACGGAAGAGTATACAGATGTAAATTGTGAATTACAGGATGAAAAATTGTTAATTTCAGCAAATGAATTAAAAAATAAAATCGCATCTCACGAAAATATAAAACTAATTTCTGTAATAGAAAATATTGATACCAAATTGCCTTTTGAAGTTGATTTGAAAATGCCTTTATCGACATTAGATGTAGAAAAGCTCGAATTAGATAAAGATAAAGAATATGTTGTTATTTGCAATAAAGGAATTTCAAGTTATGTTGCCGTCCAAAGAATTAGAAAAGTATACCCAAACCTCAAAGTTTTAAATTTAAAAAACGGAATAATTGATTATTAAATGCAAGATCCAATTGAATTTTACGAATCTGAAAAACATATTTTTGAAAAAGAATATTCTTCCTTAAAAAAGAAATTGGCTACATCAAGTACCTTGCGGTTACTAGTGTTTTTGGGGACATCACTGGGAGTTTATTTTTTTTTTAACAATACCAACGCTGTCATAGTAATTGCAGTTCTAGGAATTGCCATATTTCTTTATCTCATCTCTAAGCATACTGATTTACAACATAAAAGAGATTTGACAAAAGCACTGATAAAAATAAACAAGATCGAATTAAAAGTTTTAAACGGAGACTTTTTTGACCTGGATGAGGGTAAAGAATTTATTGATTCTAACCATTATTACAGTTATGATATTGATTTATTTGGACGAGGGTCGTTTTTTCAGTATTTAAATAGAACAGTAACCAGAGAAGGAAAATTTGAACTTGCTGACACATTATTAAGTAATGATATCTCTCAAATTGAATTTAAACAAAACGGAATAAAAGAGCTATCTCAAATGCCTAAGTGGAGACAACAATTTTCAGCAATGGCAAGTTTGACGAAAGTTCAATATTCGGCAAATCTAATAGTGAGATGGATACATAATTATAAACCTGTTTTTCCTAAGTTCATATCTTTTTTACCATTGTTATTTTCTGCCATTTCATTCTCGCTCATAGTACTTTTAGCGTTTAATATAATTAATTTTCAAGTTCCTGTAATTTGGTTTTTTGCAGGCTTAGTGTTTTCTGGATTATATCTTAAAAAAGTAAATAACTTGTATGAAGAGGCAACAAAAGCAAAAGACACCTTTAGGCAGTATCACCATTTACTGGATAAAATTGAAACAGCGAAGTTTACGTCACTAATTTTAGAAGAAAAGCAACAAGCCATTCAAAGAGAATCTCAAAAAGCTTCTCAAATATTTGCTCAGTTTAGCAAAACCTTGGATGCTTTAGACCAAAGGAATAACTTATTAATTGCTATTGTAGCAAATGGATTTTTGTTACGAGATTTGAAAATATGCTTTAAGATTGAGAAATGGATCCAAAACTACAAGTATCAGGTTGAAAATTGGTTTGAAGATATTGCATTTTTTGATGCGCAGAACACTTTGGCAAACTATGCATTTAATAATCCAAAGGCGGTCTATCCAAAACTTCATAAAAGGGGCTCTATTATTAATGCAACCAATTTAGGTCACCCATTGATCAAATCGGAGGAGAGAGTTAACAACGATTTTAACATCAAACAACAGAATTTTTATATTGTGACTGGTGCAAATATGGCAGGGAAGAGCACCTTTTTAAGAACTGTTTCCATAAGTATTGTTATGGCTAATGTTGGGCTTCCCGTTTTTGCATCTTCATTCGATTATGCCCCGATTAAATTGATTACTAGTATGAGAACGACAGATTCTTTAGCCGATGATGAATCTTATTTCTTTTCTGAATTGAAAAGACTAAAATTTATTGTTGATACTATAGATCCTTCATTATCAGAGGAAAATTATTTTATAATCCTCGATGAAATTTTAAAGGGAACAAACAGTACGGATAAAGCTATTGGGTCTAAAAAATTTGTGACAAAACTGGTAGCTTCAAATTCTACAGGAATTATAGCCACCCATGATTTGAGTCTATGTGAGATAGAAAAGGATTTGACTCAAATAAAAAACTACTATTTTGATGCAGAAATTATTAATAACGAACTTCATTTTGACTACAAACTAAAGGAAGGAATTTGCAAAAACATGAATGCGTCTTTTTTATTAAAGAAGATGGACATTGTTTAAGGATGGGCATTTACCCAAACTTCACCGTCATCAAAATATTCTTTTTTCCAAATTGGAGCGGTTTCCTTAAGGGTATCAATGGCGTATTGACAGGCATCAAATGCTGCTTCTCGATGGGGAGAGGCTACGGCAATAATAACGGGAATATCTCCTATTTGTAAATTCCCTTCAGCATGATGAATTACTATTTTTTTAATATCGAACTTTTCAATAGCAGTTAAAGCAATTTTATTTAATTCCTTAATTGCCATCGATCTGTAAGTCGAAAAATCCAATCGGATAACATTTTTCCCTTTGGTACTATTCCTAACTGTCCCAACGAATAACGCAATACCTCCGCAAGAAATATCCTGAACAAAATCATAACAAGCCTGCAGGTTCAGTTTTTGAGTAGTAATATGTATGGAAATATTTTTTTTCATTTCTAATTGACTTTCCTTTTTTGCAATACTAAAAGGATTTTTAACCTCCGCTTACAGGTGGAATTATAGCAACAACATCAGAGTCATTTAAAATAATATCATTCTTGGCATATTCCTCATTAACAGCTATGGAAAAATCATTTATTGCTGAAAACCCAGAGTACCTCTCTTTCATAATTTGTATAAAGTCCAATACATTAGAATCTTTGTTAAGTTCTAAATCGATAGAATTTATTTCGGAGATATCTTTAGCTACACCAAAAAAAAGCACTTTAATTGTCATCTGTTTAAAATTTTATCAAGTTCCTTTTATTTCAAAATCATTGAACTAAAAATTTTACCAAAAATAATTAATACTAACGAGCTTACCGAATAAATAAATTTATTTTTGGAGGTTTTAAACCTATTTTACCTAAGCATGAATTGTAACTAATGTTACACCCTAGAAAGCATATTTCAGTAAATTTGAAAATATATGTTAAGATCTTAAAAATAAGAGTGGAATCATTCTTTCAATACCTTGAATCTCCTTAACTTTATTTTACCAAAAATATAATACTCAAATATGAAGTACGGTTTTATAATTGATAATCGAAAATGCATCGGTTGTCATGCTTGTACAACTGCCTGTAAATCTGAACATGATATTGCTATTGGCGTTAACAGAACTTATGTAAAACAGGTTGAGAAGGGAGAATTCCCAAATACAAGAAGGATTTTTTCTGTAATGAGATGTAACCATTGTACGGATGCTCCATGCGTTGAAATTTGTCCGGTAGAAGCACTATATACTCGAGATGACGGAATTGTTGATTTTGACAACAATCGATGTATTGGATGTAAATCATGCATGCAAGCCTGTCCATATGATGCACTATACATTGATCCAGACAATAGTACTGCTGCAAAATGTAATTATTGTGCGCATAGGGTAGATGTAGGACGAGCTCCGGCCTGTGTGGAGGTTTGTCCTGAACACGCCATCATTGCTGGAGATATGGCAAATCCTAATACTGAAATTTCCCAACTATTGGCCCGAGAACAGGTCATTGTAAGAAAGCCGGAAAAGGGAACCAATCCAAATCTTTTCTATATTGATGGTGACTATCAATCCTTAAATCCTGAAGCGACAGATAAATCAGGTCCGGGATTGTGGAATTCACAAGCAAGGGGAGTAGGACATTATGCAAAAGCTGCTGAAAAAATGATGCATACCAATGATGATATTAACTTATTGCAAATGAGTATTGACAATGAATTACAAGCAGCATATCAAAAAAATGAATCTGAAAATCCAAATTACATAGATGTGCTCAGTGGAAAAGCACGTAGAGTTTATGACACCCCGGACAAAGGAATTTTATGGGGTTGGGAAGTATCTGCGTATGTCATGACCAAAGCAATAGCAGCTGGGGCATTTTTAATTCCTTTTATAGCCATTTTATTAGGTTATGAAGTATCAGATACATCTAAATTATGGTCTGCCGGGATTTCATTGGTATTTTTAGGGTTAACCGGGCTTTTCTTAGTAATGGACTTGGACAGACCAGATAGATTCTTGAACGTGTTACTCAGACCGCAATGGAACTCTTGGTTGGTAAAAGGAGGATATACAATTTCAGTATTCGGCCTCTTAGTTACAATTTGGGGAGCGGCCACTTTATTTGGATGGAATATCCCTGAACTTCCACTATTATGGGTGACTTCATTTTTTGCGATCATATTAGCTATTTATACTGCATTTTTATTTGCACAAGCAAAAGGAAGAGACTTTTGGCAAAGCCCAACGTTACCGTTGCATATGTTAGTACACAGCATAATGGCTGGAGCAGCTATATTTGCTATTGTGGCTATGGTGTTTGGTCATGAAAACTGGATGAGTATTTTAAAGAACACATTGATCTTTGCTTTGATAGTAAATTTATTTACGATGATAACAGAATTAACTATAACACATCCAACAACTGCAGCCAAAACAGTTGTTAAAATGATTACCAAAGGAAGGTATAAAAATTTATTTTGGATAGGGACAGTTTTATTGGGCAATATTTTGCCTTTGTTATTGATATTTTTTGCGCCTGGCTACATCTTTTTATCTGTAGCAGCGATATTAGTTTTAATAGGAATTTACATGACGGAGAAAATTTGGGTGGAAGCACCTCAAAGAATTCCTTTGGCATAATTGTTTAATAAATAAACTCAAGGTTGACATTGAGTAAAACTTTGCGTCTATTGCTGTTTAAATCAAGCTGTATGGCTTGCAAAGCAAACAAAGACCACTAAGAAATACAATCGAAAATGGGATATAAAAAACCATCATTTATAGAAAGCATAGCAGAGAAAATTGGAATTATTCCTAATCTGCACAAGGAGGGCTATCAAGAGTTTGATCAAGATATGCGACACTTTACGGATGAGGAAGTTGCCCAAATGTACGAGAACTTTCCGCCACCGGATAAATGGGATAATTGGGTAGAGTATGACCCGAAAGTATGGCCAAAAAAAGTAAAGAAATCCTATCAAATTGTTCCTACAACATGTTTTAATTGTGAGAGTGCCTGTGGTTTAACGGCATTTATAGATAAGGAATCCGGAGAGGTAAAAAAATTCGAAGGGAACCCATATCACCCTGGAAGTAGAGGAAGAAATTGTGCAAAAGGGCCTGCAACAATAAATCAGCTTACGGATCCGGATAGGATATTATTTCCTTTAAAAAGAAAGGGAAAACGTGGAGCAGGAGAATGGGAAAGAATTTCTTGGGATGAGGCGTTAGATACAATTTCCGCTCGAATCCGTAAAGCTTTAGAGGAAGATCGTCATAATGAAATAGCATATCATGTTGGAAGACCTGGTGCTGAAGGATTTATGAATTGGGTTTTACCTGCATGGGGTATTGATGGACATAATTCTCATACAAATATTTGCTCTTCCGGTGCTCGATTTGGTTATAATTTGTGGTATGGTTATGACAGGCCTTCACCAGATCATGCCGAAGCAAAATTTATATTACTGATTTCTGCACATTTGGAGTCAGGTCACTATTTTAACCCTCATGCACAGCGTATTATTGAGGGAAAAATGAAGGGGGCAAAATTGGCAACTATGGATCCTCGTTTGTCAAATACCGCTTCCATGAGTGATTATTGGATGCCCAGTTATCCAGGTACAGAGGCTGCAGTATTGCTCGCTATGGCATTGATAATCTTGCAGGAAGATCTTTATAACAGAGAGTATTTAGAAAATTGGACCAATTGGCAAGAATACCTTAGAGCCAAGCATGAAGACAAGGAAGTTACTTTTGAAAACTATATAGCTGCTATGATCGAGGAGTATAAGCAATTTACTCCTGAATTTGCGGAAAAAGAATCTGGGGTAAAGGCCGAAATGATAAAAGAAATAGCGATTAAAATTGGTGAAGCCGGCGAACGCTTTGCTTCTCATAACTGGCGTAGTGCTGGAGCTTCCAATCTAGGCGGATGGGCAGTGGCCAGATGTCTGCATTTTCTTACCGTTTTAACTGGTGCAGTTGGTTCTAAAGGTGGCACATCTCCTAATTCCTGGAATAAATTTAAACCTCAAGTTCCACATACTCCAAAACCACAAAAAAAATGGAATGAATTACATTTCCCTAAAGAATACCCACTTGCTTTTTTTGAAATGAGTCAATTGCTCCCTCATTTATTAAAAGCCGGAAGAGGAAAAATGGATGTTTATTTTTCAAGGGTATTTAATCCGGTATGGACATATCCTGACGGATTTACATGGATGGAAATGTTCATGGATGAAGATAAATTTGGTTTGCATACCGCCATGACACCAACATGGAATGAAACGGCCTTTTTTGCCGATTTGGTTTTGCCGATGGGACTTGCTTCTGAGAGACATGATATCAATTCGTATGCAACACATGGAGGAACCTGGGTGGCTTTTCGTCAACCAGTATTGCGTGAAGCGGCTAGAAGAAATGGAAAACCAGTAACTTATACTTACGAAGCAAATCCAGGTGAAGTCTGGGAAGAAGATGAATTTTGGATTGAATTGAGTTGGAGAATAGATCCGGATGGGAGTATGGGAATTCGAAAACATTTCGAATCACCAAACAGGCCGGGAGAAAAAATAACTATAGAAGAATATTACCAATATATTTTTGAACGTGTAGAAGGCTTACCAGAAACTGCCAAAAAAGAGGGCCTGACGGAATTTGCATATATGGCTAAATATGGCGCTTTTGAAATTGAAAAAGGAGAATCTTATAAGAAAAATGAAACGCCATTAACACCAGAACAATTAAAAGGAACTGAAATTGATAAAGAAAATGGTGTTATTCGAAAGAAAGGGAAAGATATTGGTGTGATGATCAATGATAAAGCCGTTGTTGGCTTTCCTACACCATCTAGAAAGAACGAGTTCTATTCCCAAACTATGGTTGATTGGAAATGGCCTGAATACGCTACTCCTACCTATATTAAAAGCCATATTCACAATGATGTCTTAGATAAATCCAAAGGAGAATATGTACTTGTACCAACCTTTAGATTGCCTACATTAATTCATACAAGATCAGGTAATGCAAAGTGGTTGGTAGAAATTTCTAATAGAAATCCAATTTGGATGCATCCTGATGATGCGGCAAAATGGGGTTTCAAAACAGGTGATTTGGTTAAAATGAATACCGATATAGGATATTTTATAGATAAAGTTTGGGTAACACAATCTATGAAACCAGGGGTTGTTGCATGTTCACACCATATTGGTCGATGGAGAAGAGAGGAAGATAAAATTGGGAATAGATGGGCTACGAATACGGTGAATATCGAAAATGCAGATGATGGCAAATGGAAGATGAGCACAAAATCTGGAATAAAGCCTTTCGACTCTGAGGATAAGGATTCTAAAAGAATTTTTTGGAAAGATGGCGGAGTGCATCAAAATATTACGCATGCCGTACACCCGGATCCGATTAGCGGAATGCATACCTGGCATCAAAGAGTAAGAATTGAAAAACCCGGACCAGAGGAAAACTATGGTGATATTTTTGTCGACACAAATAAATCGCATGAAATTTTTAAGGAATGGTTAGCCATGACCAGACCTGCTCCCGGGCCTGGAGGATTAAGAAGGCCTTTATGGTTTAAACGAGCATTTAAACCTGATGAGTCCACCTACTTTATAGACAAAGAAAAAGGATAAATTAAATATGTATTCCCGCCTTACAGCGGGAATATTTTTTATTTATAATTTCTTAAATTTACATTTTATAGCATATGCTTAATAAAATATTTCCCTTTTTAACTTGGCTGCCAAAAGCAAAAAAACATTGGAAGGATGATCTGATTGCCGGGATAACGGGAACCATAATCGTTATTCCTCAGGCTGTAGCATTTGCTATGATTGCTGGATTGCCACCGGTTTATGGTTTTTATACCGCAATGATCACTCCAATTATTGCTGCTTTATTTGGTTCATCATATCATTTAATTTCAGGTCCTACTACGGCTATTTCAATAGTAGTTTATGCAACAATAAGTAAGTTTGTTGATCCATCAAGCGATTTAGAAACTTATATTTCGCTGACATTGGTTTTAACTTTTATGGCAGGTGTTCTTCAGTTTGCTATGGGACTTGCTAGAATGGGTAAATTAGTAAATTTTGTTTCTCATTCTGTAATAATCGGGTTTACTGCAGGGGCAGGTGTACTTATAGCATTTAAACAACTAAAACATGTATTTGGATTGGACGTTCCCCAAGGAAGCTCTTTTTATGATACTGTAACTTACATAATCGGTAATATATCGGATACAAATTGGTATGTTTTTAGTATTGCTATCGGAACTCTACTAATGGCTATTTTCATTAGAAAATTAATTAAACCTCTATCACGATATTATATGCTCATTGCAATGGTATTTGGTAGTTTTTTAGCCATTTTTATTGGTGGAGAATCAGTAGGGATAGAAACGGTTGGTAAATTACCATCCAACTTGCCACCTTTCGATATCCCTAAAGTTAATTTGACAAATATCAGAAATTTAAGTGGAGGAGCTATCACTGTTGCTCTTTTAGGATTAATTGAAGCAGTCGCTATCGCTCGATCCATAGCACTTACATCACATCAAAGAATCGATGGAAATCAAGAGTTTAAGGGACAGGGACTATCAAATATTATTGCCAGCTTCTTTTCTAGTTATATGGGTTCTGGTTCCTTTACCCGTTCTGGAGTAAATCTTCAAGCTGGAGCAAAAACACCAATGTCAGCAATTTTTGCCGCTTTTTTTTTAATGATAGTTTTATTACTGTTTTCAAGTTATGCGGCTTACCTACCAAAACCGGCAATGGGAGGAATCATATTATTAGTTGGATATAACTTAATCGATTTTCATCATATTAAACAAGTTGTAAAAAGTAGTGGGCGGGAGATAATAGTTTTGAGCACAACTCTTTTTGGTACTTTATTTTTTGAATTGGAAACAGCTCTGTTTTCCGGTATCGCTCTATCCTTGTTCTTTTATTTAGAAAGAACGGCCAAGCCTAATATTGCGGAGTTAGGAACATCACAAAGCCACCGCTTTATCAATATACTTAGGGATTCTGAAGCTCATGAATGTCCACAATTGAAAATTGTTAGAATAGATGGTTCTATATATTTTGGAGCACTAGAAGTTGTTTCTGATTTTTTTAATAATTTATATGAAAAGGGAGAAATTAAACAGGTTTTAATTGTTGCAAAAGGCATCAATTTTATTGATCTCGCAGGAGCGACCTGGTTAAGATATGAGGTAAAAAAATGGCAAAAAAGAGGCGGTGGTATATACTTTACCGGCTTAAAAATTGTCAGTCAGCAAATACTAAAAAAAGGAGGATTTAGAGCAGAAATTGGAGAGGAGAATTTTTATAATGATAAACGAACGGCAATTAATGAGATATATAAAAAATTAGATAAAAATATATGTACAGATTGTAAGACGCGTATTTTTCATGAGTGTTGAAATTTGATTTTCTCATACCAATTATTCTTCCATTTACATTTTGATTTAAATTATTCATTGTTGTACATTTATTCTGAACATTAATTTATGAATATAAAAAACATTTTTCCATTTTTAGATTGGCTACCCAATTATAAAAAATCTTGGTTCAAAGATGATTTTTTTGCTGGAATAACTATTGGTGTTATGCTAATTCCCCAAGGCATTGCCTATGCCATGATCGCTGGATTACCTCCAATTTACGGTTTGTATACAGCTATGATACCACAAATAGTGTATGTTTTTTTAGGTACTTCCCGACAATTGGCAATAGGTCCTGCCGCTATGGATTCCTTGATAGTCTTGTCTGGAGTAAGCGTATTAGCTACCGTAGGATCTGAGAATTTTATTGTTTTAGCAATTTTGTTGGCCTTTTTTGTTGGGTTATTTCAAATTGCATTCGGGTTTTTTAGACTCGGTTTTTTGGTTAATTTCTTATCGAAACCTGTTATAAGTGGCTTCACCTCTGGATCTGCTATTATTATTGCAATGAATCAAATAGGGAACTTGTTAGATATTGATGTCGACAGGACAAACCTGTTTCACGAGCTATTAATGAATGTATTTGAACAACTTGGAACTTTTCATTGGCAGTCTTTAATATTAGGAAGTGTGGCCATTGTGATACTGCTGTTATTAAAAAAATATTTTAAAAAAATTCCAGCCTCATTAGTAGTTGTAATCTTAGGAATATTCATCGTTTATCTTTTAAAATTAGATCAAAAAGGAATTTCCATATTGGGAGAAATCCCTACTGGATTACCTAAGTTTATAATTCCAACTTTCGATCTTAGCTTAATTCAAGATTTGTCGGGACTGGCATTGACTTTGGCATTAATTGGGTTTATGGAAGCTATATCTATAGCCAAGTCTATTGAAATCAAGCACAATGATTATAAAGTAAAACCAAATAAAGAATTAATAGCACTGGGATTTGGAAATATTGTTGGCTCCTTTTTTCAAACATACCCTGCAACAGCTGGTTTTGCGAGAACTGCCGTAAATGACCAAACTGGAGCAAAAACACCTTTAAGTTCTTTGGTCGCTGCAATTATTATTGCGATAAGTTTGTTGTTTTTAACACCGGCATTTTATTATTTACCAAAATCTATTTTAGCTGCAATTATTATTGTTGCTGCGTATGGATTATTGGATTTTTCTATGCCCAAAAAATTACTTTCCTTTAATTTAAGAGATTTGATTATTTTAAATGTTACTTTCTTTGTTACGATTTTTATAGGTATTAAAGAGGGAATATTATTTGGTGTTATATTGTCTCTTGCAATGTTAATTTATAAATCTACCAAGCCGCACATTGCAGTTTTGGGGAATGTGTCAGGTACAATTTTTTATAGAAATATTAATAGGTTTGAAAATCTAAAGATCAAAAAAGAAATTTTAATCATTCGTTTTGATGCGCAACTCCATTTTGCAAACACCACTTATTTTAAGGACAAGTTACAGGAATTCGCCAAACAAAAGGGAGGTAACCTTAAACTTATAATTATTGATGGAGAAAGTCTAAACGCTTTAGATAGTAGTGCAATTTACGCGATTGATGAAATCCATGACTATTTTACAAGATTAGAAGTAATTGTAGCGTTTACCGGGCTGAAAGGACCTGTTAGGGATGCTCTTGAACACTCCGGTCTAATAAAGAAGATTAAATATGATCATTGTTTTATGAGTATACAAGATGCCATTGACTCTTATGAAAACAAAAGCCTTCATTTTTCCAAAAAATATGGTTACCAGGAATATATAAAACAAACAAACGGTTAATTATTTTATATTATCTTTACGTAACAACTGTTACATTAAGTCTTATGACATTGGCTAACTTTGTTCAAATCATAAACTTAATTACAAATAAATCAAAACATTATGAAAGTAGAGCAATTATTTACAGGATGTCTTGCAGAGATGGCGTATTATATTGAATCTAATGGAGAAGCTGCAATTATTGACCCATTGAGAGAAACGGATCCTTATGTTAGAATGGCGGAAGCAAATAAAGCCAAGATAAAATATATATTTCTAACACATTTTCATGCTGATTTTGTTTCTGGGCAGTATGATCTAGCTCAAAAAACAGGTGCTAAGATCATATTCGGGCCGAATGCAACAGCTGATTATGATATTTATAACGGGTCTGATGGTGAAGATTTTCCGCTTGGAGATGGAAAAATCACCTTATTACACACACCAGGTCACACCATGGAATCCTCTTCCTATTTAATAACTGATGGTGAAGGGAATACCCCTTTTATATGTACAGGAGATGCACTATTTATAGGTGATGTTGGTCGCCCTGACCTGGCAGTAAAACAGGGAACTTTAACGGAGGCGGATCTGGCAGGTCATCTATTCGATTCTTTACGGAATAAAATTATGCCATTACCGGATGATATTATTGTTTATCCTAATCACGGTGCAGGGTCCGCTTGTGGTAAAAACATGAGCTCTGAAACTTTTGATACTTTAGGAAATCAAAAGAAAACAAACTATGCTCTTCGTGCTGATATGACGAAGGAGGAATTCGTAAATGAGGTGACTACAGGTTTAAAGCCACCACCTCAATATTTTCCAAATAATGTAAGAATGAATAAATCAATAAATACAAGTATTGATGAGATTATTCATAAAGGATCAACACCAATTGATGCCGCAACATTTAAAGAAATGAGTGAGCAAAAAGATGTTTTGGTAATTGATACCCGTTCAAAAGAATCATTTACCGATGAGGGTACAGTTCCGGGAGCATGGTATATTGGCTTAGATGGCACTTTTGCCCCATGGGTTGGTGCGTTGGTTAAAGACATCAATCAAAAAATAATTGTAATAGCTGAGGATGAAACTCGTGTGAATGAAATTGCTATTCGATTCTCAAGAGTTGGATATGACAATACACTTGGTTACCTATTTGGAGGAATGACAAATTGGAAGGATCACGGTTATCCTATAGATAAAATTGGAAGTATATCTGCACATGAATTTGTTGAAAAATTGGCTGCTGGATCCGTGGAAAAACCGCTAGATGTTAGAAAAGAATCCGAATATTTATCAGAGCATGTGGTTGGAGTGGAAAATTTCCCACTTGACTATATAAATAGCAATTTCGCAGAAATTAATACACAAAAAGAGTACTTTCTACAATGTGCAACTGGTTATCGATCGTTAGTAGCCGCTTCTATTTTTATGGCAAATGGTGTTGAAAAAGTTACTGATGTTAGAGGAGGGATGACAGATATTAAAGAAACACAAGCGCCGTTAACGGACTATGTTTGCCCAACAACGTTGTTATAATAATATTAACTTAGTTAAACAAAAAAGAGAGTTTTTACTCTCTTTTTTGTTTAATTTTATGCACCAAAACAAAAGATTAGAAATGAAATCAATATTTATAAAAATAGCATTACTGTTACTCCTAAGTACCAGCTTTACAAGCTGTGCGCAAAACACAAAATCCGGAACGAACACAAATGAAATAAGTAAAGAAAATAATGTTGTTTCTCTTATATCACCCGAAGAGCTAAATGAAAAATTAGGGGATATTCAATTGATTGATATTAGAACCCCTGAAGAATATTCAGGAGGACATTTAAAAAATTCTGTTAATATTAATTTCTACGATGCTTCATTTGCAGATGACATGAATAAATTAGATAAGAATAAAGTATTATATATTTATTGCCGAAGTGGAGGTAGAAGCGGTAAAGCTTCTAAACAATTAGAAAAAATGGGTTTTACAAAAGTATACGATTTACAGGGCGGAATTATCAATTGGGATAAAAATAGTCTGGAGATTGTTAAATAATAAATTATTTTTTATGAAAAATATTGGTTTTCTGCTTGTCGTTATTTTAATATTGAGTGGCTGTTCTCGAACTTTATCTGAAGAGCAGAAGGTTAAATATAAAGCTCAGGGAAAAGAAATAGCTATGTCGACAGCAAAAAACCTGGGAAGTAAACTAAGCCAAAAAATGAAAGAAGGAGGGGTGAAGGAAGCGGTTCCTTTTTGTAATACAATGGCCTACCCTTTAACAGAGGAAATGTCCAAGAAGTATAATGTAGAAATTAAAAGAACTTCTGACAAATGGAGAAATGATAAGAACAAACCGAATGAGGAGGAGAACAAAATAATTGATTTTTATAAAAAGGCTCTGGCAGCAAATGAACAATTGGAACCGGTTATTGAAATAGACAACACTGGAAATCCACATTTCTATGGCCCAATTGTATTGCAAAAAAAATGCTTAGCATGTCATGGATCTATTGGTAAGGAAGTTTCAGTTAAGACCGATTCTTTAATAAAATCTTATTATTCAAATGACAAAGCTCTTGGATTTAAAGAAGGTAATTTAAGAGGAATTTGGAGTATAAAATTTCTAAACTAAGATAGGATGGAGACAATTGAAATTGTAAACTTAAAATGTGGCGGTTGTGTAAACACTGTAAAAAAGGGTCTCTTATCTATTGAAGGAATAGAAAAAGTTGAAGTGGACCTGGAAAAATCTGAAGTAACGGTACCAACAGAAGATGAGGAAGTTCTAATTCAAGTGAAAGAAAAACTTTCAAAAATGGGCTATCCGGAAATTGGGCATGCGAATTCGATAATACATAAAGCCAAATCCTTTGTTAGCTGTGCATCAGGAAGAATGACCTCAGAAACCGAATAAATCATGGCTTCCTTTAACCAGATACTACAACAAAAAGTCCCTGTTTTGATTGATTTTAAAGCAGATTGGTGTGCTCCATGTAAGATGATGGCACCAATTTTAAAACAAGTAAAACAGAACTTCAAAGATCAAATCAAAATAATTAAAATCGATATTGATAAAAATCCCGATGTTGCTCAAAAATATACGGTTAGAAGCGTTCCCACAATGATTTTATTTAAAGAAGGAAAAGCGGTTTGGAGACAATCAGGAGTCATACAAGCAAATCAAATCATTGCAGTTGTTAATAGCCATCTTTAAGATTTGTCACAATTAATAGTTTTTATACCGTTATTTCGTATTTCAAAACAAATATTTTAAGGAATGAAAATAAATGAAATTGTAAAGAATAATTTTCAACAACTTGCTTCTTCCAGTGCTTTAACGGAGGAAATTAATAATATAGGGACGGTTCATGGTTTTGAAAAAGACACAGTTCTCTTAAAGGAAAATTCTTATGTCAAAGTAATTCCTTTGGTAATATCCGGTTTAATTAAAATTTATAAAGAAGAAGAAAATGGCAATGAGGTCCTTCTTTATTATATTAAACCGGGAGAAACTTGCATTGTTTCTGTCATGGCAGGTGAGAAAGGGGAGAAGGCAAATGTAAAAGGAGTTGTAGAGGAAGATTGCTCTGTTATATTGATACCCAGTGATAAACTCTATAATTTAAGAAAAAATCACGCCGGCTGGAACCTTTTCATTTATAAGCAATTTAATGATAAATTTGACGAAGTAATTGAGATGGTTAAGGTTCTAACCTTTTCGAATAAAGAAAAAAGACTAGAAGATTTTTTGAAAAGAAAAGCAAGTCTGAATGAGTCAAAAATTGTCAGAAAATCGCATCAGGAAATTGCAAATGAATTAGGTTCTTCTAGAGAAGTTATTTCGAGACTTCTTAAAAAATTAGAGAATGAAGGTAAAATAGAGCTATCTTTAAGAAAAATTAAAATTTTGTAATTTTTTAAGTTGTGACAATTATCACATGTATTCTATTCTAATCTAGATAGTTTAGTACAGAATGAAGCAATCTTAATTACAACTGAATCAATATAATATCTAACTAAAATTTCATAAAAATGTCAAACCATCATCAATTATTGATTATAGGAGGAGGAACTGCCGGGATAATGGTAGCATCACAAATTAAAAAGATTAATCCGAGTTTTGATATTGGACTAATAGAACCTGCAGATACTCACTATTATCAACCGGCATGGACGTTGGTAGGAGCAAACACATATGAGTTTGATAAAACTGCTCGTACAATGTCTTCTGTTATGCCCAAGGGAGTAAATTGGATTAAAGAATTTGCCGATAAATTTGATCCCGAAAATAATAGTGTGACTACAAAGGATGGTAACAAATATACTTATGATTACCTAGTGGTATGTCCTGGTTTGAGAATGGCTCCTGAATTGGTTAAAGGGCTTACTGAAGCAATGGATAAAGGGGTAGTCTGTAGTAATTATACCAATCCTAATCATACCTGGGAAGTATTAAAAAACTTCAAAGGAGGCACTGCACTTTTTACCATGCCCACAACACCTATTAAATGTGGAGGGGCTCCTCAAAAAATTATGTACCTGGCAGATGAACACTATAGAAGAACTGGTGTTCGAGATAAAACCGATATTCTTTTTGCAATTCCGGGAGGAGTAATTTTTGCGGTGAAACCTGTGGCAAAAACATTAATGACAGTTATAGATAAAAAAGATATTAATATTCGATTTTTCCATAAACTGGTGGAAATAGACGCTGAAAAACAAATTGCCTGGTATGAAATTGATAAAGATTTAGATGCTGGTGGATGTGTAATTATGTCCGATGATGATAACAAAACCTTGGATAAAGAAATCCAGTATAATTATAAAGCTGCGAAGACTACTAAAAAAGGAGATAGATATGGCATTCACTTCGATATGTTGCATTTGGCACCTCCGCAAGCCTCTCCGAAGTTTATTGCAAGTTCTCCACTTGCAACTCCAGAAGGATGGTTATTTGTAGATGACAAAACCATGCAACACAAAAAATTCAGAAATGTTTTTGGATTAGGAGATGTGGCACAATTACCTACTGCTAAAACAGGGGCTGCTATTAGAAAACAAGTTCCTGTGGTTGTGGCAAATATCTTTAAGATGATTGAAAGTAATGCTTTGGCAAATAAGACATATGATGGTTATTCCTCCTGTCCATTGGTTACCGGATATGGGAAAATGGTTCTGGCTGAATTTGACTATAGTAAAGAATTTAAACCGGATCCTAAATTGAAGGAATTTCCAATGATGATTAGAGATTCATCAAAAGAGCATTGGAGATTATGGATATTAAAAAAATATTTACTTCCTTATTTGTATTGGAATAAAATGTTAAAAGGAGTAAATGTATAAATTTTATCCTGTGACTTTAATCACTACTTTTTTCTCAAGATAATCATATCTTTACTCTACATAAACAGATAAAATAATATTATTATGAAAAAAAATGTTGGTTCAGTTGATAAAATTATAAGATATATAATTGCAATTGTTGCAGTATATATTGCTTATAAAGGAATGGTAGCAAGCCCTTGGGATTATGTACTTTACGCTGTTGGCGCAATTATGGTCTTGACCGCATTAGCAGGTAGATGTCCTATTTTTGCAATTTTTGGAATTAATTCCTGTAAGGCAGAATAACGTAAATATTCATTAAAAATCAGATTGTCATTTCGATATCTTAATTCTTCACTATTAATTGAGCAAAATATTTGTCTTAAAATATTCCCTTTTCTCCCTTTCGAAATGACTTTTTCTGATATTATTACAGTAAATAATAATTTGTACCAAGCGGTGTATGTACATCAGTTGCATACTAAAAACAAAAGTAATAGGTACACTATTTTTCTACAACTTTTCTTTGTATATACTTACTTACAATCATAAATAGAACCCCACAAAATATCCAGGCCGGGAGAGTTAGAAAGGATAAAAAAATATCATATTTGATTGAAATAAAAGAAAATAATACAATTGACCCTACCCACGAAATTAAGACAGCAGGATTATATTTTAGCCCTGCTTTTTCTGCGTAGAACTTTTTAATTCCGAAATTATCAGCATAAAAATGTTCAAAAACAATAATTGCACCGATAGGTGCCAACAAGAATCCATAAAAGGCTACAAAATTCAGTAATTTCATTGCAAATGCAGGAAATAGACCCGCTATTGTTGCAATACTACCGGCAATAATTGTCACCCAAAAAGTAGATACCTTTGGGATAATTGCTTGAAATGCTAATCCGGCCCTGTATATAGTTGGATTGGCCGTTGTCCAACCTGCTATAATTACAGTGATAATCCCGAAAATCCCAATTGCATTATAAGCTAGCGGTCCGGGCGCTACTGTGGGCGCAACACCATTGGTTAACATCATTTGTGCTTCAGAGGTATTCAAATACACTGCATATAACAATGCAGCGGCGATCCAAGCCATATAATGCCCAATATACATCCCAGCGGCAGTAGTCCAACCAGCCTTTTTACTTTTTGCAAATCGAAATACGGACAGATCAGACATGCCAATGTGCATGGCAGCATTAGCAAACCATGACCAAAAAACAACATGCCAAAAAGTAAATTTTATTTGTCCTGGAAAAGGATCACTTCCCTCTCCCCATATGGACCAAAATTCAGAAAAACTACCTACTCCTAACTGCGTTAACGCAACAATTCCACATGCAAGAAAAGCTAAAACTATAAACGGAGACATCCAGTTAGCCGCTTTAGAGACAGTATTGAACCCTTTTGCAGCAACAATAGAGATCACCGCTCCAATTACTATTACAATAATTACCCATGTAAAACTATTTGGCAATGTATCTGTTAGTTTAGGCATTTCCATATTAAATGGAATTCCCACGGCAGTGGCTGAAACCGTGATCATTGCTCCTGCCAGAAAACAGAAGAGCAATCCATTTGCCAAATTATAACCAATGACAAGCCTTTTTCCACTAATTTTCTCTAAATGATAATATAATGTAAGACGATGTTTTACCGCTATATCTGCCGTTAAAAAGCGCCAACTTAAAACAGCCAACAGATTACCCAATAACAATCCAATAATCAAATCAAAGGCACTAACTCCGGCAGTTAAAAAAAGTGGACCGATCATAAATTCTGTTCCCGCAGCATGTTCTCCCGCATACATACCTAAAAAATGTTTCCAACTTTTGAGTTTAGATTCGGGTACCGGAGTTCTTTCGAACTCTCCTTCTGTACTGATTATAATTTCTTCTTCGCTAGAATATTCCAAGTTGGCTTTGGTCATACTATTATTATTTTAGATCATAATTTATTATTCTTAAGTCAACTTTAATGGGTACAACTTTTGTAGTTGATAGTTTTCTTTTAGAAATTTCTTATTCAATCCTTTTTTAGAGATCACCATTGCTGCCCCCAGAGCTGATCCCAAAGGAGATTTAGTGGTGATTACCTTGTAATCTCTATAATGATGCCCTATCAATTTTACAAAAATATCATTGTCAATAAATCCACCTTCTAAGTATATTTTTTTGATTTTAGTATTAGAAATTGACATTTTAATTGTGATTGCCTGCAATTGAACTAACTCGATCATCAATTGATGAAAGGCTTCTTCGAAAGAAACAAATTGAGATAAATCTGTTTTATCGACATCGTTTTTTCTTATACGGATTCCTTCAAAATTGAATTTGTTTACCTTGTTACCTTTCAGCTTTGAGTATAATTTTAGATCAAATTTTATATTTCTATGATAGCCGTATTTTTTATCAAAATGTTCATTTAATCTTTTTACCTGTAATTTATATTCATAACCCATAAAGAATCGAGTTGCTTTAACACGACCGCCATCAATTTGCAAATAGTTTAAACAGTTATTTTTAATATCTTCTTTAGTTAATTTTAGATCATTGAACGGATTTAACGTAACACTCCAGGTACCTGTTGATACTAACAAAAATGGGCTTTTCTCGCTATAAATATAAGGCAATAAAGCAGAGGAACTATCGTGAATTCCTACACCAATTTTAATGTTTTTCTTTTTATATACCATATTGATACTGGTTCTTGTGGAAACAATCGGCGGGAATTTTTCGTTTATTTTTTCTCTATAAACCCAATCGTGATATTCTTTTTTATCCAAATTCCAAAGTCCGGTATGACAACCCAAACTAGTGTACTCACTCAAAGGAATCCCTGTAAAAAGATAAGAAATGTATTGCGGAAAATGTAAAGAGTATTTTATATTCTTAAAAATTTTTGGCTTTGTTTTTTTTAACCAAAATAATTGAAAGCCTGAGTTTAACATACCTGATTCAGGTGCTCCGGTGTCTTCAGATATGTCTCCATAAGTTTGATCAAACTCTTCAATTATTTCTTGAGGGAGAGGCTTTAAATAATTATATAGAGGCGTTAATACCTTTCCTTCCTTATCTAAATGAACAAAACTAGCTCCATATGTAGAAAAGTTTACTGCTTTAACATCGTATTTTTCAGACGTTAAAATAGTAGTGAATAAAGATTCTATCCAATTTTGTAGTGCTTGAAGATCTTCGGTAGGAAAACCATCTTCATCAACAATTTCATCAAATTGCATATACTCTTTGTAAACTTCTTGATATTTAGAATCGAACAAAAAGAACTTTTTATTGGTTTTTCCTATATCAAAAACAGCAGTAACTTTTTGCTTTATTATTGAATTCATATTATAATCCTGTAGCTAAAGTATGAATTCCTCTTTCTTTAATTAGTGTTTTTCTAATTTCAAATTCTCGGTAGACTTGTATTGGATTTTTAGCCCCCCCTATATTTATTCTTGCTTGTGCAATTAATGGCCTGACATCAGTTCGATATGCCTCCTGTAAAATTTCTTGACATAGTACAACATCATTGTTCATCTGGGCATCTTTTAATTGGTCCTGATCTATCAACAAAGCTTGCGCATAGGCAATTAATATGGCCTCTAGAGACTGTAATATATCTTCAAGTGGATCTTTTATATTATGACTCGCATCGATCATCCAGGCCAGGTCTGGATTTTGTGTATTATTTTGCATCCCATAAACTAATTCATTAAAAATTAGAAATAAAGCATAGGGCTTTATAGAACCTACTGTTATATCATCATCACCATATTTACTATCATTGAAATGAAAACCGCCCAATTTACCTTTTAACATTAAAATTGAAACAATTTGTTCAATATTTGTATTCGGTAGATGATGACCTAAATCTACCAAACTATATGCCCTATCTCCACATGCGTTTGCCAGCATATAGGAGGTTCCCCAATCTTGAATTACTGTGCTGTAAAAGTTAGGTTCATAAGGTTTGTATTCAATGAACAATTTCCAATCAAGAGGCATATTTGCATAAATATGCTTTAAACCGGATTCTGTATTTTGTAAAGCAGTTTGAAAATTATTTTGTCCTGGAAAATTAGCTCCATCTGATAACCAAACAGTTAAACTCTTTGACCCTAATTGTTCACCAATATTAATAACATCAATATTATGTTGAATGGCTTGATCTCTAACCGCAGTAGAGCTATTACTTAATGAACCATACCTATAACTTTCTTTAGCACTTTGTTGATCTTGAAAAGTATTCGAATTTACAGCGTCAAAAATAATATCATTACTTATTGCCAACTCTTTTATTGCCTTGTAATCGCTAGGAATATCCCAAGGGATATGCAATGATATTGCACCAGCTGATCTGGTTAATTTATTTAATATTCCGATATCAGCTATTTTCTGCTCCAGACTAGTCGGTTCTCCTCCATAAGAAAATCTTCCAAACCTTGTTCCACCAGCTCCTAAGGCCCAACTAGGAATGGCCACTTGGAATTGTTCAATTTTCTTAACTATTTCTTGAGTATTTTTTTCTGATTTTAAGAGTTTAGTTTTGAGTGTTTCAAATTCATTTTGATGATCAGTTAAACCCTTTTTATTGAATTCATTAATTTGTTCTTCAGATAAGACCATCATCTTTTTTAAATATTGATTAAACTAAACTCCTAAGCTATGAGATATTAAATATAATAATTCTAAATTTTATCTGGTAAAAGCATTTGCCATACCACCGTCAACATTAATGATATTACCTGTACTTTTATCTAAGATCGCAACCAGAGCAAACACACCGTTCGCTATGTCACTCGGGTAAATAATTTTATTCAATAGGTTTCTTTTTGCATAATGTGCAGGCAATTCATCAACAGTTATTCCGTAAGACTTTGCTCTACCTTCCGCCCATTCACCTTCCCAGATTTTACTACCTACAATAACGCCATCCGGGTTTATAACATTCACCTTAACCCCATCAGAAGCAAGTTCGGCAGCCAATAATCTAGACATATGTTGCTGGGCGGCTTTTGCGGTTCCATAAGCAATGTTATTTGGTCCTGCAACCAATCCATTCTTACTGGCTATATTTACAATATCGCCACCAAGTTTTTGTTTTCTGAAAATATTTATAGCTTGTTTTGCTAATTCAAATTGCCCTTTTACTAAAACATCTTGAAGAATATTCCAGTCTTTGTCGGTTGTTTCTTCTATAGGCTTTGATATTGCTAAACCAGCGCTGTGAACCACAATATCAATTCCACCAAAGGTTAAACAAGCCTTTTTATACGATTCCTCGATAGACCCTCTGTCAGTTACATCACTCTGAATGTAAATAGCAGTATCATCTTTATAACTTTGAATTGCTATTTGTAATCGTTCCTCTGAGAGATCCGTTAAAATAACATTTGCACCTTCTTCTGCAAATTTATCAGCAATAGCTTTACCTATTCCTCCTCCTGCACCGGTAACCAAAGCAACTTTTCGTGATAAAGGTTGTTCCTTAGGCATACGTTGTAATTTGGCCTCTTCTAACAACCAATATTCGATGTCAAAAGCTTCCTGTCTGGGCAAGGAAGTATATTCAGAAATTGCTTCGGCACCACGCATTACATTTATCGCATTAGTATAAAATTCACTTGCAACACGTGCGGTTTGTTTATTTTTTGCAAAACTGAACATGCCAACACCTGGATATAATATTATTACCGGATTGGCGTCTCTTACCAATGGGCTATTTGATTTTTTACAGGCATTGTAATAGTCATTGTATTCTTTACGATAAACCTCAAATGCAGGTTCTATTTTTTCATAGATCGCTTCAGTATTACTTATATCATCAGTAGGTTCTAAATTTAAAATCAAGGGTTGAATTTTAGTTCTTAAAAAATGATCAGGGCAGGAAGTTCCCATTGGGGCTAATCTGGCCAGATCACTACTGTTAATAAACTCTAGAACTACTTCATCATCAGTAAAATGACCTATCATTCTACTTTCAGAAGAACACAATCCCCTCAAGATCGGTGCAAGCTGTGCTGCTTTATCTAACCTTTCTTTTTTTGCTAAACCTTGTATTTTTTGCCCACCAAAAACTTCTCCATTCTCTTTGATCTTATCCTCAATATATTCTGATGCTTGCTCTATTACTTCCAAACTGTTGATATAGCACTCATAGGATGTATCTCCCCAAGTGAATAAACCGTGACTTCCTAGAACAATTCCTCTTATCCCTGGATTTTCTTCCAAACAATTCTCTAACTGTAATGCGAGATCAAAACCAGGTCTTTGCCAGGGAACCCATCCCATGGAATCTCCCCAGATCTCTTTAGTCACTTTTTCACTATCCTTAGCAGCCGCTATTGCAATTAAAGCATCCGGATGCAGATGATCTATATGCTTAAATGGTAATAAACCGTGTAGCGGTGTATCTATTGAAGGGGCTTTGCTTTCAAGGTCGTAGATACAATGATTGAATAGACCAACCATTCTATCTTCATTGTGTAAGCCGTCATACACATTTTTCAGATCTCTTAACCTATCGGTAAATAATCCGGCAATTCCACTCCTGTTTAAAGTTCCAATATCACCACCAGAACCTTTAACCCACATTACCTCTACGTTTTCATTTGTTAGTGGATCTTTTTCTACTGTTTTACAACTTGTGTTACCACCTCCAAAATTGGTAATACGGAGATCTTGACCTAAAAGATTTGACCTGTATAAGAATAAATCTATTTGATCATTACCTAATTTTTCTACTTTTTTATCATTCCATAGATAATCTACGTATTTATAAATTTTCTGAGCTCTAACCATCAATATTTTATTTTAGAGTTTAAAGATATTTCCATTCCATGATTATTACTTCCTATAATTTACCGTATTTTGATACAATTATGACAAACTATTTTTTAGTTGATATTTAAAATTGGTGAGAATCACCGATATTTTTTAATGATAACTTAATATTAATTCTATAGAATTCTCTTGCTGGATTAAAGTTACAAATAAACCCTTTGTTTGTAAATCTTATAATTAATTACAGCACAAAATAATACAAAGCTTACAAATATGATATGATTAAAGCTCTCTCAGGAGAACATTAATAGGCTTTATGCCGTATATTACTGAAATAATAGGCTAGCACCAATCAAGAAATTTCTTGTTGCCTGAGGGTAGTATCCTGCTCCATCTAAAGTTGTTGTTTCGCCTGGTATAGACCATGTGTCATCATAGGTATAATAATACCCGTTGGAAACATATTTTACATCGAAAATATTATTGATCAACGCATTTAAAACTATGGATTTAAGGACTTTATTAAACTTGATTTGATAATTTACGTTAATATCATTTACAAAATAGCTCTCTAATTTAGAGTTTTCACTATCGAGATTTGCCATGTATTGCTCTCCTACAAATTTAGATAATAAAGATAATTGTAAATTGTTAATAGGCAGGTAGTTGAAAGAGTTTCCAAACACAATATTGGGTGAATAGGCAATATTTGTATCTCCTAAATTTATTAGTTCGTCATCCCAGGAAACATTTATATCAATATTTTTATTGGTGCTTAATGAAATATTAGGTTGAATGGTAAAATGTTTTGATATAAAAACATTTGCATCGATCTCAAGTCCTAGTCTGTAGCTGTCGCCTACATTGGCTCTTATCGGGGCACCTACATCATCCAATTCACCTGTAAGAACCAATTGATCTTTATAACGCATATAATAAAGATTAGAACTAACACTAACTTTTTCTTTGTTAATGCGCCATCCTAATTCGAAATCATTCAGTGTTTCAGGTTTTGGATCGCCGTTTTCATAATCCGTTCTATTTGGTTCTCTATTTGCTCTCGCATAGGAAAAATATAAATTGCTCCATGTATCTACGTTATATGTAATACCGGCCTTTGGATTGAAAAAGAAAAAGGAATCGTTTACTTCCGTAGCGGCTACTCCACTAGCTTTATAATTAACAGTTCGGATCTGCATATCGACAAAGAAAATCCAATTTTTTGCCACATTAAACTTTGCTTTTGTGAAAGTGTTAAAGTCAGTTTTATCTCCATAATTGTCATAATACCGATCTCGTATTTCACTAGTACTTGCATATCTGGCCCAAATCACTTCCCCAAAATGATCTCCTTCATATTTATTCCATGCTCCACCAAAAGTTAAATTAAAGTCATTGTTATTCGTATAGAAAAGTGAAAAAGTTGTTCCGTAAAAATCATTATCTAACCATTTCCTTCTTATCAAATCGGTAGTATTGATAGTTTCCCCTCCAATATTAATTTCTTCAAACCCGTAGTCCGCAAAATCTTGATCTTCCTCATATTGCTCATAATATCCCCTTCCCCATGTATAATGTAACGCAATATTTGATGACCATTTTTCATTGTAATTTTCACTCCATATTAATTGAAAATGATCCTGGTTATAATGATCCACCTGATTATCATAAGTATAATAATTAAATGTCCTGTCAGTTTCTAAAGTTTCGGCATCCACACCATACCAGGATTGGTAAGTTTCCTCAAATCCACCAAAGGCCAAAGCTTTTATCAATGTGTTATCATCGATATAAGAGGCTTGCAAAAAATAGGATTTCAGATCTGAAGTTGCTCGATCGACATAACCATCAGATGAAATTTTTGATAAGCGACCGGCAAGTTCAAAATGGTTTCCCAGCTTTCCTGTACTGAATTTAAGATTGTATTTTTGGGTATTATAGGATCCGAAGGACGTATTTAATTGTGCAAAAGCATTCTCTGTTATCGCATCTGTTAAAAGATTAATACTGGCGCCAAATGCACCAGCACCATTTGTTGATGTACCCACGCCACGTTGGAGTTGTAAATTTTTTACTGATGACGAAAAATCAGGGAGGTCCACCCAATAGGTACCCATGGATTCGGCATCATTATACGGAACACCGTTAATTGTAACATTTACACGTGTGGCATCACTACCTCGTACTCTGATACCTGTGTATCCGATTCCAGTTCCGGCATCAGAGGTTGTAACAACATTGGGCATGTAATTCATCAAGATCGGAATATCTTGGCCTAAATTCCGTTTAGAAATTTCTTCACTTGTAAGATTGGAGAATGTTACAGGTGATTCAGAATTTACTCTTACTGCCTTTACGACCACTTCATCCAAAAGATTAATTGTGTCTTTTTTGGAGGCTTCCTGCGCTATAATAAATACAGGTAAAAATATTAAGAGGATAAATGGTATTTTCTTCATTTTAAAATAAATTTTAAAACGAATAAAAAGAGGTAATTATTCGCAGATGCAATTCTTTTTATTAAAGAGGAATAACATCTTTTAATTTCCTAAACAGCATTATCTGTTCCAGGTTCAATGGGTATGATCTCAGCTTGTCCTCGTTGTTTTTGGATCTTACGAGCCATCAACGGTAAATTTTAGCACCCCTTTATGAGAACAATGCAAAAGTAAAAACTATTTTGGGAATCCTTGGCTTCACAATCATTATTTTTTACTTAAAAATTGTAATTTTATATTTCTAAGATGCACTAATCGACACTAACTTTATATGTCTTCTAATTTTAAAAGGAATTTTTCTAAGCTCCCCGACGTAGCTACCAGTATTTTTTCAATAATGAGTAGTTTATCGAATGAGCAAAATGCAATTAATTTATCTCAGGGCTTTCCAAATTTTAGGGTATCCCAACAGTTGATCAATTTGGCATCAAAAGCTATGAATGATGGATATAATCAATATTCCCCTATGTCAGGAATAATTGAACTCCGTGAAACTATTGGAGAGAAAATTTCTAATCTGTATGATATAAATTATAATCCAGAGACTGAAATAACAATTACGGCTGGGGCAACGGAGGCCATTTATGGAATAATTTCTGCCTTTGTAGCTAAAGATGACGAGGTAATAATATTCGCTCCGGCCTATGATTGTTATGACCCTACAATAAGGTTTAATGGAGGAAAAACTATTGAAATTGAATTGCGTGCACCTCATTTTCAAGTGGATTGGCTAAAGGTAAAATCCCATATCTCCGGCAGGACCAAAATGATAATTATTAATACACCCCACAACCCAACGGGGACAGTTTTATCGGAGAGGGATATGCAAATTTTAGAAAACATGGTTCAAGGGACCGATATAATTATTCTTAGTGATGAGGTGTATGAGCACATCATTTTTGACACAATAGAACACCAAAGTGTGTCTCGATATCAAGGCTTGGCAGAGAGAAGTTTTGTTGTATCCAGCTTTGGAAAGACGTTTCATAGCACTGGATGGAAGATGGGATATTGTGCTGCACCTAAAGAGTTGATGGCAGAGCTTAGAAAAATCCATCAATATATTGTTTTCTCAGCTAATCATCCTATACAAAGGGCTTTGGCAATTTATATGAAGAACCCAGAAAGTTATTTGGGATTACCAGATTTTTATCAGGAAAAAAGAGACTTCTTTTTAGATGCCATCAGGGGAAGCAAGTTCACCGGTATTCCATCCAAAGGCACATATTTTCAATTACTTGACTATAAGGATATTACCAAAGAGAATGATTTTGATTTTGCAGTTCGATTAACAAAAGAAAAGAAAATTGCCTCTATACCAATTTCAGTATTTTACAAGAATAAAATTGACAATAAACTTTTACGTTTTTGTTTTGCAAAGGATGAGGAAACCTTATATAAAGCAGCAGAAATATTAAATCAGATAGGTAGCTAATTGGGTAAGATCATCAAAGTGTACCAAACATCCTTTTTCCATTAATTTTTCTCTATGAGGCTTCCCAATGCCAATGAAGGTTAATCCTAAATTTTGAGCAGTTTCTAAATCCCAAACACCATCTCCAATGGAATATATTTGATCAAACTCCTCTACTTTGAAATATTCCTTTGCATTTTCTATTGCCTGTAAAACAAAAGTTTCACGGTCAAAACTAATAGATGAAGTAGCTATTAAACTTTCTTTATACCATATTCCACATTGATCTAGTTTTAACTTTGCGGGCCTTAGAAGCGATCCGGTTGCAAATGCCACGGCACAATTGGCATCTAATAAATCGATAACACAATTTTTAGCTCCTTCTATTTCTGAAACAGGAGGGTGTTTGATAAGTTCGTTGTATAATAGCCCTTCAAACACTTTTAAAAGATCCTTATTATAAGATTCATTCAAATTGTTTTCATAATTCCATTTCAATCCATAGCTATCCGTATGGTATTTATAGTTTGAAAAATCCATGTCAACGTTTTTGATACCCATGAGATTTAAGCATTCTCCAACCACTTTATGATACAATGTTACACTATCTGTTAAAGTGCCGTCAATATCAAAAATCACTAATTTATTAGTTAGATTCATCTGATTTTAGTTTTAAACAATATTACAAAATTTATTACCTTTAAAAAATGGAAGATCAGATAAAGGTAGCTATTGTTCAAGCCGAGATAATTTGGGAAAACCCAAGCCAAAACCGCATAAATTTTTCTTCTAAAATTAATGCCATATCAAATGATGTTGACCTCATTATTTTACAGGAATTGTTTGTTACGGGTTTTACAAACCAAGTGCAAAAGGTCTGTGAAGATATGGACGGAGAAACAATCCAATGGATGCTCCAAAAAGCTTATGAGAAAGAAGCATTACTTATTGGAAGTTTAATAATTAAAGAAGGTGAAGAGTTTTTTAACAGACTAATTGTTGCTTTTCCTAACGGGGAATTAAAGTATTACGATAAAAGACATTTGTTTTCTTATGCTGGAGAAGATGACGTTTTTACAGCCGGAAACTCCAGACTAGTGTTCGATTATAAAGGGTTTAAAATTTGCCCTTTAGTTTGTTATGACCTGCGTTTTCCTGTCTGGTCGAGAAATACAAAGGACATTGATGTTCTCATTTACGTTGCTAATTGGCCGAAGCCTAGAATAAGTGCTTGGGATATTTTATTACAGGCACGAGCTATTGAAAATTTATGCTATGTTATTGGAGTTAACAGATTGGGGAAGGATTTTAATAATCTGGAATATTTAGGTCATTCTGCCGTAATTGACGCTATGGGAAATCCTGTTTTGGATTTTGAAGAGGGTCAGGAAATGACAAAAAACACTACTTTGTCTAAGGATCATCTTGAAAACACAAGATCTAAATTCGGTTTTTTAGAAGACAGGGATGAATTTAAGATTATAGTTTAGTATAAGATTGAATTTTTCTGGATTGTATTTACAGGTTATACTAATTCCGTCTCTTTCATAATCTCGCAAAATCTGCAGATTTATTTGATCTCGCAAATGTGAATTAAAATCAGAAATCAGAAATTTTGTAGATTTGGTTCTGTTATTGAAATATGTTCAGACACTGAATTAATCAGAAACCTAATTGTCTTATAATTATGACGGACTGACTATTGCATGCTTAATAATTTTTTCCGTTTTTTGAAATAAATCATCAAAAGGCATCGAATCACACTGGATGGGTTCATGAACTTCAAAACTCATCTTTATTCCAAGATCCATGGGAAAAGTACCTACCGAGGATAATTGCCATGCATTATTTATAGTAATTGGAACGATATAAGCTGAAGGGGAGTTTCGCATAATTATTTTTAGCCCGTTATCTGAAAATTTAGTAGGAATACCATCTTTACTTCTTGTTCCCTCAGGAAATATAACTGCAGAGCGTTTGTTTTCCTCTATATATTTTCCAAAATTTAATAATGCACGCAAAGACTGTTTAGGATCTTCCCGATCAATTAATGCATTTCCACCATGACGAAGAAAATAGGAAACACTGGGGAAGCCTTTTGACAATTCAATTTTTGCTACAAATTTAGGATGGAATTTCCTTAGATAGAAGACTATTGGAGGAATGTCATAAATACTTTGATGATTAGAAACTATAATCAAAGGAACATTTTTTGGAAGATCTTGTTTATTAATGAACTTTATTCTCGTACCTAAAATGTACAAAGAGCTCATCATTAGGTAACTTAGAGAATCAGCAGATTTTTTATGCGCCTGATAACCTCCTAAATTAAATGCCAACCATTGAATTGGTAGAAAGATAATGATAACCGAAACATAGTATAAATAGAATACAATACTTAAAGGATAGGATATAAGTTTATTTAAGAAATTCATACGATGTAAAGCCAATTAAATTATTACAGCATCTTTAACTACCCTTTCGGTTTTTTTAAATAATTCTTCGAAAGGCATTGAATCACTTTTGATTGGCTCATGGACTTCAAAGGTGATTTTCAAGCCAATGGTCAAGGGCCAATACCCGTTTTCTAAAATTTTCCAGGAATTATTTATGGTCAACGGAACAATATAAGATGAAGGAATTTTTTTTACTAATATTTTAAGTCCGTTTTCGGAAAATCGTTTTGGCACCCCATTTTTGCTTCGAGTGCCTTCAGGAAATATAACCGCCGAACGATTTGTTTCTTCAATATAGGAACCAAAACCACTCAGAGCTTTAAGCGCCTGTTTAGCATCTTTCCTATCGATCAAAACGGAACCGCCTTTACTTAAATTATAAGATACACTTGGAATCCCTTTTTCTAATTCAATTTTTGAGACAAATTTGGGATGGTATTTACGTAAATACCAAAATATTGGAGGGATATCATTTAAATTTTGATGATTTGAAACGAATATTAGCGGCACATCTTCAGGAAGGAATTGCTTGTTATTGAATTTAATACGAGTACCTAAAATATAAAGGCTCTTTGTTAAACAAAAATTCAAATAGTCAACAGCTATCTTATGTCCCTTATAACCACCTAAGTTAAACCCTAACCACTGCAATGGATGAAATATCAATAAAATCGTAAAGAATAAAATATAATACAAGATACTTAAAGGGTAAGAAATAAGTTTTTTCAGGAATTTCATTTCAAGTTCACTTTAAGATTTTTATTTTTTCAGGCGAATGATAAAAAGTCTTTTTAATTAAGCCACTTTGCCCATGGAATTCTACTCAAAACAAATAGCAATGCCACGCCGTAATAAAGAGCAATTGTTTTAAATTTTGCTTTATCAGTGCTTTTATTTTTGTGTTTGGAGAACCCAACAGTTATCAATACAACAGCTAATATCATCATTAAAGGGTGCTCCACAATAACAAGTCTAATTTCTGGGTCCTTCATAGCTGCACCCATTCCATTCTCTTTTAAAATGGCAAATTGGGCAGATGTAAAATAGGCAACAAGACCGATAAGTAGTTGAATGTGTCCAACGATAAGTGCAAATAAAGGAATTCGTAGATCTTTATCAGTAAATTCTTTATTCGAAGTGAGACCAATAATTGCATTGCCCACAGCAATAATTAAAATTAGGACTGTTATATAGGCCCATCCGGAATGTAACATTGTAATCATGATAGTATTTTTTGATTTTAGGGAGTAAAAGTAAGGATTAAACCCGAATTTTGCATTAGAACTTCGTAATGAGAATCGAAAATGGAATAAAAACTAGTGTTTTATTAATTTCAGCATAGCACAGTTATGGTTAAAATAAAAAAACCCGCTCTAATATTTTAGAGCGGGAAATTTTAATTGTTAATCAGGAAAAAAAATATTACCATCTATATCTTACAGCAAAATTCCAAGAGGTTCCCCATCCAAAAAACACTCTGTTGTCTGTATTAATTCCATTCCATGTATCATCTCCATCTTCTACGTGATAATTAGTATCAGATTCAGAAATGTATAATTCATCGAATAAATTATTTACATTAATGCTAAAACCTAGGCTGTTACCTTTTTTCAATAACCACCTGTAAGATAATCTTGCATCTATTAAATTGAATGACGGCAACTCTAGAGATCCCTGATGATCCTCCTCAGCGAAATCTGTAACATCAATGTCGGCATATAAATTACCAGCATATCTCCAGTTAAGGCCAGCAGTAAATCCTTTTAGGAAATCGTAATTTACACCAAGCGCCATGGTAGTTTGAGCGGCATCACCAACTTTAACACCATCTAAATACAAGGTTGCTGTTCCTACCAAATTTTGACTTTCATCAAATATAGTAGCCTCTGCATTATCCTTGTATTCCCAGTTTCCAACGGAAACCATACCGTTGATCCTTAAATTATTTAATACTTTCCATACAAAATCTACTTCAAAACCAGTGTGTAATTCTGTAACACCTTGATAATTAGCAGTTCCTCTAAAATCACCAATCGTCACCCCGTCTGATTCAAATCGGTCTGCCCAGGAAGTTCTGTACAGATTTGCGTTTAAATTGAATTTTGCACTTCTAAATCCATAACCCAGTTCAAAACCTATAATAGTTTCATTCATTAGGTCAGGATTTAAATTATTTCCATAGTTTATCCATACTGCATCGAATAAAGGTTGTTTGGAATAATACCCTGTATTAAAGAATACATTATGACTATCGTTAATTCTCCAGTTCAAACCACCTTTAATATTTCCTCCTGTTAAATTCTCTACACCAGATTCTTGATTTCCAGGTGTTTCATTGAAATATTCCACTCGTTCGTAACCTTGGTTAGAAAAGGAGCCCTGAAAAAACACTGAAATACTCTCTGTTTTATATTCTACCTGTCCAAAAACACCTTGCCATCCCACGAGACCATCATTATAATAATCAATTTTTTCTTGACCATCTATAGCAGCCCAAGGATTCAAACTAGGTTTAGCTTCAACAAATTGATCAGGAGTAATGATGTGTTTTGGGTTATTTATATCGTCGTAATCAATATAATAATTTGCCCCTAAAACATCATTCATTACACGGTAGTGAATACCTTTATATTTTCTTATATCTGCTCCAACGTCAAAGCTCCAACGTTCGCTAATGTCATTATGATAGTTTATAATAGTACCATACCAGTTATGTGAATTCATAGAAGCTCTTCTGGAAATACCATTATCCGAACCATATTTACCTTCACCATCTGGGTGACCGTTATTACCGGTATTAACATAACCATTATCAAAAAGAACTCTGTCACCTCCAAAATCCGAAACTGTTCCTCCACTATTCCATTTAGCAATGTCATCAACACGAACCCTACCATAGTTATCTTTAAATGTTGATGAATATTGTCTAGTACCATTAATTCTTCCAATTTCTCCTGTTCCACCACCACGGCCCCAAGAGCCATAGGCAACAACTGATAATAATTGGGTATCTGCAATTTCAAATTCCCAGTTTATTGACATTACTGGTTTATGATAGAAATTTTGTCTAAAACTATATTCTTTACCATTTCTATATCCCCAGTCACTATTATATCTTCTATTAGGGGTAGTGGCATTAGGATCCATACCTCCTGCTTGATATAATTGGTGATCACTAATTGATGGTGCCCAAGATTTTTGGTCATGCCATTGTGGGGCTCCTGTAAAAAGGAATTGCAAATTATGTTTATCATTGATCTCATATCCTAAACCAATATAATAGTTGGAACCGGCACCTTTGGTTCCGTCTATATATCCATCCCCTTCAAATGCGCTCAGTAATATACTGAATGAAAAACCGCTTTCCATAATTCCGGTATTATAACTTGCCACATACTTTTGATAAGAGTCATTTCCTACAGTAGCAGAAACTGTTCCACCTTCAGATACTTCAGAAGATTTGGTTACCACATTAATGGTACCACCCACAGAAGCAATAGCCAATTTTGATGCACCTAATCCACGTTGTACTTGCATGGCGGAGGTAACATCTGCTAATCCAGCCCAGTTTGACCAATATACCCATCCATTTTCCATATCATTTACAGGCTGCCCGTTTATCATAACGGCTGTATTTCTTTGGTCAAAACCACGAATATTGATTCGCGAATCACCAAATCCACCACCTTGTTTTGTTGCATAAACCGAAGGTGTATTATTCAATAATTCCGGAAGTTCTTGTGTTCCAAGATTTTTTTGGATTTCAACTGCGGTTATGGTCGATACGGCAACAGGTGTTTCACGGTCTTTAGCCAGATCGACAGTACCAGTAATAAATACTTCTTCCAGAACGTTATCATCAACTTCTAAGGATATCTCACCTAAATCAATGTCGCCTGTGACAAGAATTATTTTTGATTTATAACCAACAAAGGAAATTTCAATCTCTGCCCTTCCTTTTACTTCCAGTAAAAAGCGCCCATCAAAATCTGTAGTTGTCCCATTTGATGTTCCTTTTTCAACAATGGTAGCACCAGGTAAGACACCAGATTCATCTAGGATAGTTCCTTCAACTTTAGATTGTGCGAAAATGGATGTAGAGAGAAGGAAAAACCCTACTACCATAAAATAGTTTAATAGTTTTTTCATTATATTATTTTGAGTTAATAATTGCCCAAAAGTAATATAATTTTATCTCACTGAGGTTAATAAAAGATTGTTTTTTTTAGTATAATATTAACACCTGTTAACATTTAATTAACTAAAAATTTATTGGCCAGTTCTTTTCCTAATTCCACGCCAAACTGATCAAAACTATAGATGTTCCAGATCACTCCTTGAACGAAAGTTTTATGTTCGTACAGTGCTATTAATGAACCAAGATTTTTAGGGGTTAATTTTTTAATAAAAATAGCATTTGAAGGTTTGTTTCCTTCAAAAACTTTAAACGGCAAAAGTTGGTTAATTTTGTCTGTGTCATCATTGAATTTCATGTCCAGATGCACTTCTTCCTTTGTTTTTCCACTATAAAGTGCTTCTGCCTGCCCATAAAAGTTAGCCATCAATTTCTCATGATGGTCCTTCAAACCATGAAGAGGTTCTTCAAAACCTATGAAATCAACCGGAATTAATTTTGTTCCTTGATGTACTAATTGCATGAAGGCATGTTGCACATTAGTGCCAGTATTTCCCCAAATAATGTTACCTGTTTGATAATCAACCTTATTTCCGTCTCTATCAACTGATTTTCCATTACTTTCCATGGATAATTGTTGCAAAAAAGGAGGGAGTTTTTCTAAATATTGCGAATAGGGTATAACAACTTCCGAATCTGTTCCGAAAAAATTATTATACCATATAGTTAGTAAGGCCAGGATCACCGGCATATTATCTTCAAATGCAGTCTCCCTAAAATGTTCATCCATATCAAAGGCACCTTTCAGAAAAGTATCGAAATTATTGTATCCAATGGACAAGCTAATAGATAACCCTACGGCACTCCATAGAGAATATCGACCACCTACCCAATTCCACATAGGGAAGACATTTTCCTCCGCAATACCGAATTCTTTCACTTTAGATAGATTGGTGGAAACTGCTATAAAATTGTGTTTGATATCACTCTCAGTAGCTTTTTCCAAAAACCATTTTTTAATAGTTTCTGCATTGGTCAATGTTTCTTGTGTAGTAAATGTTTTAGAAACAATTACAAAAAGAGTTGTTTCAGGATCTAAATTCTTTAAAATCTCACTTACATGATCACCATCAATATTCGAAACAAAATGAGTATGGAGATGGTTTTTATAATAATATAGAGCTTCCACCACCATTCTCGGTCCAAGATCTGAACCACCGATGCCAATATTAACAATATCGGTTATTTTTTTTCCGCTAAACCCCTTATGACTACCATTAATAACATTTCCACTAAAGGATTTTATTTTTTCTAAGGCTTGTCTTACTTCAGGCATCACATCATCTCCGTCAACATTAATAGAATTTTTATTTTTATTCCGTAAGGCCGTATGCAAAACAGCCCTGTTCTCTGTGGTATTTATTTTATCTCCGTTGAAATATTTCTCGATGGCATCTGATAATTCCGATTCTTCTGCAAGTTGGAGCAAAAGATCTAAGCTTTCCTCCGTGATTCTGTTTTTAGAATAATCAAGAACAATTTCATCGAACGATAAGCTAAAGTTAGATTTTCTATTGATATTCTTTTGGAAGAGTGTTTTCATCTCTACCGCCTTTATTTCTTCGAAATGAGTTTGTAATTTTTTCCATGACTTTGTTTTGGTAGGGTTGATATTTTTTAGAGGCATAGTATTTTTTTGAATCGTTATTTCAAGATAGTCTGATAGAAAAAATTTAATGTGCTAATTGAGCACTATGGCTGTTTCGGTTACCTGTGTAGGGATACTGTCGATTTGCTTTTTTAATGGTTCGATAAATATAAAATAATCATCTATCAAACTTTCTTTTATTGGTTCGGCGGTAGGTAGTTTTTCCCTGAACGGATCCACCTGTCTTCCATTTTTCCAAAATCTATAACAGACATGCGGTCCTGCCGTGCTACCTGTCATTCCAACATATCCTATTATATCACCTTGCTTTACATAATCACCTCTTTTAACAGCTCTTTTTTGCATGTGTAAATACTGCGTTGAATAGGTACCATTGTGTTTAATTTTTACATAGTTACCATTTGCACCTTTATATCGAGATTCTGTGACTGTGCCATTTGCAGTACTTCTTATAGGAGTTCCAACGTTAGCGGCAAAATCAGTACCTTTATGAGGACGCACTTTATAACCATAATGTTTTATTCTTCGTTTTAAATTATATCGGGAAGATACTCTACTAAATTTTATCGGTGATTTTAAAAATTTCCTTCGTAAGGTCTTTGCATTCTCATCATAATAATCATTTACCTTTTTAACAGAATCAGTGATAAAATTAAATGCATAGATGGGGTTGTTCTTATGCTCAAAATAAGCAGCTGTAATATTTCCTACTCCTACAGAAATTGTATCATTAATAAATTTTTCTTCATATATTAATTTAAAATTATCTCCTTTTTGTAAATGATGAAAATCTATGGTCCAGGCATAAATATCAGCCATTTCCAGAGCAAGAATATAATTTAAATTTTGTCTTTCTATTGCCTCCGAGAGAGAGGATTCAATGATACCCGAGGCCGTTTTAACAACAGATTTCACTTTTTTTCTTCCAAATGTTGTCTGAACAGAATCAGTAAAATCTACGATAAGATATTCTACTTTATTGGGTTGGTAAATGAAAACCTGAGCTTTCTCAGTGGTGTCTTGTTTAGCTAAGATCATATAAGGCTTTCCCGCTATTAACCTTCTGATATCAAAAGTATCTTTAGCCGCTTCTGCTATTTTATAAATTTCCGGGTAGTCAATATGATTTCTCTCCAATATTTGCCCAAAACTCTCTCCACTTTGAATGGTGTCCTTTATTACTTTGTAATTATTGAGAACATAACCGAACTCTTCAATTAATATAGGTTTTACCTCTATTTCTTTTTCAATAACCTCTGTTAAAGCAGCCGTATCTTTTTTACAGGATTGTAGAACAACTAATCCCAAAAGAATAACTAAAATATTTTTCACTTAATTTTTTTTGTTTAAACGTTGTGCAAATCTATTGATTTTACGAAAAATAAGAGTTATAATTTAGTTAAAAATAATGGGAAAGGAATTAGCCAAACCCTTATACTGGAATAATTCCGCTTTTAAGGAGCCAACAAGTATAGAAGCTTTAATTTTTAGGGGCAACTTATTTTTATCATCTGTAACCCAAAGCGTTACGCTTTCGTTTTCTTTAAAAACTCTACCAACTTGGACAATAGGATTAAAAACTAAGGTATTTACTGTCCCGAACCTGGTTTTTATTTGTTCTCGGCCTATTAGTTTCAATTTAAAGTTATTTATTTCTCCATCGAAAAAAATGTCCATGGTAATAGTTTCACCCTCCTTTAAAATGCTCAGATCTTTTGTTCTAAGATGATATAAGGCGGAGATCATGTCTTGAATATCCTTGTGTATTTTAAAATATTTTATTGTATCTTTTTTATGATCTATTACTTTGGCCTGTATGCTATCATAATTAAAGAAAATTTCTCTGTTAATCGTGTAACCACCTTCATTTACGTTTCTTATAAAATGTTGCGGTTGTATTGCTGTTTTATCGAAGTAAGTTTGGTAATCATCCTCTACCGGAAAAAAAAAGTGTACCATTCCGGTTGACCATCCTTTACCTACAACATGAAAAACAGCTTCATTATCAATGAGTGAATCCTTTATTTCGAGAGAGGCAAAACCCGCATTTATTAAGCCATAGGTAATTTTATATTTTAAGAACTCTCCCTTGTCGAATTCTACAATATTTTCTTGAGCAAACGTGCTAATGTTCACTAAAAGAAGAATAAGGAGTAGACACTTTTTCATTATTAATTTGTAATATAAATTTTTCGAAAATAGAGAATTCAATAATCATTCCAAAAAACATTCTTAATATCTGGAATATTCATGCTTAACCTATATTGTTTCAAAACTAAATAATAATTGCTTGTTAGTTTTAATTGTCTATTAAAAAACACATATAAAAAGGATGTTGAATTTTTCAGCCATTTGATTATAAGTCTCGCG